>Ga0210408_10000061_pt1 | contig 166956 bp, 142 predicted proteins | sample IncBWH4MmetaG_FD_155471 | JGI IMG/M metagenome (GOLD analysis project Ga0210408, IMG submission 155471) | Forest soil microbial communities from Barre Woods Harvard Forest LTER site, Petersham, Massachusetts, United States - Inc-BW-H-4-M | ecosystem: Environmental > Terrestrial > Soil >... | reverse complement strand
CAGAGGTTCTTCGCTACGAAAATGTCCCCGACCCAAAGCCGCGGAAAGACCAAGTGCTGGTCCGCATCAGAGCCTGCGCCCTGAACCATCTTGATATCTGGGTGCGCAAGGGACTGCCCGGTGTGAACCTGCCGCACATCCTGGGAAGCGACGTTGCCGGGGAGATCGTTGAGGTTGGTGAATACGTCAGCGGCTTCAAACCGGGGCAGCGCGTGCTGCTGGCGCCTATGCACTTTTGCAATCACTGTTCGAAATGCGTAGCCGGACTGCAGAACCAGTGCCCTGAGTTCACCGTACTCGGCAATCGTGTGGACGGCGGGAATTGCGAATTGATGGCCGTGCCCGCGGTCAACGTCATTCCGATTCCCGACAATCTGGGGTTCAACGAGGCTGCGAGTGTGCCGCTTGTCTTCTTGACCGCTTGGCACATGTTGGTCGGACGCGCCGGAATTCGTCCGGGACAGACAGTACTGGTTCTGGGCGCCAGCTCCGGAGTCGGGATTGCTGCGATTCAGATCGCCGAACTTTTCCAGGCGCGCGTGATTACCACAGCGGGAGATGAGAAGAAGCTGGAAAAGGCGCGCGCGCTCGGCGCGGACTTCGGCATCAATCACTACCAACAGAAGATTTCCGAGGAAGTAAGGAAAATTACGAGCAAAGAAGGCGTGGACATTGTGGTCGAGCACGTGGGTCCAGCTACCTGGGACGAAAGTGTAAAGTCGCTGAAACCGGCGGGTACGCTGGTCACTTGTGGCGCGACCACCGGGCCACAGGCTGCGCTAGACTTGCGCTTCGTCTATTCGCGCCAGCTTTCTATCCTTGGCTCCTACATGGGAACCATGGGCGAGCTCTACGAAGTATTGGGGCACGTTTTCGCTGGACGCCTCAAGCCGGTTGTGGATCGCGTGTCTCCGTTGAAGGAGGTACGCGCGGCGCACGAACAGATGGAGAAGAGTCAGATGTTCGGCAAGATCGTTCTGACTGTGTAGGACAACTCAACCACCGAAGACGCAGAAGAGGAGACCCAAAAATAATGGTTGCGGGAGCGACAACTGCCTCGTCCCCGTTACTTTCTAGTTTAGAATAGAAATGTTATGCCTCGCGAGCAGAGCTTCGGGACCTACGTCACCACCGAAAACGGAAAGAAAGTAGTCAAGGAACTTACCTTCGGGAATCCCACGCCCGAAGGAGTGGTGCTTACTACGATGGATTCTGCCATCAATTGGATGCGCAAGAACTCGATTTGGCCGATGAGCTTTGGCCTAGCCTGCTGCGCTATTGAGATGATGTCCATGGGCGCCTCCCGCTTCGACATTGCGCGTTTTGGCGCGGAAGTCTTCCGGCCGTCGCCCCGGCAATCGGACCTGATCATTATCGCCGGCCGGGTTTCAAACAAGATGGCCCCGGTAATCCGTCAGCTTTGGGAGCAAATGCCGGAACCCAAGTGGGTGATCTCGATGGGAGCCTGCGCAACTTCCGGTGGAGTTTTTAATAATTACGCTCTGGTGCAGAGCGTGAACCAAGTTATTCCGGTGGATGTGTACGTCCCTGGCTGCCCTCCGCGGCCCGAACAGTTGATCTACGCCATCACCCTGCTGCAGGAAAAAATCCAGAAAGAGCGCGGGACGCTGCGGCGGGCGCTCAATCTTTCCTGAAAGACACGAGTCAGATCGTTCCTACTCCTATGAAAGTCTGGGCCACCATTTCCCTCACCGTGGCGCCTTGAAGTCGATCGAAATGTTGACCTGTTGCTGTATCGGTTTACCGTTCAGCATAAACGGACGGTAACGCCACTGATTCACGGCTTGCATTGCGGCCCGAGCCAGCATTGGATGCCCGCTCGTCACTTTAAGGTCGCGAACCACTCCGTTCTCTGTAACCGTCGCTTGGAGATGTACAGATCCTTCGAGACGAAGGGTGATCGCCTGACGCGGATAGATCGGTTGCACCTTGTGAGCTAGAGCGCCACCCGAGAATCCCTGCGAAACCGGGGCTGCGAACTGGGGTAATGTGGCCGGCACCGAGAGCAGGCTTACTAGTTCGGTGGCGTCGGTAGCGGGGCGTGCAACGGGAGGGTAGGAATGCTCTGCCGAATCCGGCGCCTCGTTGTGGGAAGTTGCAACCGGCGCCGCTTCCGTTTTGCTGGCTCGCTGGATTGTGTCCAGCGGCCTCGCAGTGCCGACGTCGGTTCGGGAATGCGCCGGGTTGGGCTTCGTGGCGGGCGCCACCATTGACAAAACCTCTGCAGTTTCGGCCTGAGGCATCGCGGGCGCGGGCAATGCGGTCGTAGGTAGAGGTCCGCTGCGGGGGATTCCACCCCCTGAATTACGTCGCATTCTCCACCCAACCACCGAAAACAGAGATAACATCGCCACAACGACGGCCGCGACCCGGTAATATTGCCTGTGCTCACTCTGCAGGGTCCTGTGCGGAGGCATCGGGACCTTGCTGCGGACGTGGCTCAAGGGCGGCGTCGAATCCAAGTCCGCTCGCCCGTGGGAAGTGGGCTCGGACTGAAGTTCCTCCCCTGATTCAAACGCCGCTACCTCCGCGAGCCTCGCCAGACGCGTCAGGAAATCCATGTGTTCTTCCGCAAATGCGCAGCGCTGGCTGGAGAATGCTTCCAGGATCCCGACGGTTTGGGCTCCTTGACGCATAGGCACGGCGGCGATGGATCGCAGTCCGAGCTTCCGGCAAACTTCCTGATCCGCACGATAGTCTTTGCTGGCGTCGTCGCACCGCAACGTGTTTCCGGTGCGCAGGCACTCGCCGGAGATACCGGAGTCAACACCGAGTCGGGTACCGAGCGGCGGAGCCATTTCACCGCTTCTGCCCAGGCAGACAACAACCTCGTTGCGTCGCATAGCAATGGCCACCCCGCCCGATTGAGTAAGACGCTGAGCAGCTTCGGCGATCGCACCAAGAATCACATCAACGTCTTGCGTGCCGGTGATGAAGTCCCCTAAAGCCAAGAAGATCGCATCGGCGTCGTCGCGTGCTGCGGCGACCTGGGCTGAAGTCGGACTATCGAGTTGGGGTATTACGGGTGGTTCGGCCACTGCGGGGAACTCGGGACCTTGAAGTGGAGAATGAGCCATTCTTGGACGACTCCAGTAACTGCAATGTCTTAAGAGTCGCTGCCGCTCGGCTGGAAGCGGCAAAGCCGTGCATGGGCCGAGTGTGCGCCAAAGGGCGTTCATTGTCAACGATTGCTTCTGATCGACGACGGTCCCTCTTGCCTTGAGTGGTTACCGTGTAGAATGGCCGACCATGCGGCAGGCGGCCTACAGCCAGAGCGGACCGGCCATTATGGCGCAGGCCCCCTGTCGTGCCGACCTGGCTGGCGGAACCGTCGACCTGTGGCCGCTCTATCTGTTCCATCCCGGCGCACTCACCCTGAATTTTGCGGTGAACATTCTAACTACCTGCCGCATCACTCCGTTAAAAGGGAAGCGCCTCCATTTGCGCTCGCTCGACACCAGACGCGAAGAGGAATTCCCGAACTTCGAGGAATTGCGCGCGGCGCGCCGGTTTCGCCTGCCGTTGGCCGCGCGCCTGCTGCAATTTTTCGCGCCCAAAGAAGGCCTGCTCATCGAGACCGACTCCGAATCGCCGGCCGGAGCGGGCATATCGGGATCATCGGCGCTGATGATTGCTACGACCGCGGCTTTGGCCCGTTTCACCGACCGCAATCTGACCCTCGAACAGATGCGTGTGATCGCCCAGAACGTCGAATCCCAGATCATCCAGGTACCCACAGGATGCCAGGATTACTATCCGGCACTTTATGGTGGCGCCAGCTCCATTCATCTCGATGCCGATGGCATCCACCGCGAGGCCATTCCAGTCATGCCGGAAGAGATTGAGTCGCGTTTCGTGCTGGCCTATACCGGGGCTCCGCGTAAGTCCGGCATCAATAACTGGGAGGTCTTCAAGGCTCACATTGATGGAGATAAACGCGTATTTCGTAACTTCGAACGCATTGTGGAAGTGGCCCGCGTCATGCACCAGGCCCTGCTTCATGCCGATTGGGATGAAGTCGGACGGTTGCTGCGCGAAGAATGGAAGCTCCGCCGCACCAATGCACCGGGCATCACTACTCCGCTGATCGACAAATTAATCGCGGTAGCTGCCAAGCACGGCGGACGCGGCGCAAAGGCGTGCGGAGCTGGTGGTGGTGGCTGTGTGATATTCCTGGTGGAAAAAGGGGCCGCTAGCCGTGTGGCGACCGCCATCGGGGACAACGGCGGACGCGTCCTTCCGCTGCAAGTGGCCCGCGACGGCCTGAGGATTTCAACCGAGTGAGGTTGTCATTCCGAACGCAGTCCTGAGTCCCTAGCGCCGGCGGTCGCTGCGCTTTGATCACCGCCACACGGAGCAAATCTACGGCGCGACCGACGGCAAGATGAAATCCGTTAACATTCGATCGGTCTGTTCGTGCATGCCACGGGTGCTGTAGTTGGTGCTGGTAATGACAACTACCATGTCAAGATCTGGAAACACGGCGACCTTGTTCCCGCCATTGCCCAACATGCAATAAGCAGGGAAATTCTTCTCCCCTGACTTGAATCGCTTCAGCCACCAGAGATATCCGTATTCCGTGTTTTCGTCGACACGGGCATGCGGCTGCGTGGAGGTTTTCACCCACCGTTCGGAGACGACCCGGGTGCCGTTCCAAACGCCTCCGTTCAAATACAACTGACCCAGCTTTAGCAGGTCTTTACTGCGAAGACTTAGTCCTCCTCCGGTCTGAGCCATGCCCATGGGAGATAGGGTCCATCCCACTTTTTGGATTCCGAGCGGAGCAAACAAGTTCTTCATGGCGAAGTCGGGCACTGGCATTTTGGTTGCTCGCTCAAGGACTCCTCCTAAGGTGCTGACGCCGGCGGTGCAATAACTGAAGCTGCGGCCGTATGGGGAATTTTGCGGCTTGTTGGAAAACGACGGGAATCCTCGAATCGGAAGATCGAGGGTGAACTTGATCCAATCTTCGATCAAGTACATGCGTTCTTCATTCCCACGCGAAAAATCGTTGTTGTCATCGCATTCCAGCAGGGAACTCATGGTGAGGAAGTCCTCAACCGTAATTTTCGCCTTGCGCGGATCGGGATTCTGCAGAGGCTGTTTGTCGGGAAAGAACGGCAAGATCGGAGCGTCGACGCCAGGTAAACTGCCTTTGTCGATGGCAATGCCAACGAGCATACTGGTGATGGTCTTGGTGGCTGAGCGAGTGTTTCGCATAGTCCCGGCGTCGCCGTCAAAATATGCCTCGTAAGCCAGCTTCCCATGCCTGGCAATCAGAACGCTGCCGATTTTCTTGAGTTCTCCGGAACGGGCCAAGCCTTCCATTGCCTGCAGACGGTCGCCGGAAATTCCGGCGGAGTTGGCGCTAACCGTGGGCCAGTCATCCGGCTTGGTTTCTGAGTTGCCCTCATCCTTCGTATTCTGGGCCAGACGGTTTTGAGCGCGAAGATTCGGGCCAAACGCTATAGCGGCTAAGACGAGAACAATTAACCGGAGACTTTTGGCCGAGCTATTCCCCTTAGCTCGATGGGCAGGAAGTGGATGCGAGGGACCAGTGGTCGATGCCATATTCGCACTCTCTACCACTCAGACGGCGCTATAATGAAAGCGTTATCGGCCCGGGGTGTCCGATGAAGTCACGTTGCCTTCCGCTTCTCGTCTCTTTTCTTCTAGTGTCCCTGGCCGCTTTAACTGCCGACGACCCAAAATCTTCCGCGGCGCCGCGCCTCTCCAAGCAAACCCGGATGGATCTGATTCGCACCTTTAATGCCGAGTTAGTGTACGTGCGCTCACCGTTCCCCATGGGCAAAACCGGTCTCACCTTGAAGAATGGGAAGATTTTGCCCGATGGACCCGAACTCGAGCGATTAATGGCCATGTGGGGACCCTCCGCTAAGCCAGGAGACCAGGCGCGTATCACCTCGATTCTGATCAAAGATGATCGGATCCACTTTGAGATCAATGGCGGCCCCATCAAGAAACAGAAGTGGTATCAGCACATTGAAGTGGGAGGGATGGGGGGTACGAGACCGATCGCGCCCAGCGACCCCAACGCCAATCCGCGCGGGTCTTTCGTGGACCTGGTGTTCGACCGCTATGTTCCAGATTTAAACCCACAGCAGCTCAAGGACCTGCTGCGACCTGTGTTCGACTTCAATGCTAAATCTGCGGCGGAGGCTTATCTAGAGACCGTCCCGCCGAATGTGAAGGAAGCGATCAAGAACCATAACGTCCTGGTAGGCATGAATCGGGAGATGGTGATTTACGCCAAGGGTCGGCCGGCGAAAAAGATTCGCGAGAAAGATGGCGAAACTGAGTACGAAGATTGGATTTATGGCGAGCCGCCGCAAGACGTACACTTCGTGCGCCTAGTGGGTGACGAGGTGATTCGGGTTGAGACCATAAAAGTAAATGGCGAAAAGCTTGTCCGCACCGATAAAGAAGTAATTCTGGCGCCGCAGCCCACGGTTGCTAAAGGACCTGATCAGCCCGAAGCCCACCCAGCGGGCGCCCCGACTTTGCGCCGTCCCGGTGAGGTACCGACGGACACCTCGTCTACGACCACTGTCAGCAAGAGGCCGACACCCGCGCCTCCTCCGCCTCCGCTCGACCCAGGTGGACCACCGAACTAGCTTGTTCTGCAAACTGTTCTGATATGTACTCCGCGCTCGACTTGGCTCCCACGCACCGCCGCTTTACACTGAAGAGGTGAAGATCGCACTGGGTCAGATCAATCCCACGGTGGGGGATTTCAGCGGTAACGCCGCTAAGATCGTTGATTTCGCTCACCGGGCGCAGAGTGGGGGTGCCGGTCTCGTGCTATTCCCTGAACTCTCCGTCTGCGGTTACCCGCCCCGTGATCTGGTGGAACGCGCATCCTTTGTCGCTCACAATCGGGAGACAGTCGAGAAAATCGCCGTAGAAACCCGTGGCATCGCCGTCATCTGCGGGCTCGTGACTCCGGCCGAGGCCGAGACCGGCAAGTCGGTGATGAACTCCGCTGCTCTGCTTCGGGACGGCAAGGTGGCGTTTCTGCAGTCCAAGATGCTGTTGCCTACCTACGACGTCTTCGACGAAATGCGCAATTTCGCGCCGGCAAAAAGCCAGAAACTGTTCCCCTTCTGCGGCAAGCAGATGGCGCTCACCATCTGCGAGGACGCCTGGAACGACAAACACTTCTGGAACAGACGACTTTACACCTTCGACCCCGTCGAAGCGCTGATTCAGGCCGGCGGCAATTTCATGCTGAACATTTCGGCGTCGCCATTCTGGCTGGGAAAGCGTGAGCTTCGCCTTGAAATGCTGGCCACGATCGCCCGCAATTACGACGTCCCCGTGGTTATGGTCAATCAGGTCGGGGGCAATGACAGTTTAGTGTTTGACGGGTCCAGCCTGGTTCTAGATCCCAAAGGGAAGGTGATCGCGCAGGGCAAGTCCTTCGAAGAGGACCTGATTTATTTTGACTCCAATCAACTCACAGGAGAAGTCCACGAGCAGATCGCAAGCGAAGAAGCCAGCGCCTACGCGGCACTGGTCTTGGGAACACGGGATTACGTCCGCAAGTGCGGCTTTAAACAAGTGATCGTAGGTTTGAGTGGAGGCATCGACTCCGCCCTGACAGCCACGATTGCGGTTGACGCGGTCGGGTCTGAAAATGTGATCGGCGTGGGGATGCCCGGTCCGTATTCGTCGCCGGGATCGATTAACGATGCACAAGCCCTTGCCCGGAATCTGGGAATTCGTTTCGAAGTGCTAGGCATCGCTGAAATTTTCGAGAGCTACCGCAAGACCCTGGAGAAAGTCTTCGCTGGCCGTCAGGAGGACGTCACTGAGGAAAATATTCAGTCCCGCACCCGCGGTACGCTGCTGATGGCGCTCTCCAATAAATTTGGCGCAATCGTGCTGAGTACCGGAAATAAGAGCGAATTGGGAGTGGGTTACTGCACGCTATACGGCGACATGGTGGGAGGTTTAGCGGTGATCTCCGACGTGCCCAAAACTCTGGTCTACCGTCTCAGCCACTATGTCAATTCGAGGCGAGCTGCAATCCCGCAAGCCAGCTTGGAAAAGCCGCCCTCTGCCGAGCTGCGCCCCGACCAGAAAGACAGTGACGTTCTCCCCCCCTACGAGGTTCTGGACGCAATCCTGGAAGATTACGTAGAAGAATCGCGCACCGCCGAGCAGATTGCCGCCGATCGAGGGTTTGACATCGTGGTGGTGCGGCGGGTAATTCATATGGTGAACTCCGCTGAGTACAAGCGCCAGCAAGCTGCTCCTGGAATCAAGATTTCCGCAAAGGCTTTCGGCTACGGACGCCGTTTCCCCATTGCCGCGAAGCTAGACGTGTAGACTCATGCGTTACAAGAAAGGAACTCATGCATCGTTTTCGGATAGGTTTGCTTGCCATTCTTCTGCTCCCTTGCATCGCTTCCGCACAACAGAAGTCTGCGCCACCGCCAGCAGCTAAGACCGCCAGCGCGAAGCTTCCTTCGGAAGAGACCGTCAATGCCTTTATGCAGCAGATGTTCGGTTACGATTCCTCGGTGACCTGGAGTGTGGTTGACATCAAACCGGCTTCCGCAGAGGGACTGGCCGAGGTGCTGGTGGCAATCACCAGCCCGCAAGGGAAGCAGACCAATAAGCTTTACGTCACCGCGGATGGAAAACACGCGGTAATTGGAGACATCATCCCTTTCGGCACCCATCCTTTCGTGGCTACGAATGAAGATCTGAAAAAAGGCGTGACCGGACCCAGTTTGGGCCCGGCGGACGCGCCAGTACTGTTGGTGGAGTTCAGTGATTTGCAGTGTCCGTTCTGCAAACAGGGGCAGCCCACTATTGACAAGCTGATATCGGAAGAAAAGAACGCTCGCCTGGTCTTTCAGGGTTTTCCGCTCCCGGTCCATGACTGGGCCGCTAAGGCCGCTTACTACGCCGATTGCGTCGCGCGCAGTTCCAATGAGGCCTTTTGGAAGTTCGAGACGGCCACGTTCGACGCTCAGAAAGAGATTACCGCGGCCAATGCGGATGAGAAGCTGACGGCCATCGCCGACGCGGTCGGAGTGAAGGGCGCGGACGTCGCCGCGTGCGCGGCAAAGCCGGAGACTGTTGGCCGGATCCAGCGCTCTGTGGCTCTAGGGACTTCGGTAGAAGTAAACAGCACACCTACGTTGTTCATCAATGGACGGAAAGTGGCAAACGTCACTAGCATTCCATACGATGTTTTGAAGAATCTGGTGGACTTCGCCGCCAAGGAAGGGAAGTAGCTCTGGCTACTTGGCCAGCCAGACTTCCGTAGTCTGACCTGTAGGCTGGCTGGTTATGTGGGGTGTGATCACGATCAGCAATTCATCGTCGTCCACTTGCTTGGTGTTACTGGTCATAACGTGATTCAGTCCAGGAACATAGCCCAAGCCTGGGATTCCGCTCATGCTGAGTTGCTCCGAGCGTGATAGCGTGCCGGCTACCACTGCCGGTTCTTCATCCTTTAACGTAATGTTGCCCTTGTATTCGCGGTTGGAGATGATCGGGATGCCATTGAACGACTGGGCGCCCAGCGCGCGAAACTGGATTTCCAATTGCATACTCACGTCGGAGTCACCGGTCACCACGGGTTTCGCCTTGATGCTCAGTCCGATGTCCTCGTAGTTAAACGACGGCACAGGAGCCTGGAAGCTGTTGTTCTGGATCACCTGCGAAATAGCCGCGGTATTGAAGATGGGCGCGAAGCTAGCGTTCAAAATAGGATAGCGCGCGCCAATGTGGAGGGTGGCATCGTTACCCTGCGCCGCTCGCAGCGTGGCGTGTTGCAGGGTCTTGGCGGTGCTCTCGTTCAAGGACAATTGTGCCCCTAGAGTCCCCAAGCTTAATCCCATGAAAGTCAAGCCGCCACCAAAGGTGGCCAGGGGTTGGCTGAAGATCGAATTCTGCTGGCCCTGCAACTGTGCCAGCAGAGCCGAGAGAGACTGGGAATTGGCCTGATTGATGCCGCCGCTAGAGATGAGCTGGTTGATCAGTTGTTGAATATTCTGTCCGCCCAGCGCTCCCAGAGCCGCAGCGGGGATATTGAATAGCTTGAATTGAGTAGGAATCTGCAACCCCATATTGCGGGTCAGGGTATGACTGATCTCGTAAACGTGGACATCGAGCATTACTTGGGGACGCGAGGCTCCCAGCGCCTCCATAAACTGCGTGGCGGCGTCTAAGGTACGCTCAGGCGCGCGTACGGCTATGGATTGACGAGCTGGTTGCGGGGTAATGAACCGGATTTCGAACACCGTACGCAGTAGGTTGACGATGTCGTTCAATTCCTGCGGTGTACTCGCGCCGGGCACATGAAAAGTGCGCATCGCCATGCGGTCGAATTGACGGTGATTCTCGGCGGACTCGGAAGCCACAAGGACTTGCTTCTCCGCCATGGACGTCCAAAATGTGTGCGTCACCTCACAAGCGGCGCGCATGGCGCTGTAAAAGTCTACATCGCCGACGTCGAAGCGTATTGTTCGGGACGCCACGGAATCGTCAAGGACTACCGCCACTCCGAACGCGGCTGCCACCTGCGTCAGCAGTCCACGGCTGTCGCCACGGTAGTGAAAATCGGCGCGGACCGGATTCGGGCTGACTCGGATTTCGCCTGCCTCGGCCAAGACTCGGGGAGTGTCCGAGGCCTTGGGTGCCCACTCGCTGAGCGCGTCGCGCAAGCGTTGCTGTGCGAACTCGTTCTGCGGATCCAGGTGCAAGGCGTTGCGGAATTCGGCCAGGGCTTCCACTTGCTGGCCTTTCAGCAATGCCGCGTTTCCACGCTGCAAATGGTCGAACACTATTTGCTGGCGAGTCATTTCTCGCGCCGTCAGATAGACCACGTCTTGTGGAGCGAGCCGAGCGGCGTCCTCGAATTGGTCCAAAGCCTCATCTGTACGCTTTTCGCGCTGTAACTTCATTCCCTTGGCAAAGGCAGACTTGGCGTCATTCAGTTCTCTCTTGGAAGGAGTACAAGCGGGGGTCCCTGGAGAGCCTGCGGGGCAGGGCAGCAGCGGCAGGCCCTTTGGCTGGTCAGCGCAGAAGCCAACCACGGTCAAGGCGAACAACGCCAAAACGGAACTCACCCAACGCACGCTTGGATTGTAACCCGGGATTGATTCCGGACAGGAATGGTTTCGTGACAGATATGTACCTTCGTCCACACCAGACGCCGGATAAACGGCGATAATTGCGACTGGTCGGAGTGGGCTGTTTTACCTTTCAAAACCGCCCCCCACCAATTGTTTGAGGCGGTTGGAAAGTTAACCCGGTTTGGCGTATAAAAGTTAGTTGCGCAGGCATGCGTTCCTGGTTCCCTCCGTGCCTTCACAACCATCAATTATTTAGGAGCTCGAGGTACCCATGTCTAGCCTGACCACCATGAACACCCCGAAAGGCTTGGAAGGAGTGGTTGCCACCACTTCCAGCATCTGCTACATCGACGGGGACCAAGGCGTTCTGGCATACCGTGGCATTGATATTCACGAACTGGCCGACAATTCCACCTTCGAGGAGACCTGCTACCTGCTTTGGTTCGGCAAGCTGCCGACACGGGAAGAGCTTAAACAGCTGCGCGAGCGAATGGCAGCAGAGCGTAAGTTGGATCCGGCGGTCGTAAGTCTCTTGCATACTGCGCCGAAGGGCATTCAGCCCATGGACGTGCTGCGCACCGCGGTGTCGGCGCTGTCTTTCTACGATCCCGATGAGAAGAGCAATGACCACGACGCGAACATCCGCAAATCGGTCCGCCTCACGTCGCAGATCCCCATGATTGTTGCGGCTTACGATCGCATCCGAAAGGGGAAAAAAGTTGTTGAGCCGGATCGGTCGCTTTCCCACGCAGCTAATTTTCTTCTGCAGTTGAATGGGACGCCTCCTTCGGTCACGGCGGAGCGCGCCCTCGATATTGCGTTGATCCTTCACGCCGACCACGAACTCAACGCTTCCACGTTCGCTGCTCGGGTTACAGCAGCAACACTTTCCGATATGCATTCCGCGATCACCTCCGCCATCGGCGCTCTCAAAGGGCCATTGCATGGTGGCGCCAATGAGGCCGTATTTCAAATTCTCCAAGCCATCGACAAAGCTAGCGCCGATCCCGTGGAATATGTGAAGGGGATGCTGGCACAGAAGAAGAAAATTCCCGGCTTCGGTCACCGCGTCTATCACACGGAAGATCCGCGCGCTACCCATTTGCGCAAGATGTCGCGAGACTTGGGGCACTCCAGTGGTCAGGACAAGTGGTACGACATGTCGGCGCGGATCGAACAGTTTGTGAAGGCAGACAAGAATCTGAACGCCAACGTCGACTTCTACTCAGCTTCGACTTATCACACGATGGGTATCGACGTGGATTTGTTCACCCCAGTGTTTGCAATATCGCGAGTGAGTGGCTGGACGGCGCACGTCATCGAGCAACTGGATGACAACCGGCTGATCCGACCGCGCGCGGACTACATCGGGCCGCCGTACCCCGAGCGCTATGTTCCGATGGAACAGCGCTAGGAGGCACGGCGGGCGATCAACTTCTACCCTTTAAGAGGAACCACGGGCTTAAGTCCTAGCTTCTTGCCGCAGATAATTCCCGCCAGACCGAAAAGCAGGGTGGTAAAGATCAAACTGAGTTCGCCGGGCTCTGGTGCTGGTACGAGCCCAATGAATTCCTGGGGTGTTCCGCCCCAGCTCTGGGTACCGCTGACTGGCGTATAAAGCACGAGTCCATCGACGGCGCTGTTGGACGTAAAAACAGCGGTGAGCAAGTACTGAGCGTCAAGAAGGGCTGCCCCGCTGCCGAAGAAATAAGGGTTGGTCGCAGCGTTAGAAGAGAACAATCCCCAGATCGCCCAGTTGCCAACGGTTGGATTTACCGTATGCGCCAGGATGCCCTCGAAAATCAGTCCCGCGGCTTTGTACGCGAGCGGATCATTCCCGAACAGTCCGTTGCCGCTAAGCAGGCCGTTAACATTCGCGGTCCAAGATTCGCCAGAGATGATCTCATTGTCGAAGGTATCGCATATGAGGGGGGTCGATGGGCCGCCGTTGATCGAGAAGTTGTAGGGGTATGTATAGACTCCGCCGCCATTGTTGCCACCCGGCCCGATCAGTGCCAAATTGACGGAATCGGCCAGTGCCGCGCTGCTTAACAGCAGACTTGCCAGGAAAACCAGAAGTACGGTGAAAAGACGAGAGAGACGCATGTGCTCGGGGCCCCTTACAGAATTTAGTTACCAGCCTTCTGATTGCAATTCCGTCGCCAATGCCAACAGCTTGTAAATGCGACGGTTAGCCTATATGGGTTAGCCAAAGAAGAAATGATTTTCACCTGAAAAGCGCCAGTTTTGGCTTCCCCGGCACTAAACGGCCTGCCAGACACCTTGTCCAGCAAGGCTTTTGAGGCATATCCGCCTGGCCGGCGATCCGCCTTTGGGCGAGCCATTTCCCGAAAGCGTAAAATAACCTTGAGGCCCAATGCCCCGCGTATATCTCGACAATAACGCTAGTACGCCCGTGCTTCCTGAGGTCTTTGAAGCTATGCGGCCATACTTCGGGGAGCACTTTGGCAACGCGTCTTCCATCCACCATCACGGGCAGGAAACGCGGGCCGCGGTCGAGCGGGCGCGCGAATTGGTGGCCAGCCTGCTCGGATGCCGCCCTTCGGAAATCGTCTTTACTAGCGGCGGCACAGAAGGGGATAACCTGGCCATCTTCGGAGTCGTTCAGGATGGGGACCATGTCATCACTTCAACCGTCGAGCATCATGCCGTCCTGAACGCCTGCAAGCACTTGGAAATCCTGGGATGCGAAGTCACCCGCGTTCCAGTTGATGGGCGCGGGTTGATCGATCCAGATGATGTGCGCCGGGCGTTGCGTCCGAATACAAGCCTGATCACCATCATGATGGCGAACAACGAGACCGGCGTGCTACAGCCGATTGAGGAATTTGGCAGGATCGCCGCCGAAGCCGACGTGCACTTTCATACCGATGCGGTTCAGGCTGCCGGCAAGGTCAAAATCGATGTAAGCCGCATCGCTTGCGATCTGCTTTCGATTTCTGGCCACAAGATGCATGCGCCGCAAGGGGTGGGAGCGCTCTACGTGCGCAAGGGGACAAACCTGCGGCCGATGCTCTACGGCGGAAGTCATGAGCGCTCGCGACGGGCGGGAACGGAAAATGTTCCCGGCATTGTTGCCCTGGGCAGAGCGGCAGAGATCGCCCGGAAGGGTCTCCAACAGTGTGATCCGGCGGAAATGTCCGCCCTACGCGATCGCTTGGAGCAGGCGATTCTCGGTGAAGTGGAAGCCTCAGCGGTGAATGGCGAGGGAGTGCGGCGCGTCCCCAATACCTCAAATATCTATTTTGATTACATTGATGGCGAAGCGCTGGTGATCGCGCTCGATCTTAAGGGGCTGGCGGTCTCGACCGGAGCGGCGTGTTCTTCTGGCGCAATTGAGCCTTCGCACGTGTTGACGGCGATGGGATTGCCACCGGAACGGGCTCGAGCCAGCCTCCGCTTCAGCCTGGGAAAGCAGAACACGGCGGAGGAAGTCGAATTCGCTCTCAGCCTGGTTCCAGCAACCGTAGCCCGCTTGCGGGAGTTATCCCCGGTTTACAATAAAGCGGCAGCTCGCAATTAGCACTTCGCGTTTGTCGATTAACAGTTTCCTGCGGAATGCACGGAACAACTCGTGCTGATTCCGTCTCAACAAATGCCCAGGACTAACCGGATGCTAAGTACTGAGCCCTAAATTAAATGTCCGACTCCAAGACCATCGCCGTTGCTATGTCGGGGGGAGTTGATTCCTCCACCGTTGCGGCCATGCTGCGCGCACGGGGACACCGAGTTGTGGGCTTGACCATGCAACTCTGGAATCAGCGGCGTTTGGCGGACCGCGAGGGCATGCCTGAGGCAGTGCAGGGACGTTGTTGCTCGCTGGACGACGTTTACGACGCCCGTCGCGTCGCCGAGACGATTGGTATCCCCTATTACGTGGTAAACCACGAGGAGCGTTTCGAGCGCGATGTGATTCGTCCTTTTGTCGAGGACTATCTGTCGGGGCGAACCCCGATCCCTTGCAGTTTGTGCAACAATCACTTGAAGTTTGATCAGTTGCTGGTTGTCGCCCAACAGATTGGCGCGGACGCCCTGGCTACTGGGCACTATGCGCGGGTGGAGTTTGATGAGGCCGCTCTCCGTTGGCTGTTGAAGCGCCCCGTCGATCGCTCAAAGGACCAGACTTACTTCCTGTTTGGCCTGACTCAAGAGCAGCTCAGCCGAACTCTCTTTCCACTCGGCGAAATGCTGAAGCCGGAGGTGCGCGAACTAGCCAAGCACTGTGGGCTAGCTCTTGCAGAGAAGCCGGATTCTCAGGAAATCTGCTTTGTGCCCGGTGGCGATTACAAACGTTTTCTAGATGCCTACCTGGCTGAACAGGGCGATGCTTTACCCGACACAGCGGGAGAACTGGTCACCAGCGACGGACAGGTGGTCGGCGAGCACCGTGGCATTCATAACTTCACCGTCGGACAGCGCAAGGGCTTGGGTGTGGCAACGGGCGCGCCGCTTTACGTGATCCAGATCAACGGAGACACTCGACAGGTGGTAGTGGGTAACCAAGCGGATCTCTACTCGCGTTCACTGCGCGCACATCGCATCAACTTTATTGCAATTCCCGACCTGCCTGAGCCGATGCGAGTCACGGTAAAGATCCGGCATCGACACGAGCCGGCGGCGGCGTGGATCGAACAGTCCCGGAAGGACGAAGTACTAGTGACTTTTGATGAGGCGCAACGCGCCATCACGCCTGGTCAGGCTGCGGTCTTCTACGACGGCGACGTGGTTGTGGGTGGCGGTTGGATCGCGTAAGAATCGCTGATTCTTAGTACCAGGTTAAATCTAGATAAACATCTCATCCTGGGGCACGGTCACGCCTTCGCGACGACGACGTTTTCCCGCAAACAGGAAGTCCAGTCCGACGGTTAACCCCTGCATCAAGCCCGAGAGTCTGCGAACTGGAGAGACCACGGTCTTGTGAACGATCTCGGTTGTCTCTTCTACCCGATCCATGGTGCGGCTGACCAGTTCGTCCGCGCGGATTATCTGCAGCCGGGTACGATCGAGGACATCATTGACCGTAGCATCGAGCCGGCCGATCTGGCCGCGAACCTGGGCGGTTGATTCGGAGACGTTAGCGATGATGGTTTCAATCTTCGGCTGTAGTTGGACGAGCATGGAGTGAGCGGTTTCAGCTGTCGGAAGTACTTTGGTTTTGACTTCGGCAGCCAGCGCCTCCATCTGTGCGGCGCTCTTTCGCACGGCCAAGTACAGAGCCACCAGGATTCCCGCCTGGATCACCACAGCGGCAGTGATGGCGATAAAAGTTGCGCTCAAGAGAGTTTGATTGTCCATATGTGTTACTCCGCGTCACGGACCTGGCGCTACGGTGCGGCGGAGACTGCGTGTATTACAAGTTCTGAGCGGCGCCGCTATCCTTGGCGGTGACTTCCTCACGATATGCCTGCCGGCCCGCTTCGTAAGCCGCCCGGAACTGGTCCTTCTGTTGGTTCATCACATCGCGGCCGCGATCTACCAGATCCGCCGCGCGCTCGCGGGCCTGACGGGCACGATTGCGCATGAACTCGCGGCCCTCGTCGGCCTTGGAACGCAAAACTTCCCGAGTTTCACTGCCTGAATTCGGCGCGTATAGAACGCCTACCAGAGCACCGACACCGAGCCCCGCCAGAAACCAGATGAAACTGTTGCCATCGCTGTCTGCCATAAATTCAACCTCCCTAACTAGCCGCTACCCACCGGATGTTAGCACCCGCTATGGTGAAATACAATTCAGCGCGGCCGGTATTTGTACCGAGTGAGACCCTGTACTTGTAGATACGGGGTACAAGCGAGACAATGGCTGCGCCCGCCGGAGGCTGCTGTGTCCGACCGCAAATACCGCCAGCACGGATACCAGGATGGTGGTGACGAAGCGAGGAAAAAACCGTCGACCGAGAAGCCGGCAAAAAAAGACACATTCGGCCCACGGCCGATCCAGATGCCGGGGACGCGCACGGTTTCCCGCTGCTCCCAATGTGGTTCTCTCCTGCAATCGCTGGCTGAACCTGTCGGCCAGTGTCCCAAGTGCGGCTTTGAACTTCATTCCTGCAAGCAATGCACTTACTTCGATCCTTCCAGCCGATTCGAGTGTGCGCAGCCAATTCCCAAACGGATCCCACGAAAAGACGAGCGCAACGAATGCAGCTTCTATTCCATGCGAGTCATGGTGGAAAAGGAAACCTCCTCTCCGGCTCCGGTACGGTCGGGGGATGCGCGGCAAGCGTTTGAGAACCTATTCAAGAAGTAAGACAGGCTATGGCTTCAGCGTCGGCCGCAGCAGCACCTCGCTGGCAAACGACTGCGGTGCCTGCGTCACCAGCATCGCTACCACGTGCGCTACATCAGACGGCTGGAGCATCTTCTTCGGGTCTTTGCCCTCATGCGGGCTGAGATCGGTGTGAACCGAGCCCGGACAAACCACCGAGACACGAACGTTGTAGCGTCGTAGCTCTTCTGCCACCGAATAGCTCAATCCATTCAGACCCCATTTGGACGCAGCATAGGCGGCTCCGTTGGGCAAAGCATTCTTTCCGGCAAGGGAGGAAATGTTGATGATGTGGCCGCTTTGTGCGCGAATCATCAGGGGAACAAAGCTTCGTATACAGTAGTAAACTCCCCGCAAATTCGTGTTCAGGATTTGTTCCCAGGCCTCCGGTGACACTTGGTGCAAAGGCTCCGCGAAGCCGCCAACGCCGGCGTTGTTGACCAGAATGTCGGCGCGGCCGAAGCTTTGGTCCACCTGGCTTGCGACGGCTGCGACCGAGCGCAGATCCGTTACGTCGCACTCGACGACCTCCGCCCGCCCTCCCGACTGAGAGATCAGCGCCGCAACGGACTCCAACGGAGTGCGTGTGCGTCCGCAGAGTACAGTGGTAGCTCCGAGCCCTGCCAACTTGCGCGCTGTGGCGGCGCCAATGCCGCGGCCGGCGCCAGTAACGATCGCGACTTGTCCTGCTAGGGAATTCTTGCTGTTTTCCGGCATGACACAATCACCATTCTTAGCATCTTAGCAAGGTGGGAAAGGTGGTGCAGCAAAGCAAGCTTGCCTTAGGCGGAGTACATCCTTATAATCCGCTCACCGGAAATGGGGCGGGGCCGTGCTGAAGTTGGCCAGAGGTCCTGAGGAGTTGTTTCCGGCCTATCAGTTGGAGCAAAGAAGCCCACGTTTCCGAGAAGACCTGAGTGAGCGGGCGGGGGTAGCACTCGGGTTACGATGTACGCCGCAGATTTCCCAACAGTTTCAAGGAGCCATTCGAATGAAGAAAAGCCTAGTGGCGTTTGTGCTCGCGCTTTCGACAATAGGAGCCGGTCAAACTACAGGGGCACCAACGCAGGCACCGCCTGCGACGTCACAACCGCAGCCGCAGAAGAAAGAGATCAAGGATCCGGCGGAGTACAACGCGTACGTGGGCGCGGCGCAGCAGACAGATGCTGCCGCCAAGGTCAGCGGCCTGGAAGCGTTCTTGGCACAATATCCTAACAGCGTAATGAAGGAAGACGCGCTCGAATTGTTGATGGGCGCTTACCAGCAAGCCGGAAACCAAGCGAAGGTAATAGACACCGCCAACCGCCTACTGGCTGCCAACCCGAATAATGCGCGTGCCCTGGTTTTGTTGGCGTACAACGAGCGCGCAGCTCAAAAATGGGCTGATGCCAAGCAGCACGCAGAGCGTGGATTGCAGGCGATTCCCAAGATGTCCAAGCCGGACGGCATGTCGGATGCCGATTTCGAGAAGCAAAAAACTCAGTTCAGTGCGCTGCTGAATAGTGTCGCCGGCTTTTCCGCTCTGCAGATGAAGGACTACGCGTCAGCGCAAAAGTACCTGCGCCCGGCCGTCGAAGCCGATCCGAAGAACGTGGAGAATGTATATCCCCTTGCATTGTCCTACCTGAGCGCAACTCCGCCCGATGATGTGAATGGGCTCTTCTTCATCGCCCGTGCCGCGAATCTAGTCGCTGATCCGGCGGGCAAGGATCAGATCAAAAAATTTGGCCACAGCCGCTACGTGAAATACCACGGTTCGGAGGAGGGCTGGAACGAACTGCTGGCGCAGACCGCAACCACGCCGCTGCCTCCGCCTGGGTTCACCATCAAACAATACGTCCCTCCGACCCCGGCTGAACAAGCGGCGGATCTGGTAAAAAACACGCCACCTGAAAAGATGACTTTTGCGGAGTGGGAACTAGTGCTTTCCCAGGGCAAGCCGGAGGATGCGGAAAAGGTTTGGAATGCCATCAAGGGCAAGCCCTTGCAGATGGAAGGAACGGTCCTGAAAGTCTCCACGACAGAGCTAGATATCGCCGCGAGCTCGGACGACATTGATGCCAAAAGGGCCGACATCAATCTGACTATGACGGGAACGATTCCGGCCAAGCTTATGCCCAAAGAAGGCGCGACGTTGGACTTTGAGGGGACGCCAGTTTCTTATACCCCGAATCCATTTGTCATGACCATGGAGAAGGGAGCGTTGCTGACCAAGTCAGCCCCCGCGCCGAAGAAACCGCCGGTGCGCAAACGCCCCTCTACCTAGGATCGGCGGGGGTCAGGTAATTAAGGCAGTCCTTCGGGGCTGCCTTCGGTTTTTGCGATCAAACTTGTAATTCCGCTGGTTAGCGGGCTGCCTTTTTCTCATAGGCAGCCGGACGGGCGCTGCGTGGCGGACGCTTGATTCCGTCGCGGAGCTGCCGCACATCTATCTTGAGTTCTGAAATCGTGCGGCTCAGCGTATTGCGGTGCATTCCAAGTTGGCGAGCGGAGCGGCACTGATTTCCCTTATTTTCCTGGAGCACCGTCAAGATGAACCGCTTCTTGAATTCACGCACGGCCTCGGAATACAGAATGTTGCTTTTGTACATCTGCATAATAAGGGCTTCCAGCTGATCTCTCACGGCGTCTCTCTTTCTTTTTCCTCGTGAAAAGCTGCTTAAAAGTTGTTAGTCGCGCAGACTGCGTTTCTACCTGCCCGGGGCGCTGCTTCCAGTGCCCGTCTGGCCGGGTACGTGCTGCTGATGCAACAAATCCAGTCCCTGGTAAAAGCGCGTGCGCAATTCTGCGGGTGCTACCCAGATCGCGGCCCGTCCCAGCACCAAGAAATACGGCGCCAACTGTGAGTTCTCCAGCCACTTTGACGTGGGCGTGAACGCCGTCATACTCATCAGCACCACAGCTACCACCAGTCCGCCTTTCAACATGCCAATCACAGCCCCGAAGATGCGATCCAGAATGCTCAATCCGGACTCTTTCATGGCCCAACGTGCAATCCGTCCGGCTAAGCCTGCGACGATCAGGACACCAACGAAGATTGCCAGGAACGCGACAATCTCAGCTGCTCGCGACGACTTGAGATGGCTCGCAAGCGATTCCGCCAGTACGTGGTACTTCCAAGCCGCCAGCAGATACCCGACCACCAAGCCCGCCAAGTGGAAAGCCTCCTGAAAAAAACCTGATCTGGTCGCCTCGGCAGCTGAAGCCGCGACCACAATGAGAATGATCCAGTCCGCGAAGCTCACGGTTCTCTCCCGCGGACGCCCCCGTTACACATCCAAGTCGCGTCCCGTGAGCTGACGGTACGCCTCGAGATATTTTTCGCTGGTCCGGCGTGCCACCTCCGCGGGGAGGGACGGAGCCGGCGGCTGCTTATTCCAACGAATTTCCTCCAGGTAGTCACGAACGTATTGCTTGTCGAATGAACTCTGCGCTCGGCCCGATTGATACTTGTCTGCCGGCCAGAAGCGAGAAGAATCCGGAGTTAGCACCTCATCAGCCAACGTGAGGCCCTTCGCCGTTCTCCCGAATTCAAACTTCGTGTCGGCAATGATGATGCCTTTTTGCCGAGCGTATTCGGCAGCTTTTGTATATATCGTCAAACTGATATCGCGCAGTTGATTGCTCAACTCTGGGCCTACGATCCGTGTCATTTCGGCAAACTGAATGTTCTCGTCGTGTCCGCTAGTTGCCTTGGTGGCAGGAGTGAAAATTGGCTCGGGCAGCCGGTCTGATTCCTTCAGTCCGGCCGGAAGCCGAATGCCGCACACGGCGCCAGTCGCATTGTATTCTTTCCATGCTGATCCTGAGATATAGCCTCGAACCACGCACTCAACCGGCACCATATCGGCCCGGGTTACCAGCATCGAACGGCCACGCACTAGATCGGCGTGCTCGAGCAGAGACGCTGGGTAGCGCTCGACGTCGGCAGTGATTAAATGATTGGGCACCACATCGCACAGAAAGTCGAACCAGAAGAGAGAAATCTGGGTCAAAACCTTGCCCTTGAGTGGGATGCCAGTGGCCAGCACGTAGTCGAACGCGGAAATGCGATCGGTGGCGACGAATAGCAGCCGGTCGTTGTCCAAGCGGTACACATCACGCACTTTGCCGCTGGCGTAAAGTTCCAGTTGCGGAAAGTCGGTTTGCAAGAGGACAGAATCGAGGAGATCAGAGTTCATCATGAAATTTTACAGATGGAAAGCGTCGCGTATTCTAGCCTTTCAGAAATATTTGTCAACGGTTTAAGTCAGGACGAGATGCGAGCCCGAGCTGCCATCACTTGCAAAAACATTGACAGTTCTAAAGGTCAGTGGATCGCTTGATTGGCAAGGAGTTCCGTGTACCCTGTTTGTGGAAAAACTGAGGACAACAGGACCGTTCAAAGGGCGCAAGAAATCCGGGAGCCATGTCGCGCACGCGTCCTGCGGATTCCTAAGCCGTTGCCCCAAAACGTACGGACACTAGTTTCGAGACGCCCGGCTCCTGCATGGTGACGCCGTAAAGCACCGGCGCGATGCTCATCGTCTTTTTGCTGTGGGTGATGAGAACGAATTGGGTCTGTACGCTCATTTCTTTCACCAATTCCGTGAAGCGGCCAATGTTAGCTTCGTCGAGCGGGGCGTCCACCTCGTCGAGGATGCAAAATGGGCTGGGCTGATATTGGAAAATGGCCACCAGCAAGGCCAGAGCCGTCAAGGCCTTTTCGCCTCCTGAAAGCAGCAAGACGTTTTGTAGTTTCTTGCCCGGAGGAGAAGCCACCACGTCGATTCCGCTCTCGGCGCTGTTATCCTCATCCGTAAGGCGCATAAAAGCGCTGCCACCGCCGAAAAGCTTGCGAAATGTTGACTGAAAATTCTCATTGATCTTGTGGAATGCTTCCTCGAACTTCTGGCGCGAGAAGGTGTCGATCTCCTTGATGGTAGCCTGGGTATTCTCAATGGAATCAAGCAGGTCTTTCTTCTGGATATCGAGAAAAGCATGGCGCTCAGAGGTTTCCTTGTATTCCTCCAGTGCCATCATGTTGACCGGGCCCATGGCCTCGAGTCGGGTCCGCATTTCGTGGTAGATCTTATCCTCAACTATTAGCTGTTCACCGATGGCGATCGGGATGGTGCTATCCGCCAGCAATTCCTGCCGCTGCACCCCAAGCTCATTTAGGCAGGTCTCAGCCATGTATTGAGCGTCGGATTGCAGCTTCGCCGCAGCCGCCGAGAGTTCTGCGCGGCGGTCGCGGGCTTGATCAAGTAACTGCCGCGCATGCCGCAGGGCTTCGTCAATTTCTGTTATGCGAGCGCGTACTTGTTCCGATTCGAATTGCAGCAGGCCGTCGCGGGCTTCGCTGGCATTGCGTTCAGCTTCGAGATCGACCAGTAGGCCGGCAATCTGCTGGTTCTCAGCCTCACGCTGCAGCTTCTCTGCAACCGAGGATTCAATCTGCATACCGAGGGAAGCCGCTCGCTCACTGAGTTCGGCAACCAGCGCTTCGATCCGTTGCAGCACGGCCACCGCGGCTCGATGGCGTTCTTCGAGTGTCGCTGCCCGTGCCAGATGCTGGCTGGCATTCTGCGCAGCCTGGTCACGTCGCTCCCGGAGACTGTCTAGCTGTTGATGAGCCGCGGCTGCTGCCTGTTCCAGTTTGAGCTGTTTTTCCTGGAGTGCCGACATTTCAGCGTAGCGCTCTCCGATCAATCCTTGCTGCTCGGCACGTTCAGCGGAAAGTCGCTGAAGTTCTTGGTCGCACGTTTTCAAGCGCTCGCTTACGCGGGTCATCTCAGAATCGACTTGATGTAATAAGTGGCCTGAGGTCATTGCCTGCTTTTCAGACTCGCGCTTTTCCCCTTCGAGCCGGTCGAGCAGGGAATTGAGGTCCTTGATTTCGCGTCCTAAAGTCAGCACTCGCATTTCTTCGTGCCGCAGGGCTTCTTCCAGTCCGACCAGCAAGCGAATCACATCGCGCAACTCTCGCTTCATGGAGAGCGGGCCTTCGGCTCTCTGCTTACCGCCCGTCACGGTTACGTTGTGAAAGCACTCGCCAGATTGCGAAAGGAAGAACGCGTCAGGGTTCTCCAGCGCGAGGTCCCGCGCCGACGCAGGATCAGGCACGATGTAACCGTCGCGCAGCTTAGGCAGAATAACTTCCAGCGACCTCCCAAACCCATTCAGCACTCGAATCGCATGCTTGAGCGGAACGATGGACTCCCCAGCGGACGCGTTACGCGCGTTCTCATCCACCGCAAACGAGAACTTGGCTTGCGAATCCTCAGGATGGACTAGAAAAGTGGCGCGACCGTCCACATCCGTGCGGAGCAGGCGCAAGCCTTCGTCGGCAGCATCCCAGGACTTGACCACGACATAGTTCAGTTCGTCGCGCAGGAAATCTTCGACCACGCCCTCGTACCGCGGCTCGACTTCCAGAAAATCGGCCAGAACGCCAGCCGGAGCCAGTCCGCCTTGCATCACTCCCGATTGAAACAGACGGCGAACCGATTCCGTCGAATATCCATGCTCAGCGATTACCGCTTCCAGTGAGCTCCTCTTGCCGATCGCTGTCGCGTACTCGGCGCGCAAACCGTCTAAGCGGTTCTTAGCTTCGCCTTCCTCATGACGCTTGTCCTGCAACGCTTGCCTGCCGTGGACAATCTCTTCACTCAAACCAGCAACGCGCTGCGATATGGTTTCAAACTCCAAAGCGTACTGCCCGCGCTGGCCACCGAACGCTTCCACTTGAGAGTTCGCGTTGGATAACTCCACTTGCAGACGCTGGGCTTCGCGCTCGACGGCTGCCAGGCGTTCCTCCGACTGAGTGATCTGGTTGCGCAAGTTCGATCCGCCTGCCACTACTTCCATAATGGCCAGGCGCGACTCCTCCTGCTGATGCTCCAGATCCACCAGAGCATTGGCTGCGGCCACCGCCTCCTGCTGGCACCTCGCCAACTCCTGTTGTGCAGTGGCTACATCGGCGGCGGCGGAATCCAGCACTCGGCGATTGGAATCGCGCTCCGCCTCCAGCGTGGTAAGCCGATTTCTAGCCTGTTGTAGCTCGGCTTCGGACGAGGCCGAACGTACCATCAGTTCCGCGCAGCGCTCTTCATTATGTCGGCGCTGAGCGTGGGCCCGGTCTGACTCCAGCTTGATCTGACTCAGACGTTCACGGTTCTCCCGCAGCTCGGTCTCAATCGAGTAGCCCCGCTGGGTGCGGTCGCCATGCTCCGCCTCGAGTTGCTGGATGCAGCCAGCTTGCTGCCTCATCTGCTCGGAAATAGCGATGATCTGCGCGTCCAGCGCTGCGCCTTCCTGATCCAGTTGAGCGAACTTACTGGCCAAGACCAAACGGAGCTTGGCTCGCATTTCTTCCCGCAGCCTGGCATAGCGCTCCGCCTTCGACGCCTGCCGCTTCAGCGAATTCATCTGGCGCGTGACTTCTTCAAAAATGTCGTTCACCCGCGCCAGGTTCTGCTTGGCATCTTCCAGGCGAGCTTCGGCAAGCCGTTTCTTGGTTTTGAATTTGGTGATGCCCGCCGCCTCTTCGATGATGGCCCGCCGATCGGTGGGACGGCTGCTGAGAATCTGTCCAATTCGTCCTTGCTCGATCAGAGCATAGGACTCGGGGCCCAGGCCGGTGCCCATAAACAATTCCTGAATATCGCGCAGGCGGCACACTTTGCCGTTAAGTAAGTATTCGCTGTCCCCGGAACGGAACAAGCGCCGCGTGACCACGATTTCTCCCGCCCGGAATTGCTGCTGATTGAATTTGCGCCGACGAATCTTGAGAACGACGTTCGGCCCATTCTTGGCGCTCATTGCAGGCGAAGCCAGCCTCACCGGAGGATTCGGGTTCACGAACACAGCAAATATCGGCTCGTCATCCGGATCGACTTCGGACAGGGCGTTTCCGCCGGCCCTGTGCATCTCAATTTCCTCTGCTCTTCCCGGTTGTGCCTCTTCGGTGAGCCGCTCAGTCTCTTCGGCGGCGCGACTTCGGACTTCGGCTTCGTCCCAGTCGCCGCCATCCTCGGGCATGTCATCCTGAATCTCGATTTCTGTGGGCTCGTTGGCGTCAGGACCACCATAAACCTCGGGGTCAATTAGCGTGAGCGACACTTCCGCCATGCCAGTCGGCTTGCGGTCACGAGTGCCTGCAAAGATGACGTCCTCCATGCGAGAGCCGCGTAAGGTCTTGGCCGATTGCTCACCCAGCACCCAGGAAATAGCGTCGGCAATATTCGACTTTCCGCAACCGTTGGGCCCGATGATGGCGGCGATTCCGTCGCCCTGAAATTTGAGTTCGGTGCGGTCGCAGAAAGACTTGAATCCGAGAACGTGCAGTTTTTTCAGTTTGAGCAACGGCTACTCCTTAGGGTCACATTGCTAACGTTGTCATCCCGAGCGAAACATTTCAGTTCGCTGGCGAATTGGAATACGAAGTCGAGAGCCTGCCCTGAGCGAGCGCAGCGAGTCGAACGGGGATCTTGCGTTTCGTTCGCATTTACCAACCAGGTTCCTCCACGGTTCGATGCCATAAAGATGATCCCCAGGCTGGACACAGCAGACACAAATTAGAGCTACTGTAAAGGCGAAATCCTGCCCGGGTCAAGCACGAAAACACCATATATTGTATGCCCGTTCGCGATACCGCTTCATTTTGCACACACAATGCAGCAAATGCTTGGAAAACTAGCGTGGGAAGAAGAAGGAAGGGAGAACCGCGAGAGCAAGGTAACTCTACCGCAAGAGGCGACCGAAGGCAACGACTCAGAGATGTTCCAACAAGTCCTCGACAGACAATTCGGCATCGCGAAGGATGGACCGAAGAAGACCGGGACCAATTGTCTCGCCGGAGTGCACCGGTACAGTTGTGACCCTTCCGTCCGCGTGCCTGAGGAAAACGTGACTGCCGCGGGTTCGAACTAGTTGAAAGCCGATTCTTTCGAGGATTCGGACGACTTCCTTGCCCTTCAGCCGGGGAAGCCGCGTCATACGGAAATCTGCTGAATGCCTACGAGTTCGAGAGAACCGATCTCCTTGTCATCATTTTCTAAGCACAGCTCGATCACTTCGCGTGCGCGCTTCATGAGCGTGTCCAGGTTTTTTGCTTGAGTGTGGCAGCCGCGCAGTCCGGGAACCGTGGCGACGTAGTAGCCTTCCTCGTCACGTTCAATGACGACAGTGAACTTGCGCTTTGATTTCACGGGGCGATTTTATCACGTGAAGTACGCACGGACTTAAGCGCCCTGTCAGAGGACCTTCGCCGAGCTTTGCTCGTCAGGACGGGCGAGGGCGCCCGTCCCCACACGATTCTGTGAGCCGCTACCCACCCAACTTCTCAAAAAACAGGCAAATCGATTCGATCCCGCGATAGAAGTTTGGGATGTGGAACTTCTCATTGGGAGCGTGCAAGTTGTCATCCGGCAGTCCAAAGCCCATCATCACGCTGGGGATTTTCAGGACGTCCTGGAAATCGGTCACGATTGGAATGGAACCGCCGGAGCGGATGAACACCGTGTCTTTCTTGAACACATCGTGCATGGCCTCGGTCGACGCCTTGACGTATTTGTTATCTGTGCCAACAACGCAGGCCGGCCCTTTGCTCCAAACTTTAATACTGGTCTGAATGCCTTTCGGCGTGATTTTTTTTACGTAGTTCCTGTATTTCTTCAGCACGTCGTCCGGGTCCTGATTGGGCACCAGGCGCATGGAAACTTTGGCTGAGGCACGCGCGGGAATCACGGTCTTTGCGCCTGGGGCGGTGAATCCGCCGGGCATGCCGTGGACTTCCAACGTCGGTCGCGCCCAGGTGCGATAGAGAACCGAAAACCCGGGCTCGCCAGTCAATACCGTCGAACCGACTTCCGTCTTGCGATAGTGCTCTTCGTTGAAGGGCAGCCGCTTCCACGCTTTCAGTTCGTCTTTGCTTGGCGCCTTCACGCCCTTGTAGAAGCCGGGGATCAGGATGTGTCCCTTCGCGTCTTTGAGATTGCTGATGATCTCGATCAGAGCAAAAAAAGGATTCGGGGCTGCGCCCCCATACATGCCGGAATGCAAATCGGTCTTGGCGCCGACCGCTTCAATCTCCGTATACACCAGGCCGCGCAATCCAACGCACAGCGTGGGAAGGTCAGGCGCAAAGAGTTCCGTGTCGCAAACCAGCGCAAAATCCGCTTTCAGCTTGGCTTTTTCCTTGCGAACATATTCCGCGATCGATTCGCCGCCGACTTCTTCTTCGCCTTCAATGATGAACTTCACATTCAGCGGCAGCGCACCGTTATGGCCTTTCATCAAGGCCTCGATGGCCTTGATCTCCATCCAGAGCTGGCCCTTGTCGTCGACCGCGCCCCGAGCATAAAGGTTGTTATTGCGTTCGGTAGGCTCAAAAGGAGGGGATATCCATTCATTGAGCGGGTCGGGCGGCTGGACGTCGTAATGCGCGTAGCAAAGCACCGTCGGTTTGCCGGCAGCATGCAGCCAGTCGGCATAGATCAGCGGATGGCCCTTGGTCGGAATGATCTCGACGTGCTCCAAACCAATGCGGCGCAGCTCATTGGCCACGAATTCGGCCGCTTTCTGCACGTCAGACTTATGTTCCTGCAGAGTACTGACACTAGGAATGCGGAGAAGATCTTTCAGCTCGTTGAGGAACCGCTGCTGGTTGCCACGGGCATAACTCACTGCAGGGGAGGCCATAAATTTTGTCGCTTTCTCGCGAGGGCGATTTAGTTGTGCATCTAAAACGATTAAGTATACCTGAGGCGAAAGGCTTGAGATTGCTCGCGTGGTCCTCAGTTGGCGAATCGCGCGGGTGAAAATGCTGAGATGTCGTACTCGGGTTTCACGCCCGTGATCACTTGCGCCATCAGGTGTGCCGTGATCGGAGCCAGCAGGATTCCATCACGGAAGTGCCCCGTGGCTACAAAGTATCCGGGAATTGCCGTGGCGCCAAGGATGGGCAACGCATCGGGAGTTCCAGGACGCAGGCCGGCCCACCCCTCCAACATGCGTGCTTCACTTAAAGCCGGCACCATGCGGATCGCCGCGTGGTGCAAGCGCTGGATGGTGTCCACATCGGTGCGCTTGTCGTACCCCGCTTCTTCGAGCGTGGAGCCAATCACGATGCGTCCATCGCTACGGGGAACCAGGTAGACTTCCGGTGCACGGATTACATGACGCAGCACATTGCGGGGCGCGGCTACCAGCGACAGCATCTGTCCCTTTACCGGACGAGTAGGGAACCGGTGTGGCGGAATCTGCCCAGCCCATGCCCCGGCGCAATTGACAACCGCTGTAGCAGCGTAGCTGGTCTTCTCGGTGCGCACTCCGCTGACTCGTTCACTCGACAGAAGCACATCCTTCACTTCCGTACCGGAGGAGATGTCGACGTCACGATGCCTGGCGGTGCGGAGGGCGGCGGTTCCAAGGGCCCGAGGATCTACGCTGCGCTCTTGCAAGAAGACTCCTGGAATTCCTGGATCGGCTAACGCAGGTTCGAGTGCGTCCAGAGGAGGAGGTGCGATATCAGCCAAGCCGGGACTAGCTTGGAGATGTTCGGCAGGAAACAGAATTGTGCCCTGGTCGCGTAGATCAACGTTGATGCCGGACTCATCCTGCAACTCATGCACGAATTCGGGATACATGCGCGCGCTGGCGGTGGCCAGCGGTTGCAATACGGCTGGAGTCTCAATGCCACACTCAACCAGCATCCCGGCGGCGGCGTGCGAAGCTTCCTGTCCGGGTTCGCCGCGCTCCACCACCAGGACCTTTGCCCCACGCTTGCGCAGCGCGATCGAAAGCGACAGCCCGATGATGCCACCGCCAATGACGATGACGTCCCAACTCTTCACCTTGGCATTGTAAAAGAGCGCGGGTTTCTCCATCCGGGGCGTATGCGAGGCTACTCTTCCAGTTCGCTGGGGGAAGCACAACCGTTAAGGAACCGAAAGGTGACTCAAACACGATAGTTACTTTCAGCCGAACCCTTCTGGGTACGGCGGCTGCCTCGCTTGCCACCTATAATCCGCGCAGGTGGAACTGAGAGCGACGGCTCCTTCCCACGCGAGATGCCCAAAACAAACAGCAAATTCGCTGTTAGCCCATCACTGTGGATCTACAATCCCGCACTCGATCTCATCGTGGGGTGCGGCGCGTGGTCGGCGCCCTTGTTGCTATTTGCGTATTCTGCCGGAATTGCGAATACTCTCGCCTGGTCGATTGCGTTCTATGGCCTGGCGCTATTCTTCAACTATCCACACTACATGGCGACGCTTTACCGCGCCTACCATACCGCGGAAGACTTCCATAAATACCGCATCTTTACGGTTCACATCACGGCGCTGGTGGCTCTGACTCTGGTCTTGTCGCACTTCTGGTTCCGGGCTCTTCCGTGGATCTTTACGCTTTATCTCACCTGGAGCCCTTGGCACTACAGCGGACAAAATTACGGATTGTTCATGATGTTCGTACGGCGGGCTGGAGCGAAAGTTTCCATCGTCGAGCGTCGCGCCTTGTACTCCGCGTTCTTGCTTTCTTATGTGATCTTGTTCTTGAGCTTTCACACCGGTCCTTCAAACGATCCGCTCTTTATCTCGCTGGGAATTCCGGGTAAGGTGAGTTCAATTGTCTTGCTGCCGTTAGGGGTGGGATTCGTGGCGGTCTCCACGTTTGGGTTGTCGCGGCTAGTGGGACAAGTGGGCTGGAAGCCGCTATTGCCTTCGCTCACGCTTTTCTCCACGCAATTCATCTGGTTTTTGGTGCCCACGATTTTATCGGTCGCAGAACGGATGCAGGTTCCGCAGAATCGGTATAGCACCGGCGTCCTCGCCGTGATGCACTCGGCCCAGTATCTTTGGATCACCAGCTACTACGCTCGCCGCGAGGCTGCCGGGGAGAACTCAGGGAGCTGGCGTCCGCTGGCATATTTCGGAGTGCTAATCGTCGGAGGTATTGCGCTCTTTGTTCCCGGGCCATGGCTGGCCAGCCGCGTGTTTCATGCTGACTTCAGCACCAGCTTTCTAATCTTCACAGCACTGGTCAACATTCATCACTTCATCCTTGATGGCGCGATCTGGAAGCTGCGGGATGGCCGCATCGCCGCGTTGCTGCTGAATTCGCAAGACCGCCTGTCAAGCGCGACGGCAGCGGCGCGGAGTAGTGTCGCCAGCAACATGCGGTGGTTGGTGGGGACCTCACGCTGGGCAAGAGCGTTGCGAGTCAGCGCCGCTTTGATATTGCTGGCTTGGGGGACCGTCGACCAGGTTCGTTACTATCTGGCTCTGCACAGTGAAAGCTTGCCTGATCTGCAGCGAGCCGCGGACCTCGACTCGTTTGATAGTTCGCTAGAGACGCGGCTTGGTCGGAAGGAACAGGAGGCCGGCAAAATTGATGAGGCGGTCGCAGCGTGGCAACAGGCTCTCCGCGCCAATCCAGCCGATACTGCAGCGCGCGACGCATTGCTCAAATACCTTACCGGCCAGAAGCGCTTTGACGATGCCTACGCGCTAACGCGCCAGTCGCTGCGCTACGCCCCTAAGGATGCAAACTTGCTGGTCAATTACGGCATTCTCGCCCAGCAGCTCAGCCACCCCGATGAGGCCGTCCAGAACTGGAGGAAGGCAATCTCGATCGATCCCTCGCAATTGCGCGCTACTCTTTATCTGGCAGGTGAGTTGGATAGGGAAGGGAAGGCAGAGTCCGCGATCCCTTATTACATTCGGTTTCTTGACAAGATCGCCCATGCCGGGACAGAGAATCGTCCTCCCGCAAGTGATGTGATTTCGATCGTGCTGCGGCTGGCACAGTGCCAGGCACAGGCCAAACATCCAGAGCAAGCGGAAGAGGCGTACGAGTTGGCGCGGAAAATTGCATCACAGACGGGGGAGAAGAGGCTGGAGAGCTTTACTAGCGTGGCCGAGGCCGAGCTCGAAGCGGGGCAGAACAAAATCCCGCAAGCGCTTCGTCTGTACCAGAATGCGCTCGAATTGGACGCCGCGGTAAATGATGCCCGCACTGAAGCCACGGATTGGTACAGTTATGCGCTCTTCTTGCGCGATTCTGGTTTTCCGCCGCGCTTGGCTTATGCCTGTCTACTGAAGTCCGAATCGTTGATGAAGCCTCTCAAAGATGCTTCAGCCCAGCAATCAGTCGCGTTGGTTCGGATGGAGATAGGAAAGAAGCTGGGCTGGCGAGCCACACAACTCCAGCGCAATTCAGAGTCTGCTCTTACAGAAGCTCTTGCGCTGAAAAATCGCTAGCACGCGTGCCGACGCTCGGGCCGCTTTCGCCTCCGGGAACCGCCACCCAAGATCGCTTGGCTTCGCAGCTATGGTCCAACTGGCACGTAGACTCTGTCGGCCGCGACCAACTCCGCATTTGGCACTTCGGTACGAAGCTTGACCTGTTGGAAGCCAGCCTTTTTCTCTGGCTTGGCGATAAACGTCAGCAGGTATTGGCGAGTCAATCGGTGGGTTAGATCATCCAGGTACGGAGCAAACGAGACCGGAGCGCCGAAACCTAGGTAGTAGGATTCTCCGCCGGTCTCGTCGGAAATCTGGGAAAGATAGTTCTGTCCCCAGTTGATGCGCCAGAAACTATGACCAAAGTGACCCCCGCCGGGCATATAGATCGAGAAAATGATGACTCCGGCGCGCTGGGCGTCCTCGATGGTGGAGTCCACATAGGGGTCGCTAGGTCCGCTGCCCCAATAACGATCGATGCCGTCCGAAACCATCAGGATCTCGCGGCGAACGGGAGTTTCGGGCCAGCGCTTGATCAAGTCGGTCACGGAGAAATAAGGGCTGGCAGACGCGCCCGGGTCTCCGAACGGAAGGCGGAGCGCTTTGGCTGCCTGCGCATGGTCGTTGGTCGGGTTCTGCAGGACGTCTGCGATGCCGTTTCGCATATATGCGACGCCGATCGCCGTGGTTGCGGGCTGCGCATTGATGAATTGGCGTATATCTTCCAATTGCGAACCCAGGCTTGTGTTCGCAGAGTCGTCGATTAGGATGAAGAGTTGAAGTCCTGCGTGCTCTCCTTGCAATGCGAGCCAGTCCGTAACCTTAGCCCGATCGCGACCTTGGTATACCATCACATCCTCGCGGTTAATGACTGGAACGTTGGAGCCGTGACGAGGTTCCACAGTCACCACCATATGGACCGGGGGCCCAGTTGATGACGCCTCCTGGGCCAGAACTGACGATAGGCCAACTGCCAGCGCGGTCGCCCCAAGAAGTACGCCTGCAATGATGTGGGGTTTTCTCATCGAAGCCTCCTTACGAAATAGCGGCCGAAGGTAGACGCAACGCTACTCCGCAGAAATGAAACCTGTCAATCTGAGGGATGCCGGTGAAAAGAAGGGCTGGAGTGTTGCAGGAGTGGCCTTACGAAAATATTCGTTGGGGAGGCGTCCGAGCCAGTTGATCTTCACAGTTTGCTCAGAAAATCTACGATCTCGGGCTGGCTCCAGTCCACCGGACCGATAAACTTGCGGCGCAGAACTCCGCTGCGATCCACGATGTAAGTTTCGGGAAATTTGAATGTCCCGTAAAGATTGTTGCTCTTCTGGTCGGCATCGCGGACGGTAAGCAGGTCGACCGCGTGGTCCTTCAGGAATCTGTGATAGGCGTCGCCATCGGCGTCGACGCTGACCGCCAGCACCGCCACGCCCTTGGCCTTCATCCTGCGTTGCATCTGAACCAGAGAAGGCATTTCGTCCACGCAGGGCGGACACCAGGTGGCCCAGAAGTTCAACACAACGACCTTGCCTCGCAGATCGGCGAGGCTGACTTTGCGGTCGGCGTCCTTCACCGTGAAATCGGGAGCGGGATTGCCGATATGCGGAGGACGAGAATTGCTGTAGCAGCCGAGCAAGAGAAGAAGGAAGAGGGCAAACAGCACCGAGGCGCATCGCACAAAGCTATAATACCTAATTCGGCTTATGGTCACGTCGGAGCCAGCAACGAGCGCGCCTGTCGTCTCGGTGATTGTGCCCGCACGCAACGAAGAAGCCAGCCTGGGGTCGTGTCTGGAATCGCTGGTAGCACAGGATGGCGTGGCTTTCGAAATTATCGTGGTGGATGATGGCTCGACCGATCGCACTCGCGAAATTGCCCAATCTTTTCCTCGCGTGCGGCTGATTGATGCTGCGTCCTTGCCTCAGGGCTGGACCGGCAAGAACAACGCCATGGCGGCTGGAACTAGAGAAGCCCTGGGCGAATGGCTGCTCTTCACGGATGCAGATACGGTGCATCGTCCGGGATCGCTGGCTCGTGCAGTGGCTGAGGCCGGAAAACACAGTGCGGCTTTGCTTTCCTATTCCCCGGAGCAGGAAGTGCACGGACTTTGGGAGAAGTCCGTCATGCCAGTGATATTTGCAGAGCTGGCGGCAACCTATAAGCCTTCGCAGGTGAGCAATCCTGCTTCTCCTGCGGCAGCGGCCAACGGTCAATATTTGCTGATTTCTCGTGAAGCATACGACGCGGTCGGGGGACACGCCGCCGTTGCCAATAGCTTGCTGGAGGACGTCGCTCTGGCGCGGGCCGTCAAAGCGTTGGGTCGAAGGATTTTCTTTCGCTACGGCGGAGACGCGGTTCGCACTCGTATGTACAGGAACTTTGCACAACTCCGCGAAGGCTGGACCAAGAACTTGGCATTGCTGTTTCCGTCGGCGGGACGACTAGCGGTTATGCGGTTCACGGAGTTTGTGCTGATCGTGGGTAGCGCGGCAATCGCCATCATTGCAGCGATCGACAGCCGTCTTAGAGTGGCTGCCGCGGTGGGACTTCTTGGCGTTACTTTGCTCTCTCTATTTCTTCAGCGAATTCGCAAGGCGCACTTTTCCTGGGACGCGAATATTTTCTCTTTGATCGGACTCCCATTGTTTTCGTATCTTTTGATCCGCTCCAGAGTGTCTTATAAGAAGGGAATCGTGATCTGGAAAGAACGCACCTACGCTTCGCCGACGCCGGGTCCTGGGTCGCAAACCCGATTGTGCATTGGCGTGGAAGAGCCGGCTTTCGGGCCGAGGTTGAAGCATCCGTAGATGTTGAAACATCCATTAGAGTTGGGGTTTTGGTCGCTGAGGCACCAATGGTTTATCTCACCCGCAAAGCCGAGTTTGCCGCTTCGCACTATTACCACAATCCGGATTTCACCGCGGAGGAGAATCGCCGTATTTTCGGCAAATGCAATAACCCCAATGGTCACGGTCATAATTACACGCTGGAAGTCACAGTGAAAGGTGAAGTCGATCCGCGGTCTGGCTTTGTAGTTGATTTAAAGCAACTGAAAGAAATCCTGAACCGCGAAGTGCTGGATGCGATGGACCATCGCTTCCTGAACAAAGAAGTTCCCGAATTTTCTACCCGCATTCCAACTACGGAGAATTTGGCCATCGCGATCTGGCAGCGCCTGGCGTCCAAGCTCCAAAAGGCGCAATTGCACCGGGTGCGGGTATACGAAACGCCCGATTTATTTGTCGATTTCTACGGTGAAGCGTGAAAGCCCACTTGACCCGGCGGTATTTATTCTCGGCTTCACATCGCTTGCACAGCGACGATATGTCCGACGAAGAGAACGCGGCTACCTACGGCAAATGCAATAACCCGTATGGGCACGGCCACAACTACGTGCTTGGAGTCACGGTCAGTGGGCCGGTCGATGAAAAGACAGGAATGGTATGCAATCTGGCGGATCTCGATGGCTTCGTGCAGCTCGCAATCCTGGACCGCTTCGACCGCCAGAATTTGAACATGCTTCCTGAATTCACCGAGGTCGTTCCGACCACGGAAAACCTGTCCTCGATGATCTACGATATTTTGCAACGTGGCTTCACCCATGCTCATCTGGAAAAGGTAGGCATCGAAGAGACGATGATGAATTCGTTCGAATACGCCGGCGGCTCTGAAATTCGCCGATAAAGGGCGTTATAAGAGGAAGAAGCAGGGAATCATGAGGTCATCCGTCGAAACAAACAGCGCGACAAGCGCCAGCTTTGAGGATCTGGTTGAGGAGATACTCGTCAGGCTGGGCGAAGATCCTAAGCGTGAGGGTTTAGTTAGAACGCCCAACCGCGTGCATCGTGCCTACGAGTTTCTCACCAAAGGCTACAAGGAAGACCCGGAGGCCATGCTCAAGAATGCCCTGTTCACGGTGACCTACGATGAGATGGTCATTGTCAAGGACATCGAGATGTTCAGCTTGTGCGAGCATCACATGCTGCCCTTCTTCGGAAAAGTGCACGTTGCCTATATTCCGAATGGCAAGGTGATCGGACTCAGCAAACTTCCCCGCCTGATCGAAATCTTTTCGCGACGTCTACAGATTCAGGAGCGTCTGACCACGCAGATCGCGGAAACCATTCAGAAAGCAATCGAACCCCAAGGTGTGGGAGTGGTCATCGAGGCACGCCACTTGTGCATGATGATGCGAGGCGTGGAGAAGCAGCACTCGGCTGCGGTGACATCATCGATGCTAGGCTGCTTTCGCGACGAGCAGGAAACCCGTACGGAATTTCTGTCCCTCATTCGTAATCGCGCTAACGGACTGTAATTCTAGAAGTCAGAAGCGACTCCTACCACGTGCCGTACCGATACCTGCGCGGCCGCTCCGGAAACAATTTGATCAGCACAATTCCGGCGATGAATCCTCCCACATGCGCCCAGAAGGCGACGCCGCCGCTGTTTTCGCCGGCATAAGTGACCGCGCTGGCGGCACCGCTTAGGAATTGCACCACAAACCAGTAGCCCAGCATGACCCACGCCGGGACGTAAAAGAAAAAGAACAGAAACCAAGTCAACACCCGGGCTCGCGGATAAAGAACGAAATAGGCGCCGAGAACGCCCGCGATAGCGCCACTCGCGCCCACCGTCGGTACGCGCGAAGCGGGATTCAGGACAACCTGGGCGAAAGCAGCCGCCACTCCGCTCAAAATATAGAACACCAGATAACTGAAGTGGCCGAGATAATCTTCAATATTGTCGCCGAAGATCCATAGGAACCACATGTTGCCGATCACGTGCATCCACGATCCGTGCAGGAACATGGAGGTAAAAGCCGGAAGGAAAACAGCAACCGGGCTCAGCCGGCTGGATCCGGACAAAAGTGCGGTGACGTGGGAAGGAATCATTCCGAACTGGAAGAGGAAGGTTTTGAAGCTTTCGGGATCGAGCGCCGACTCGAAAAAATAGATAAGCAGGTTCAACCCTATCAGACCATAGGTCATGTACGGAGTGCTGAAGCGGGGCTGGTCGTCGCGGATGGGAATCATAGTTCTAGCGCGGATTGGATGGCACGAACCGGGTGCTGGACGCCAATAAATTCCCGCCGCGCGGGTTGACCTGAGGGCCAACCACGTCCACGATAGCAGAGAACATCTATGGACGGCGTTCTCATCATTGACAAACCGCGGGGACTGACGTCCCATGACGTCGTGAACCGCGTGCGCCGGATCCTGGGGCAGCGATCGGTCGGCCATCTCGGTACGCTCGATCCGTTAGCGACCGGAGTTCTTCCGCTAGTCACCGGCAACCTTACTCGGCTGGCGCAGTTTTATGCCGCCTCGGAAAAAATCTACGAAGGGGTGATCCGCTTCGGCTATGCCACCGATACTTATGACGCGGAGGGTGAGCCCGCAAGTCCTGAGCAGACCGTTAAAGTGTCACTTGAACAACTGCGCGAGTTGGCGGCGCGCTTCAAGGGAGTCATCGAACAAATGCCACCGCCGTTTTCCGCCAAGAAGGTCCACGGCGTCCCCGCCTACAAACTTGCCCGCAAACATAAGAATGTACCTCTGAAGCCGGTACGAGTTGAAATCAAGGAGCTTGAAATCCTGGCTGTCGATGGTGATCGAGCCGGTTTCCAAGCCCGCGTCGCCTCCGGGACCTATATGCGCTCGGTCGCGCACGATATGGGTCGGGAAATGGGCTGTGGGGCACATTTAGAATCCCTGCGCCGGACGACCCTCGGCGAATTCAACCTGTCTCAGGCGCACACGCTTGAACAATTGGAAGAAGCTGCGAAGGCGGGTGAACCCGAGGAAATGTTCATTCATCCGCGCCAACTGCTGCCGCAATTTCCTTGCGTGACGGCCACCGAAGAGATGGCCACTCGAATCCGCAGCGGCCGGACCGTCAACTTGCCAGAACTTTCCCGCGCCCGCCAGGTAAAAGTCTTCGCCGGTCAGAGGGAACTGATCGCTATCGCGACTCGGGTCGCTGGGACGTTGTTCCATCCCAAAATCGTGCTGGCGGGAGGGCTGGCAAAGCAGGTGGCGAACGTGGATGGGGGTGGTTAGGGCTGCGCCGATGTCCGATAACAGGTATTATGTAAAGTCATCGCAAATCTCGTTGCTGCCATCGGCACTGTTGGGATGCTCTAAGGAATTAACTCGAGGCTTGCTCGTTCCGGGCCGTTTTGACGCAGCTTAACGCTGCCGTGGGCGATATGCGTCGGCCAGGCCAAGGCTATCAGGACGTTTGCGTCGAGCAGTGAAACCGTCACTCAAACTCCGACTCTATCCGCTTAACATCCTCGCTGGTCACCACGGGCCGAGTTCGGTGGCAACGACCACCCGCGTGTTCATCGGGGCCGCCAATCCCGCCGCACCAATTCAGTAGACCGCTTTCCCCAGCGCCAGCGATCGGCTTTGCGCATAGGCTTTCGCAAGCTGAAAAGCGTCTTCGTCTAGATTCAAAGTAGTCCGCATGTTTTAGGAATGATGTCACACCCAGTGGGGAGTGATACCAATATAGCTAGTCAGACATCAGGTTGTCATTCCGATGTTGCGCGTGGAGCTTGTGATGCAGAACCATCCGTTTACATCTTGTATCTGCCCAAATCCTCGTCGTTTAACCCTTCCAGCCACTTTCGCAGTTCATCGCTCGAGACGCGGTCGGACATGTTGGCGGCCAGTTTCGTGTTCTTCAAGACTTCATCTTCAACGAAAATCGGGCAATCCACGCGGAGGGCTAGAGCCAACGCATCCGATGGTCGAGAATCGATGCTGATGATGCGTCCTTCGCGCTCCATCCAGATCACTGCATAAAATGTGTCTTCCCGCAACTCCGTCACGACGACTTTGTGCACCTGCGTGTCCAAACCCACCAGCAGATTCTTGATCAGATCATGGGTCATGGGACGGGGTGTCGTGACTTTCTCAATCTCCAGAGCGATGGCATTGGCTTCATAAACCCCAACCCAGATCGGCAACACCGTGTCGCTGGCCGCGTCCTTCAGGATCACGATGGGCGTGCTGCTGACCGGGTCCATCATGAGACCGCGAATTTTCATTTCCACTTCCATCGTGTCCCCCGACATTGAAAACTTCAGCTCAGGACTCTGGGTCTGAAATCATCAATTCTTTGCTCCTTATATCACCATTTCGCCCAGAAGACTGTTGGGAAAACTCGCGGTGGTAACCACTGAGACATAGCTTCCCAACTCGGGAGACATGCCCTCCCGAACTGTGAAATTCAGCACCTTATTCTGCGATGTGCGAGCGATCCACTGTCGTCGGACTTCGTTCTTCCCTTCAACCATTACTTCAATAACCTGGCCTATATGGCGTTGATACCGGTGCCTTTGAATTTCGCGCTGCTTCTCCTGTAAGACGGTCAGACGCCGCGCCTTTTCCTCATCCGGGACAACATCGTCCAGCTTCAGTGAGGGGGTGTTCGGACGCGGCGAATACTTAAAGCCGAAGATACCGTCGTATTCCACTTCGTCGAGCAGCGAAAGGGTTTGCTCGAAATCAGCCTCGGTTTCGCCGGGGAATCCGACGATGATGTCACTGGTGATGCTGATCTCCCTATTGGCCTCCTTCATCCAGGCAATACGCTCCAAGTATTGGTCGCGAGAGTACAAACGCTGCATGGCGTCGAGCACGCGCGTTGAGCCACTCTGCACCGGCAGATGGACGTGATCGCACAAAGTAGGATGCGAATCGATGGCTTCCACGATGTCCCGGCCGAAATCGCGGGGATGCGAGGTAGTAAACCGGACGCGCTTGATCCCGGGAACTTCGCCGACTGCCGCCAGTAGTTCAGCGAAAGTTTTCTTCCCCGACGGATCTTTGTAGGAGTTCACGTTCTGGCCCAGCAACTGGATCTCGGTGTAACCCAGATCCGCCATCTGGTGTGCTTCCGCCAGCACCGACTCCGAAGTGCGGCTCCGCTCTTTGCCGCGGGTGAAGGGCACCACGCAATAAGCGCAGAACTTATCGCAGCCCTCGATGATCGTGATGTACCCCCGGTGCGGATTGGTGCGAGCGGTGAATTCGGTCTCGAAGCATTCATCGGTCTGCCGATCGTCGAGTCCGGTGACCCGCGGCTTCCCTGCCTCGAGTTGCACCAGCATTTGTGGCAGGTTCCGATACGACGCCGATCCGCACACCAGCGAAACGAATGGCGCGCGCTCGAAAATCTTCTCACCCTCTTGCTGCGCCACGCAGCCGAGAACGCCAAAACGCTTGCCCTGTGACTGGAGTTTTTTGTAATCGGCGAGACGATGGAAAACTTTCTGCTCAGCTTTGTCGCGGATGGAACAAGTGTTATAGAGAATCAGCCCTGCTTCTTCCACCGTCTGAACCTGGCGGTAACCCTGCGAGACCAGCGTGCCGACGACCTTCTCCGAGTCATGGGCGTTCATCTGGCAGCCGAAAGTCTCGAGGTAGAACGTCTTCGGAGGGTCGGCCGGCATATCTAGAGTCAGTATAGCGCGGGGAGCGCTCGGATGTGGATGTAGGCACGGGCGCCCCCGCCTGCGAACACCGCTTCTTCGGGAGTGTTGGGGCCACATGTCGAGGCAGGGTTCAGTCCTGCGGCAGCACTTGCGCCGAGAGCTTCTCGGCGTTCATCCGCACAGCCGGTGGAAAGGCGCACGACTTTCGCGTCTTGCGATCCAGATGAACTGCTGTGGTCTCGCAGATTGCGGCCACTTCGTTCCGTTCGGCATTACGCATTTCATGGACGAACCGAATCACTCGTTCGCGCACCTCGAGAATGCGGCTACGAACCTCGATGACATCACCGGCCAACAGCTCGCGTTTGTAGGTGATGTTCTGCTGCACGCCTGCCATTCCATATCGCGCTTCTCGCAGATACGACGGCGTGATACCAACCCGGGCAAAGAGATTCCAATTGGCCTCGTCGAACTTACTGACGTACCACATGATGTTCATGTGCCCGATGTGATCGCACTGCCAGGGATAGGTGGCACCGCGGTACGTGACCATTTCGGCTGCAGTCTCAGTTTTTGCCTTCGTGGGCCTTGATCCCATACGCAACCCGCCGCGAACGGGATAGGATATCAAAAGCCGAATTGGAGCGGCTGCACGGGCGAGGGATGCCCGCACCTAATCTCTTCGTCGCGACGCAATCCAGATTTCCTCACCGCTAGAAGCGATCGGAATGACAATTGAGGAAGGGCTGCAGGGAGCCGCTCACCAGCGAGCGACTCCTTGTACGTGACGACAGTTCGCTTTAGGCCGCAGATTCCGGCTTGCGCGTGTCGATGGTCTCACCATTTTCCACGAAGGCTTGCAGCCAGCCCAGAACTCTCGTCCAACCCTGGCTGTGGCCCTTAGCTGCCTCTGGGTATCCGGCGAATCCGGAATGGTGGATCTTCACTAGCGTGCCGGTGCCGACCTTCTGCGGTCCACGATGCTGTAATCCATGAACCTCGCGCGGCTCCAATTCCCAACGCAAAACCGTCTTCAGCCGGCCCGCGAAGCTGGGGATCCAGGTACAGACCAGCCGGCGAGGAGGATCGATTTCCAAGTATTCTCCGTCCACCACAAAAGACGTACCGTCGGCACCGACCCCGACGCTCGACCATTTGCCGCCGGGACGAAGATCGGCTTTGCATTCAGTAACGCGATACATGGTTGACTGACCCCACCATTGTGGCATCTGGTGGGGATCAGTAATCGCCTGGAACACGCGTTCCGGCGGAGCGGCAATGAAAATCTCACCCGTTATGACGTCCTGATCGGGAGTAACTTCAATGGTAGCCATGTGATCTCCTTTTATTTCTCGACGAATTTTTTGAGCATCTCAACCACGCCGGCCCACCCGCCGCTGTAATCCTTGCGGGCCACATCTTCCTCCGCCAGGCCGCTATGCGTGACTTTGACTCTGGTGCCGCTGCCGCTGGGTGTAAGTTCCCAGCGGACTATGGTGCGTCGCGTCTTGTCGCGGTGCCAATTGGCGACCCAGGTATACACGAGCAACCGCGGAGGATCGAATTCGAGAATCTCACCAATGGCCTCGAATACGTTGACTCCATTGATGGCCATGGTGGCGCTGGGCTTGTTCTTGAAATGCCAGCGGCCACCGCGACGCGCATCCATTTGCCAAAACTCACGCGGGCAGGTCTCGCTGGTCCACCACTGCACCAATTGATCCGCCTGGGTGAGCGCCTGAAACACGCGCTCAGGCGGCGCCGCGATTTCGACTTCGGTGACGATTGCATCCTGATTCGGAGTGATGACAGCCTGTGCCATTTAATTGCTCCTTGCTATTCTTCAAAGAAGGTCTTGAGTGCCTGCAACAGCCCTGGCCAGCCTTCGCTGTAACCCTTGCGGGCATCCGGCAATTGGGCCAGACCGCTATGCGTTACTTTGACTTTGGTGCCGGCAGGAGTTGGCGTCAAATCCCACCGCACAACTGTTTTGTGCAAAGGTTGCGCGTGCCAGTTGGCGAACCAGCTATAAACCAATAGCCGGGGAGGATCGATCTGCAAGATCTCTCCGTGGTGGTCGAACTCACCTCCCATTTCGCCTTTGCCGCTGCGTTCTTTCGATACGAAACGCCACTTCCCTCCTGGCCGCGCATCCATCTCCCACGATTTAATCTCGAACGCGTCGTTCGTGCCCCACCGAAGCGCCTGTTCGCGGTCGATCAAGGCTTGGAACACACGCTCGGGCGGGGCTGCGATCTCAATTTCACTTATGACCGCATCTTCCGTGATAATTACGGCTGGATTCGGCATGCAAATCTCCTGATCCGCTGCTCAGTTCTTTCTCTGCAAGTCAAAAAGTTCGTGGTGCTTCTGCCCATCCTTGGCTGAGAACTCCCAGTCTTCGGTGTGATGGTTGGCGTCAATCATGGTCAGGACGACACGCTCCATGTGGCCGGGTTGCGTGGGTGAGAGATTGGTCGCGTCGAGGAAGTCGAACGTGACGCTCTTTCCGTCTGGCGACATAGTTCCGGTCATGCGGGGCTGGTTCCCTGCTCCACAGTAATGAGTCATGAGCAGACGGGTACCGTCCATGTGGAACATCGTAATCATGTCTTCCCCGTGGCCGTGGATCTCGCTCATCAGCGCGGACCCGCCGGACATGGCGCGATACGAAACCTCGATGGGCTGACCTTCGGAGCCCTTGCCAGTCCACGAGCCGGCCAAAGCTTTCAAGCTGTCAAAGGATTTTTGTGAATCGGATGCGGCGAAGGCCGCGACCGCTGTGAGAACCATAAAGGTGAATATGGCTAAGCGTAACGATTTCATTTTCCATCCTCCTGAAAGGTTTATTTAGGTTTCGCCCGCTGGGCGTTTTCTTTCGCGTACTCGGCCTCGACGAACGTCTTCAAGCTGGCCAGATTCGCCTGCCAGAAGACGCGGTACTGCTCCAGCCACTTATCGACTGCCTTTAGTGGCTCTGGATTTAGCTGATAAACGCGAAAACGGCCTTCCCTGCGCTCTTGCACCAGATGAGCCCGACGCAACAGTCGGAGATGCTTGGAAATGGCTGGCCGCGAGACCGGAAAGGCTTGAGCGATCTGTCCCGCCGGCTGGCTTCCCCCGCGCAGCAGGTCGAGGACGGCGCGACGGGTAGGATCGGAGAGCGCGTGAAAGGCCGCTTCCGCCGAATATGTAACCGAACGGTGACGCATAATGCGTAACTATAGGGTTACATAAATGCGATGTCAAGGGAAAATTTTGAACGATTGAAATTGTGTAAGAGTGAAAGATACGGACAGGAGCTTCCGCCCGCACTCACCATTTATCCTTCCGGCGTCTTTCTCGTTTCAGTTCCGCGGAGAGAGAAGATTTTCCGGAAAAGAGCCCGAGCGTCTCGTCAACGAGCCGTGGGTTTCCGATCAGCTTCAGAAACGCCTGGTGCACGCGGGTGTCATCGGATAGTTCGGGATGGAACGTCGCTGCCATCACTCTTCCCTGCCGAACCGCCACTGGATCGCTGCCTTCGGTGGCGATGACTTCGACGTCAGGACCGACGCGCTCGATCCTGGGGGCACGGATGAAGACCATTTCAATGGGAGACTCGTCTGATTTTCCATCAATAAGCTTGCCCTGGCGGATGGAGCTGTCAATCTGACGTCCGTAGGCATTGCGGCGGATGCGGATGTCGAGTGCGCCCAGCCCCGTTTGTTTCGGATTCTCTACTTCATTGGCTAGTAGGATAGCGCCAGCGCAGGTACCGAAAGTCGGCTTCACGCCCACGAACTGTTTGAGTTTTTCGAATCCCGCTTCGCCTAGCAACTTGAGGAAAGTGCCAGACTCACCGCCGGGGATGACCAGGCCTTCGATCTCGTCCAGTTGCTCGGGCTTTTTGACGAGCACAACTTCAGCGCCCAGCTCTTCGAGCCGCTTGCGGTGGGCATCGAAATCGCCCTGCAGCGCCAGAACACCGATTTTCATGCTGGTTTGATTTTACCGGATGGGTTGTGCCCGGGGAACTCGGTCGCCAGACGCCTGTTCCCAGGTCTCGCAAAGGCGGCGAGACCCTTCGACTCCGCTCAGAGCCTGCCCTGAGCTTGTCGAAGGGGCACGTCAACCACAACGACTCCACAGGTCAAACGACGCGACGGCTTACCCTGCGACTTCGTCCCAGATCCGACGGCCGTGGGTTTCGCGCAGCAGGAAACTTCCCACTATGAATGTCACACCGGCAACGATCATCGGGTAATAGAGGCCGGCTAGAATGTTACCGGTGGCGGCACAGGACGAGAGACCGATAAGCGGGAGCAGTCCGCCGAACACGCCGTTGCCGATGTGGTAAGGCAATGACAGCGAAGTGTAACGCACTCTCGCCGGAAAGGCTTCGATGAGGTATGCGGCGATCGGGCCGTAGACCAGGCAAACGTAAATCACCTGGATGAACACGAGGGCGACTAGCGAGACGAGATTGGGACTTGCGGCCTCTTTCGCCGGGACGAGAGTTCCCGAGGCGTCGGTAGTTAACGGCGTAAGGCTGATGGCGCCAGTCACCTTGTTGCGCGCCGATTTGACGGTCACCACGTTGTTGCCCGCCGCCCGCTCCATGGCTTGATAAATCGGAATGTAAGTAAGAACGGCGAGCAGACAACCGGCCATCATCAGCTTCTTGCGGCCAATGTGGTCAGAAAGCGCGCCCACGACCGTGAAGAATGGCATGCCCAACAAGAGCGCGAGCGCCACCACGATGTTGGCGGTGCGGGGGTTGATTTTCAGGATGGTCTGCATATAGAAGAGCGCGTAGAACTGCCCCGTGTACCACACCACTCCCTGCCCGGCCGTTGCTCCGAAGAGCGAAATCAGCACCTGCTTGAGATTGCCCCATTTGGTAAAGGCGTCCTTCAGGGGTTGGGTCGAGGCGCGGCCGGAATTCTTGAGCTGGACAAAGATGGGAGACTCTTTCATCTTCAGGCGGATGTAAAGCGAGATCCCCACCAGAATGATCGAGATCAAAAAAGGAATCCTCCAGCCGTAAGCCTGGAATTGTGCCGTGGTCATAGACGACTGCGTTATCAGAATCACGATCAGAGACACGAACAGGCCAAGGGTCGCGGTGATCTGAATGAAGCTGGTATAAAAGCCGCGCTTGCTGTCGGGGACGTGCTCGCCCACATAGACCGCTGCCCCGCCATATTCCCCGCCCAGGGCCAGCCCTTGCAGCACACGGATGGCGATGAGCATGACGGGTGAGAACCAACCGGCGCTAGCGTAGGAAGGCAAGAGACCGATGGCGAAGGTGGAGAAGCCCATGATGGAAAGCGTGACCAGGAAGGCGTACTTGCGGCCGACCAGGTCGCCGATGCGGCCGAAGAAAAGCGCGCCAAACGGTCGGACTAGAAATCCCACGGCGAACGTGGCGAGGTAGGCAATCAGCGCGAAGGTATCGTTCCCGACAGGATAGAATTTCAGCGCCAGAACCGACGCCAGACTGCCGAAGATGTAAAAGTCATACCATTCGATCATTGTGCCCACGGCCGAAGCCAGGATCACCCGCCAGATGCTGTATCCCCGGTCGCTGCTGCCGTCCGCTACTGCGATTGCCTTCTCAGACATAGTATTTCCCCCATCGCCAGCAAGGTGGTCCAGACGTCGATTGCAGTTGCTTCCGTCTGCTCGGTGTTTAGGCCTTTCCGTGCGTTGACCCGGCCAAAGCGCATTGGGGGCTCGCAGCCGCTCGGGCAGGTCGGGAATGTTTATCACAGGACTACTGCTTCGGCAAGTGAGCAAAGGCAAGATTCCTCGACTTCGCTCAGGAAGACCCGAGGGCCTAACCCGAGCGGAGCTTCGAGAAACCGCCGCGGTCACCTGGGTGGCGCAGCGCTTTGGGCGCTGCATCAGTCCGGTGCAAATTCGGATATGGAAATCCTGATGATCGTCCCGCTGGAATCTTGTTAGTCTGCTGGCCGCAAGCGCAGGAGTTGTCCGTCGTCGTTGCCGATGTAGATGAGGCCGTCGCTGCCTTGGGCCACCAGACGGACGCGTCCCACCTGGCCGTACATCAGCCGCTCCTCAACGACGACGTGGCCATCTTTCACAACTAACCGGTTCAGATGGTGTTGGCGCATGGAGCCAATGAAAAAGCTACCCTGCCAGGGTGCAAACTGCGTCCCGGTGTAGACGATCATGCCACTGGGAGCAATAGCAGGAGTCCAGACCCAAAGCGGCTGCTCCATGCCTTCATGTGCTGTGATACCCATGCCGATAGGTCCGCCGGAATACTGCCAGCCATACGAGATCACAGGCCAGCCGTAATTTGCGCCGCGATGAATCAGGTTGAGTTCGTCGCCGCCGAGCGGACCATGCTCGTGCTCCCACAGCTCTCCAGTTAGGGGATGCACAACCAGGCCCTGCGGATTGCGATGTCCGTAGCTCCAGATCTCCGGCTTCGCATCCTTGGTGCCAACGAAAGGATTGTCCGGCGGAATGCTGCCATCATCGCGCAAGCGAAGAATCTTGCCGGCGTCATTGTCGAGTTGTTGCGCCCGGTCCTGGTGATGGCGCTCGCCAACCGTCAGGAACAGATAACCGTCGAGGAAAACCATCCGTCCGCCGTAGTGGAAGCGATCTTCAGAGAATGCGTCGGCAGTGAAAATGCGCTCGCGGTCGACGAGTTTGTTGTCGCGCAGGCGGAAGCGGTCCACCACGGTTGTGCTGCGCTCGCGGGGTCCGGCAGAGTAGCTGAGATAGATCCAGCCATTCCTCGAGTACTCGGGATGGAGCGCGATATCGTGAAATCCCGCATCCTCGCCGGTCAAGGCGGCCGGACGGTTAGCGTCGTGAACTCCGGTGTCGGCGCCGATCAGAGCTTCGGGTCCGCCTTCGATCGGAGTAACCGTGCCCGACTTAACATCCAGCAAGTCGATACCCTTCTGCCGCTCGACCAGCAGGCCCCTACCGTCGGGCAAAAATATCAGCGCCGACGGCTGCTTCAAACCAGTGGTGACTACCTCGGTCCGGAACCGGATCAACTGGCTTTCAAAGACCTGCTGCGCCGTCGCGCCAAGCGCCCACAAAGAGACAAGACAAATGCAAATCCGAAATCTCAGTCGTTGAATTGTCATGTCTCTCCTGGCATCGAAGAGTGAAAAGAGCTCTCCGCAGCTAATGACAGCGTAGACACCTCGCAGTGTTAATGGTTAGCGTGTCAGGGACGGACAGCGGGCCTGAGGCTATTGGCGACCTGAGAGATGGTTTAAATACCCGGTTTCGCAATGGCGGGACACTTTGGCCACCCGGCCAGAGTCTCAGTTGGACGCCGGGAACGCCAGAGCCTGACCTGAGCGAAGTCGAAGGGTCTCGCAAAGGCAGCGAGACTCTGCGCCACCCGCCCGAAAGGCGCAGCACTCAGGGAACATTGCATCTGGACGATGCGGGATTTACGTTTGCGTACGATGCAGGACTGCGACCAAAAGTCCTGCTTTCGAGCGCAATATGATCTCTCTGTTCTCCAGACTGATTGACGGCCACGTTGAACGCCAGTTCGGGAAAGATCCGAACGGACGGCTGGTTTTTTCCCCGTCTGGCCCCAAGGGAAAGTGTTACTTCGTTGATTCCAAATCCGACGAAGAAAAAATCAAGGCCTTCGTCAAGATGTATCGGAGCGCCAGTGCCCTGATCTCTCTCTTGACATCTCCCAGCATTGTGGTCGCTGCTGTTTTCGTGGAAGACTATGGCGGTTTGATCCCCCGGGCACATCGATCGGCGATCGCTTTTGGCATCGCTGGGTTTTTCTGGCTGGTCCTGATCCTGGTCGCAGTGATCCTTTGGACCGCGTACCGGGCAAACGTTCCGGGGTTGATTTCCTCACTGAGCGAAGTTGGGCCCGACATTAAAGATCAAATACGTCCAGCCTCTCCTCCGTCGCGGCTTCAACGACGTGTGGCGATAGTGAGCCTACTCGCCTGTATCCTCATCATGGCCGGTGTCGTTGTGGCGGTATCAAGTTCTCACAGAGTGCAGCATTCCGGTGGCGCCGCGTGCCCCGCTCCCACACCTGAGAAATAGTCACCCATATCAAAATCCCACGGCAGTTGAGAGCCGGGTGCCCCGTCCGAGCTCCGCTTGGGCGGGGATTTCGACTCTACCAACCCCTGGTCTGCAGCATGTGGGCTTCATCCAGCGTGGACACCGCCAGGCCCTTCATTGCGCCGGTGAGGTTTTCGCTGACTTCAAGTAATACTTTAGGGTCATTGAAGTGGGTGGCGGCCTGGACGATGGCCGTGGCGCGCTTCGCGGCCTCGGCTGGCTCGGCAAAGGTCGTCGAATCTTTCATGAAGATGCCCGAGCCCACGAACACTGCTTCTGCCCCAAGCTGCATCACCAGCGACGCGTCGGCGGGAGTGGCAATGCCGCCGGCAGAGAAATTCGGCACCGGCAGCTTCCCTTCCTTGGCGACGATCCTCACCAGCTCGTAAGGAGCCTGGTGCTCTTTGGCTTTGGCGTAAAGTTCTTCTTCGCTGAGGACGGTGAGAATCTTCATCTCCTGCACGATCTGCCGAATGTGTTTGACCGCGTGGACCACGTCGCCCGTGCCGGCTTCTCCCTTGGTGCGGATCATGGCCGCTCCCTCGGCAATCCGCCGCAGAGCTTCACCCAAGTTCCGCGCGCCGCAGACGAATGGAACCTTGAAAGCATGCTTATCGACGTGATGAGCTTCATCGGCCGGAGTGAGCACTTCGGATTCATCGACGTAATCCACGCCGAGTTCTTGAAGTATTTGGGCTTCCACAAAATGCCCGATGCGGCACTTCGCCATCACCGGAATGGAAACCGCTGCCATGATCTCGCGAATCTTTTTCGGCGAAGCCATGCGGGCCACGCCGCCCTCGGCGCGGATCTGCGCCGGGACGCGCTCCAGCGCCATCACCGCGACGGCGCCGGCCTTTTCAGCAATTGTGGCCTGCTCCGCATTCGTTACATCCATAATTACGCCGCCCTTGAGCATCTCGGCGAGGCCGGTCTTCAGGCGAAGGCTGGTCGGGCTTCCGTTGTTTTGTGACATGGTTGAACTCTTTTCCGGGTCGCTCAGAATAGGCGACTCAGTGGCGCTTCAAACTTATCCTCTATTTTACAACGTGGGGCTGGTTTTGCAGTTGGGCTTCCGGTTGCACAATTTGCGGGTGCGGCTGGGATTAAAGCACTGGCTTCCGCTCCCAGGTCTCGCAAAAACGGCGAGACCTGGGGCACCCGCGTCTGATCGCTCGGCTGCGGGCCTTATCTCTCTACGAACTTGGCAAACATGCGCTTGGGATCGATGGCGATGAACAGGCCTCGGCTGCGAGCCAGCACCTCGCCTTTGGCGTTTACGATTTCGGCCATGTTGACATGTCGCCGTCCTCGGACGCTCACCTCCCGCGAATCGACCCGTAGCGGCTTATTCAGCGGCACTGGCTTCAAGTACTCCACTGTGATGCGGGAGGTCAGAGCAATCACCTGACGCAGCTTATTCACCTTGCCCATGGCCTCATCTAGGATTGTCGCGATGACCCCGCCGTGGCAGTGTCCGGGCGGGCCGGTGTAGCGCTTGCCCAGGCGGAAGCGGCAGACGAAGCAGCCCCGCGCTTCGTCATAGTCAAACTTGAGGCGCATACCTTCCGCGTTGTCCTTGCCACAGGCGAAACAGTAATTCTTTTGCAACTGGACGTAACGGGTATCGTGACCGCGTCCGTGGGGGTTCTTCGGCATAAGTGACAGATTCTATCGTGCGGGCGTCGCGAAATGCCTAACGGTAAGGATCCCTTCGACTGCGCCCGCTGACTCGCAAGCGAGTGAACAGGCTTCGCTCAGGATGACAAGGCAAGCTTTGTTCTTCGCTCAAAATCCTGTATAAACATCGGTTTGCCATTAAGCAAATTCAAACCACCACAACTGGAGTCCGATGTGAGCTTACGCCGCCATCTGATCGTACTTCTTGCACTCGCCTTGATCGCCGCGCCGTTCAGCGTGGCAGCTCAAAAGGTCCAGAAGAACAAAGACCTGGAGAAGAAGACCGAGCCGACGAAACCTGCCGGTCAGGAAGAAAACAAGGACGAAAAGAAAGAAGAAAAGAAAGGCGGCATGACGGCCAGCACGTTTACTGGCCTGCAGTTTCGTCTGATTGGGCCGGCCGTGGCCTCCGGACGCGTGATCGCGTTCGCCGTGAATCCGAAGAACCATGCGGAATACTACGTCGGCGTTGCGTCGGGCGGAGTGTGGAAGACGGTTAACGACGGCACGACTTGGACTCCGGTTTTCGATGGCGAAGGCTCATACTCGATCGGCTGGGTGGTGCTTGATCCCAACGATTCCTCGGTGATCTGGGTGGGCACGGGGGAAAGCAACAGCCAGCGCAGCGTGGCTTACGGAGACGGAGTCTACCGCTCCGATGATGGCGGCAAGAGTTGGAAAAATCTAGGGCTGAAGAAGTCGGAACATATCGGCCGCATTGTGATTGACCCGCGCGACAGCAAAGTCGTGTACGTCGCAGCTGAGGGTCCGCTGTGGGGACCGGGTGGCGATCGCGGTCTCTACAAAACGACCGATGGGGGAAAGACCTGGAAGGCAGTTCTCACCATCAGCGAAAACACCGGCGTGGTTGATGTGGCCATGGATCCTTCCAATCCAGACATCCTCTACGCAGCGGCTTACCAGCGCCGCCGTCACGTTTTCACCTTCATCGACGGCGGGCCGGAGAGTGCGATCTATAAGTCCGCCGACGCGGGCGCCACATGGAACAAGATGAAATCCGGCTTGCCAACAGAAGACATGGGCCGCATCGGGCTGGCGGTTTCACCGGCTGACCCCAACGTGGTCTACGCAACGATCGAAGCCGCCAACGGTAAAGGCGGCATCTTCCGATCGAACGACAAAGGCGCAACCTGGGAGCGCCGCAACGAGTTCGACCAGGGCGCTTTGTACTATGCACGGGTTGTTCCGGATCCTAAGAACGTGGAGCGTATTTATGTAATGAGTGTGTTCTTGCGCGTCTCCGATGACGGCGGCAAAACCATCCGCAAGATCAACGAAGTCAATCACCACATTGATAATCACATCGTTTGGATTGATCCGGACAACACCAACCACTGTATGGTAGGCAGCGATGGCGGCGTCGCCGAGACCTACGACAACTTCACCAGTTGGCGATTCAAATCCAACCTACCTACGGTGCAGTTCTACGACGTTGCCGTCGACAATGCCCTTCCCTTCTACAACGTTTGCGGTGGAACGCAGGACAATTTTTCCTGGTGCGGACCTTCGCGCACGAAAAACATCAACGGGATCATGAATTCCGATTGGTACGTGACTACGGGCGGGGATGGTTTCCGCTCTCAGGTTGATCCCGAAGATCCCAATACCGTGTACTCGGAGGCGCAATACGGCGCGCTGGTTCGTTACGACAAGCGCACCGGCGAGGAACTCTTCATTCAGCCCTCCGAGGGCAAGGGTGAGCCGCCGCTACGCTGGAACTGGGACTCGCCGGTGATCGTCAGTCCACACTCTCATAACCGACTCTATTTCGCCGCTAACAAGCTCTTCCGCAGCGATGATCGTGGGAACACCTGGAAGCCGATCAGCGGTGACCTTACTCGCCAAACCGATCGCAACACGCTACCAATCATGGGAAAAGTGTGGGGCCCAGACGCGGTGGCCAAGAATCAATCTACGTCGTTCTACGGAAATATTGTTTCACTGGCAGAGTCTCCCAAGAAAGAGAATTTGATTTATGTAGGCACGGATGACGGACTGATTCAGGTGACTCCCGACAGCGGCGCCACTTGGACGAAATCCGAAAAGTTCCCTGGCGTTCCGGACAGAACTTATGTCAGCAGGCTGGCCGGCTCCCATCATGATGCCAACACGGTGTATGCCGCCTTCGACAATCACAAGAACGAAGACTTCAAACCGTACTTGCTGAAATCCACTGATGCGGGAAAGACCTGGACTTCGATTACTGGCGACCTCCCCGAGAACGGCCCGGTGCTAGCTTTTGCCGAAGACCCCGTCAATTCCAACTTGCTCTTCGCGGGTACGGAATTTGGCGCCTTCTTCAGTCTCGATGGGGGAAAGAAATGGATCCAGTTGAAGGGCGGCCTGCCAGTGATCGCGGTCCGCGACATGGTCATTCAGGCGCGAGAGCACGATCTGGTGATTGCCTCGTTCGGCCGCGGCTTTTATGTTCTCGATGACATCACACCCCTGCGCCAACTCAAGCCGGAAGCACTGCAGCAGAGCGCGACCTTCTTTCCTGTGAAAGATACCCTCCTGTACATCGAGCGGCATCCGCTGGGCGGGCCGAAGAAGGCGTTCCTTGGCGATGCTCTTTACACTGCGGACAATCCGCCGTTTGGCGCAACCTTCACCTATTACTTGAAGGAGAAACTCAAGACCAAAAAAGAAGCCAGGCAGGATGCGGAAAAGGAAGCGACAAAGAAAGGTCAAACCCTTCCCTACCCGAGTCGTGACATTCTTCGTGCCGAAGCAGAAGAGCCAAAGCCTGAGGTCTATTTGATGGTCTACGACGAATCGGGTGCTCCTATTCGCCGGGTTGTTGCATCGGTTGATGAAGGATTCCATCGCGTGGCCTGGGAATTGCGCTATCCCACGCCTTCCGAAACCGAAGCCGAACACGAGGGGGAAGAGTGGCCGCCGGCTACGTCGCAAGGGCCGCTAGTATTGCCCGGCAAGTACTCGGCACGCCTGTTCAAGAGGGTGGACGGCGTGGTCACAGAATTAGGGGGAGGATCGCAATCGTTCGCGGTCATTGCCGATGGAACTTCCGGCATGACGCCGGCGGATCGCGCGGCGCAGCAGGATTTCAATCGCAGAGTGTCGCATCTCTATCGTGCCGTGTCCGGGGCCGTCAACTCGGCAAATGATGTGCAGAGCCGGTTGAAAGCTATCCGAAAGGCTTTGCAGGACACTCCGTCGGCCCAGCCGCTAGAGGCCCAGGCGGATTCGATTGAACAACGCAACAACGAAATTCTGCGGGCCTTGCGCGGCGATGTCGCGCTGGCGGCGCGCAATGAAAATGTTCCCACCTCCATTAATGACCGGATGAATAACATCATGGATGGCGAGCGCTTCGCGATTACGCGTCCGACACAAACCCATCTGGATGCTTATGCCATCGCAGCCGACGAATTCTCCCAGCAATTGGCGAAGCTACGAACCTTGATACAGGTAGACCTGGCAAAGCTCGAGAAAGATATGGAAGCAGCCGGCGCACCTTGGACGCCGGGCAGAGTTCCTGAATGGCAGGAGGAGAAGTAGGTCGCTTCGAGATTCGTGGCGTCGACTCAGGTTCGAAACGCTGACGTCATGCTGATGCCGCTTTCACCCAACGGGGCGAGGGATCTGGCGTGAAAGTGCGGTGCACCCAGATAAGCTCCACGCGAGATCCCTCACTCCGGCTGAACTATGCCGAAGTTCGGGATGACGTCTCAAAGGAGATCCAGCCGATTTAATTGAGATCCTCTACTTGGCAGAATCAGCGGAAATCCGCAACACTTCAACCGTAATGTTGTCCGGTCCTCCGCGTTTCTTCGCGATTTCCACCAGGGCCTTACAGGCATCGCTGGGAGCCGCGTCCTCCACTGTGCGGATGATCTCGCTGTCGGTCAGCAGGCTCCATAAACCGTCAGTGCAAAGGACCAGCACATCGCCCGCCATCAGCTGAATCGGCTGATCCGGGTTGTCGGGCGCAATGACCGCGCCCGCTCCCATGGCAGCCGTAAGGATGTGTCTTTGAGGGTGAGATTCCGCCTCCTCTTGACTGATAACACCATTCTCGATCAGCCGACCAACGTAAGAGTGGTCTCGGGTAAGGCGAAATATTCTCGAATCTCGCACCAGATAGAGGCGGCTGTCTCCTACGTGAGCGTAGTAAAGAAGCTTGTCCAGCAACGCGATGGCGGTGCAGGTGGTGCCCATACCGAGCAGCTCGGGATGTTCGCGAGCGTGCTCCTGGATGCGATGGTGGGCTAAATGGAATCCGGTAATCAATAGGGCTTGGATATCACTGCCTGGAGTATTGGCATACACATCTTCGATGACTTCGACGGCAATGCGGCTGGCCTCCTGGCCGCCTTCGTATCCTCCCATGCCGTCGGCCACAACCGCCAGCCTGCCCCGTTGTTTGAACTGCTGCTCGCTGGCGGGCTCCCAGTAAGCGTAGCGGTCTTCATTGTTTTCGCGCTGGCAGCCCACATCACTGAGGCCCGCCAGCTCAACTCCGGGCCGAATCCGCATGACACCTCGCGCGTTTCTGTTTCCCCCTCAGGAATGGGGATTATACCGAACCGCGAGGGCGGAGCCATGGCTTTGGTGAGACACATGGGGATATTTGGACAATCAAAAAGATTTTGGTGAGCGCGGCAGGATTCGAACTTGAGGCGTTAAGCAGGCGTGAGCGCAGCGAGAGCCTGCTGCCGAAATCCCGAGCCAAGCCGAGGGACCCGGAATTTTGGTGAGCGCGGCAGGATTCGAACCTGCGACCCATGCCTTAAAAGAACCATGTTAACCCTTCGCTTCCTTGTCTTCTCAATCGGTTAGCTCACCCTGAACGCACCGTATTCGGGCCGAATGCTGGTGTTTGGGAGTTAATCTGCAGCTTAATCTGCAGTTGAGACGAGTCACGTTCAGGAGTGCGCGCTCGACGCTCACGTACAACTCTAGCGCCCTGTCCGGCCGGCCTAAATTATTACATTGACGGCATCAATGTGTGTTTGGTCTGGCAGCTTCGTGCTCGACGGCCACGTCCGGCTCGTGCATTTCAGCTCACCGGCAGCCGGGTCCGTGCGTCACGGCACGATAATCACAGCCGCCGTTCCGAATTTCGGGCCGGGCGATTGGAAATCGGCCTCGCAGGTAGCCGTTGAATTGCCGCCACCGCCATTGACATCGCAACCCGCACCATTGCGTGCAAAGAATTCCAGATGGTAGGTACCCGCAGTGATTGGTCCGATGACGACCGTGAAGGTGCCGTTGCCGTGAATGTCCGTCGTAACGACGCCGACTTCGACCTCCGCGATGCTTGCGGTCACACCTTGCCTTGTGGCCGTGATGCATGTACCGTCACTATTTCTTTCGGTCGGAAACTGGCCGAAGGTCGCGGGAAACGTGGTACAGAAGAAGTTAAGACTCATCTGGTAGAGTTTGGTCGGTGTCGCATGCACCAGTCTAAAGGTCGCCGTCAACTTGTGTGTCGTCGCCGACACGGACCAGGTGATATTGCTGTGCGTGAAGTCAAGCGGCTCGCTGAAATTGTCCCATCCTGCGGTCCATTTCTCGGTCGTCGCTGACGCCGTGCCCGCAGAGAGAAGCAGTGCTAGTGCCAGCAAGAATATCCGTTTCATCGGAACCTCCTATTTAACCTCGAAGAAACGGCCCGAGGGTACACCCGCTGCGCTTGCTTACACAAGTGTGAACGATTCACCTACATGGGCTAGCGCTTCTTGGCTCGGCCCACGCTGGTTTTGCAGCTAAGCGTCCGATCAATGCCGCTATCTTGCATTGTTCGGCCTGTGCAGAAGCCGAATCAACAACTTCCCTGCCCTACTGCACGGTTACTGCAGATTAAGTCACAAGGAGAGACGATGAAACGACATCGTGAACAGAAGGGATACGTCTACAAAGCGTCGGGCGTTTGGTACGTCCGGCACCACGACAACCGCGTCGAAACGGCGAGCTGGTCCGCAGACAAGTCTCAACGCGGATCGGGCTGGTCAAGGACTTCCACAGTAAAGCTGAAGCGCGCGAAGAAGCCGAGCGCGTCCTGGCGCCGGTCAACGAAGGCTCGCACAAGCCAGCCGTCGTTCAGCCTGTTGTGCAGTTTTCCGAGCAAGAGTTCTTCCCATTCGTGCGTCAACAGGTTCGGCCGTCCACTGCGAACGGATACGAAGCGCGTTGGCGCCAAGTAAAGCCCTGGCTGGCTGACCTGCGCTTACGCGACACAACCACGCCTGACATCCAACGGATCCTGGAGTCGATCCACAAACAGAACACGCTCAACCACGACAGCATCCGAGCGTTGCGTTACCTGCTCAAAATGATCTTCGACCACGCGATTCGGATTGGCCTGCTCAACACGAATCCCGTCAGCTCCTCGAAGGTGCCGAAGCGCAGCGAAGACGAGGAAACCGAAGACACGTACGCCTACTCACTAGAAGAAGTCCAGAAGATGCTCAACGTACTCCCTGAGCCGGCGCGTACCGCGATCGCAACTTGTGCGTTCACTGGTGTTCGTCGGGGCGAACTCGCTGGGTTGCTATGGGAAAACTTCGACCCGAAGAAGGGTTCCCTGAAGATCACGCAGAGTGTTTGGGAAGGCCATGTGACTCGACCGAAGACGAAAAAGTCCCGCGCTTCTGTGCCGATCATCAGGCCCCCGATTCGGATGCTCGAAGCCCATCGTGTTAGGACGGCTCAGCTTGCCGTTGAATCTGCACAGAAGGAAGCGACACGGGCGCGGAAGTCGCTGGAGGTCGCCGGCGATACCCTCGCGCCGGAGAAACGCGCATCCCTCAACCAGCTTATTGTGCTGGCTGAGAAACTGGCCGCGTGTCCGCCCGTCCCTACGTCCGGCCCGATCTTCTCGTCGAGAAGGGGCACGGCGTTGAACATGAACAATCTGCTGAACCGCCAGATCCTCCCCGCACTCACGAAGGCGAAGCTCGAATGGCACGGTTTCCACTCCTATCGCCGTGGTCTCGGAACCAACCTTAAACGCCTGGGCGTGGATTTGAAGACGATCCAGGAGATTTTGCGCCACGCACACATCGCGACCACCGCCGACATCTACGTGAAGGAAGTCAGCGAACAGGCGGCCGAAGCGATGCTGAGGCTCGAAAAGCACGTCGAAGCCGAACTAAAAATGTCGTCCGGTCCGGCTTATTCTGCAGTTAAATCTGCAGCAAGGAAGCTGGACGGTTGCGCCGGTCTCCGAGTAAACACTGATTCTGAAGGGTTAATTTGGTGAGCGCGGCAGGATTCGAACCTGCGACCCATGCCTTAAAAGGGCATTGCTCTACCACCTGAGCTACGCGCCCATCCTGGGTGAAGCGACGAGTACCGACGACGAGGCGGGATTTTCCCTCGTCATCATCATGATAGCAGCTTCGGGATTGCCACAGTGCGGTGTGCTGGTCAACGAAGACTCACACCGAGCGCGCCGGTCAGCCGCGAGCATTGGCTGTGCAGCCGAAGGTTAAGATGAGTCTGTGCAGAATCTGACGCCGGTGGCAATTGTGGCTTTGGGGATAGAGTTGCTGCCCGCCGTTGGATTCGGATTCGCCGCACAGCGGATTGGGCGAGCCGTGCAGCGCTGGCCATTTGTACTTCGAGTGGCAGTGCCAGCGGCGCTGGTTTTGCCTTACGTACTGGTCTCATTTTCTCAACACATGTTTCAGTGGAAATGGTTCGCGTTGTATGCCGCACTTCCCGCGGCGATCGCAGGGGTGCTGGCGCAGGCAGTAACCGTTGATGGACAGCAGCGTGGTAACTGGCGCGACGCAATCATTCTCCTGGGACTGGGATTGGCAGTTGATCTACGCTGGTTCGATTCGGCGTGGCCGGTAGGGTTTCGGGCTTTGAATGAACTATTATTGGTGGACGCGGGATTGTATGGTTTTCTGGCTGTCCGCCAACTAAGCGGGACTGGATTCGATTTTCACCTGCAGTGGAGCGACTGGAAGACAGGTCTGCGGGAGTTGGTCTTTTTTACGCCTCTGGTGTTGGTGCTGGGACTGGCGCTTGGCTTCATTCATCCCCACAGCAACCTGCCAGGGCTGGGCTCGGCGGCCCTGCGGTGGGTAGGGATTTTCTTCTTCACTGCGGTGCCGGAAGAACTTTTCTTTCGCGCCTGGGTTCAAAACCTGTTGGAGCGGCGCGTGGGGCGCTGGGCGGCGCTCGTGATTGCGTCGGCCGTATTTGGGCTGTCACACTTCAACAAACGCTCAACGCATTTCAATTGGCGCTACGTGTTGCTGGCTACGATCGCAGGTATTTTCTATGGACGGGCCTGGCGCGAGCGGTGGAGGGTTCCGGCTTCGGCGATCACGCACACCTGCGTCGATTGGATGTGGGGGCTGTGGTTTTAGGCGGACTGTGTATACGGGCGAGCGGCCGGCGATGATTCCTTCCCTTCTCCCGTTTGCGCATGTACCGGAAGTAACCTATGAGTACCCTCGCATCCGTTGACAAGCCGGATTTCGCATACCATACTCGGTAAAAGTTCCAGCGCTAGGCCATTTTCCGCGCTCGGACGCAACTTTAGTTCCACCGCGTCGATAACTCGTGAGAGCCCCTCCCCACCACTGAGTTGCGACGACGACGTTCCACGGAGGAGTTCATGACATCGAAACAGCCCCAGCATAGGCCAGGTTTGTTCTGCATTCTTGTGGTCGCTGGCTGTGTGCTTGTGGCCTTAGCCATGGCAGCCCTGCGCCTCGGCTATGACCAGAATGTTGCGAAAAAATCGCGAGCTGGAAGCTGGCGGTCTCCTAGCGCTTCTCTTCCGCTGGTAAAAAGAAGCGCTACGAATGCCGTGGTACCGAGCCTGCCAGACACTTCGCGAGGCGAGATGGCCTTCGAGGAGAACCAGGGCCAGAGCGATGCGCGCGTACACTACTTGGCACGCGGTGATGGATACAAACTTTTTCTGACTGCGCACGAGGCCGTGATCTCGCTCGCCCCTGATTCCGTCCTGCGCATGCGGATGGCTGGTGCGAATCCCAATCCGCAGGTTAAGGGCGCCGATGTCCTCCCTGGTGTGAGCAACTATTTCATCGGCAGTGATCCGCGGAACTGGCACACGAATGTTCACCAATATGCACGCGTCGGCTACCAGGGCGTCTATCCCGGCGTAGATCTGGCCTTCGATGGTGAACAGCGCCAACTGAAATTTAATTTCGTAGTGGCCGCCGGGGCTGATCCGGCGCCGATAGACCTGAGCTTCGGCGGGGCCAAGGGTCTCGCAACCAATGCCTCTGGAGACTTGATTCTGTCTTCTTCTGCAGGCGATCTGTTTTTGCGCAAGCCAATCGCTTACCAGGAAGAAAATGGCACGCGCCACTCCGTGGAAGCAAGGTTTGTCATGAAGGATGACAAACAAGTTGGTTTTGCACTCGGAGACTATGACCGTACCCGGGAGTTGGTGATTGTTCCCTCTTTGAGCCGATCGGTTACTCCGGATCTCGCGATTTCATCCAGGGCGACGGCTTTGCGTTCGAATTCAGGCACTCGGGAGTTTTATCTGCTCTGCCTGCCGGTCGTTGGGCTGATGCTCGCGGGGGTGGGGATTGCGCCGCGCAGGTACAAGCTTCTCGGCCTGCTGGCCGCTTGTCTCGTGTTCTCCGGTCTGATCTTCCTCCCGGCTGGCGGCAGCAGCAGCAAGGGTGGAGGAGGAGGCGGAGGTGGCGGCGGCGGGGGCGGTGGTGGTGGAAGCACTAGCGTGCTGGTCTACTCCAGCTATCTCGGAGGCAGCAAGGATGACGAGGGTCAGGCCATCGCCGTTGACAGCAGCGGCAACGTGTATGTTGCAGGAGAATCGTCATCAACCGATTTTCCGGGAACACCCACGCTTCACAGTACTAGCGGGCATGATGCTTTTGTGGTGAAGGTTAATGCTTCGGGCACGCGCCAATATTCAACATTTATCGGTGGAAGCGCGGATAACGACGCGTTAGGGATCGCCCTGACTCCGGGAGGAAATCCGGTCATTGTCGGAAATACCCAGGCAGGCACTAGTTTTCCTGGCGGTGGCTCTCCTGCCATCGCTATCGGTCTTGGGGGCGGCCAAGATGCCTTCGTTGCCGAACTCAATGCCAGTGGTACGCTGTCAGGAGGATTCGCCACCGTGATAGGCGGCAGCGGTACCGAATCGGGAAATGCTATCGCAGTCGACGGGTCTGGCAACATCTACATTGCGGGTCAGACCGGCTCGGCTGATTTTCCTGTGCATACCCCCTTCCAAGCTCCGTATGGAGGTAATATCGACGCCTTCGTCCTGAAGTTGGATCCCACGGGAAGCACGTTACTTTATTCGACTTATCTCGGCGGAAGCAATCTTGACCTTGCCACCGGAGTGGCCGTCGCGAACGGCAACGCGTATGTCGGCGGCATAACGCGATCGTTGGGCCTCAGTGGCACCAGCAGTCTAATTGGAACGGAGGACGCCTTCGTGGCGTCGTTCAATTCCAGTGGAACACAACTACAGTACTTCACTTACGTAGGTGGATCGAGTGGTTCGCAAACAACCGATGCGGACGCGATCGCTGTGGACACGACGGGGGTCGCCTATATCACCGGAAAGACCACAGTCAGCGACCTCCCCGCTAAGCAGAATTCGTTACAAAACTCGACCCAGGACGCCTTCATTACAAAAATCAACACGGATGGCACGATAGCTTTCTCAACGTACCTGGGAGGCGTAACTCCGGGGCCTAGTGGACTTGATGCTGATGAAGGCCTAGGCATCGCGGTCAATGCGGGCAACATCTTTGTCACGGGAGTAGCAAGCACCACAGACTTCCCGGTGGTAAATGCGCTCACGGGTTCCAGCACACTGAAGGGCAGAACCGACGCCTTTGTAACTGAGTTTTCCGCGTCCAGTGCCACACCTGCTTTCTCCACGTTTTTTGGTGGAACCTCACGTGAGGATAATCTGCTTGTCCCTGGCCCAGCCCTTGCCGGCGCGATCGCTGTGGACTCCAATGGAAACATTTACATTACGGGTACCACGAACTCAAGCGACTTGCCGTTGCAAAATCCTTTTCAGGGCACCTTCAGCAGCCCGGGAACCTGTAATGGTATTCCCTGTCCCGACGCCTTTGTGGCCAAGATCACGCCGTGAGGCCTGCTAATCTGTCTTAAGGCAGAGCCTCATGTGTTTTCACCGTCATATTGCCCACTTTCTCGCCGCTTTGGCGTTGATCGTCGCGATGACATCCCCAGATTGGGCGGTTCCTCGAAAAGACAAAGCCCCAGTACCCACCCTACGCTGGGCAGAAGGTAATCGGGGGTGCACTTTCGTCCGTGGCGAGGATGGCAAATACCGCTATGGTTTGTGGGCGGATGATCTGGGGATCACGCTTGTGGTCGATTCCCAGGAATTACAGAGAACCAAGCATCGGCTGGATCCGTTCATTGGACTAGTGTTGAGCTTCCGCTATCGCGGCACGGGACAGCAGGAGATTGGGGCCGATCATATTAGCCTCGAATTCGCGACCCACTCTCACGTCGTCCATCGAGCACTCGATCCAGAGGAGTTCTCTACCGAGTACCAGGACAATGTTGATACTTTTGCCGAGGACAATGAGCGCGAGATCGTCAAGCATCCCGAGAAAAAAGACGAGAAGGAGGCGATCGTGCGGGCGTATGAGAAGGAGTTGGTCCAGGTTCAGGAGTTCCTCACCACGCGTGGTCTGCATAGCGCCAAACTCGACTCCAGCAATCCAGAAATCAGCGGGTGGATTTTCTTTCGTGCCAAAGATAAATGGATTGGAGGATGGAAAAAAAAGGAAGAATTCGTGCTGCGAATACCCTTAGGCAACCGTGTAGTCGAGTTTCCTTTCACGCTACCACCCAGCGGCGGCGACCTCATTCTACGCAAGCGGACGGACTGAGCGGAGGTGTACGCGCGGCGCTGCACACGCTTTTCTTACACTGCCATGCGACGGTCGTCGGCCTCTTTCTGGGCAACATACCGCAGCAGGATGTCGCGTAACGACACCAGGCCTTTGAGTTCCTTGCCATCCACAATCGGGACGTGCCGGAAGCCGAATTCCCGCATTAGAAACATGCAGTTTTCTACAGTCTCCTGCACATTCACTGCTTTGGGATTCGCCGTCATCACCTCGGAAATCTTGGTAGTCCCCGGCATGCGCCCGACAGCCACCACGCGGTTCATGATGTCCCGCTCCGAGAAAATACCTGCCAGTTGGCCATTGCGCAGCACAGGCAAAGCGCCAATGTTGTGCTCCATCATGAAGCGCGCGCCTTCCAGTACCGTGCTATCGGCATCGATGGAATAAACCCGGCGGTCCTTCACCAAGTCGTATATTAGCGCCATAAGGGACTCCTTTGGCCGGAGTGCAAGCCGTCCCGCTCATTCCGGGTAAGCTCGATACTCTACCATTTATCCCCACCGATTTCGATCCAGCAACAACCGTAGAGCCAGCCGGGGCGGTTGAGTTACCTGGCTGGCGCCAGGTAGCCCTTTTTGTAGTAGGCCTGCACTCTGTCAGAGTCCTTCGGAGGGGTCACCCGAACCTTGATTTTGCGCCATTTTCCATCTCGCCCGGGATGGCACGGCTTGTACCCCAGCACGTATTGACTCCGCATTTCCCGGCTGAGACTCGCCGCGATTTCCGGAAGTTTTTCAAAGTTGTCCACCGAGACGGTGCGTCCGCTGGTCACATCCGTGATCTCGCGCAGCCAGCGCTTTCCCATAAATTCTTCGAAGCTTCTGAAGAGCATGCTATCGAACACGCCGATGGCGTAGATCCCCACATCTGCCTCCTGGGCCAGACTTTTTACTTCTTTTAGCCCGTAGCGGCTGTGATTGTCCCCGCCATCAGAGATGATCAGGAGAACCCGTCGCGGGTAGCGGGCAGAACGCAGTTTCGCCATGCCCAGATAAACCGCGTCGAACAGGGCAGTGTGGCCGTCGGGGACCTCCGCTGCCAGTCCTTGCTGGATTTCGTCGATTGACTGCGTGGCGGTAGCGCGCACCGTAGGGCGATCGCCGAAGGTGACGACAAAATACTCGTCCCGGGAATTAGCGTTGCCAAAGAATGTGTCGACGGCAGCCCGCTCGGTCACGAACTTGTTGCTCATACTCTTGCTTAAGTCCAGGACCAGGCCCACAGAAATCGGCGCGTCCTCCACCGCGAAGTAACGGATTTGCTGCTCCTGGTCGTTTTCGTAAATCCGGAAACTCGGCTGTTCAAGACCCAGCACCATTCGATTCCTCGAGTCCGTGACCGTGACCGGCACGAGGACAAGGTCGACATCCACCCGGAGAGGTTTCATGTGGCGGAGGGCAGGATCACGTTCCAGGGGCGGGAGGCCTTCCCTTCGAACCGCTTCAGTTGCGCCGGCGCGGGGTGCTATGTGGACATCATTCGTGGATTGCGGGTGCGCCCGTGACGGAACCGCAAACAGGAGGACGACCAGGCAAACAAAAGAGCACGGAGAAAAGCGGACACAATTCATGACCCGGCGGAGGCGGGGAGGTATCCCCAAAACGTGGGCGGGATGGTATCACAAAAAAAGAAAAACGGCAGCCGGTTTCGGTTGCCGTTTTCAAGCTGGCGGTTCAGGCGTTTTTAGAACCGGAAATGCGGTCCAAAGGTGACCCGCAAGTTGTTCTGCGGACCGCCGAGAAAATAGAGTTCGTCGCCAACTTCAGCGCGCAGGCCAATCGGCCCCCAGAAACCCTCGACGCCAATGCCGGGATAAGCGGCGAAGCGAGTGCCACTAGTGGTCACGTTACCGATCGCGCCGGCGAAACTGGGAGTGGTGTTGTCGAAGTTCACAAAGCCAACTTTTCCGGTCACGAAGAAATTAGCCTTCGAGGTGCCAAGGTTAAACTTCGGCCCGAAGAGACCGTGTATCGGGCGCACCTTGGTGGTGACAAAGGACGTGTTAAGGCAATTTGAACAGGTGGTGGTGTTATTCCGCGCGAAATCGTAGCCCATTTCCGCTTCGATGCTGGTGAAAGGATTTACATAAAAGCCCACGCGACCACCGACTCCCACAAAATTGACCGCGTTACCTCGATCGAAGCGGTAGTAGTCGGCAAAAGCTCCCACCTCGACATGGTTCTCCATCTGGGCGACAAGCGTGCGTGGCGCAGCGACGCAGAGAGCCAAAATAGCGACTAACGCAATTCGTTTCATGACTGTATTATTTCCTCCCAAATATTTCTCTGATTGGCGATACAACGCCCCTGGTGTCCCCCTGACTTGGCGGAGAAGTGTTTCCCTGGCGGCGCTTTTTCCCACGTTTATGATGCCGGCGGGCTGGGAGGGGTTGGGTTGGTAGGGCGAACGTTTAAGACTTTTAAGAACAATAGCTTAGACGCGCTTCTTCATGCGAATGATGGGGAGCGATTCGCCGTTTGCTAAGCGAACAACGAGCTCCTCCAAAGCGATGTATCCTCGAGCCCGATAGAATGGCAGTCCGCTGAGCGTGGCCCCCATTTCTAGGCGCGTGAAACCTGCATCGGCCGCAGCACGTTCGCAAGCCACGAGAATCATGCTGCCGATCCCGCGCCGCGCCCAATCGGGGTGCACAAAGAACGCACGAATCTTGGCGGCGTCCTGCTCTGGGCTGAGCAGTGAATCTTCGCGGTCCGTCCAGTGGTCGGCACCGAAGAGCGTCTTGCGCCGGCTCCATCCGCCGCAGCCGACGATCAGCAACTCGGACCTATGAGAGATGGCTTGGACTGCCTGGTCTGCCGCGATTGCAACTTCAACCACGAAATAAGTTCCGTCCGCGATCAGTTGGCTGTCGACGCCATAAACTGTTGCTAGCGCGCTTTCGATCTGACTTGGAGAGTAGTCCCGGGCCTGTAATCCGCGGACGGAGACCTCAATTAGCTTCCGAAGCATCGGAATATCCGTGTGGACAGCTTGGCGGATAGTGAAATTCATTTTCAATCAGCGTATCGGGGAAAGCAAAACGTCTGCCCGAAATTCATCCCGCGGCAACTAGGCAAGTTTAATTGAGCCAGACATGGGGCCGACGAATCCAGAAAACTTAGCGAACATCCGCAGCACAGACTGATGAGCAGTTGGCCAAATGCCAGTGCCAACTGCTCTGCCATCTGCTAATCTTCTTGGCTTCGTGCTGCCGATCAATTGAATCTGTCCGCCAGGAACTGCCCTGTGCCTGAGACAACCCGCCCTCAACCCTCGGTTCTGTATCGCTGGATCGTCCTCGTCTTCGTCGCTTTGACGATGTTCGGGAACTACTACATTTATGACAGCATTAACCCGCTGGAGAGGATCTTCATCGAGCAGCTCGGCTACTCCGGCACGCGGTTTGGCTGGCTGAACTCTAGCTATAGCGTAGCTGCGGTGTTGACGTTATTGATCGGTGGAATCGTCATCGACCGGATTGGCACGAAAAAGTCGATGATGATCTTTGCCACTTTGTGTTTGCTGGGGTCCATCTTGACCGCGATCAAGGGAGAATTCGCCACCATGGTGGCTGGCCGGACGGTTTTGGGATTGGGCGCCGAATCCATGATAGTGGCCGTAACCACCGCTTTGGCCAAGTGGTTTAAGGGCAAGGAGCTCAGTTTCGCGTTCGGGATCAATCTGACAATTTCCCGCCTGGCGTCGGTGGCCGCTGACAACTCGCCCACCTGGGCGCACTCGGTCTTTTATCCGCAGGGTCCGGCTGGATCGCCGAGCTGGCGCGGGCCGTTGTTGCTCGCAGTGGGAGCTGGCGGCATCTGCATGGTCGCAGCCCTTGTCTACTGGATGCTGGAGGGGCGCGCCGAGGCCCACTACGAGCTGGGGAAAGCCGGCGAGGTGGACAAGCTCGACCTCAAACAAACCTTCAGTTTCGACACTTCCTACTGGTACGTGGTCGTGCTGTGTTTCACATTCTATTCGGCGATCTTTCCCTTCCGCACATTTGCTATCGATTTTTTCACCAACAAGATCCTGGCCGCCCATGGTGGCCTCGCCGCAGCGGAAGCGGTGAGAGTGGTGGCGCACGAGAGGGCTGGGTTCTTTAACAGCCTGCTTCCCTTTTCCGCCATGATTGCGACGCCGCTATTCGGCCTCCTGGTAGATAAGGTCGGTAAACGGGCGTTGCTCATGATGTTGGGTTCGCTTCTGCTGATGCCCGTTTACCTAATGATGGCGTACAGCAATATTTCGCTGTTCGTGCCCGTTTGTATGATGGGGATCGCTTTCTCATTGATTCCGGCGGTAATGTGGACAGCGGTCGCCTACATCGTTCAACAGAACCGCCTAGGAACCGCCTATGCTTTGATGACCCTAATCCAGCAGATTGGATTTTTCATCATGAATCTGCTGATTGGCAAGGCCAACGACTTCGCCGGAGCGGGCCTCGCAAACCCAGGCGGATATGCCCTTGGCATGTGGATCTTCTCCATACTCGGTTTCGTTGGCATGACTTTCGCGATCCTGCTGCGGCAGAGGGAGATCGGACCTCATGGCCACGGCTTAGAGACGATTACAACGGCTTCGGCTGTCGAAGCCTGAGTAGAACCGGCGCACCCCCAGTTGACGGTCTTAAGCCCAGCCAATTAGCCTTTGAAGAGTACCAACGTAACTCCCGGAATTGAAAGTCGACAAAAGCTCAAGAGAGACAGTAGGTTCCGTTCTAGGGCAGGCCCGAGGTAAGCACTCAAGGACTGCAACCAGTACAACGAAAAGATAGTTATGCCGCATCTGACTGAGTGCGGCCGGAAAAGGCGACTTGACGGACGCAAAAAAGCCACAGGATGACCGGCTTTCCGAAGCCGAGGCGATTGAGCGGGCCAAGGGCGGGGACGCTGAAGCCTTCGAAGTCCTGTACAACCTGCATAAGCGGCGTGTCTACTCTCTATGCCTTCGCATGACGGCCAACACGGCCCAGGCCGAGGACCTGACTCAGGAAGCTTTCCTGCAGTTGTTCCGCAAGATCGCCACTTTTCGCGGCGAATCGGCGTTTTCTACCTGGCTTCATCGCATGTCGGTGAATGTCGTCCTGATGCACTTGCGGAAAAAGGGTCTTCCCGTGGTTTCACTGGAAGAGACCATCGAGACCGAGGAAGAGACTCCGCGGAAAGAACTGGGAGCACAAGATCCGGTCCTGGCGGGCTCAATCAACCGATTGCAACTGCAGCGGGCGATCGATGATTTGCCTCCCGGGTATCGAACTATATTCGTCTTGCACGACGTGGAAGGGTACGAACACAACGAGATTGCCGGGATGGTGGGGTGTTCCATCGGCAATAGCAAGTCGCAGTTGCACAAGGCGCGCATGAAGTTGCGCGAGTTCCTTAAAACGAGCAGAGCCGAAAAGGCCGCCAAGCCGTGAGGAACCTAAAGTATCGGGGAGAGGATGTATGAACTGCGCAGAGTTTCAGCGAATTCTACCGGACATTATCGATGAGGGTCACACACCCGAGCAGGAAGCCCATTTGCGTTCCTGTTACATCTGTTCCAACTTGATATCTGATCTGACTGCCATTTCCAAGGAGGCCCAACTACTACAGGCTTCTGAGGAACCAAACCCACGGGTATGGAATTCCATAGAAATTGCCCTACGAAGGGAGGGGTTGATTCGTCAGCCCCTTCGTGATTCGGAGGTCCGACCTCTTTCTCGGCGTTGGAACCTTGCCTGGCTGGTTCCGGTGGCGGCCGCCTTGCTAGTGGCGTTCGGGATGATCACCTACCAGCGTGGCGTCAGTCGGCAAACTGCCCAACAACCGCCAGTTATGCCGGTTTCACAAGGTACTCTGATTCCCTCCGGCGGCGACGATCAACTGCTGCTCGAGGCCGTGGGAACACACTCTCCGACTATGCGAGCGGCTTACGAAACTAACCTACGGAACGTGAACGCTTATATCCATGACGCCGAGGACCAGGCGAGCGCCGATCCCAACGATGAGGAGGCTCGGCAGTCGCTGATGAATGCTTATCAGGAGAAGGCCATGGTTTATGAGATGGCTTTGAACCGTTCTCTGCCATAATGTTGGCACACAGGGTCTCCACCCCAAAAGCCGATTGGGCTCAGGGCTGGATGGGAGTCAGGCGGCACGGCGGTTCACCGCAGGATCTTGGGGAGAGTCACGAATGAAGAGAGCGCGACGAGCGGCATGTCTGGCCGCGGGCGTAGTCTTGGTACTGGCGATTTTTGCTGTCGGCGAAACCCGCAAAGAGTTCCGCTTTACCGTTGGTCCGCGGGCCACGGTCTCGATCATCAACCAGTATGGTCCCGTTTCCGTTAAGCCGGGATCGGGCGGCCAGGTAGTCGTGACAGCGACTCTTTACTCTGACAAGGTCGAGATCGATCAGATTCAAAGTGGCAGTCGAGTTAACGTTCTTTCTCACCTTCTCTCCGGGGCAACTGCCGACACCGGGCGAGTTGACTACGAAGTTTCGGTTCCTTCCGATGCCAGCGTGACCCTCCACTCCATGACTGGGCCGCTACGTGCCGAAAAATTGCACGGTGATGTGACTCTCGAAGGCGCCACTGCCAACATGGATGTGCGCGACATCAGCGACGCTCATGTGCATGTGAAAACCCTCAACGGGCCGGTAACATTGACCAACATTCGGGATGGACACGTAGAAATCACTTCGGTCACAGGTGATGTAATGCTGGTCTCGGTTAGCGGTCCATGGGTGCAAGTCAACTCGTCCAGCGGCAGGATCAGTTACGATGGCGACTTCGGTAACGGGGGTGAATATTTGCTGACCAGCCACACGGGGGACATTGAAGCCAGCGCTCCTCCCGATGCCTCGATCGATGTCACTGCGCGCTCGGTAAAGGGCAAAGTGGAGAATGATTTTCTTCTGGAACCTAAACACACTCCTTTCGTAATTAAGGCGGGGAGTGCCTTCGCAGGTACGCTCAACAAAGCAGCATCTTCGGTTAAGTTGCTTTCCTTCAGTGGTAAAATTCATCTCAAGAAACGCTAAAAAAATCAAGCTGGGTGTCTTAAACAGACGCTGCGGCGCGCGGCATGCATGAGAATCAGACCCGGCAGGCAGCCCGAGGCCAAGTCCTCCGCACCTGCTTGCGGGAGGCGGGCGGTCTTCTTGATCGGTTTTATGGGCGCCGGGAAGAGCAGTGTGGGCCGGGCGTTGAGCCGCCAGTTGGGCTGGCCTTTCGAGGATCTGGACGAGCGCATTCAAGCACGTGAAGGACTCAGCATCGAGCAGATTTTTCAACAGTCTGGAGAAATTGAGTTCCGGCGGGCGGAGCATGCGGCTCTGCGAGCGTTGCTCTCAGAATGTATTTCGTCGCGGGTCGTGGCCTTAGGGGGTGGAACCTTCGTGCAAAGGCACAATGCCGTTCTGCTCGAGGAACCTGGAATGTCAGTTATTTTTCTCGATGCGCCAGTCGAAGAGCTGTTTCGCCGCTGCCAGCAGGAACAGGTGGAACGTCCGTTGCGCGGCGATTTAGAGCAATTTCGCCAGTTGTATGAGGCCCGCAGACCTCACTACGCCACCGCCAAGTTGCGCATCGAAACCGCCGGCAAGGACATTGAGACCATTGCTGCGGAGATAACAACCAGTTTGGGACTTTCGAAAGCGGGATCTCAAGGAGCTGCGAAGTGAGCGTCAGAACCCTACAGGTACTGGGGGTGTTGTGGCTGCTGCTAATTTCAGTAGCCTTGGCGGGGACTGGCAAGGAGAAGGATAAAGAACCAGCAGATCACATCGTCGACTCTGGGTCATTTGGTGTCTTTATGAACGGACACAGAGTGGCAACTGAAACCTTTTCCATACAACAGACCAACAACGGGAGCGTCGCTACTTCGGAGTTCAGAACCGAGGCCGCTGCTGACAAAGCTGTGCAGTCTTCCGAACTGCGACTGAACGCGAGTGGCGATATTGTCAAGTACGAGTGGAAAGAAGTAAGCCCAGGTCAGGCCCAAGCGGTAGTGCTGCCCAATGAAAACTTCTTGATCGAGCGCTCCCACAATAATCCCCAAGACAAGCAGGACGAGCATCCATTCCTGCTCCCCGTTTCGACCAGCATCCTGGACGACTATTTCTTTATCCACCGGGAGATTTTGGCGTGGAAATTCCTGGCTACCGGTTGCCGCCAAGACAAGGGACAGGTCCAGTGCCCGGTGAGCCAACGTACGCAGTTCGGTGCTTTGAATCCGCATCAGCGGTCATCGATGCCGGTGAGTATGGAGTTTTCCGGACGAGAGAAGGTTCCAGTCCACGGAGTGGAGCGTGAACTGAACCGTTTCACTCTAAAAAGTGAGGGCGGCGAGTGGGCACTGTGGCTTGACGAACAGTTCAAGGTAGTGCGGATTCTGGTCACCAGTGATAACACTGAAGTAGTGCGAGACTAGCGCAGGATGATGCGGAAATGAATAGGTTGAATGTCCTTCATTGACATACGCACGACGCGAGTTCTGTTCACTGTCCTGCTATTTGCGCTGGCGCTTGGTTTTGTATATGCAGCGCGTCGTTCGCTGATTGCATTTCTGTTCGCAATTTTCTTCGCTTATCTCATTGATCCCGCGGTGTCGCGCGTCGAGAAGTGGGTGCGCGGTCGAGGCCGCGCCATTGCGGTGATCTATTTCCTGCTGGTCATTTTATTGGCTACATTTTTCTTCTTCGTCGGTCCACGGATCGGCCATGAAGCCCAGCGCTTGAGCGAGTCGCTGCCGCCGCTGGTGGACAACTTCAGTTCTGGCCGCATCGCCGAGCAGATCGGAGCCCAACGCGGCTGGAGCGCACATACCACTCAACAGATGAAGGCATTTTTGGCTAGTCATCGACAAGACCTCCTAGCCGTCGCTCAGCGGGTGGGGCTGCGGCTAGCCGAAGTGGCGAAGCAATCCTGGCTGTTGATCGTAGTCCCGATTCTGGCCGCATTTTTTCTTCGCGACGGCCGATCGTTCAGCGGGGTGATCCTATCCTTTGTGAATTCACGGCCACAGCGCGAACTCGTGGAAGGAGTTCTGGGGGATCTTAATCAAATGCTGGCGCAGTTCATTCGGGCGCAGTTGACCCTGGCGGCGTTGTCGCTGATTGTATACACGTCGTTTATGGGGTTAATGCGGGTTCCCTATGCGTTAGTGTTGGGAACAGCCGGCGGAATCATGGAGTTCATACCAGTCGTGGGACCGCTGGTTACTGCCGTAGTCATCCTTGGGGTCGCCCTCCTGACTGGCTATCCGCACTGGCTCACGCTGCTGATTTTTCTGGCCACGTGGCGACTGATCCAGGATTACGTCATTTCTCCCCGCATCATGGGAAAAAGCATGGAGTTGCATCCTTTGGGGGCAATCTTTGGCGTGCTGGCAGGCGGTGAGATCGCGGGCATGCTGGGGATTTATCTTTCCATCCCAATCATGGCCAGCCTCCGCATCGTCTGGCGCCGCTGGAGTTTATATGCGGAAAAGAGACGATTCGGACCACTCAATGAATACTCATTTGGTGCCGAAATTGCCCCAAGGCCATGACAGCCTTGTAATCTCAGCAGTGTCTGAGAACCCATCCACCTCAAAAGTCTGAGCGCTCGTGTTGTAAAATCCGAAGCAACTATTATGTCTACCAAACTACCAGTAGGAATTCTGGGCGCCACCGGCATTGTGGGGCAGCGCTTTGTACAAATGTTGGAACACCACCCCTGGTTCGAGGTGGCATGGCTGGCGGCTTCGGACCGTTCTGAGGGACGGCTTTACGGGAACGCGGCTCGGTGGCGGCTCAAAAGGACCATTCCCACGCGTGTGGCGGAAATGAAGGTTGCTCCGGCGCGGCCCGAAGGCGCTCCCAAGATCATTTTTGCGGCCCTCGATGCAGCAATTGCCGCCGAACTCGAGCCCAGCTTCGCCGCCGCAGGATGCGCCGTGGTTTCCAATTCCAGCGCGCTGCGCATGCATAAAGATGTTCCGCTGGTCATCCCAGAGGTCAACCCCGACCACATCCAGTTGCTTGAATGTCAGGCATGGCGTAAAAAATCCGGCGGCTTCGTTGTTACCAATCCAAACTGTTCGGCTATTGGTCTGGTGATGGCGCTGGCTCCCTTGGAGCGCCAATTCGGTCTTGATACCGTGATGGCAGTCACGATGCAAGCTGTCAGCGGCGCCGGCTACCCAGGGGTGGCTTCCCTCGACATCCTGGGCAATGTGATTCCCTACATTCCAAAAGAAGAAGAGAAGATGGAGGAGGAGACGCTCAAGCTCCTCGGTCGACTCAATGGCGGGGGCATCGAACCGGGCGGATTCAGGATGAGCGCGCAGTGCAACCGGGTGGCGGTCGAAGATGGTCACACGGAATCAGTTTCCGTAAAGCTCAAGAAGAAAGCCAAGCCGGAAGAGATTATTGCGGCGTGGAACGAATTTCGGAGCGCGCCGCAGGAATTGCATCTGCCCAGCGCCCCGGAGCAGCCCGTCAATTATTCGATCGCCGCCGACCGGCCCCAGCCGCGCTTCGATGTCGATTCTGGAGAAGGAATGACGGCCACAGTTGGCCGCTTGCGCCCGTGCGCGGTTCTCGACTGGAAGTTTACCGTGCTCTCCCACAACACCATTCGTGGCGCTGCTGGCGCCGCTGTGCTGAATGCGGAGTTGCTAAAGGTCCGGGGATATCTGGATTGATCTCCAGCAGAAAGATTGAGGCTGCTGTCCAAATGCCCCAACCCTCCTCTGCGTGTATCGGCGTCGACCTGCGACGGAGGGATCGCCTCCGATGATCGTCATGAAATTCGGAGGCACCTCGGTGGAGAACGCCAAGGCAATCGAGCGTGCTGCCGCGATTGTGAAGGGACGACTGGAGCAGCAGCCACTGGTGGTAGTCAGTGCTATGGCTAAGGTGACCGACCAATTGCTGGCTATGGCTCGCGCGGCCGGGTCCGGCGATCGCAAAACTGCACTCAAACTCTGCCGCGCCTTGCAGGAACGTCATTACAACACTGCGGGCGAACTGCTGGGGACGGCGTTGTTCACCGAATTTCACAGCGACCTGGCAGCGGACTTCGAGAATCTGGAAGAACTCTTACGAGGTATCTCCGCTGTGGGTGAATTGACCCCGCGAACCACCGACTACGTGGCGGCGTTTGGTGAGATGCTCTCCAGCAAGATCGTGACCGCAGCCTTTGCGGCGCTCGGACTAGCTTCCGCGCTGGTCGATTCTCGCGATTGCATTGTCACTGACAGTACGCACATGCGTGCTGCTCCGTTGTTTGAGGAGACCAATGGCCGCCTGCAGGCAACGGTGGCGCCACTTCTGGCCGCAGGCAAGGTACCGGTCATGGGCGGGTTCATCGGGTCTTCAAAGGCAGGGATCACTACCACCATTGGACGTGGCGGATCGGACTATTCTGCTGCCATCATAGGTGCCGGGTTGGACGCAGGGCGAATCGAAATTTGGACTGACGTGGATGGGATGATGACTACAGATCCGAACCTGTGTGCCGACGCGAGGCGGATCAAGGTCATCAGCTTCGATGAGGCGGCGGAGTTGGCATATTTCGGCGCCAAAGTATTGCACCCGGCGACGGTGCTGCCCGCGGTTCAGAAGAACATTCCGGTCTACGTGCTGAATTCGCGGAACCCCGGTTGTGAAGGAACCCGCATCAGCGCACGCGCCCCGCGCTGCCGAAATTCCTTCAAGGCGATCGCGGTGAAGAAGCGCATCACTATCGTCGATGTCGCTGCTCCGCGGATGCAGTTGGCGCACGGCTTCCTGCGGGGAATCTTCGAAGCCTTTGATCGCCACGCCGTGGCGGTGGATGTAGTTTCAACTTCTGAGGTAAGTGTGTCGCTGACGGTGGATTCCACCGAATCGATTCCGGCCTTGGCGGCCGATCTAGCGAAGCTGGCAGATGTGAAATACGAAGGCCGCAAGGCGATCGTGTGTTTAGTTGGAGAGAACCTGCGAGAGACGCCGGGGATTGCGGCTCGTGTTTTCGGGGAATTGGCGGATGTGAAGATCCGTATGATTTCGCAAGGCGCCTCGGAGATCAATTTGACGTTCGTGATCGAGGAGGATGTGGTGCCCGAAGTAGTGCGGCGGCTGCACAAAGCCTTCTTTTCCGACCTGGACGCTGAGGTGTTTGCGTAAGATCGAGATTAAGGTCTCGGACCGCGAAGCTGGCCAAAGAAACCAGATTTTTCTCTGCGTACTTGTTCAGCTTTCTTAGGGGTGCTTCGCGGCTAGAGGATTCTGGTACCGTGCATGGACATTTTGATCCTAGGCCGGGGCAAGACCGGGGCACTGGTGGCAGGCGTCGCCCGAGAACGAAGCCATCGTGTAACGGTATTATGTGCCACCGACAATCAGTATGCTTCGGCCCTAACCGCAGAAAGGCTGAGCAAAGTTGGCGTCGCGATTGATTTCACTACTCCGCAGGCAGTGCTAGGGAACATTGAGGCCTGTGTCCGTGCCGGGAAGAACATAGTGGTGGGCACGACCGGGTGGTACAACGAGGTGACCAGAGTCCAGCAACTGGTCGAACAGAGCGGGATCGGATTCCTGTACGGCGCAAATTTCTCGTTCGGTATAAATCTTTTTTACGACGTCGCGCGCACCGCTGCGGCGGCACTGCAACATCAATATCTGGGACAAGTCTTCGAGCGCCATCATACCCAGAAAAAAGATGCGCCATCGGGAACCGCAATGACTCTTCGAAGAATTATTCAGGATGCCTCCGGCGCCGAGCTTGAAATAACCTCATTCCGCGAGGGAGACGTGGTTGGGATGCACGAGCTGGTTCTCAATTCCGCGAACGACACCATCTACCTATGCCACGACTCAAAGTCGCGCCGGGGATTCGCCGAGGGCGCAGTGCGCGCGGCGGAGTGGCTGGCAGGCAAACAAGGATTCTTTGACTTCAAAGATGTGTGGCGGGAGCTGTAAGGCAGTCTGGCTCGATCGCCTCGCCCGAATGCCATCCCCACCATTCTCGCCGGTATCGGGCTGTCGCCAAATATGGCTATCCCGACCTCTCGTTTTGCACGCCCGCCGGTTAGCGTTATCTTAGTGCTATGCAACTCCGTGGCTGTGGCACGGCTTTAGTAACTCCGTTCGGTCAGGACGGCTCCATCGACGAAGCCGCCTTGCGCAACCTGGTCGCATGGCAAGTCGAGTCCGGTGTTGATTTCCTGGTTCCTTGCGGGACCACCGGCGAGACGCCCACGCTCTCCCATGACGAGTGGCTGTTCGTGATTGATACCACGATTGAGGTCGCGGCTGGGCGCGTGCCTATTGTCGCGGGGGCGACTTCCAACTCAACTCACGATGCCGTCGAAAAAGCCAAAGAAGTGGCGGCACGGCCCGGGGTGAACGCAATCCTCACAGCTTCGCCTTATTACAACAAACCAACGCAAGAAGGACAGTATCGCCATTTCCGTACCATAGCCGAGGCCGTCGACAGGCCACTTATTCTCTACAATGTCCCTGGACGAACCGGGGCCAACATCGAGCCGGCAACTCTGGCGCGGCTGGCGGAGGTGCCGAATATTGCCGGAGTCAAGGAAGCCAGCGGCAACATCAGCCAGATCGCGGAAGTGTGCAATGCCGTGCCGGAACACTTCCTGGTCTTCTCGGGCGATGATGCGATCACACTGCCGGTGATTGCGCTGGGCGGAATTGGAATTATTTCGGTGGCATCGAATGAGGTTCCACGGGAGATGGCGGAGATGACTCGCGCCGCGCTGAACAATGATTGGACGACGGCGCGCCGCATCCATCGCAAATATCTGGCGTTGATGCAAGCCAACTTCATCGAATCCAACCCCCTGCCAGTGAAGGCCGTTCTGGCGATGATGGGGAAGATCGAAGAAGTGTACCGCCTGCCGCTTCTGCCAATGCGACGCGACACTCGCTCCAAATTGCAGAAGATTGCGACGGAAGCTGGCGTCATCGCTGCAGCGGAAGCTTCAGCAGCTCAAATCGCCGATTTCTATATCTATGAAAATTGGCAAGCCGGCCCGCACAAGATCGTGCTGCACCGGTCAAATTGTGGACAATGCAATCACGGCAAGGGACGTCCCGCCGGACACGACGCCAATCATGCGCGCTGGCATGGCCCTTATGCTACCCTTTCGCAAGCCCGTGATACTGCCCAACACATGAGCGGCGTGCTCATCCGGAGCGAGTGCAGGTGCATCTGAGATGTTAGATTTCAATCATGAATTGAAGATTTCCGAAGTGGAACCAGCTTTTGCGATCTGAAAGCTAAACACTGCAATCTTAATTTCCTTCTTCTATACTCTTCCCTGCATGCAATCCCTCAAATCTGCGATCGAGCGGCTGGCCTCGCTCGGCGAGGTAGAGCGCGATCCAGAGGCGCGGCAAACCTTCCTGAACTTCCGCGAAGAGCTCACGCAAGGCAAGATTCGCGCGGCCGAAAACATTGACGGGCGATGGACGGTCAACGTCTGGGTCAAGCAAGGCATCCTGCTGGGGTTTCGCTTGGGGGAACTCAGCGAGTCGGCGCAGGATGCCAGCCTTTCTTTTGTCGACAAAGACACCTTCCCTGCCCGCAAGTTTTCCGTCCGGGATCGAGTGCGCATCGTGCCGGGGGGATCGTCGGTGCGGCTCGGAGCCTACGTCGCTCCCACGGTGATCTGCATGCCGCCGATGTTCATTAACGTCGGTGCGTACGTGGACGAAGGCACTATGATCGATTCGCACGCGCTGGTGGGTTCCTGCGCCCAGATCGGCAAACGCGTGCACCTAAGCGCAGCGGCGCAGATCGGCGGCGTGCTCGAGCCGATTAACTCCGTGCCCGTCGTGATTGAAGACGACGTGCTCATTGGCGGTAACTGCGGAGTCTACGAAGGCACGCTGGTGCGAGCCAGAGCTGTACTCGGAGCTGGGACGATACTCACCGCTTCGACGCCGCTGTATGACATCGTTCGCGGAGAAGTTTATCGGGCTACTGAGGAGAAAACACTCGAGGTTCCCGCTAATGCCGTCGTTGTGCCCGGATCGCGGGCGTTGAAGCAGGGGAAGGCGGCGGAATGGGATCTGTCGCTCTATACACCGGTTATTGTGAAGTATCGGGACGAAAAGACAGATCAGAGGATTGAGTTGGAGGACTGGCTGCGGTAGAGCCTACATTCGGGCTGAAACGTTGCGGAACGCGGTACTCGCCTCTGGCACTTGACCTCCGTAACATGTATCGTTACACTATACAATGTGATTAAGAGTTTCCGGCACCGCGGCATCGAGAAATTCTTCCGCACCGGATCGAAGGCTGGGATACCGGCGAAGCATGCCAGGAAACTGCGCCTGCAACTATTTGCTCTCGACAATGCCAAACATCCCGGCGACATGAACGCTCCAGGATGGCAACTTCATCCGCTGAGCGGTGCTACTCTCAAAGATCACTGGGCAATCAGCGTCAGCGGAAACTGGCGTCTGACATTCAAGTTTGATGGCGAAGACGCGGTTCTGGTTGACTATCAAGACTATCACTAGGAGTCCCTTATGCGCATGCACAACCCACCTCATCCCGGCCTCGTCCTTCGAGAGTACCTGGGGGCGATGGCGGTTTCCAGGGCCGCGGAGCACCTGCGTACCACGCGCGTGACTCTGTCGCGGGTATTGAACGGCAAGGCGGGAATCTCAGCGAAGATGGCCATCCGGCTGGCGGCTGCCCTGGGCACCACCCCGGAACTGTGGATGAACATGCAGGCTCAGTACGACCTCTGGCGGGTCCGGCGTAGCCGCGAACCCAAGGTGCATCGCTTCCCGCGCGGGCCGAAGACGTCAGATAAGAGCGAGGCTTCAGCAGCCTTCTGAAGTCTGCCGGAGGTTGGAGCCGCACAACCCATAGGTCCTAGGTGCCCACCCTTGCGTGAAAACCGCGCGCAAGCGTGGGTACCCTCAGGTGGAGCGCAGACCTACACCTCGACTCGCAGCTTGCCATCCTGAGTTCTCACGCGAATCTGACGAAGAGTGTCCACAACTAGATCGGCCTGTTTCAATTCGGAAGCTGCGTAGGTGCTCGCCAAGGCAATTACTTTCATTCCGCCCGCATGGCCGGAGCGGATGCCGGCAGGTGCGTCCTCGATCACCAGGCAGTCTGCGGGATTCACACCCAGAAGCCTCGCTCCCATGAGGTAAGGCTCCGGATCAGGCTTCCCTTTCTTCACATCTTCGGCCGAAATCAGCACTCCCGGGATGGGCAGATCCGCGAGTCTCAGCCGAGAGGTAGCCAGATCGCGAGTGCCGGAGGTGACCACGCACCAGCGGCCGTCGGGCAAGGACTTCAAAAGTTCGGCAGCCCCGGGCATAACTACAACGCCGTCGGTATCCTTGGCTTCCCGCTGCTCGATTTTTTTAACTTCGGCTTCGGCATCGAGATGCGGCGTGAGCAGACGAACCACCTCAATCGTGCGCACGCCGTGTGCGATTTCCAGGACCCGCTCGGGCGCGATGTTGTGCTCCTCACCCCACGAGCGCCACTGCCGGGTAACTGACCGAGTGGAGTCCACCAGGACGCCGTCGAGGTCGAATAAGATGGCCGAGCAATAAAGGGTTGGCATTTTTCCTGAAAGAATTGTCAGGAAGACAATGTGCGTGGTGGAGAAGAAATTGCAATCGGCGGGTGCTCGGCCGCCATTCGGTTCCGAGCTTCGAGATGTCTGCGCCGGAAATGTGATTGGGCGCGTTCGCCCCAGGCACGAACGAAGTAATAATTCAGCCCGGCGCCGATCAGGGAGCTGGCCAGCGGAATCAGTCGTCCTGACCACTTCTCCACCACTTCCCCGCTGGCCTGCGCTGCGATGCGTTGAATCACCCGCGGCACAAAGCGGTTAACCACTTCTTTTTCCAGCAGCTCGCGACTGATATCAACTCCGGCGGCGCTCGCTGCGGCGATCCAGAGCTCGGCAGTTTCTTCGTCCGTGTTGAATTCGAATCCATAGAGCAGGCTGAGTTTCTGGATGGTTCGCAGAGTGATCCCCGCCAGGATGCTCAGATCGGGAACAATGGTGATGATCCCACCCAGGCCAAATCCCGCGCCCTGGGCGGCAGCAACCTTCATGGCGCCGCGAACGATGCGGCTGGCCGTATCATCCAAGACGCGAATGTCGACGGCGTAAACTCCTTGGAAGCTGGCAATCGGCAGCCCGTACGCCACCCGCAATTGGATGAGGAACTTGGAAGGATCTACTTTGACGGTTTCATAAGCGTGGTGGAAACCGCGCCGCAGACCGTCCTCAAGGCGTTGCCGTATCCAGGATTTGCGAATCTGTTCAGCCATCTGATTAGAAGTTAACGCAAGGCAGGCTGAAAATACCAGTTACCAGTTCCTAGTTCTCAGATGCTAGTTCGCACTGTCGACCTAGCCGATCAGATGTTGTCTTCCTGTGCTAGCATCAAGTCACTCTCAATGCCTACTGGAAAATTGCACATCGTACCCCTGGGCGGTCTGGGCGAGTTCGGAATGAACTGCATGGCCGTGCGCTGGGGTGATGACATCATTGTCATCGACGCCGGGCTGATGTTTCCGGAAGTCGAGCTGCTGGGGGTGGATATTGTTGTTCCTGACATCTCCTATCTCACTGAGAACCGGCAGAAGGTCAAAGCCATTATTTTGACCCACGGGCATGAGGATCACATTGGGGCGCTGCCGTGGATTCTCTCCGAACTGAACGTTCCGGTCTATGGCACGGAGTTCACGCTGGCCTACGTCGAGGACAAGTTGGAAGAGCACGGTCTGCTGGATGACGCAGACCTGCGCGAGATCCGAGCAGGTGAGGGGTTCAAGTTAGGACCCTTCACAGTCCATCCGATCCACGTTACCCACAGTCTGGTGGATTGCGTGTCTTTGGCTATCCACACTCCTCTTGGAGTCATCATTCACACTGGCGACTTCAAAGTCGATCCCACACCCACGGACAACAAGCTGTTTGATCTGCATGCTTTCGCCGAGTACGGCAAGCAAGGTGTTTTGGCCCTCTTCCAGGACTCGACCAACGTCGAACGCAAAGGCTATACGCCCAGCGAACGTGCCGTGCGGCGGAAGTTCGATGAAATATTCGCGCGTACTGAGCGCCGCCTGTTCATTTCGTGCTTTTCATCTTCCATTCATCGCATCAAGCTGGCAGTCGAGTTGGCGGCGCAACACGGGCGCAAGGTCGCATTCTTGGGGCGATCCATGAACAGCTCGGCGGAAATCGCCGAGGACTTGGGATACATCGAAATTCCGGAAGGTCTGCTCGTACACCCCGGCGAGATGAAGAATTACGCGCCGGAAAAGATTTGCGTGTTGATCAGCGGAACGCAAGGCGAGCCGATGTCCGCCCTGTCGCGTGCCGCTGTCGACAATCACAAACATGCCAAAATCGAGAAGGGCGACACGGTGGTGCTGTCGTCGCGCATTATTCCAGGGAACGAGAAGTCGATTTATCGGATGATTGACCACCTGTTCCGGCGCGAGGCGCATGTGATCTATGACGATGGCTCATCCCCGCCGGTACACGTCAGCGGGCACGGCAGCCAGGAAGAACTGAAGCTGATTATCAATCTGGCAAAGCCGACGTATTTCATTCCAGTTCACGGCGAGTACCGGCAGTTGAAGCTGCACGCGGAGATGGCCGGCGCGATGCATGGATCGATTGGCAACGTCATCCTGATTGAAAGTGGCGATGTCCTCGAGTTCGATGAACTGGGTGCGCGCAAAGCGGGAAAGGTCAACGTTGGCCGGGTTTGCATTGATTCCGGCTCACGCACCGATGTGGTTGAAGATTTGATCATCAAGGACCGGCGGCACTTGAGCGAAGACGGCATTGTGCTGCCCATCATCGCCATCCATAAACTCACAGGACGGCTGGAGACTTCGCCGGAAATTGTCACGCGCGGATTTGCGCCCGGCGAAGACGGCTTTGTGGATGGAGCCCGGCAGATCGTGATGCAGACGCTTGAGACCTCGAACGACGAAGAGAAAGCTGACTATGGCGTGATCAAGGAGAAGATCCGCTCGGATCTAAAACGCTATATCTCGAAGCAGACGCAGAAGAGACCGTTGATCATGCCGGTGATTTTGGAGATATAGCTGGTCTACGCTACTTTCAATGGTGCCCGCCCGGACTGTTTGGACGGGCGTGTGCATCCGTCACAGAGTACAAACGGCTTGGAACTAGACACTCTCCCCTTGGTCGTCCTAAGCCAGTGGGTTCGTCCAACGAAGACCCGGAAAACGCGCGAAGTCGCGGTCGGTGGTATTGAGCACGCCACCATATTCCATCGTCAATGCAGCCAGTTGTGCATCGGTGATGAGCCCTCCTGGAGCTTGACCTTCAACGATCATCTGTCGAAAGAGCAGCCAGTGATCGTCGCCTGGCGCTAAGTGGCGGATGTTCGGTTGCTCCAACCAGCTGTTAACGACCTGCACGGCTTCCTCAAGAGTGAACCGTTCCCCGGGCAGCCTGAGATTGGTCATAATCCGCAGAAATGCGGCGATGGTTTGCCAAGGTAATCCTATGGGCGCGCTTCCGGAGAATACGTGCTCGATCCAGGAGCGGGCCTTCGCGTGATGAGGTGAGGCGCTGTCGTAGGCATAGAGAAGAATGTTCGCGTCGAGAACAATCACCGGTGCGCCGGGCCTTCAAGGACATCGAGTAACTGCTCAATGTTGTCGTAAGTGAGTCCGGGAGGCAGTCCCAGTTTTCGGGGAGCGACGGAGAATGGCTTTCGCGCCGGCAGCTTCGATGCGGTGAGTCCAAGGCGAAGAAAGTGGTTGACCACCTCCTTGAAGGAGGCACCGGATCGCCGGCTCTCTTTGTCTAAGAGGCGGGCAACATCGTCATCGAGGGAAAGTGTCGTACGCACATCATGATGCTATATCTTAAGGCATCATTATGTCAAGAGCCGATTCGAAGACAATTAAGACATACCTCAAATGCGACCCTTGCAAAAAACTCGAAGAGGAGGCACCCTCAATGGTTGTCTTGATGCTTTCGTGAAAGCGTGGGGTCGCCGGGAGTTGCAGGTCGAAATAGGGATCCTTCGGCTCCGTGGGAATTTCGCATTGCGAAGTTCCCACTGCGCTCAGGATGACAATTCATACGGAGATGATGCCATCGTTACCTTAGACGACATTCGGGATGCTCAAGCTCGCCTCCGGGGCATTGCCGTGCGCACAAAACCAGTCGAGTCGCACATTCATCAGACGGACGGCGCCGCCGACAACCGCCGGCTCTTCCTCAAGCCCGAGAACCAGCAGCCTATCGGCGCCTTCAAACTCCGAGGGGCATACAACAAGATTGCGTCTCTTACTCAGGAAGAACGCGGGCGCGGCGTGATCTCCTATTCCAGCGGCAATCATGCTCAGGGAGTAGCCTTCGCGGCGCGAGCCTTGGGTGTGAAAGCCATCATCGTAATGCCTGAGAACGCGCCGGTAATCAAGCGTGAAGCGACTACGTCATTAGGGGCGGAGGTCATAGTAGTTGGTCCGGCCAGTTCAGAGCGGCAGCTCAAAGCCGAAGAACTGGCAGTACGACATGGCTATGTCGTCGTGCCTCCCTACAACGATGACGAGATCATTGCTGGACAAGGGACCATCGGTCTGGAAATCCTGGAAGACTTACCCGAAGTGGAAACCGTGATTGTTCCGGTCGGAGGAGGTGGCATGATCAGCGGCGTAGCTACCGCGATAAAACTGAGTAAGCCGACGGTGAAAGTGATTGGAGCAGAGCCGGAACTGGCGGCAGACGCGCAAGCCAGCCTGCGCGCGGGCAAAATCGTGGTGTTCGCCGCTGAGCAAGTCACCAGAACCCTGGCTGATGGGTTGCGCACGCAGAGCCTGGGTCCAATCACTTTCGAGCATATCCGGCGATATGTGGACGATATTGTCACCGTCTCCGAGAATGAGATCCTAGAAGCCATGCGACGGCTGGCGGCGGACCCCAAAACCGTTGCGGAGCCCAGCGGCGCCGTCGCGGTAGCCGCATTTCTCTTCCGGCAAGACCAACTGCCAAAAACCAGAATCAACGTCGCTGTAATCAGCGGAGGAAATATTGAGCCCGGAATGTTGGCGGAGATTCGCGGCACCCGAGATCTGACAGGCAACAAAAGCTCTGCGGAGCCTCGTCTCACTGTGTAGAGAGGCAGCATGCGTCTGCGTCGGAGAACAACCCTGAAAACAACTTTCGTTCTTGTTGCGGCTACCATGCTGCTGATGACCACCGCTGCAACCGCCGCTGACATCCAGCGCGCGGCAATGATGCGTGTAGGCACGCTCTACATTTCTCCGGATAAAGCTTCCGCCAAGCTAGGCGAAGTTGACCGCGGCCGCGAGGTCATCGTGATTGAAACCAGCGGCGGGTGGGTGCGCGTCGAGGCCAATCTGACCGAAGAGCGCACGGTTTCGGGATGGATGCTCGATAAGGGGATAGTGCGCGCGTCGACCCCGAATGGCGACCGAGTGCTGTACGGGGAAGCTGTCGACTCCGAAGATCAGGCCAGCCAGCGCCACGGGCGCCGCGGCGCCGCGCAGGACGCGATGCGCCTCTATTATCGCGTGGGTGAGTACTTCCCCAGCTCGCCGCTGGCGGGCGAGGCTATGTATCGTTCAGCCGATATCCGCTGGCAGATCGAGAAGGCAGATGTGTCTTCCCGCCCTTCGGCCAGGGAACGGGATCCGTATTTGCGCGAAGGTATGGAGGAAAAATACATGAAGGAAGTAATCAAGAAATTTCCTGGCAGCAGGTGGGCCGATCTCGCAGCTTTTCACCTGATCGACAATAAGTTGTGTGGCGATTGGCAGGGTGCGTCGAAGTGTCCTGAAAAGGAGGCTGAGATTTACGAGAAGTACGCGAATGAGCATTCACAGTCTCCTGCGGCGGCAGAGGCGTTGTACGACGCGGCTTCACGTAAGGCAGCGTTGATCGAGATCTACAAAACCGAAGAACAACCGAAGAAGTCCGAGGAGTCCAGAGTTAAGGCCATTGCACTGGCGCAGAAAGTGGTATCTCAATCTCCTCAATCTGACTGGGGAGCGCGCGCCCAGCGATTGCTGTACTTGATAGAGCAAAAAATCCCGACGTATGGCAACGCAACCGAATGAACCCGCGCTCAGGGACTGCGAACCAAACCCGCTAGCCGTTTGATCCGAGATTTCTGCCATACTTTCTCTCGTCTGTTTGTCCGCCCATGGAGGAAGCTTGAACGATTACCTACTTTCCGTTGTCCTCGGAATCATCGAAGGCCTTACGGAATTTTTGCCAGTCAGCTCGACCGCCCATCTGCGCATTGCCGAAAGTTTATTTCACATCAGCCTTTCCGACGGCTACTGGAAGATGTACACAATTGTCATTCAGCTGGGCGCGATCCTGTGTCTGCCGGTGTATTTCCGCAGCCGGATCGCGAAATTTCTTTCGACCTTCCCCAAAGGGGAGAATGGGGATCGCACGGCATTGACCCATCCCCTGGGACTCACGATGGTGGCTTTTGTGGTGACCGCGATCCCAGCATTTCTTTTGACCAAAGTCATCGGCAAGCACCTGGAGAGTCTATACATCATGGGCACGGCTTTGCTGGTGGGTGGATTTGTGATGTGGATTGTGGATGCGGTCAACGCCCCGTCGGAGGCGGCCGGGCCGTCTGCCACCGCCAGCCGAATTCACACCTGGAAAATGGAGGCCATGAGCCTGGGTCAGGCCGTCTGGATTGGCGCCTGTCAGATTCTTTCGGCAGTGTTTCCGGGGACCTCGCGTTCCATGTCTACCATTGCCGCTGGGCAATTGGCCGGAATGTCGCGAGCGTCAGCCTTGGAATTTTCGTTCTTTCTGTCAATTCCCACCATGGTGGTAGCCACTTGCTATGACCTGTTGAAGTCGCTGCGCGGAAAGGCTGCGAACCCGATTGGCGTCTCGCGAATTGACTCGCATGGATGGGTCGTATTGGCGATTGGCTTTGCGGTTTCGTTTCTCGTAGCCTACGCGTCCGTGGCCTGGTTCATGGCGTACGTGCGGAAGCGTGGCTTCGCGCCGTTTGCGATCTACCGCATCGTCGTGGGTGCGTTGGTGCTGGCGTTTTTGGCAAGAGCGACTGGATAGCGGCCGGTATCCTGTGGGCGAAGTTGAAGGAACGGCTGTACTTACGTAACTATCGTACGGGAAACCAGTTCGATACTGCCCGCGAATTCCTCGATTGTCGGTTCGCCCGCTTCTTGGCATAATTATCAGGCTCTGGCCTAGTCGCGGCAGCCCGGCGATGGGGACGTTGCTTGCGAGTCGCCGACTACGCCCAATGACATATATCTCACGGATCTTCGCTCCGACCAACAACCGACGGCTCAACGAGCTGATCGGGTTTTTGTTGTGCGTCTCCGCCCTCCTTCTTTTCCTCGCTCTGGCTTCCTATTCGCCGCTCGATCCCTCGTTCAATAGCGCCTCGGTGCTGACTGGCTCCCGCGCAGCGCGCAACTGGATTGGCGTGGCCGGAGCATTGGTTTCCGACCTGGTGCTGCAGGGCTTCGGTATTGGCGCGTTTCTCCTTCCGATTTTCTTCGCCGGGATGGGTATGCGCTGGTTTCGCTCACGTAAGATCACCTCGCCAGTCGCCAAATCGCTGGGAGGAATCTGGCTGCTGACTTTCATTCCGGCACTTTTGGCGCTCTTGCCCGGGCATGTGCGTTGGATGGGCGTAATCCCGATCGAAGGGCTGGTGGGGCGGATTGTGGGTGATGTCCTCATCCATTACTTTAACTTGGCGGGCGCCTATATCGTGTGCGCCACGATTCTCGCGGTGGCGCTATATCTCTCTACTGCATTTTCCTTCGCTGCGCTGCAGGTCTGGGCCCCGACCCGCTTTGCCTTTGCCATCGCCCTTTGGGATCGCTGGAAAGATTGGCAGGCGGCGCGCGCCAAGAAGAAAATGCAACAGGAATTGGAGAAGCGGCGCGCGGCCCGACCGACGGTCACGGCACAATTGGTCCAAGCCCGTGCGGCAGCCTCGGAGGCCCCGTCAGCCTCACGTATAGTTGAGCCGTCGACGACAGGCATCGAGCGAATGGCGGCACCTGAGCGGAGCCAACCGCAGCCGCAACCGCCGGAGGTTCAGGCTGAGTCCGAGCTACCCGCTCCAGAAGTCAGCGCGCGCGCCGACAGTGCGGTGAAGGCGAAGACCACTCTGCCGCGCATTGCCGGCGGCTACAAGCTACCGCCCAGCAGTTTGCTGCATCGTCCGGACGAGCAGCAGGCGGTCGATGCCGAAGAGTTGAAGTTGCTGGCCCAGGTGCTCACGGGAAAGTACGCAGAGTTTGAAGTGCACGGGCAGGTCACGCAGATCAATCCCGGTCCCGTGGTCACCACGTTCGAGTTCAAGCCCGAGGCCGGCATCAAGTACAGCCGGATCACCAACCTCACCGACGATCTTTGTCTGGCGCTGAAAGCCGAGAGCATTCTGATCGAGCGCATGGCAGGAAAGTCCACCGTGGGCATTCAGGTACCCAATCGCGAGCGCGAAATTATCTGGCTGCGGGAAAACATTGAGTCCTCGGAGTTCATCGGCACCAAGTCGAAACTTACCTTGGCATTGGGCAAGGACATCAATGGCCGCATCGTCACCGCCGATCTCAATGGCATGCCGCACCTTCTAATCGCCGGCTCAACTGGAGCAGGCAAGAGCGTGGCTATCAATGCCATGATCATGTCCATCCTCTACAAGGCGACGCCGGATCAGGTGCGACTCATTCTGGTTGATCCTAAACGGCTGGAGTTAGGCAATTATGAAGGTGTACCGCACCTGTACACGCCCATCATCACCGAGCCAAAGTTGGCGGCGAACGCGCTCCGCAATGCTGTACGCGAGATGGAGCGTCGCCTGAAGCTATTGGCGGAAAAAGGCGTGCGCAACATCGATCAGTACAACAAGTTGTTCGACGAAGACGGTACCCGTAGCTTGTTCGGCGAAGATTCGGAAGACCGGCCGCTGCCCTACATCGTAATCATCATCGACGAATTGGCTGACTTGATGATGCTCGATTCTGGCAATGTGGAGGAGTCGGTCACGCGTCTGGCGCAGATGGCGCGGGCGGTTGGCATTCACCTGGTGCTGGCCACGCAGCGGCCTTCGGTGGATGTCATTACTGGCCTGATCAAAGCCAATTTCCCAGCGCGTATTTCCTTCCGCGTAGCCACCAAGGTAGATTCACGCACGATTCTCGACGCCAACGGCGCTGAGGCCCTGCTGGGGCGCGGTGACATGCTTTATCTGCCGTCCGGGTCAGCCCGCGTGCATCGCCTGCATGCACCTTTCGTGACCGAAAAAGAAATTGCCGCCGTGGTCGAGTTCTGGCGTTCACAGGGCACTGCAGAGTACGAACAGAAATTCCTGGAGGCTCCGAAAGAAGAGCGCCAGGGGGGCGAAGACGGCTCTGGCGAAGGAGATGAAGCCGAGCACGACCCACTCTACGAAGACGGTGTCCGATTGGTGGTCGAGTTCGGGAAAGCGTCCACTTCCCTGCTGCAGCGCCGCCTGCGAATCGGCTACGGCCGCGCGGCGCACCTCATCGATCTGATGGAACGAGACGGCATCGTCGGTGCGGCAGATGGTCCCAAGCCGCGCGAGGTGCTGAAACGCCCCGGCTGGATCTCAGAAGTGGAAGAGTCGATGCGGTAAAGATCCAACGTCTTGCCTGTTTAACAACCCCCCAAACGGCTCAGTGAGCGCACCACGGCTCTGTCGGCTTCGAGTCTAACTTGTCGGGCCAACTTCATCTAGGGCTTGATGTCTGCGCCCGGATCTGCGCTCTTCGCCAAAGCTACGTTCGTAATGAAATACTGAAAGTAGTCGATTGGTGAATCCGGACGGACTGGTCCGGAACTCACGCTGCCTCCCGCCGGCACGTGGAACTTGCTTTCCTCGAAGGGACTCTTAGGGAACTCGATCAAGAAGTCAGCCCCCTCCGCCTCCCAAACAATTTCGTCTCCCACGCACCTTCGCAGGTTGACGACTTCATTGTCGACCTCCCCGTCTTGACGGATGTGCACCGGAAGTTTGGCTGGGCTTGCCTCGATGTGATAGCACTTCTCTTTCTGCAACTGTTCGACATTGCTTTCTGTGTCCATGCATTCCTCCTTTTGTCACGATCAACTGCAAGTAACTTGGCTTACTCCTAGTGCTTGCGGAGCATAGCCTGAAACCGCGGATCCGGGCGCAAGTGATCAAAGTCCGGAGTGTCGCGCACCCACTCTGGCGAGATCCCAGACAGCAATGCCTCTTGCAGCAACTGCAACGCGTGGTCAGTGTCGCCCAAATGGTTGTAGACAAGTGCGCCTCGGAACTGGACATCCGGATCAGCGGGCGAGAGCGACTGCGCCTTCTGCAGTGATGCTAAAGCCTCATCCTTTTTGTCTGTCATCGCCAGATACGTCGCCCGGAAAGCTAACAGGGAGCCGTCGCGCGGGTTGACCCGAAGCTTCTCATCCGCAAGACGGATGGCTTCCTGGTACGCCTTCCCCGCTTGTTGTCGCTTTCCAGGGGCCCAGTAATAGGCATCTCCTAAATTGCCCCAGCTGAGCCATCTGGTCTGGTCAAGCTTTAGGCCTTTTTCGTAATTGTTCGCAGCATCCTCGAACTTCCGCATGGAGAAATATGCTCCACCGAGGTTGTTGTAGGCTTCCACGGTTGGGCGAATGGCGATCGACTTTTCCAGCACCGGAATGGCTTCCTTATAGCGCGCTTGCACGTAGTAGACGCCACCCAGATTGGAGTAGCCGCGAAAGTTGTCCGGGGCCAGCGTAATTACTTCCTGGAACATCTTGGCCGCGTCGTCGTACCGTCCTTGCCGCCAGTAAAACACTCCCAGCCAACTGTATCCGGCCCAGTATTGCGGACGCAGCGCAATCGCTTTCTTATAGGTGGCTTCCGCCTCGGCCGGCTTGTTCAGTTTTTGGTAAGCGTCGGCCAGGCCGCGGAAAGCAGCATCGCTGGTCGGATCTAAGGCGGTGGCCTTCTGAAACTTAGTCACTGCTTTTTCGTATTCGCCGGTCCCGCTGTTTACCCGGCCCAGGCACGCATATCCATCAGCCAACTTGGGCGAGCTGCTCACAGCATGGTCACAGGCGGACCGGGCCTTCTCCATCCAATCCTTGCCACCCTGGCCCTCCTGGTAACCGAGCCAGTAGGCTTCTCCAAGGGCGGCATAAGCTTGCGCATATTTTGAATCGAGAGTTATTGCCCGGTTGAAAGCCGAAATCGCGCTGTCGATGTTTTCGTGTTTGTGATAGTCGAGCAGGTATCCTCGTCCGCGCAGATACTGATCATAGGCCGACGGGTCGCCGGTTCCATGAGACGCCAGGACTACGCGATCGTTGCCACGGATCTCCAAACCAAGCATTCCGATCACGCCATCCACGACGCGGTCTTCAACAGCAAAAGCGTCGGCCACGTCGGCGTCGACCGTATCGGCGTGGAGTTGGCGCATGGTCTTGGCGTCCACCAGGGTGTAGGTCACGCGAACCTGGCTGCCGGAACTGTGCAGGCTGCCTTCCAGAACCATGTTCACTCCAAAATCTTTTCGGGCCTGCTCCACGCTGGTAATGCCCCCCGCGCGTACTTCGCTGGTGGGTACGACCTGCAGCGGGTAGTTTCCGGTCAATTGAGTAAGCTTTGCGGTGAGGGTATCGGTGAGTCCGTCGCCAAAGGCTTTGGCGCCCGGATCATCTCCAGAAGGAGAAAACGGCAAGACCGCGAGTTGAACTGGCGTAGAAGGAACACCAAACCCCAACCAATGCTTTAACTGAGGTTGCCGATAAGCGACCATCACCGCTAGAACAGCAATGACCGCGAGCGTACCCGCAGTCCAACCTTTTCCTCTAGCCTTGCTCTGCGCGTTCCATCGGGGCAACGCTCTCGAAAGCTTGCTGGGAGTGGTTCCAGCCTGCACAGCCCGGAGGTCTTCAAGCAGTTCGCGAGCACTGCCATAGCGCTGGCCCGGTTCCTTGGCCATGGCTTTACTGACGACGGTTTCGAGTTCCTTCGAAACTTCGCGATTGAAGATGTGGATTGGAGCGGGCGTCTCCCTGCGGATGCGGTCCGTAGTCGCCACAAAACTGCTGGCCAGAAACGGGTGCTGGCCGGTCAGGGCTTCGTAGAACACAACGCCCAGAGAGAACATATCCGCGCGGCCATCCGGAAGATTCTCCAGCAAGACTTCTGGCGACATGTACGCGGGCGTGCCGGCCATGGTCCCGGCGCGGTCGACGGTGGAACTCTGGTCCGAGCGCGGCAGGTGCTTAGCTACGCCAAAGTCCAGGATTTTCACTTGGCCGCTTTGGGTAAGCATGATGTTCTCGGGTTTGATGTCACAGTGAACAATGCCGCGCTCGTGGGCCGCTACCAACGCCTCCGCGCATTGGATCGCCATGTCGAAGAACTGGTTCAGCGACATCGGTTCCCGCATGCGTTGGCGCAGAGTCTCGCCTTCCACCAACTCCATGACGAGAAACATCTCGTCGCCTTCTTCGAGAACGTCATATACCGCAGCTATGTGGGAATCGCTGAAGCGGGAGGCCCGCTCGGCCTCTTCAAGGAAGCGACGCCGGTAGATGGAATCGGCGCGTAACCGCGGGGCAAGCCTTTTGAGGGCGACCGTGCGCTTTAGCTTGGTGTCCTCCGCGCGGTAGACTTCGCCCATCCCGCCTTTTCCGAGCCGTTCACCGACACGGAAGCGGCCAACGACGGATCCAGAGAGGGACTCCGACGTATCAGTCGAGTTCGCAAGGACTGGCTGAAACTCCGCCATAGCGGATTTCCTGGGGAAGAAAATCAGGGGGCTAGGACCGAAGCCTCTCGCGCTGCAGTGCTTTCGACCGAGCGCTTGTGCGGCATCTTACTCCAGCGCTGCCTCAGGAGCAATTCCGACGTAATTGCGGTTCCCGGCCTTCAGTCCAAAAATGCCTTCATGCAAAATGCGCTGCCGCCGGATTTCTCGAATTCCGAGGTGTCCACGATCACAGGTGTAAGGCCTTCGCTTGCAAGGATTTTGCCCAGGTTGTCGGACAGATAGGGCGTGATGTAGCGTCCATTGGCAACGATCCCATTGCCCATGAACCGATGGGCTTCTTCACTGCCCATTTCGTGGATTCGCTTCCAGCCTCGGCGCAGATCGTTCAACGATTCTTCGGAGTAGGCACTCGGATTGATCAGCGCGGCATCCTGATTCAGCGGACAGAGAGAAGTATCCAGATGGTAGCAATGTGCATCCACGAGTTGGAGGGGCACTACGGGGATACGTAGCTCCCGCATGGCGGCGGCGAACTTCTCTATGCCTCCGCGGGTAGAGCGGAAGCCATAAGCTGCCCAGATCTTCGAGCGGTCAGGATGCCAGAGCAGATCACCGTGACCCTCCAGAAAGTCTTCGCCAAAGTCCAGTTCGATGATCCTGTAGCCGCGCTGGCGGAACCAGTCCACGTAGAACGGAACTTCCTTCTGGCGCGAAGGATAGCGCATGCGGCTGGGAACGATGAACTTACCGATCTTGTCGTGGTCTCCGACGAAAACCTGGTTGGCGGCAAACACCATGTCGTCGAGGCCTTCCACCGGGGCGATCATTTCCACCTTCACTCCGGCGTCTTCGAGGGAGCGGCGCAGGTTCTGCCATTGCTGCTGCGCCCGAATGCGGTCGATGGGATGACCCATGTATGGATTTTTCGCCTCGCGGACGTCGAAGAAGGTAGGTGGACACATTAAGACCGTTCGAGGCATATAGCTAAGCGATCATACCTTCTGCGTCTCGGTGACCACTACTGCCCTTCACCGTGACGTGACGGTCTATCGGCAGCCCTGACCAAAGCTCGGCATGGCGGGTCTGAAGGTCTAGCGGCTCGATCCCACGTTTTTCCGGCGATTTGCGCACAATTCTTCATGAATAACTTTCGGCCATTCGCGTGCACTTGCCCGAACTTCCGATAGCTTGCGACGCCAGGAGTTTTGGTGCTCAACAAATGCGCGAATTCGATTTGCCCTACTCCCTTCCGTCGCTTGAGCCACGGAAAATTGTTCCGCGTGGAGAGAAAAGGCTTTCGTCGCTGGCTTGGCCGGCTTCACGCCACGCCGGCGAAGTCGACCCCGGCGCCACGTCGAACACTACTGGCTGTGCGATCAGTGTTCATCGGTGCTCACCCTGATCTTTGAGAAGGAACATGGAATGCTGACAGTTCCCCTCCCCGAAGCGAAGAAAAGGGCGCCCATCGCACAAACGGGAGCAGCGTAAGCGTCAACGGCGACGGACACTCTTCTACATCGAACGGCAAGGCGAGTAATGAAATGAAAGGTACCGTATGGATGTCTCGCAAATGAACGTGTGCGCCATCTGTGGGGGGAGAAGACTGGGCACGGACAGCTGGTTCCTGGTTGCTGAAAACCGCTGGGAAGATAAACTGCAGGTCTTGCAATGGAATGAACGTCTGGCAGCGCACGAGGGCATTCAGCGTGCCTGCAGTGCGGCTCACGTTGAGGAATTAGTAGTTCACTGGATGACGACCGGCAGTCTGGGCTATCCCTTTGCTCGAGCCGGGTTCGGGGTGAAAAACCTGCGCCGAAGTTGCGCCAGATGGGACGCAATTTGGGACGTCGACACGAAAGGCGCACAACTGATCGGCGAATTGGCGGTTCATCGCGAGAGCATGGAGCGCGTGCTCGTCGAGAGTCCCCAATCTCTCCGAGCCATCCTGGATGCCCTGTTGGGCGCTTTGCGACGTGAGACCGCCGGGAGCGATGAGGGATCGCAGCCAGAGGATGAATTGCTCTATGGCATCCCTCAGGGAATTTAAAATCGCTGGTGGACCCAAGGCTCAGGCTTCGGATGATTTTTTCCAAACTCTCCAGTCGTCACTGACAGCCTTCGCCATATCACGCGCGGCGGACAACAGCCAGTTTGGCTTTAGCGTGCTGAGGTGACGGCGGACGTCCTTGGACGCACTCTCACTACCCAGGTGGATATTGGCGGTTTCCCATCCCATGGCGAAGAGTAGGCGGAGCTCGTCGCGATTTGTAGGTAGCACGCTCAGCTCAATACGAGTGCAATAGGGCGCGAGCCGACGAACAAGCCAATGGCCGCGCAGTCGTACGAAGGGATCGGGGCAGCGCACCGCCCGGCTCATAATTACCTGGCACACGATCTCCGCCGGGCCACCACTCTCCCAATAAACAGCGGACGGCCTCATGGCTTTGGCTTCACGTGCGATGTGGCTGCCATGACAGTCTGCTATCGCGACCACGCGAATGTGCCCCAAACTTCCTAGGCCTGCAACCCGCTTCACCGTCCGATAGGAGAGGCCCCGTTCGGGAAGAAGGTGCTCGAGAGCTTCCCGCGCGCCAGGCGGAATGTTTCCGGTCAATTGTGGCAAACTTTCCATTTTTTTCCAGAAATGCACCGGATCACGCAGCACGCCAGTGGCAGCCTCCCGCAGCCATTGGTTCTGTTCCTCAAGGACGAACGGGCGCCCATGTTCCGCGAGCGACTGCCTGTAGCCGTCCAATAGCGCGGCGCATCCTTCTTTTGCCTTCAATGCCAGATGACCCTCTTCGATTGCAAGTACTGCGCTTGTGGCGAGCCGCACCAGGTCAATGGTGTAGGGCAGCATGGCCGCTTCGTCGAAGTCATTAACACCCCAGACTAAGCGACCCTCAATGTCCCTCCAGGTGCCGAAATTTTCCACATGCAGATCGCCTACTGCGAGGACTCTTGGAGCCTTCGACAAGTCAGGACATACCTCCGGCCACAGCTGTATCCAGCGATAGAAGGTTGCCCGCAGGAAAGGAAATGCTGCTTCCGCCATGCGCTGGTGCTTCAAGCGGAGGTCGGGTTTGACCAGCGTAAGATGCCGGCCCAGCCATTCTTCGAAACGCCGGGTTGCTTTGACGATGTTCATGCTGTCCGGTGCGAAACGATAGAGCCGCGTGTACGCGGATGTCAATTCTAGGAGTTGAGATCGAAAGAAGTATGTGTTTCTTCATGACAACTTCCACATGCCGTGTCGGGCCTGACACGCTGTCTGCGGTCGAACACTATGTCCAGCGCTTCCGCCGGTTGTAACTCCTTCTGAATCTGTGACGTCGCACCTGGTTCTTGGCGTGCCATTGGCTTTGTAAGGCTGACATGAAATCAACCAGATTGCAGCCACTGAGACAGGTTCTTAGGAGGACACCATGCGACTCGTAATCACAGCAATGGCAGCCCTAGCGGGAATGGGCTTCTCTCTCGCAGTCGCACTGCTGGTCGAGGAACTGATCTTCGGCAAAGTATTCTGCTTGTTGTTCGCGCAGCAGGCAAGACAGATGAAGTCGGGCCAAGCACGCTGAGGGGTCAAGATCCGAGGAAAGGAAAACGCTATGTTGTTTCTGAAGTATTTACTGATGTGGGGCGGCATTGGGATGATCTCGGCTGCCGCGGGAATTCTCGCTTATGACCTCTATCTGGAAATGAAGTATCGCCAGGCTCTGGTGACTGCTGGAGCTGGACCGCTGCCAGCTGCTCCGCATATCCGCTGGCGGGGAGCCCTCGGGCTAGCCATGCTGGCCTGGGGACCGATACTGCTGGCATTGGGCATCGTCGTGGTTCCCAGCGGCATGGCTGGGGTTCGCATCAGTCAGACCAGCGGGACGTTGGCAGGCACGCTTTATCCCGGAGCACATTTCGTAACCCCTCTGGCGGAGGCGGTTGCACTGTTCGACACCCGCGATCAGCTATTCACAACCGGTGAGCAGGAAGAAAACGCAAGTACGCCTTCCAGCCGAGGTGTGAAATCCGAACCGCTAAAGGTTCAGGCCAAGGAGGGTCTCACGGTCGGATTGGCGATCACGGTTCGCTACCGCCTCGACCCCAAGCGGCTGGACTACATCCAGGGCAACCTGCCACAACCTGTGGAGAAGGAAATCGTACCTCCAGTAGTGGCCAGTGTTTGGCGTGAACTGGTGCCCAATTACACGGTGCGGGACGTGTTTGCTGCCCGGCGAGAGGAAATCCGAAAGCGAGCCGCGGTCGCCATAACGCAGAAGCTCGCCGCAGACGGCATCGTGGTGAAAGAGGTAATGCTCCGCGACATTCAACTTCCCCCTGAATACGCCAAAGGGCTGGAGAGCCTTTTGTTGAAGGAGCAAGAGAACGATCAGATGGGCGTGCAAACCGAGATCCAGCAAAAGCAAGTGAGGCTCTCGGAACTGGAAGCGGAAGCGACCAAAGCTCAGCAAGTGAAGCAGGCGGAAGGACAGGCCCAGGTGCGCGTGCTGCAAGCGAAGGGTGAGGCTGATGCCATGCAATATACCCTGCCGCTGAAAGAGAAACAGATTCAGCAATCTAAGCTGGAAGCCGAAGCTCGCAAAGAAGCCACGGTTAAGAATGCGGAAGCGCTAGCCGAGGCGAAGGTAATCGATAGCAAGGCAGAGATGGAACGCCGCAAGTTACTGGCTGCAGCCGAAGCCGACCGTATACGGGTCACAGCTGCCGCCGACGCGGAACGGATGCAGAGTGAAGGAGCGATGCTGAAGCAGAACCCGCTGCTGATTAACAAAATCGTCGCGGAACGACTGTCGGACAAGCTGCAGATCATGATGGTGCCGGCCGACGGTAAGTTCTTCTTCGCCAATGATGTGTTGCGCAGCATGAACGTCTCGAATCATGCCAGCCAGGCAGAGGACTCAGAATCGCCAGTACAGAAATAAGTCGTGATGGTGCCTGAGGTTGGAGTCTTGCGAACAGTTTGCCACCCGCTGCGGTGTCAATAGTTGTAGGGCCGAGTAGCATTTCGCGCTCGGGTTCGGGATGAGTCCAACCAGTACACATCGCTATGCGAAAAGCCATGCGCAACTCAGTTTATAATCGGCTCATCCGGGACGTGCCTATTCTGCCGCGGCGCTTTCAGTGCTTCACATCTTCCCTGCTCATCCTGCTTCTGTTGGCAGCCGAGGCATTGGCTGATAATTGGACCAGCCCTGCGGCGCAACTAGCCGCAAAGATTGCAGCAGTTACAGGCCCGGGCACTGTTGCCCTCGACTTCAAGAACCACTCTTCGTTGCGGCAGACGGACGTGGACGAAATTCGCCGCGGCGTGCTCATCCAGTTGGCTACATTGGGCCTTCGCTTCGTGAATGCCGAACAGGCTGCCGCCACTGTGCAAGTCTTCCTCTCCGAAGACCTGCGAGATTATGTTTGGATTGCAGAGGTTCATCAGGGCGCGAACGAGTCGTCAGTCGTGATGGTTTCATTCGCACGCCCGGATGCACAACTGGCCGCGCATGAAGCCGCCGCGATGGAGGTACGGAAGACTCTGCTCTGGTCTCAAGCTGACCGCATCATGGATGCTGCGATACTAGACGGCACTCCTTCGCACCTGCTGGTTCTCGATTCAAACGGGGTCATAGTCTACAGGATGCAGGATGGCCGCTGGCAATCGGAGCAGTTCCTGGCCGTCGCTCACTCCCGGCCCTGGCCTCGCGATCTCAGAGGACGATTGATCTTGCGCAAAGACCATCTCTTCGATGCGTTCCTGCCGGGCATCTTCTGCCGAAGCACGAGCAGCGCGCCTGTGACCATGACTTGCTATGAGAGCGACGATCCCTGGCCAATCGGAACCGATCAGTACGGTTTGAGTGCATTCTTCGCGCCGTTGCGGAATTTCTTTACGGGTGTGCTGGTGCCGGGCGTAGGCAAACAGACAACGGCGCCAGCATTTTATTCGGCGGCAGCTCTGCCTCGGGAAAAGTACACGCTTTGGATGCTGGCTTCGGTGAACGGTCCCCTGCATATGCTCGACGGAATTACTGATCGGACTGCAGGAAAGTTAGCTTGGGGTAGCGATATTACCGGCGTACACAGCGGCTGTGGATCAGGCTGGCAGATTCTGGCAACAGAAAGCGGCGACAACAGGGGCGATACGGTGAGAGCCTTCGAGTTTCCCGATCGTGATCCAATCGCAGTAAGCCAGCCTGCGGATTTTGGAGGACCGATCACTGCGCTGTGGGCGGAGTCAAGCGGAAACGGGGCCATTGCGGTTTCGCGAAATTCGGAGACGGGGAGATATGAGGCGTTCCGGCTTACCATTAGTTGTGGTCACTAGTCTGCTCTTCGGCGATGTAACCAGTGCTGCTACGCGCCCGCGCTACGGCGGCACGCTAAAGGTCGCCATGCGCGCCGCGCCCACATCTCTCGATCCAGCGGATTCAAGCCAGCCAGAATCGTTGGCCCGACGTAACCTCTCGGGTCTGATCTTTGACACGCTAGTCGTGCTTGACGACCAGGACAGACCTCATCCCGCACTGGCCAGTTCGTGGCAGTCCGAACCAGGAAGCCAACGCTGGCAGTTTTATATCCGACCGGGAGTTACATTTCATGACGGAACAGCACTCAGCTCCGGCGCCGTGGCAGCGTCGTTACGGGCGGCCAACTCAAAGTGGAAGATATTTTCAGCCGGGCCAGGGATAGTAATCGAATGTGATGTTCCCACTCCAAATCTGCCCGGCGAGTTGGCAATGGCACGCTATGGTATCGCCAAACGGGACGGCGGTAAGTTGACAGGTAGCGGTGCGTTCTCTGTCGCCCATTGGGATCCGGGAAAGAAACTGACGCTAACTGCGCGCGATGACTACTGGGACGGCCGAGCCTTCGTAGATTCTATAGAAATCGAGCTGGGGAAGAGCTTGCATGAGCAGATGATCTCCCTTGATCTCGGTAGAGTTGATTTGATCGAAGTTGCCTCCGACCAAGCTCAGCGCGCTACCACCGAAGGCCGCAGGGTAGACACTTCTTCTCCGACTGAACTAATGGCGCTGGTTTTCACTAATGATCAGCATTCTTCTGGCGATCTACAGCAACGCGAAACTCTCGCGCTTAGCATCGATCGTAGGTCTTTGAGCGTAGTATTGCTCCAAGGTGGCGCTGATCCCGCCGATGGACTGCTTCCGAATTGGATGACAGGATATGCCTTCCTTTTTTCGACTGACATGGACGTATCGCGGATGCAGTCGCAGCACAGAAATCCCCGCCAGATGTCTCCTTGGACCCTCAGTTACGACGCGACTGACCCTGTGGCTCGGTTGGTGGCCGAGAGAATTACGCTGAACGCACGCGACGCCGGCCTTACGCTCCAACCTACTAACTCGGTCAATGCCGACCTGCGCTTGGTCCGCATCCCGCTGGCTTCGCTTGACGCTCGCATCGCACTTACGAACCTGGCGACTTCGCTGAACCTCGCTCAGCCCACTTTTAATGGTGATTCAGCCAACGATCTCTACGTGGCGGAACGGACACTGCTGCAGTCGCGACAGGTTATTCCACTGCTGCACTTGAGGTTTGCGTCAGCTCTGGAAGGAGGCGTGAGAAACTGGAATACCGATCGCGAGGGAGGTTGGCGTCTGCAAGATGTTTGGCTGGGAACGGGGAAGCCATGAGTTTCCGCAGCAGACTGCTAGCGGGGTTCGCGCTCACGGTATTCGTTTCGGTTGCGGCAGTCACCTTGATCGTTTCCGCGGTCACGCGGCGAGCGTTCGAGCGGGCCAATGACGAAAGAACCACCGCCCTAGTGGCTCAATTCCAACACGCCTTTAACCGTCGAGGCGAAGAGGTCGTGCAGCGGGTAGAAGCGGTCGCGGCGAGCGACATCAGCACGCGCCTCGCCCTCAACCTCAATAGGAACGCTCCTAACTACGCGGCCTATTTAAGCGAAGCAAAATCCCTGGCGGACAGCCAGAAGTTGGATTTCCTCGAACTGGCGGACAGTGATGGGACAATTATCTCGTCGGCGCAGTGGCCGGCTAAATTTGGCTACCACGAACTGTTTTCGTTGACCGGACCAGTCCCCAAAGACGTGTTCCTCCGCCAAGAAGACCTGCCCACAGGCCCAGCCTTAGGACTATCGGCCATCCGCAAAGTGGATGTTGGCGACAAATCGCTCTATGTGATAGGCGGTCGTCGCATGGATAAGAATTTCATGGCCAGCCTCGAACTTCCGAATGGAATGCGAGCCATGCTTTATCAGAAGCTGAGTGAAGAAAAAGCCGGTGCTGCGGTTTCTCTCCAGTATCTCATTGATCCCTCTGGCACTCTGCAGCAACCCGATCGGGTTGCGCCCCTTATCGAACACGTTCTGAAGACACGCCAAGAAACGACTGCCATCGTTCACTGGTCATCGGACGCTTCCGACGACGAAAGCGTTCACGCCATTCCGCTGGGCGGTCAAGACAATCAGATACTCGCGGTTCTTATACTCGGGAGTTCTCGCCGATCCGTTGTCGAACTACAGCAGCACATCCGCTCAGCGGCGTTGCTGGCTGCGAGTGTTGGAATTGCTCTGGCGATATTGTTTAGTCGATGGACCGCTGCCCGAGTCACACGCCCGGTTGAACAACTCGCTGATGCGGCCCGTGAGATTGCGGCTGGCAACTGGAATACTAAGGTGCCGGTGACATCATCGGACGAACTGGGCGCCCTGGCGAAATCTTTCAATCGCATGACCGGTGAGCTTCTGGAGCAGAAGGAACAACTGGTGAAGACAGAACGCGTGGCGGCTTGGAGGGAGTTGGCGCGACGCCTGGCCCATGAGCTCAAGAATCCCATGTTTCCCTTGCAATTGACGGTGGAAAACCTCATCCGGGCCCGGGAGCAAAGTCCGGAGCAATTCGAGGAAGTTTTTCAGGAAAGCTCGTCCACCCTATTGGCCGAGATCTCCAACCTGAAAACAATCGTCTCCCGCTTCAGCGAATTTTCCAGCATGCCGCAGCCACAATTTCAGAGTGTGCAAATCAACGACATCGTGCGAAATGTAGTCCGGCTACTTCAGGCACAATTGCAGTCAGGCAGCCGTATCCCTATCGAATGCAAATTGGAATTGTCCGGATCTCCACAGCCGATCGCCGCTGATCCCGATCTGCTGTATCGCGCTGTTTCTAACCTCGTGTTCAATGCGCTTGATGCGATGCCCCAAGGCGGCAGACTCACCCTGCGCACGCGAGATGGCCCGAATGGCGTCTTGGTGGAAATCTCGGACACAGGCATAGGCTTGAGTGCGGAAGATCGCGGGCGTTTGTTCACCCCGTACTACACCAGCAAAGCGGATGGTACCGGGCTTGGGCTCGCAATCGTGCAATCTATTGTGAGCGATCATGGAGGCAGAATCAGCGTCCGGAGCCAACCCGGCCAGGGCACAACATTTGTCATCGAACTCCCCCGCAACCTGGATAAGCTGCCAGTGACTGGTCTGATCCAAACTGAGTACGAAGCAAAGATGTGAGGATGTCGCAGAAAGCAAATTTGCTGATTGTTGATGACGAGGCCAACACGTTGGCCTCGCTTTCGCGAGCATTCCGCCTCGCTGGTCACGAAGCGACAATTTGCGACAATGCAGCGAAAGCGCTCGAATTGGCGCGCGCGCAGCACTTTGATGTGATTCTTTGCGATGTGGTCATGCCCGGCAAGGACGGTCTTTCGCTGTTGGGAGATTTCAAAGCGGAGGGTATTGCTGCGCCTGTGGTCATGATGTCGGGCCAGGCGCACATTGATATGGCGGTGCGCGCAACCAAGCTGGGAGCACTCGATTTTCTCGAAAAACCGATTGCCACGGAAAAATTGTTGCTCACGGTAGAGAATGCGCTCAAACTGCAGCGCCTGGAATCGGAAAATCGCCAGCTTCGTCAGCGCCTGGGAAAACACGAGATTATCTGGACTGGCGAAAGCATGCAAAAGATGATGGCGCAGCTGGAACGAGTGGCCGCGAGTGAGACCCGGGTGTGTATCCTCGGGGAAACCGGTACCGGAAAAGAATTGGTCGCCCACACCCTGCATGATCGCAGTCCCCGGGCCTCGGGCCCTTTCATCGCTCTGAATTGTGCGGCTGTTCCCGCGGAACTGATCGAGTCAGAATTGTTCGGGCATGAGAAAGGATCCTTCACAGGCGCCGCGGCACGCCATCTGGGGAAGTTCGAGCAGGCGGAGCACGGCACAATCTTCCTCGACGAGATCGGCGACATGCCGTCGTCCATGCAAGCCAAACTGCTACGAGTGCTGGAGGAAGGCGAAGTCGAACGCATCGGCGGCGACAAACCTATTTCCGTGGATGTGCGCGTCATTGTCGCCACGCACCGCAATCTGGAGACGTTAGTGCGCGATGGCAAGTTTCGCCAGGATCTCTTTCACAGAATTTATGTTTTTCCTCTCGTACTGCCTCCCCTACGCCAACGACGGGAAGACATTCCCGCGCTTATCCAACACTTTTCCCAGCAGGTGTGCAGTCAGAATAATTGGAAACCAATTCCCTTCACCGCTGACGCAATTCAAGAACTGCAAGCTCACTCCTGGCCGGGGAACGTTCGCGAACTACGCAACGCTGTAGAACGCGTGATGCTGCTGGCAACGGACGGCGTAGTCGACCTGGAGACGGTACGACTCGCGGTGCCTCAGTTTGCCGCGGAAACCAGACCGGTTGCTGATTCAGGGCAACTCTCGGAAAGAGTGCAGAACTTCGAACGCGAGGCGATCCTCGCCGAGCTTAGGCGCAACCACTACCACATCACCAACGCCGCTAAAGCGCTCGGGCTGGAGCGCAGTCATTTGTATAAGAAGGCGGAGATGCTGGGCATCGACTTAAGAGCACTGCGGCAGGAGGCGGGTGCCAGCCAGGATGAGTCCTAATTTGCCCGCCCAATCCACCACAAGATCTTGCCGACGATTTGGAAACCTGAGGCAGAAAGAGGAAGTGAATCGTATTCCCGGTTTTCTGGCACCAGAACTTCAGTTCCATCGAAACGTTGCAGTCGAGAGACAATCAGTCCCTGTTCCTTTTGCGACACCACGATGATGTGGCCGTACAACTTGAGACGGTTGGTCTGAGATGTATCCACCACAATGATGTAGCCATCGTGGAGAACCGGCATCATGGAGCGCCCACGGACTCTGAGGCAACTTGTATAAGCCGGATTCGGGCACCACTGACTGGGCGCAGCCAAATGGTCTCGGGACCGACCTGTTCCAGTGCATCCGCTGGGTCCCCTTTACCCCCGTGAGTTGCGGCCACCACGGGCAAGACAGGGATGGCCACGAGTCGATTCTTCCTGCTGCTGGGAGCGCGATGGGCACCCGCCTCCACCAACTGCAAGTTGGGCAAACGGTCTTTGCGAAGGCGGCTGCGAACTGCCGGCAGAACCCGCATCAAGTCCTGACTGTGGAGGCCCGCTCGGCCCCAGAAATACCAACACTCCGGATCCCCGGTGATATTTCCGAGTTGAATGTATACGTTAGCGGGAGGCTCCTGGGTCCCCCGCTCCCAGCGCGATACTGCCATGGCAGAGGCATTGAGCCGCTTTCCCAGATCAGACTGACTAATTCCCAGGTGGCTCCGGAGGGCGGTAATTCGTACCGCCCATTCTGCCTTCGCCGCATTTCTGCTTTTGCTCATGACCTGCTACACTTAACGGGCTTGATAAAACGTCTGGGTTAGTGGCATCGTCTTTGCCAGATTTGTGATAACCGTCATGCTTAATGACAATCGTACCACAAAACGAAACTCCGAAACCCTGTTACCGCAAGCCCTTTATCGCGGCCTGTACATGAGGGTCGCAAAGAACCTGGGCGTCGACCCCTCCTACGTGAGCCGGGTGGCGCGTGGAGAGAGGAATTCCATTCAGGTCGAGAACGCCTTGCGCCAGGAGATCCTGGAAATCAGCCGGAAGCTGGGACGCCGTGGCGCCGCTTCCGCCATCGCGCCAGGAGGTCAGGCCGGTGGCAGACGTCTTAAGTCTTTTGTGAGGCGAAACCGTCCGTGGCTCCGGCAAGAGTGGCTGCGACAGAGCCAGTCTCATCCGACGTTCAGAGCCCTCAAGCTATCCTCGCAGAAGAGGGTGTCTCCGGTGATGCCGCTGTTGGATGAGGCCGTGAAGATGATGCGGCTTAGTCTGAGAGAGATGCCCACGGCGCCAATGAAAGCAGCCGAACAGCATGGCCGTGTCCGGCGAAGGCAAAAATACTCGCCCATCGCCCTGTGCGAAGACTACAACTTGATTCGCCGTTGCATGACGAATTTGGCGGAGAAGCATTTCTACGAATTGGACACCCATCTCCTGTTTCACGATCTTGCCCAGCTCGGTGAAGTGATGGACGTGCAGTTGCAACACGCCCTGAGAAACTTTCTCGGTGCCCCGAACTAAGTAGAGTAATCGGCGTTTATTCGGACGTACTCCGCCGTCAGGTCGGTGGTGAGAAATGCTGCGGAGCGACGGCCACGTTGCAGTCGTATACGAATGTCGCAGCTAGGCTGCGAGAGAGCCTGGTGCGCGTTCGTTTCATCGAATGGATTAGCTACCCCTCTGCGGCACACCAATTGGTTCCCGATCAAAATGTCTATCCGCTTGGGATCGATCGGTAATCCGCACCTCCCGACCGCGGCCAGAATTCTTCCCCAGTTGGGATCAGCTCCTGCCCACGCTGTCTTGACCAGTAACGAGTGAGCGACGGCTCGAGCAATCTGCAATGCTTCTTCACGACTCTTTGCCTGTTCGACGAACAACTGGATGACGTGCTGAACGCCCTCTCCGTCGCAGATAATCTGCTCAGCCAGGGACTGACAGACCTCAAGGAGCGCATTCTCGAATTTCTTGCGCACGGACGGGTCTCTTAACCGAACCCCACTTCGACCACTCGCCAGCAAGAACACGGTGTCGTTGGTCGAGGTGTCACCATCAACCGAGATGCAATTAAAGGTTTGATCGCAAGTCTGATGCAGGAGTCGCTTCAGGTCGGCTGTTCCAGCAGCCATGTCAGTAAACAAGTACACCAGCATGGTAGCGAGTTGCGGGTGAATCATGCCGGAGCCCTTGGCGATTCCGAGTAGCCTAACCTCCGAATTGCCTGATAGGAAGCGCGCCGACGCCAGTTTGGGTCGCGTATCTGTGGTCATGATGGCGCGGGCAAACTGATGAATTCCTTGCTCCGTTGCCTCCCGAGCAGCAATCAACTCAGGCAGCTTTTCCAGGATCTTTCCCACGGGCATGGGGACACCGATGATGCCGGTAGAGGACGGAAACACCTCGTTGTCGCCCACCTGCAAGAGACGCGCTGTCTGATGGCAAATCCGGGTGCAGGCTCTGAGTCCTGCCTTCCCCGTAGCACAATTGGCATTGCCTGAGTTGACGATGAGCGCCCGGACTCTCCCCCGAGTTGTCGCCAGGTGGGCGCGACCGACCGGGATGGGCGCGGCCACAACGCGATTCGTGGTGAAAAGTGCGGCAGCGTTTGTACCGGGAACGGCCTCGACCAAGGCAAGATCCAGCCCACGACTCGCTTTCAAACCAGCGGCCACGGCGGAAAAACTAAATCCCTCAGGCAAATGGATTGTTTTGGAGGAACCCCCAGGTAGGGTCATACCTGAAGCTTTACCAGCCACCTGGTCGGCTCCGGCAGGATCGCGAACTTGGGCAGCTCACCACGTACCATCGCAACTTCATCACAGAAATGAAAGCGCGGGCAAACGCAGCAGTCTTTATGGATCTTGTCTGGCAAGTCTTCACGCTGGGCCACAGCAAAGCCTAACTGGGAGAAAAACTCCGGCTTGCGGGTAAAAAGACATATACAAGTGACGCGATGTTTCTTGGCCTGGTCGAGCAGAGCCTTTACCAGTTGTTTGCCACCCCCGGAGCCTTGCTCGGCGGGATCGACCGTGATGGAGCGTATTTCAGCGAGATGCTGGCCATAGAGGTGAAGCGCGCCGCAGCCGATGATTCGTCGGTCTCGCACCAAAACCACAAAATCGCGGACATTTTCGCAAATCTCGGCAAAGGTCCGAGGCAGGAGGGTGCCGTCTCCGGAATAAACGGAGATAAGATCGTGAATTCGCTCGGCATCCGGCAACTTGGCTTCACGCGTGCGCATGGACGTCCTCGCGCATGGAGCCAATCTTCTGTCTGGCGGCGGCAATCGCCTGCCGCACGCGGGTCGGCGCTGTGCCTCCCAGAACATCATGAATGGCCAGCACGGACTGAAGTTTCAGGCAATCGTAGAAATCCCTGTTGAATAGCGGATTCAATCGTCGCAGGTCTTCCAGCGACAGGTCTTGCAGCTCACAATCCTTTTCCACACATTGCTGCACTGCGTTACCGATTTGCGCATGGGCCAAGCGGAAAGGAACTCCGCGTTGCACCAGATAGGTGGCTGCGGCCCAGGCATTCATGAAACCAGATTGGGCAGCCTCCTGCATGCGCTCGTAATTAAAGTCCACCGCCTTCATCCATCTAGTTACCAGCGGCAGGAGGCCCATGACGGTATCCGCGGCATCGCAGAGCGGCTCTTGGGTTTCCTGGAGGTCTTTGTTGTAAGCCAGGGGCAGTCCCTTCATCGCCACTTGCAAAACCGTAACGTCTCCAATGATCCGGGCGGCTTTGGCGCGCGTCAGCTCCAGCAAATCTGGATTCTTCTTTTGCGGCATGGCGCTGCTGCCGGTGGAATACGCTTCAGGCAGGCGAACGAAACCAAACTCCTGCGAGGAAAACAGAATCATCTCTTCGGCCCAGCGACTCAGGTGCAGGACAAGCAAAGAAAGTGCACTGACGAATTCCAAGGCGAAGTCACGGTCGCTGGTCGCGTCGAGACTGTTGGCAGTGGGACCATCGAAGCCCAGATCAGAGGCGACAGCGCGGCGGTCCAGCGGCAGCGTGGCGCCCGCAACCGCACCTGAACCCAGCGGACAAAGATTGACTCGCTTGCGGCAGTCAGAAAAGCGATCCGCATCACGCAGAAACATTTCCACGTAGGCCAGTAGCCAGTGCGACACCAAAACTGGCTCTGCTCGTTGCAGATGAGTGTACGCGGGCATGGCCGCGTTTCCGGCCTGCTCAGCGCGATCCAGTAGGAGGCCCACCCATTCCGCCAGGTCGGAGTGCAGGTGATCAATCGTGGTTCGAACGTAGAGCCGAAGATCAGTTGCGATCTGCTCGTTGCGACTGCGCCCGCTGTGCAACTTGTATCCGACGTCGCCAATCAAGGTGACCAACTTTTTCTCAACGAAATGATGAACATCTTCTGCCTCATCATCTTCAAGAAATGCTGGAGCCGATGCTTGCTCACCGATCTTTTCCAGCCCCTGCAGAATCGCGATCAGCTCGCCTGAAGACAGGATGCCCACCTCCTTTAGAGCGCGAGCGTGAGCCCGGCTGGCCTCAAGCTCATAACGCAGCAGGCGCTGATCAAACTCAAAGGAGCGCTGCCAGCGCTCGAAACCAGGATCGAGCGGCTGCCGGAAGCGGCCAGACCACATCTTCATCGAGCCACCTCCGATCTTGTGGCTTCCGCGCGGGCGTGCGCGCGCGAGCGGGACGGCAGACCCAGGATGCGGATGAAACCTTCGGCATCTTTCTGGTTGTAGCTGTCACTCATGGTGAACGAAGATAGATCGGTGCGATACAGTGAGTAGTCGGACTCGCGGCGGACGATGGCTACGTTGCCTTTGTAAAGGGAGAGCGTGACCGCTCCCGTCATCTCTTTTTGTGTGGTCTCGACAAACGCGTCTAGCGCTTCGCGCAACGGCGTGAACCACAAACCAAAGTAGACCAGCTCGGCATACTTCAGTCCGACGTGCTGCTTGAAATGCGCGACATCACGTTCCAGGCACAGAGCCTCAAGCTCGCGATGGGCTGTAACAAGCAAAGTTCCGCCGGGAGTTTCGTAACATCCACGGGATTTGATCCCCACAAACCTGTTTTCCACCAGATCGACGCGTCCGATTGCATTGCGCGCTCCGATATCATTCAGAAGCTCAACCAGTGATACAGGATCGAGCTTCATCCCGTTAACCGACACCGGAATTCCCTTTCCAAAACCAACCGTCACCTGCTCCTCTCGGTCCGGGGCTTCCTGCGGCGAGCGAGTGAACTGCCACGTGTCGGGAAATGGCGCATTGGCAGCATCTTCCAGCTCTCCGCCTTCGTGGCTGATGTGCCATAGATTGCGATCACGGCTGTGGATTTTCTCCCGGCTGGCCGCAACCGGAATTCCGTGTTTTTCGGCATAGTCGAGACAGTCTTCTCGCGATTTCAGAGTCCATTCTCTCCATGGCGCGATCACCTTGAGGTCCGGGGCTAGCGCCTGATAGGTCAACTCGAAGCGCACCTGATCATTGCCTTTGCCGGTACAGCCATGGGCCACGGCAGTTGCGGCTTCCCGGAGAGCCACCTCTACTTGGTGTTTGGCGATCACCGGACGCGCCAGCGATGTCCCAAGCAAATATTTATGCTCATATACGGCGCCAGCCTTGAGTGCTCGAAACACGTATCCACTGAGGAATTCTTCACGGAGATCTTCAACTACAACTTTGCTGGCCCCGGTCTTATAAGCTTTCTCGACAACCACTTCAAGGTCGTCCCCCTGCCCCACATCGCCCACCATGGCGATCACGTCGTAGGCATAGTTTTCCTTCAGCCAGGGAATGATGATGGAGGTATCCAAGCCTCCGGAGTAGGCAAGCACTACTTTCTCAGACATGAGCGCTCCTCGCAGGAAAGCGGCCGAACTCGCCGCCAAGCAATAACAGCAAAATCGCCTTCTGTACGTGCAAGCGGCTTTCCGCCTGATCGAAAACAACGGACCGAACCGAGTCCATGACCGGGTCAGTGATTTCCTGGCCACGGTGGGCCGGCAAGCAATGCATGAAAACCGCGTGTGGAGCTGCACCGGCGACAAGCTCCTCGTTTACTTGGTACGGCGGGAAAATCCGGTCGCGTTCTTCGGCCTCCTGCTCCTGGCCCATGCTGGTCCAGGCATCGGTATAGACAGCGTCGACGCCGTCCACGGCGGCGTGTGGATCGGAAAGAATTTCGATCACGGCACCGGTTGTCCGGGCCATGTCCTGTGCATCAGCGACAATCTGCGGGTCAGGTTCGTAGCCCCTCGGCGTTGCGATCCGCATTCTGGAGCCCAAACAGGCGCAGGTAAGCAGCAAAGAGTGCGCCACATTGTTTCCGTCACCGACGTAGGCCAGGCAGATATTCTTGAGATCTCCGAACCGCTCCTGCAATGTGAAGTAGTCCGCCAGAGCCTGGCAGGGATGTTCAAGGTCACTGAGCGCATTGATCACCGGGATGCAGGCATGTTCGGCCATATTCTCCACAGTACTGTGAGCGAAGGTGCGCAGCACGATCCCATCTACCCAACGCTCGACGTTATGCGCGATATCGCTCAGTTTTTCTCGCGCATCGAGGCGGCCCTGGGTCTGGTCGACGAAAGATGTCCAACCGCCCATGCTCGCCATTCCTGCCTCAAAGGTGAGACGCGTCCGCAAAGACGGCTTCTCGAAGAACATCACGATCTGTTTCCCGGCAAGGGATTTCTGGAATTTGACAGGGCGTGCCTTCATCAGTCCAGCTAGATAGAAGATCGCTTCGATGTCCTCGGACGCGAGATCGCGAATCGAGACCAGATCACGGCAAGAAAAAGTTGCCGGAGCGGGCGGATGCGTTATCCGCGTCGCATTGAATGGCTTGCTGCTCAATGTGTTTGCCTCCTTTTCTTAGACTTTCTACTCAAACCTTTGGCCCGGCTTTGCGTCGAGGAGTTGTGGAGCAACGCCGAGTCGAGTGCATGGATTACTTGGTCCACGTGCTTTTCCTGGATGACGTAAGGCGGCAGGAAACGCAGCACGGTTTCCTGTGTGCGGTTGATGAGAATGCCTTTTTGCAGTAATTGTGCGACTACCGCTTTTGCGGTATCGGCAGAATCGAGCTCCACGCCCAGCATCAGGCCCATTCCGCGAATCTCGCTGACGCATTGTTGCCGACTCTTGAGCATTTCCAGTTGCGCACGGAAGTACTCCCCGATTTCCCGCACATGGGCCATCACGCTATCCAAAACTCGCAGAAATTCGATAGCCACCGCGCACGCCAGCGGGCCACCTCCGAAGGTAGTGCCATGCATTCCGGGATGCATGCCGCTGGCTACGCGATTCGTGGTAAGGATCGCTCCCAACGGCAATCCCGCAGCCAGGGGCTTGGCCACAGTGACGATGTCGGGTGTTACACCGTAATGCTGATAGGCGAAATAGCGGCCGGTGCGGCCCAGACCGCATTGGATTTCATCGAGGATCAACAGAGCTCCGGTACGATCCGTCAGTTGCCGAGCGGTTCGTAGGAATTCCTGGCTCAGCGGGCGAATTCCACCTTCTCCCTGGATGGTCTCCAGGCAGACGGCACATACGCTGCCGTCGAATTGCCGCTTCAGGTCCTCTGCGTCGTTGAATGCAACGAAGCCCACACCTGGAACCAGGGGCGCGAAGGGATGCCGGTATTTCTCCTGTCCGGTGGTGGCCAGAGAACCAAAAGTGCGCCCATGAAAGGAATTCTCCAGAGCTAGAAGCCGCCACTTGGCTTTGTGGCCGTTGCTATTCTGCGTCCGTGCAAAAGCGCGTGCGAGCTTGAGAGCGCCTTCCCAGGCTTCGGTACCGCTGTTACAGAAAAAGGCCTTTTGCAGACCAGAAATCTTGGTCAGTCGCTTAGCTAGTTCAGCTTGATACTCGTGAAAGAAAAGATTGGAAACGTGAATCAGCCGACCCGCTTGCCGCTTCAGGGCAGAGCGGATCGCCGGATGTCCGTGACCGAGAGCATTCACCCCGATTCCACTCAAAAAGTCGAGGTACCGTCTCCCCTCTGAATCCCAGAGATACACTCCACGCCCACGGGCAAACATCACCCGCTGGCGATCGTAGGTGGGAAGCAACAGCTTGGATTCCGAGCGAATAACAGAAGCGAGGTTCATACCCCGATCACCTCCGTGCCGCAGTCGAGCTTGGCAAAATAAAACTGCGGCAGGATTTCGGCTTGCGTCGCGGGAAAAATGCGTACCCTTCCCACTCCCTTTCTGAGCGCATGACTGCATGCTTCGAGCTTAGGAAGCATGCCACCCGCGATCACCGAATCTTCGACCATCGCGGGAACGTCCTTGGTACTCAGCCACGGAATGACGGAACCTTCGGCATTCTTGACGCCTGCTACATCGGTGAGGAAGATCAAACTGTCGGCGTGGCAGGCCACAGCGCAGGCTGCAGCCATTTGATCGGCATTCACGTTGTAGTATTCCCCGTCGGAACCCAACGCCACGGATGACAAAACTGGAATTCCACCTTCAGCCCAGATAGCTTCCAACCAGCGCGGCTCGACGGAACAAATTTCACCCACAAAACCTAGGTCGTAACCGGAAATCTGTTTCTTGCGGGCGCGAAAAGCCATGCCATCTGCACCGCACAGGCCGACCGCGGAGTTGCCGGCGGCAACAATCGCGGCCAACAGGCTCTTGTTCACGATTCCGGCGAGCACCATCAGAGCAACGTCACGGGTTTCCGCATCCGTGACGCGCAAGCCATTTACGAAGTCGCTCGTCTTGCCTAGCAGCTTAAGAGTGCGAGTGAGCGCGGCTCCGCCGCCATGGACCACTGCGATTCGATGGCCGTCCCGCGCCAGTTCGACGATGGCATGGGCGCACTTGTGCATAGTCGACTTGTCTTCAAGCGCGGCGCCCCCGACCTTGATCACAATCTTCACTGCAATCCTTCCTCTTCGTTCCACCCATACATCAGGTTCATGTTCTGCACCGCCTGCCCCGCCGCACCTTTGAGCAGGTTGTCCACACAGGACACCAGCACCAGACGACGTCCGTCGTCCGCCAGACAGAAGCCGAGGTCGCAGTAATTGGTGTGCAGGGAAAATTGAATCTGCGGCAGCTGCGGCGTAGCGAACACGCGCACCCACCGCTTGCCGTGATAGAAATCGCGGAAGCAAACTTCCACCTCGGGCGGCTTCATCTCGCGATTCAGATATACGTAGACCGTCGACAGAATTCCTCGTGGGATAGGCAGCAGGTGCGGAGTAAAGATGAACTGACCAGCATCCAGCTTCAACTGCTCGATGATCTCTCCGACGTGGCGGTGACCGAACACCGAATAGGCGGAGAAATTGTCAGCCACAGAAACAAAGTGAGTGCGCGAGGTCGGCTCCTTCCCTGCCCCGGAAACGCCCGACTTTGAATCCGAGATGATTCCCCGCTCGCGATCAACGACTTCCGCACTCAACAGCGGCGCCAGCGCCAGGATCACCGAGGTCGCATAACATCCAGGATTAGCCACCAGGGTTGCATTTGGGATGCGGTTGCCATTCAACTCGGGAAGACCATAGACCGCTTTCTCCGTCAGTTCGGCGGCGGTGACCGAGTCAGTGTCTTGGAAACCGTATACGGCGCGGTGTTGAGCCTGCTTAATCCGCCACGCACCGCTAAGATCAATCACGCGAATTCCTTGTGCAATCACTTCTGGCACCAGCGCTCGCGACGTCTGGTGAGGAGTCGCCAGAAACAGCAATTCCACGCCCTGCTGTTGCAACGCTGCCCAGGAAAATGGCTGGATCGGGTAACCGCCGTTGCCGGAAAGCGTGGGAAAGACTTCGGCGAGGTCAGTCGAGCCATTATTTGTAAAGCGATTACGTGACGAATCATCGTCTCCGTTCGTGCGCCGCAGCATCAATGGCGTTTCCAGATGAGGATGCCGCAAGAGCAGGCGCGCCAGTTCAAGGCCGGAATAGCCGGTCGCGCCCACGATCGCTGTTTTGAGCTTGGCGCGCATCAGGCGAGCATCTCCTGAGTTCGGGTAGCGAGCCGGTTGGCAGCCTTCTTGTCAGGGCAAACGATCAAGATGGTGTCATCTCCCGCAATCGTGCCCACGGACTCCGGCCAGTTTTCGTCGTCCAAAGCGGCGGCCACGGGTTGCGCACTACCAACCGTAGTCTTGATCACAAGCAGGTTCTGCGCCGGCCGCACCCCGAGCACGAACTCGCGCACCAGCCGCGAAACTGGAGGCAACGCCGGTTCGGATGAGGCATCACCGTGTGACAGGGCGTAGCCCCTGCCCGTCTTCACCAGACCGAGATCGCGGATGTCGCGCGAGAGCGTCGCCTGTCCGACCTTCAGCCCGCGCTTACGCAGAGCGCGTTGCAGATCCTCCTGGCTGGGGACAGGACCCTGGTACAGCAATTCAAGAATGGCTTTCTGGCGCAAGGGTTTACTCATGATGCATATATATTCAACATACTGAATACTTATGCATCCATGGTAATGGATCGGTGATCGGTGTCAAGCAGAAACTTGATGGGAGAGTTATCAACCGGGGCAGTCAGCTTTTGCCGGAGCCTAAGGCCATGCCTCGCCAGCTTGACACATGGCCTGAGACTGGAAAGCGGCTGCAGGAACCTCGGACGATGGAAATAACAAATGATGCAGCCGACGCACTGACTCGTCGGCGCGCGCTTCATCCACCAGAAAGCTAAGACTGCGCTCGGAGGCGCCCTGGCAAATCATGCGGGTTTCGACGTCGGAGATTGAACGAAATACCTGGCTGGCAATCTCTGGTTGCCGCCGAATCTTTTCTCCAACCAGACAAACCAGCGCCTTATGATTCTCCCAGCGCAGGTTCGCCATTCCCTTGAGTTCGGCGGCAATGGCGGGAAGGGCTCCAGTCGAGGTCACCAGTAGAGACAAGCCGCCGCGCGATGCGGAAAGCAGGTCTAGCGTCTGTTGGTGGCGCTCAAATACGTCGCACACCTCACGCAGCAACTCGGGAGCCAGCCAGCGTACGGGTTCGACGTCAACCACGGCAATCCCGCGTTTGACGGTAATCGCCTTTACCCGACCCTCTCCACCGGAGTAGGCCCGGATTTCCGTGCCTTCGCAGCCCTGATTTCGTGAATTCAGCACCCAGACCGGAATATCGTGGCGCATAGCCGGCAGCAACGTCGCGGGATGGAGCACCTTGGCGCCGAAGTACGCGAGTTCAGCCGCCTCATCGAAGCTCATCCTAGGCACGCGGCGAGCGTCCGAACAAATCACGGGATCCGTGGTCATGACGCCATCCACATCAGTCCAGATTTCAATCCGGGTTGCGCGCAGTGCCGCGCCCGCAATAGCAGCGCTGAAGTCTGATCCGCCACGACCGAGAGTGGTTGGGATGCCGTCCCGGGTTGAGCTTACAAAGCCACCAAGGACGGGGATGCAGCCGGATTCAAGCAGCGGAAGAAGCGCGGCCTTCAGGCGCTGGTTGGTCTCATCCCACAAGGGCGTGGCACAGGTATGCGCAGCATCCGTGATGATGTACTGTTTCGCATCCAACAGGACCGCATCCAATCCGTCTTTCCGCATTACGGCCTGAACAATCCGGCTGGAAAGCGCTTCTCCCCTGCCTAACAAGTTATCTTGTGCACGGGGACTGAATTGTCCTTCGGCCGCGATGCTACATAGAGCCTTGTCCAGCGCCCGGAATTCACCTTCCAAATCATTTCGCAAGCGGTCGTAGTCCTCTCTTTCCAGAAGGTCTGCGGCGATCTGTTCGTGACGTTGCCGGAGACGCTGGACAACCTCGAGGACAACTTCCCGGTGGCCCTCTGCGGCAGCCAGACCAGCGGCGAATAACTGGTCAGTAACTTTGGCCAGAGCGCTCACTACAACGACTGGTTTTTGCCGAAGCCGCTCTTTCACAAGTTGACTCACGCGGCGCATAGCAGGTGCGTCCTCGACCGAGGTCCCACCGAACTTCATCACGATACCGTCAGTCCGTTGCTCGGCGGCGTCACTTCTGTCCCCACACGATAAGGCATCCATCGATTTGCTCCCTTTGGCCCGGAAAATAGAAAACCCACCTGCCAGTTGCTTCTGGCGGTGGGTCTTGTTGGCTGTTAGATCTATGTGTTTCTCAGCTCACCAGACGTCCTCCCCCAGAAGACACATAATTCGTGTCGACATGGCTGTGCCTATCGACGTAATTCGCTTAGCCTTCCGGGAATTTGAGGTCATGGTTGCTCGAGACATAGCCCGTTGAAAGTCGGTTCAGATTTAGAAATGTTAGTTGTGCTGCTCCCGGCCCAATCTCGGTTCTGGGCTCTCTGGTTTCAGTCCGTGCTCGAAGAATTCAACCAGCCGATCAACCAATCTGCGTCGGCCACCGATAACGTGTAGTCCGCTTTCATGCTGGTGTTCTTCGAGGATTTTGTTCAAGCTATTTTCTAATTCGTTCATGCGACACCCCTCAGTCGGTTGAAATTCTGCTCCTAACCGCGGCCACTCACGGGGCGAAAGCGCCCTCTGAGGTCGTACTCCAAGTTACCAATTTCCGAAGCGGAACAGAAGTTTGAAATTGCGATTGGTCGCATCAACAAATCAGATAGACACTAAGCAGTCCTGATTTTCCAGTGCGACTGAAGGCTGTTCACTTGGAGACCGCCGCCAGTTGCCGGACGGTAGCGATAAACGTATTAGTCGCACGGGTCAGAGTCCGATCCCGGCGGTAAGCAAGCCCCAGCTCACGCCACAATTCTTCTTCCTTTACAGGAATCAGCTTCACACGTCCCGCCAGCACCTGATCGCGGGCGAAGCTGGCGCTTATCAAAGACACTCCAAGTCCGGCGGCCACAAAGCTCTTTATCATGCCCACGCTCGGCAACTCCATCCGGATCTGCAGTTGCGAAGCGTAGGGGCGAAACAATTTGTCCATCACCCGGCGACTAAAACCGGTCTTGGGAAGCAGCAGGGGATGCTTGACAATTTCGCTGACCGGAACAACATCGAGCTTAGCCAAAGGATTCTGCGGACTCACCATCACCATGAGCTGATCACGAAAGATGGGATGCGCCTTCAGGCTGGGGGACTTGACCGGCAGAGTCACGATTCCGACGTCGATGGTGCCGTTCTCCAGTTTCTCCACAATCTTGTAACTGAAATTACGGTAGATGCTGATCTGTACTCCCGGATAGAGATGGCAAAACTTGGCGAAAACATCAGGCAAAACGTACAAGCAGGTTGCTTCGTTGGCGCCGATCACCAGAGTACCGCGAGGAGTGCTGCCCTGATCGGCCACGGCGAGCAGGGATTCGTCCCGCAGCTGCAATAAGCGTTCAGCATAAGCAAATAACACCCTGCCAGCCGGGGTCAGGGACACATCTTTTCCGGAGCGGTCCAGCAACCGGTCTCCGTATTCCTGCTCCATTTGCCGGATCTGCGCGCTTACCGCCGACTGCGAACGGAAAACTTTCTGCCCGGCGCGCGAAAAGCTGCCGAGTTTCGCCACTTCCAGGAACGTTACTAACTGGTCAAAGTCCATAGATTGTGCGTGATTATAGCGGAGAACGGGAACCTATTCCGGCCACAATGAGCATTCTGGCGCCATTGTATTGTTCAGACCACCGCTGAGACGTCGCCATAGACCGAGTGCGGAAGCTGCAGCAAAGAAGTCGCTTGCCGCTTGAACCGGGCTAGAGTCGCAGCCCAGGTTTCGGCGATCGAGCAGGGCGGAACTAAGGGCTCAAGGCGCAGGAATGACAGTGCGAGGTCGGCGTTCAATAAACGCAACGCTCGCGGACTGCCAGTGTGACGAACGTGCCGTCGGAGAACTCGGCGCAGCCATAGATCCTCTCGTACTTCCAAGGGAGCCAGGCGAACCGATTGCTCGTTATATCCGAAACCTCCAATCGAATCGCGGAGAAGATAACACAAGCCACCGGTCATTCCAGCGCCAAGGTTCATTCCAGCCGGTCCAAGAATTACGGTGACGCCCGCGGTCATGTACTCACAAGCGTGCTGGCCAACTCCCTCGACGACGGCGAGAGCACCGCTATTGCGCACGGCAAACCGCTCTCCTGCACGTCCCGCTACGTACAGTTCACCACTGGTCGCGCCGTATAAGACGGTATTGCCGACCAAAACATCGCCGCGCAATGAGGCTGCTTCTCCGGCCGTGATGGCGATCACCCCACCAGACAAGCCTTTTCCAACATAATCATTGGCCTCCCCGAGAAGGCGAAAGGTTAGTCCCGGGATGAGGAATGCGCCAAAACTCTGACCCGCGTTACCGGCAAACACATATGTGTCTGAACTACCAGCCGTGGGCGCATCCCCACGGCGCAGCATCTGTCCACTCAAATGTGCGCCGATAGCACGATCCGCGTTGGTAATCCGAAAGCGGCGTTGCCGCGGTGCCAGCGTGTTTTGTTCGTCCACCATGCGATTCAGTTCGCGATGCAAGGTACTGCTATCTCCGGTTGGATAGGCAGGTTGCGTGGCCACATTGACCGGTTCAAGCAGATTGCACAGAAACCGCTCTGCTTCCTTCGTTCGTGGCCGTAGACGGTCAACCGCGCCGACAACTTCATCGATGGACCGTGCTCCCATACGGGACAACAGTTCACGGACTTCCGCGGCCAGCGCTCGAAAGTACGTCTCTACCATCTCCGGTTTTCCGGCAAAGCGGGCCCGCAACTTCTCATCCTGGGTGGCGATTCCGACTGGACAGGTATTGAGATGACACTGGCGCGCCATCACGCATCCGATCGCGAGCAGCGCGGCGGTGCCGAAGCCAAATTCGTCTGCACCCAGCAGCGCAGCAATAATCACGTCACGCGCAAACTTGAAACCGCCATCGACCCGCAACCGCACCCGCGTCCGCACGCCGGCCTTCAGCAATGCACAATGAGCATCGCGCAGTCCCACTTCCCAGGGCAGCCCGGTGTTCTTGATGGAAGTTATCGGCGACGCCCCCGTGCCGCCGTCATGCCCGCTGATGGTAATCACGCTGGCGCCAGCTTTTGCCACGCCGGTAGCAATAATTCCTACGCCAGAGCTGGAGACTAGTTTCACGCCGATTCGCGCTTGCGGATTCACCGCCCGCAAATCGTAGATCAGTTGCGCCAAGTCTTCGATGCTGTAAATGTCGTGATGGGGTGGAGGCGAGATAAGCATCATCCCCGGCACGGCGTGCCGCAATCGCGCGATATATGCCGACACTTTGTTAGCGGGAAGTTGGCCACCTTCGCCGGGCTTAGCCCCTTGCGCGATTTTGATTTCCAGTTCATCCGCGTGCACCAGATATTCAGCCGTCACGCCAAAGCGCGCGGAGGCGACCTGCTTGACCCGATTATTGGCCTCGGAACCGTCCCCATAGATCTCTGGATCTTCGCCGCCCTCGCCGGTATTGCTGCGGCCACCCAGTCGGTTCATCGCGATGGCCAGCGTCCGATGGGTCTCGGGCGAAATCGCTCCTAGCGACATCGCCTGAGTGCTGAAGCGGCTAAGCACGGAAGTTTCTGCTTCAACTTCTTCCACCGGCACCGGATCCTGCGAAACAATCTCTAGAAGGTCTCTAACGGCGACAGCCTCTCGTGCTTCTCCGAGTTCCGTAAATGCTCGGTAGTTTTCCGCCGTAGGCGATTTGATGTAACGATGTATGCGCCGTACCAGTTCGGGCGAGCTGGCGTGACGTTCCCCATTGTGACGGAAGCGATAGAGTCCTTTGTCCTGCAACTCGGCTGCTAGGAGAGAGAACGCTGCAGCGTGGCGGTCTAAGCAATCCTGCAATAGATCGTTAAGCCCTTTACCGCCAAGAGCATGCCCTGCATCTTCAAAGTAATCCTCGCAAATGTCTGGGTCCAGGCCGACGGTCTCAAAGAGTTGGCTATTTCGATAGCTGGCAATGGTGGAGATTCCCATTCGAGCGATTACTTTACGCAGTCCCTTTTCCACGGCAGCACGGTAGCGGTTTGCTCCGTCCGGTCTGAGGTTCACGGCTCGCTCGATCGCCAGGTAGGGAAAGACAGCGGTCGCACCGGTGGCGATAAGCAGGGCCACGTGATGGGTGTCAATGACTTGCCCAGTCTCAATCACCAAGGGGATGTTCCATCCTCCAGCTTCGACCATGGATTTCCAAGCAGCAGCCGCTGCCAGCAGCGCGGGCAGCGCCGTTCGTTGCGCATGGACTCCACGATCGCTGAGCAGGATCAATCCAGGCTTTCTGGCGACGGCAAGTTTCGCCTGCGCTTGCACCCGTGCCAGTGCCGCCCCACCGCCCTCGACCCCATCGGCCACCGAAAAGGTGAAACCGATTTGGTGACAACTTCCTAATTCTTTCTCCAACACCTCCAACTGCCCGCCGTCGAGCAGCGGCGAATTGAGCACTACTCTATCGCCCAAGTAGGTCTTCAACGACATCACGTGACTTTCGCGCAGAGAGTCAATGGGCGGATTCGTAACTTGCGCGAAGCGCTGCTTACAATAATCCCAAAGTGGACGCCGGAAGCTTGATAGCGCAGCCGGAGGCGCATCGTCCCCCATGCTCCACACCGCTTCTTGGCCCTGCTCCACGAGAGGTTGAAACAACAGCCGATATTGATCTTCGCTCCAGCCTAATGCTGCCATGACTTTCGTGGGTTCTGGTGTTGGCGCAACGAAAGGACTATCGCCTGGAGCCACGAAAACAGAAGGCCGTCTTGGACGTTGCGAAGTCTTTGAACGCAGCGGCACCGGGTCGCTGGGCCGGACCAACTCCCCGCTCACCAGATTCACGAGAAGCATCTCGCCTGGCCCAAGACGTTGCCGTTCGATGACGCGCTTGCTGCGCAAGTGCGCGATTCCAACTTCGGAGCCCACAACCAATAGATCGTCAGCAGTAAGGGTGTAGCGCAAAGGCCGTAGTCCGTTGCGGTCTAGCTTGGCGCCTACGGTGAGGCCGTCAGTAAAGACGAGCGCTGCCGGACCGTCCCATGGTTCTTGCTCACGCGCGCGTTCCTCAAGAAAGAAACCCAACTCAGTGGTGGCTTGGGGGCCGTTTTCCCAGGCTGGTGGAACCATCGCTAACAGGGCTTCAGCCGGGCTATGACCCTGGCGAAGCAAAATTTCCACGCCGTTGTCGAAGCTTGCTGAATCGCTCACCCGTTCTTCCAGCAGGCGTATTCGATTGGAGAGCCCAAGACCCTGCCGCACTGCGGATTCTTTGGCCCTCAACCAGCGGCGGTTTCCGCTGATAGTGTTGATCTCGCCGTTGTGCGCCACAAAGCGGAAGGGTTGCGCCAGCGACCAACTGGGTTGAGTGTTGGTGGAATAGCGCTGGTGAAAGATGACAAACGAACTGGTAAATTCCGGGTCGGCCAAGTCAGGGTAGAAAGCGGGCAACTGGGAAGGTGTCAACAACCCCTTGTAAACTACAGTTCGCGAACTGAGCGAACAGAAATAGGTTCCTGGGGGCGCGCCTGCTTCCGCTTCCTTTCGTAACCGAAACAGGAGGTCTTCTAAATCGGCAATTGGTTGCTGAGCTTCGAAGAAGCACTGCCTGATGACAGGGAGAGTGTCGCCCGCGCGCGGCCCGGCGACTTCAGCCATGGTCGGGACCGGTCGCCAGCCCAGGCATTTAAGGTCGTTTTCTACCGCGAGCGTCTCGATGGTTGCGCGTGCTGTCTCTTCGTGGCCACGAGTGAGGAATACCATCCCCATTCCGAACACCGCAGGCAGCTCGATTCCTGACTGACGCGCCTGGAACCGGATAAACCGGTCAGGGATTTGGGTAAGCAGGCCTGCACCGTCGCCGCTGCGTCCGTCCGCGTCAACCCCGCCGCGGTGCCCCAGGCGCTCCAAAGCCTGTAGACCGCGCGTCACTATCTCGTGCGAAGGTTCGCGCCCTAGTTGGGCAATGAAACCCACACCGCAGGCATCGTGGTCGATCGCTGTGAAACTGCGCGCCATCTTTCATTGTGTACCTTCATGGCACCTCGAAAGTACAATCCAGAATTTCGATGACGCTGATGGATTTTTCTATGGCGGATGAAGCTCGGCTATTGAGCCCGATTTACGTTTCTTCGCAACTCACGGGGGCTGCAATGTTCACTAATGGCGTTACAGCAGACCCGACGTGCAACCCGCATTCGGTCTTCTGGAAGCCTGACCAGCGTCCAGCGCGAACGTCTTCCCCGGGCTGAATCGCTCGGGTGCAATGGGTGCATCCTATGCTCGGGTAATTCCGATCGTGCAGCGGGTTATACGGGACGTTGTGCTTGCGGACATAATTCCACACCTTCTCAGTCGTCCAGTCCGCAATGGGGTTGATCTTCACCAGCTTAAACTTCGCGTCCCACTCCACTTTGCGGGCCGAGGATCGTGCGGCGGTCTGATCCCTGCGGATTGCTGTGACCCATGCGCGCAGCTCGGAGAGTTTCTGTTTAAGCGGCTCGATTTTCCTGAGGTTGCAGCATTGGTCCGGATCGCTGGCCCATAGCGCTCGGCCATGCTCGCGCTCCTGCTCCTCCGGCGTCAAGGTTGAGTAGACCCTTTCCACCTTGATTCCGTAGCGCTTTTCAACGCGATCAATCAAATCGTAAGTTTCGGGAAACAGGAACTCAGTGTCCAGCGTAAAGACCTTCAGATCGGGCACTACCCGCGAGGCAATGTCGATCAGCGCCATGCCTTCCACGCCGAAGCCGGAAGCCATAGCCATGTCGTTCCTGAAAGTTGTGGATGCCCATCGCAAAACTTCCTCAGCAGTCCATTGTTCGGCCGGAATTTGTGCTTGCTCCCAGTGCTCTTTCACTCGGATTGCTCCTGAGTCCCACGAAATGGCTCGCCCTCACCTGAAAGGCTGGCCTGCGCCAGCAGCGGAATAACTTGCTCCAGACTCGACCAGGCAAACTCCTCGCGCAAAGAGGCGTGGTCGGCAAAACGTACGACTTCCCCGACCACCAGCAAAGTGGGAGCCGGCAGTCGGGGAGCAAGAGCTAGATCCTTTAGGGTTGTGCGATGAACTTGTTGTTCTGGCGCTGTGGCCTGCGAAATGATGGCGCAGGGAGTTGTTTGCCTTAACCCGGCTTCGATCAAACGGGCAGCGGTGCTCTGGTACTGGTAACCAGGCATGTAAATCACCAGCGTGGCATCGGACGGCAGATGCGCTGGCCATTTGCTCGAGTCAGCGCCATTCGAATGATGGCTGGTAAGAAAAATCAGTGCTGATGAAATCTGGCGGTGAGTCAGGGGAATATTCGTTGCCGCGGCAGCACCTAGAGCGGCGGTCACTCCGGGAACAATCTCGAAATCAACGCCGGCTTGACGTAGAGCTTCGATCTCTTCCCCTGCGCGACCGAAGATGAGCGGGTCTCCACTTTTCAGGCGAACTACCTGCAATCCCACCGAGGCAAATTGGATCAGGAGAGAGTTAATCTCCTCCTGACTGATACTTTTCCATCCGCACCGCTTCCCAACATTTCGGACTTCTGCTGTCGACGGAATAAAAGCAAGAATCTCCGGTCTGATCAGATCGTCATGCAACACCACATCAGCTCTTTTCAAGGCCTTAAGCGCTTTCAGGGTGAGCAGTTCAGGATCGCCCGGTCCAGCGCCTACTAGATGAACTTTTCCCGTCACGAAATTTCCTCCTTGCTGCGAAGACTCGCGCCGGTCGCGGACTCAAAGGCGCTGCGACTGGCGAGTTCGTGCAGCAGATGCCGTCGGTCATCGGGGGCAATGTCGCTGGCAAATAGTTGGCGCCTCATCTCCCCCAACTGCTCCAGCCATCCTGCGTATTCGGATCCGAACTGCGCTTCAAGTTCCCGTCGCAGCCGCTGAGCGAGCGCGGGACTATGGCCAGCAGTCGAGATGGCAACTTGAAGATTTCCTCGACGTACCACCGCCGGGTAATAAAAATCGCAGCGTTCGGGATCGTCCACGGCATTGCAAAGGATGTTCCGCCGTTGCGCTTCCCGGAAGATGATTTCGTTTGCCGCGGTAGAATTCGTCGCGGCAACTACTAGAACGACGCCATCCAGATCGGAGGCTTCAAAGTTTCGCCGCTCCCAGGTAATCACTCCAGCGCGCGCCCACTCACCAACCGTCGCAGTCGCGTGCGGCGCTACAACTCGGACTCTGGCGCCTGCCGTGATCAAGCTGCGAATCTTTCCCTGGCCGATCGTGCCCCCTCCTACAACTAAGCACGGTCGATCGTCGAGTTTTAGAAAGATGGGAAACAAGCTCATCGTTTTGCCTTTTTTCGCATAACTAGCCTTCCACCACATGCGGCGCTTGCCCGGGCGACGGATCCCTCGCTACCGCGGCGACCAACTCACCCGCCACACACTCCCGCAACTCCTCATCGCTGTATCTCGCAAAGAAACGTCGCAGATTCTCTCCTGGCAGGCGTTCATCCAAATAGCGCCGCAGCAGGCGCTCGATCGCGTCCGGAACCTCACTAGCTGGGCAGCGATAGCCAATGGGCCGAGCCACCGACTCATGCAGCCCGACCGCTCCGCCCACACAAAAGTAGTAGGCGTCCACCATGCGATCCCCAACTTTGATCTTCTTGCCCTCGATGCCAACGTCCGCAATCCAATGCTGGCCGCAACTATTCGGACATCCGGTGACATGCAGCTTTAAGTGTTGGTCGAAGCCGGGAAGTCTTTCTTCCAGTTCCTCCACTAGCCAGCGAGAAAAGCTCTTAGTTTCTGTGATCGCGAGTTTGCAAAATTCAGATCCGCTGCAGGCAATCGCGCCGCGCCAGAACGGCGAGCCGGCAACTAGGAGGCCGACGCTGTTCAATTGGCTCGCTAGCGCGTCCACGTTCTGGCGTGGCACATTCACGATTAGCAGGTTTTGCATGTTGGTGGTGCGCAGTTCGCCGTTGGCGAAACGGTCGGACAGATCTGCGGCCGCGTGCATTTGCGGGGCCGTGATCCGGCCACGCAGCACTGCCGCTCCCACATAGCAGTACCCAGGCTGTTTCTGTTGATGGATTCCGACATGATCGCGATAGACATCCTGGGGTGGCCTCTCCTCTGCCGCGGGTTCCAGTCGGAAACCGATTCGCTGTTCCAGTTCGTGCTGAAAACTGTCAGCGGTCCAACCGTGCTTCAGGAAGAGGAATTTGAGACGCGCCCGCTCCCGGTTTTCCCGCAGCTTTTCGCTCTCCCGAAAAATCTCGGCAATTCCCTTGAGAACCGGGATTACCTCATGCTGTCGAACAAAAGCGTTCAAACGTACGGCCAGATGCGGGTCAGTGGACAAGCCCCCGCCCACGCGCAAGGAGTAGCCGATCTCCGAACCGTCGCCAGCACGGCGGATTGCGGTCAGTCCAACGTCATTGATTTCGGGATAGGCGCACCATACCTTGCAGCCGGTGATGCAAATCTTGAATTTGCGGGGGAGGTTGTAAAACTCGGCATTGCCCACGAAAAACTGATTGGCTTCGAGCCCCAGCGGAGAAGCATCGCAGATCTCATCCGCATCCACGCCGGCCAAGGGGCAGCCGGTAATGTTGCGGGTGTCATCACCGCAAGAGCCCATAGTAGTAAGGCCAGCGCGCCAGAGCGCATCCAGGACTTCAGGCAAGCTCTCGATCGTCACCCAGTGCAGCTGAATATTCTGTCTTACGGTCAGGTCCGCCGTGCCTTTGGCATAGCGCTCGGTGACCGCGGCGATGGTGCGAAGTTGGTCGGAACGCAACAGGCCGCCCGGAATCCGGATGCGAACCATGAAGTACGGAAGCGCCTTGCCTTCACCATTCTTTCCCCCAACCACACCGGCGCCGTCGCCTTGGGTGTAAACCCCCCACCAACGAAAATAGGTGCCCAGCCATTCCGGGGTGATGGAGCCAAATCCCTCGCGCGCAAAGCGCCGAATTTCGTCGAGGCCTTCCCACGGGTTCTTTTCCCGTTTGAGCCGTTCGACGCGCTGCGCTTTCGTCTCTGTGCCTGTGTTGGACATAAAAAAACCCACCGCCAGTAGCCTGCACTGGCGGTGGGTATAATTGCCGATTTCTAAAAGAAACTTAGGTCAGCAGCCTCCCTGCGCCAGTGGACGCACCCGTACAACAACAAGAACAACACCGGCAGCGAAGCTGATTAGAGGCCAACATCAAATTTGGATACTAGGCGAACCGCATGGGACTGTCAATACGCTTTTTGGATGAATGAATGAAAAGTTTGGATGCAATCAATGAAAAAAACCGGCACGTTGAAATGCACAAACACGCATAAGTCGTTATGTATAAGTGCGTTTGGCGTTCGCTCATGAGCTCGAAGTCTTGCTCCGATGGCGGCTCATTGCCTCACCAGCAGACTCAATCGAGGGAAAAGAAATTGCCCTGCTGCATCGTCGATGACATTCACCTGGCAGGTGTAGAAACCCGGTTTTAATTGCGTGAGCGGCACGTCGAGTTGGAAGACTGTGGCTCGCCGTTGGGGCGTGTTGAGCTGCGCGCTCTCGACCACCGGCGTCTCATAGACCTTTTTCTTGCCACTGAAGAACGCAACATTGGTCAGCACTCGTATACCGGACTTCGCACCCGCTGGCGACTGCGCAGCCGCGCTGATTGGCTCCCGAGTGGGGTCGTAGACTTCGTAATAGAAATAAAGATGCTGACCTGCCGAGAACACATGAGTGACACTTGGAATCACCTCTGAGCCGTCACGCACTAATGGATTATCGCTCTTTCGCTTCCCTGCTGGCCGAACCTGGCTGGCCAGTACAACTGAACTCATCTTTACCGGAACGCCCTTGAGATCAGGGATGGTGAAATCGGTTTCGAACGAACCCAACCGCCCCGTCTGATTTTCGCGAATCACGAACTTCAAGTGATACTTGCCGGATGGCAAGACAAAGCCGTTGTCATACTGCACATTTTTGCGGCCAACCAGTTCAGTCGTGTTCAGTGACAGTTTTACCGTCTCACGTATCTGGCCAATTGGCCGCTTATCCGGACTCGTCACAACTCCGAGCACGTCCAGTGTGGCGCGGTCCTGTTCATTGCTCCGCGTGAAGGGAATCTGGGAGCCGGGAACTACAACTGATACTGGCACGTAGAATCTTCCATCGCTCATACGAAAGTAGGCAGCCGAGAGATAAACAGGCAGATCGGTACTTGGCAGGTCGGATGCTAATTCCTGATCGAGTTGGAGTTCGCGGTCTTCCTTTGTCGAATGCTGGAAGTCTGCGGGTGCATAGTACCCGCGGCGGAAGTCAATCTTCACGCCCGGGCGATTCACGCGCACTGTGATCTTGCGGAAACGCCCATCGCGGGCAGAATTGTTGCTGTAATAGCCGAGGAGGTAGTAGACCGACGTATCCTGCTGGACGCCGGTGAACACTCGACTGAAGTCATTCGAATCGAGGAAAGCCCGGCCTCCAGTATCGCCGGCAAGGGTGACCAGAGTTTCCTGGGTAGTGAAGTTGGAGTTGAGCGCATTCAGCGAGGCCTGACCGGAGTAGGGAGAAGTTCCGCGCAAGCTCGCGTTTTGGGCTTCCCCTCCGGGCACGATCGCTTGCAACCCACGAATGTCCATAGTGTAAATCGATAGGTTGGCGCGCACGGCTGCGTTAATCGCGGCGTGCAGTTCCGACTGGTTTTCAATCCCGGTGCGGTCCATGCCGCTGGAAAAGTAGATCAAAGACTTTTTCTCGTCTACGTGAGAAAGCCGGTCTGCTACCGACCGCAAAGCCTCGAGCCGGCGATCGGTATTGAAGATGTTGTACTCGGTGTCATCCGCGGTGAAAGACCCTCCGGTATCGGGAGTTCCTTCAGTGGAGCCAGTCGAGCCCTCCTCAAAGCCTTGCCCACCACCCAGGTTGATTTTTTGCAGGGTCTTCTTAATTGCGTTTTTGTCCGACGTGAAGTCCTGATTCACGGTGAGCGAGCTGCCTAAGCAGATCACTGCCACAAGGTCCGCAGGAACCATCTGCTTGTCCACATAGTTCTCTCCTGACGTGGTGGCGCGATCAATTTCATCCGGCTGCATAGAGCTAAGGTCGAAAAACAGGATGATGAGACGACGATCTTTCAATTCAGACGCCGCCATCGGCTGAGGAGCCCCCGACGACACATGCGCCGTTCGCGACAAAGCTTTGCCCAGCAATGGCGCTTCCGACACCGCCGTCGGCAGAATAGCGTCCGTGTTCTCAAGATCGAACGAGCTCACTTGTTGTGGCTTGTTGTCTTCCAACACTGTGAAGTCTTCCTGCTTCAAATCTCGGACGGGATTCCCGCTCTTATCACGTACTGTGACATTTACCAACACCAGCTCAGTCTCCGATTTGAACGTGTACGTGCTGGGCGTCTCCTGTGAGGCCATGGTGGCGCAGACCACAACCACTGCCAGCGTCCATGGAAGCCCTGGTCTCGTCCAATTCACGTTTTTTGAAGTGGAAAACATCGTCTTCTCCCTAAAACCTAAAACGCGCCGTGAACTGGATCGTCCGCATCGCCCCCACCGCGATTACACGGCCGAAAGAAAGCGAATTCAGCGTGGTATCAATCGAAGTGTATTGCGGGGTATTAAATACGTTCGCCATCTGCGCTCGAATTTCCAGGGCCCGCGACTCTCTCAGAGGAACGATTTTAGTAAACGCCATATCAAACAAGAGTGAACCCGGGCCCTCGATGCTGTTTCGCCTGGCGTCGCCAAACTGTCCCGGCGGAGGCGTAACGAAAGCAGCCGTGTTGAACCATTGGTTGAGCGACGGATTGGACACGCTGACCGACTCACCGAGAACGACGTCGGGCCGCAGAGTGCCATTGGTGCCACGGTTAACCTCGGAGAAGTTGCCTAAAATTCGCGGAGTGAAGGGCAATCCTGACGAAATCGTCCAGTCGCCGCTCCAGTTCCAGTCCCCGAACACAGCGGACAGAGCTCGGCTGCCGGTAAGCCAGCGTCGATCACGGCCAAAGGGCAACTCCCACAGATAATCAGCGGTGAACTTGTGACGTTGATCGAAGATCGAGAGGCCGCGCTCGGCTGCCAGGTCGCGAGGGTTTTGGGCCACGACAAAAGCGCTGCCGCCGATGCTCGAAGCGTTGTCAATTGACTTGGAAAATGTGTAGCTGCCTCCAATGGAAATTCCGCGTTGCAAGCGTTTGCGGAGGCGGACGGTACCGGCGTGGGCCACGGAGTCACTCTGCGAAGTCTCCCAATTAAACGGCTGCACGTTGGGGATCAGAATTCCGGTGGCGGTGCGGTTGGGGTCGTCCACGATATCGAGCCGTGTGCCTTTAGTCCCCGTATAGTCGAGATTCAGCAAAAGCGTGGGCTTGATCTCCTGCTGCACATCCAGATTCCATATCTGCACGTATCCCAGCCTGTAATTCGGATCTACGGCGTAATTATTGGTGATCACATCTTTAGCTGGCGCGGGAAATCCGTTTTGCAGAGTCAGGTCTCCAATTGCGGATTGGACATTGGTCTGGGTCAAGGAAAATGGTGGCTGGAAGGCGAGTTGCTGGGCGATCGTTTGGTATGCACCGGTGTTGTAGTTGATGCCATATCCGGCGCGGACAACTATGTTCGACTTCGCTTTCCATGCCAATCCTACGCGGGGAGCGAAGTTGTTGCGGTCGGCATGTATCAAGGTGGAGGGGAATCCTTGCCCCGGCAGAACTGGTGTTGCGGTGGGAGAACCCACTCCCGTTAGAACTCCGGGCGAAAGAATCAGGTTGGCAATGCGATCGTTCAGCTCTGTGAAAGGTGAAACGTACTCGTAGCGCAAGCCGAGGTTGAGCGTAAGGTTGCCGCGCAGCTTCCACTCATCCTGCACAAAAAGATCCCAGGAATTTCCCCGGAAGTGATAATTGTTGTCGCCCGGCTGCGCTGTCCTTTGCAAAAGAGTCTGCTGCGGCAAGCCAAGCAGAAAATCAGCTAAGTCAAAACCCGTATTTGGTAGCACACTCCGGTTAATGATTTGGGCGGTATTGTTTCCTGTGAACACGAAGGTCCCGCGCGCATCATTGCTGGCTTCGGTATTCAGTTGGATGCGCCGGAAATCGCCGCCCCATCGCCAGGTGTGTTTGCCGTGATTCCAGATCATGTTGTCGGTGAAAGTGATTGTCTGATTGCGCAGCAGTTGCGGGTTCGTATCGGTGAGACTGCCAAAATCTTTAAACGAAAGGTTGGGCAAACCCCAATCGAACGGGTCTTGCGAAACTCCGCCAATTCCAAGGTTTCCAGCAATATTCTGGTTGAACGCGTACAGATTTCGCGTGGAGGTACGGCTGCGGTTGTAGTCGACACGGGCAACATTGGTCAGCTTACCGATGCTGCGAATGTACCCGATAGGGATGTCGAAGCTGCGCACCGAAGTAGTGCCACCAACGCTGGGAAATGCATTGGTCAGATCTGTCCTCACCGAATGGTAGTGCAACCCAAACGTCAAATTGTTTTGCGGGCCGCGGCGGCGTGGACCGATGGTCGAACTACCAAAGGCATGCATCAGGCGGATGTTTAGGTCGTCGCTGTTGCTGGTTGCGGCAGTGCTGAAATGAAAATTCTGCACATCTCCCGGTAGATTGGGCAGGGGAATGAACTTCAACAGCCCTTGCGCAATAGGGCTGACCTTCAAATTGGGATCGTTCGCGACATTGTTGTTGGGAATCGGTCGGTGGGTAAAGGGATCGAAGAGTTGCACCGGCGTGGAGCTGCTCTGGGTTCTAATTGTGGATTGAGAGAAGTCTCCGGCGCGTTCGAGAAGTGTCGGGACAGTTGAAAACTGATCAAAGGGATTTTCACCGCGATATCCGTTGTAGTTCACGAAAAAAAAAGTCTTGTTGCCGCCTTTGTAGATCTTGGGAATATTCAGTGGGCCGCCGAGTGAAACCCCAACCCGATTTTGCAGATAACCGGGTTTGATTGAAGGTCGACCCGTAAGCGAGTACGGCGCGGCGTTCAACGCCGAGTCTCCCACCGTGTAATAAATCGAACCGTGTGGGCGGTTAATGTCGAAGCGGCCACGACCGCCTCCGAAAATCATAGGTCCCCCGCCGCTACCACCACCAGGCCCGCCTCCAGGTCCACCGCCGAGGAATAAGCCACCACCGCCGCCCCCCGGGCCTCCCGCCTGCCCTCCGCCCAATCCTCCTCCGCCTTGTTGCTCGCGGGCTTCACGCATTCTCTGCTGCATTTCATCGCTGTTCATTCCGAACAGACCAGCGCCGGGAGCATTTCCTGACACGGCAATTGACTCCGTAGCCGCATCGGGCGCAATTCCAGGAATGGGCATCCCCTGAGGCACCACTTGGTCGCCTGGGTTGTTGATACTGGAGCCCGCAGCCGCTTCACCCTGAAGTACGGCAAGACTCTGAAATCCGCGGCTACCTGATGCCATGGTCTGCCTTTGTATGGAACGCGCGGCCTGTTGAGCGCGGGAGGCCAAAACCACCGTAAGATCCGTCCGCGCGGGAGAATCGCTGACTTCGACTTCGCGCGTGCTGGGCGCGAACGCTGCCATCTCGGCGCTCACCGTGTAACGGCCTGCCGCAGAGACCTGCACGGCGTAGCTTCCATCGATATCCGACCACGTTACTACCTTCTCGCCTGTGGATTGGTTCAATGCGGTCACGGTGGCGCCCGGAACCTGCGTGTTGCCTGATTTCACCGTTCCCGCGATGACGAAATTCGCTGCCACGGCCGACCCTGACTGTGCCAGCAAGCCAGTGCCGATGAGCAACAGCGGTGCGAGTCCCCAAAGGCAAGTTACAAACACCCTGCACCCGGAGCGCCGCTGGCCTGGTCTGACTTCAGAAAAACTCAATCGCATGAACACTGTTCCAATGAATGATTCGATGCGGGAAACCACGCCGCTCCATCCCCATCCACAATACTCAGCGAGATACTGTGAGTCACCGCGATTGCTCACGGGTAATCATCCATCCATTCAACACTGCGCATCTTGGGGAACGCGGTAAAGATTCGGTCAATGACCGTAAAGTTTCGTAAATATGCAATTCTGAAGCATGAGCGAGGGGCGCTTCAATATCGAGGTTGGCGACTCAATCAGGGAGATTGCCACCAGGGCGCGACCAAAAAAGGTAGCCGTAAGATAAGATCTAGTTGTGGATCGGGGCCGGTATGCGGTCGTCAAAGTGACGGCTCTTCCACCAACTTCACCTCCGACTGTCTCGGCTAGTAGTGAGTAATAATGAACCGAACCAAGGGCCCTTAAAGTCTAACCAAAACAGTGAGTGCCGCTCCGAAACCAACTCCCCGCCCGCCGCTAAACGCCCAAAGGCTGAAAGCAGTTCTTCCGCTCGTCTGGGAGCTCATGCGCCCGCGCCGCGGATTGCTGGCATTGGGATTCCTGCTGATGATCGTAAACCGGGTATCGGCATTGGTGCTTCCCTACTCCACAAAATTCCTCATCGATGGTGTTATCGCGAAACATCATATCGAGCTCTTACGGCGACTCGTTCTGACCGTCTTGGGTGCCACGGTGATTCAGGGAATCACTTCTTTCTCTCTCACACAGTTGCTGTCAAAGGCTGCGCAGCGCCTGATTGCCGAGCTCCGGCGAAAGGTTCAGACGCACATTTCGCGCCTCCCGGTGGCGTTTTACGATTCCAATAAAACTGGCATGCTGGTGGCGCGCATCATGAGCGATGTGGAAGGTGTTCGGAACCTGTTAGGCACCGGCCTGGTCGATTTTGTGGGCGGATTGCTTACTTCATGCATCGCATTGATCGTCCTGTTTCGGATTAGTTCACTAATGACTGTGCTGGCATTCGGTTTTCTGTTGTGCTTTGGGCTTACGCTCAAGAAAGCGTTTGGCACGATCCGTCCGATTCTCCGCGAGCGCAGCAAGATCAACGCCGAAGTCACTGGCCGGCTGACGGAATCGTTGGGCGGCGTCCGTGTGATCAAGGGATATCACGCGGAAGAGCGCGAAGAGGCGGTTTTTGCCGGAGGCGTGCGGCGCCTCTTGGACAACGTAATGCGCACACTTACCGCTACCTCTGTCATGAGCCTTGCGGCGAGCCTGCTACTCGGCGTGGTGGGAGCTGTGATTATGTACGTGGGCGCCCGCCAGATTATGGCGGGGACTTTGACGGTGGGTGGTTTTTTCTCCTACACGCTGTTTCTCGGTTTTCTGGTCGCGCCCATGACTCAGATCGTCGGCATCGGCACGCAGCTCACCGAGGCCCTCGCCGGGTTGGAGCGCACCCAGGAAATTCTGGGCGAGCGTCCTGAAGATCGGGATCCAAGGCGCACAGTAGCCTTGAACGACGTGCATGGCAGGCTGGAGTTCGAGCACGTCAGCTTCAGTTACGACGGCAACCGTACCGTCTTGCGTGATGTTTCATTTCGCGCGGAACCAGGCACAGTCACAGCGCTGGTCGGATCCTCAGGTTCAGGCAAGTCCACAATCATCGGATTGATCTCAGCTTTTTATGTGCCTACTGAAGGCCAGGCACTGGTCGACGGCATCGATCTGAGCACGGTTCGTCTAGATTCTTACCGTACGCGTTTGGGCGTAGTCCTGCAGGAATCGTTTCTGTTCGACGGAACCATCCGGGAGAATGTTGCTTTCTCACGGCCTGATGCGAGTGACGAACAAATCCTGCGTGCGTGTCGAATCGCTCGCGTCGAGGAGTTTGCGGAGAGTTTCCCCGACAAATACGAGACCGTAGTAGGCGAACGAGGCGTGAAGCTCTCGGGCGGTCAGAGACAGCGGATTTCGATTGCTCGCGCCATTCTGGCGGAGCCGCGCATCCTCATTCTCGATGAAGCCACATCGAGTCTCGATTCAGAGTCGGAAGCCATGATCCAGCAAGGGCTTTCCTACCTCATGCAAGGACGAACCACATTTGTGATCGCCCACCGGCTCTCTACTATCCGTCGGGCTGACCAGATTCTCGTTGTCGAGCATGGTGAGATCGTAGAGCGGGGCACACACGAACAGCTCTACGCTATGCAAGGGCGCTATTTCGATCTGTACACGAAGCAGCAAGGGCTAGAGAGGAATCTGTTTTTGGCGCCGGGCGAGGGAGATGCAGCGCTAGTCCCCAGTGAAAGTGGCGATGGAGATCGAAGTGACGACGCCGATGTGACCCCGTCGGATGCGCTGCGTCTAATAAGAGGGGAGATCCGCTAGGTGTTCCATGACCCCAGGGCCCGAACCATCCTCAGCAAATAACGCGTGCGCCGTACGCACGGACTCCCTCTGTCGTCACTACCAGATGGGGCAAACTCTTATACGCGCCGTGGACGGGGTCTCGCTGCAGGTGCGCGCCGGAGAGTTCGTTGCGCTGCTGGGCAGTTCTGGCTCCGGCAAGTCTTCCCTCCTAAACCTCATCGCTGGGCTCGATCACCCGAGCTCGGGAACGGTCATTGTTGAGGGAAAGAATCTGGCTCAGCTCTCACGTCCAGAATTGGCTAAGTATCGTCTGCGCACGGTCGGCATGGTCTTCCAATCCTTCAATCTGGTTTCCAGTATGACCTTGGCCGAGAACGTGGAACTGCCTATGAGGTTTGCGGAGGTTGACCGCAGTCAGCGTCCACAGTTAGTGCGCGAAGCATTGGATCGCGTCGGTTTGAGTGCACGAATGACTCACCGTCCGAGCGAACTCTCGGGTGGAGAGCAGCAGCGGGCTGCGCTCGCCCGCGCTCTCATCAACCGCCCCAAACTGCTCTTGGCCGACGAACCTACGGGCAATCTGGACAGCCGCACCGGTACTGAGATCATGGACTTCATCCGCGAGTTCAACCAATCGCTCGGCATGACAATCGTAATGGTCACGCACGAGCGCGCTCTAGCGGAGCGATACGCCCAACGAATGCTCTTCCTGGCCGATGGCAAATTGATCGGTGACCACGCTAATCCAAGCACAACCGCAGTCGCGACACCTGGGGAACATGTATGAAAGCCTACGATCTCTCCGAGCTCGCCTTCCGCAATTTGCGGGAATCTTTGCTGCGAAATTCGCTAACCACCGTCGGTATCTCGGTGGGAGTGGCATCGCTGGTAGCGATGCTTTCGCTAGGTATCGGCCTGCAACAGTTGGCAAGCCGGAGGCTGGTTCGATCGGGACTCTTCGATACCGTGGTGGTCAGTTCACGCCGAGATTTCCGTGGTTTCGGTCACGACAACGAACGAACTGCTACATCCGCCGCCGAGAGCCGAGTCCTGGATGAATCGGCGCGCGGAGAAATTGAGCACCTTCCTAATGTTGTGGAAGCCTATCCTGACATTCGGTTCTTCACTGAACTTCGGTATCAAGACAAGCCACAAATGGCGACTGTGGCCGGACTGCCTGCCTCCGCCAAGATCAACGACGCCTTCGAAAATATGCAGGGTAGCTTCTTCTCCTCGGAAACAGCGGCTGAAGCGATTCTGCAGAAATCTTTCGCAGCGGAGCTGTTGGGCAAAACAGCCAAACCGGGTGCTGAGGAGGTCCGCGTCTCCGAGCTAGCGAAACCATTGCTTGGCAAAGACCTGATCATGCGTTACGCCGAACGAGTTGCGCCCATCGGGTCACTTCCCACGATGTCCGACATTGAAAGTCCGTCGGATCTGGAGGAAATCGCAAACCCGGAAGACAACGCGTATTCAGTAGTCTCCCGGGAACAGAAACTGACAATCGTCGGCATCTGCGATCTTGACCCCGATAGCATGCATGGGGCGGCCCGGGCGCGAGTTTTTCTGCCTCTGAAGCTGACCCAGAACTTGCATGTTATGCAGCCAACAGATTTGCGCGACACCATGCGCTCCTTCAGCAATCAGCCCATCTATTCGTCGTTAAGCGTGCGAGTGAAGAATCCCAAACAAGTACTGTCCGTTGAAGAGGCGGTCAAGAAGATGGGATTCAATACTTTCTCGATTCTGGACGCTACCCGCAGCCTGCGGCAATTTTTTGCGGTGCTGGATCTTTTCCTGGGGATCTTCGGTAGTCTCGCGCTTGCAGTGGCTTCGATCGGCATTGTGAACACGCTGGTCATGGCTATTTTGGAACGCCGCCGCGAAATCGGGATCATGAAAGCCATCGGTGCCAGTGATGGAGACGTCAAAAAGCTTTTCTTCGCCGAAGCCGGAGCGATGGGCGTGCTCGGCGGTATTGTAGGGGTGGCATTGGGCTGGGCAATCGGGCATGCGATCAACCTTGGAACCAACGTCTATCTCAAACGTCAGGCTCTTCCGCCAGAAAACTTCTGGTCCGTACCATGGTGGCTGGTGGCTGCGGCCGTTGCCTTTGCCTTCATCGTCAGTCTCCTTTCCGGTCTATATCCGGCAGCCCGGGCGGCTCGCCTTGATCCGGTGCAAGCCTTGCGCTACGAGTAAACTGAATTCATGCGCCGGCTTTCCCGGTTCCTTTCTGTTTTCCTGGTTTTTGTTTCTTGGGTAGTTTCTCTATCGGCACAAGTGCGCGGCCGGATCGATTGCAACGCGCTAAACAGTCGCATCCTGAAACAAGTCGTGCGCTACTGCGTAGAACTGCCACCGGGTTACGACACGAATAACTCGCAACTCTCGCTGCGGAGTTACCCGGTGCTGTATTTCCTGCATGGCCTCGGAGAGAATGAGCAGACGCTATTCAATAGCGGCGGCTGGAATCTGATCGAAGATCTGCGCCAGCAAAGCAAGATTGTCGACTTTCTTATCGTCGTGCCGGATGGAAGACGCAGCTTCTTCATTAACTCGGCCGATGGCTCCGTACGCTACAGCGATTTCTTCATCGGCGAATTCATGCCTTACATCGAGAAGAAATACAGAATCCGCTCTGAGCGCGCAAACCGAGCCATTGCTGGGATTTCCATGGGAGGCTACGGCGCGCTCCGTTTCGCCCTTGCACATCCGGATTTGTTTTCTTCGGTGAGCGCGCAAAGCGCGGCGCTGATAACGGAGTCACCTGAAAACCTCAGTGTTGCTGAGCGTGCCGGTACATCTCTAGGCGGCCTGCTGGGTCCTGTCTTTGGCCAGCCGATTGGCGTGCAACACTGGAAAGAGAATAGTCCTTTTGAGCTGGCCAGGAAAAACCAAGCCGGCCTCCGGAAACTCGCTATCTACATCAACTGCGGCCAGGAAGACGACCTCGGCTTCGACAAAGGTGCGGTGGCGTTGCATCAGGAACTTCAGACTGAGGGTATTCCACACGAATATCATCTCTATCCGGGCGACCACAGCATCAACTATTTTCTGACCCACCTCGGCGAGACCCTGGAATTTCACTCTCGAGCCTTTGGTCGCCGATAGGTCTATGGCGTCCATCTGGCATGGGTGCCGAAGAAGCCTGCTGCCCAAGCCAATCCAATCCGCTGCGCCCTGCGTACTAGGGAAAGTAGACGTCATCCAGAGGTAACTGCCGGGGAGTGGCGCCAACCTGGCAGCATTACTCGCTGGAGCGACGTCCATCTTCTACTCCCAGAGGCAACATCCATGAACAAGATCAAGATAATAGTAGCCTTCGTCCTGGCGATGTGCGTGCTGGTCCCCGCCAGCCTGTTTGCGTCGAGCCATCGCGAAGCGCCAATCACAGCACTCGACCGTACCGCGGACATCACCGACTGGTACGCCTTTGTCAGCTTCGATCATCCCGACCGAGTCACGATGATCCTGAACGTCGACCCTTTTGTCGAACCGTCGAATGGTCCCAACTATTTCCCTTTCGATCCTAACCTGCTGTACGAGATGAAAATTGACAACAACCAGGACGGCGTGGAAGACGTTACTTTTCAGTTCCGTTTTACCAGCGAAATTCGGCAGCGCAACTTGTTCACGGGTTTCGTAGGGGGTATCGCTGGCATCCCCCCGATCACTTCCCTCGATGGTCCAGGTTCTGTTGGCCTGAGTGAGCGCCAAACCTATACCGTGACCATGCTCAAGGGTGGGGTTTCCACGGACTTGACCGAAGGAAAGACGTTGTTTGCGGTTCCCTCGAACGTTGGTCCGCGGACTATGCCCAACTACCGTGCGCTGTTCAACCAGGGAACCTATCGCCTGGGTAATGATGTACGCGTTTTCGCGGGAACAGTAGACGATCCCTTCTTTATTGACTTAGGCGCGGCCTTCGATTCTCTGAACTTCCGCATGGGAGTTGGCGGAGTTCTACCCGCCGCGGAGGATGCCGACGATACTCACAACTACGCGCCCGATGCCGTGGCTGGTTTCAACGTCAACTCCATAGTGCTGGAAGTCCCCATCGCCATGCTCACGGTGGACGGCAGGATTCATGGCCCAGGAGAAAAAGAGGCGGTCATCGGAACCTACGGCACCACCTCGCGTCCCAGGGTTACGATCCGTCGCTCTCCCTTCCGAGTCCAAAACTCAGGCCCGTTCCGGCAGGTTCAGCGCGAAGGCAATTCGCTGATCAACGAATTGATCATCGGCACCGGCTTCAAAGATCGGTTCAGCATGGACGATCCCAAGAACGACGCGCAGTTTGCCAACTTCTTCCTGAATCCAGTGTTGGCGACTGTTTTCAGTTCAATCGGCATTCCTGTGGCTTCACCGCCACGCACGGATTTGCTGATCCTCGGACAATATATGCCGCCGATCTGTCCGGGATGCGGCCCGGGAGATGCTGGCCCGGTAGCTGACCTGATGCGATTGAATACCGGCATTCCACCGACGCCGGTCGGCAAGCAAAAACGGCTCGGCTTCCTGGCTGGTGACCTTGCGGGATACCCCAATGGACGCAGGCCGATCGATGACGTGGTGGACATTTCCTCACGCGCGGTGGCCGGCATCCTGGTGGATCCGGTGAAGTTTGGCACTCGCATCGGGGATGGGGTGAACACCAATCCTGAAGGCTTGAACAACTTCTTCCCCTACGTGATGCCAGCCAACAGTGGACGCAATAGCCATCACATTGGGCCCGGTCAGGCCGGATGTACCGGACAACCCTCCGGCATCTGCCCGGTTAAGTAACTTCAACTCTCGCGGCCGCTGTTTTCTGGTGGCGGCCGCGATTTTCTCTCTCAATGAATGTCGAGGAATGTCATGAAAAGCATGATCGCCAAAAAAATATCCGCTTTCATCTTGATGATCACGGTTGCCACCTGGGTCGTAGCTCAGGACAACAATACGAGCGCAAACGCCGTGCTCTCTCCGGCGGAGCGCAGCATTGCCGAAGCCCGAAAGGTAATTGATAAGAAGCCAACCCAATACGCTGGCTACAATTTGCTGGCGATGGCGCTGTCGCGGCGTGCGCGGGAAACATCTGACGTCAACTTCTATGCTCAGGCCGAAGACGCCCTCAAGAAATCTTTCGAACTGGCGCCGCTGAATCTGGATGGCGAAAAGATTCGCGTCTGGCTGCTGCTGGGCCGCCACGAATTCGCGACTGCTCGGGACGCCGCCACAGCCCTCAACCAGAGAGTGGCCGACGATGTGCTCATCTATGGCTTCCTGACCGACGCCAATGCGGAACTCGGCAACTATGATGAAGCGGAGAAGGCAGGTCAGTGGATGCTTGATCTTCGTCCCGGCAACCTTCCCGGCATCACTCGGGCCGCGTATCTGCGCGAGCTATTTGGCGATGTTGACGGAGCACTCGAATTAATGGGCATGGCCTACCAGTCAACTCCGCCCACTGAGGTTGAAGATCGCGCGTGGATCCTTACTCAGATGGGCCACCTTCAACTATCCTCCGGCAAAACTGCGGCGGCCGAGTCCCTGCTGCAGGAAGCGCTGGCAAAGTTTCCGGGTTATCACTATGCCTTGGGAAATCTAGCCAAAGCCCGAATCTCGCAAGGTCGTTATGACGAGGCCGTTGGACTCCTACAGCAGCGTTATCAGGCGGCTCCTCATGCTGAGAATCTTTATGACCTGGCGGAAGCACTCGAGCTAGTTGGGCGCAGGGATCAAGCCAAGAAAGCCTTTGGGGAGTTTGAAACTAAGTCTGTGCAGGAGTCTATCAGGGCAGACAATTCCAACCGCGAACTGATTTTCTACTACGCCGATCACGCTCATCAACCTGCTAAAGCGCTGGACGTCGCCCGACAGGAATTTGCCCGCCGTCACGATGTGTACACCCTGGACGCTTACGCCTGGGCATTGCACGTAAACGGACAGAATGCCGAAGCACGCAAGCAGATCGAGGCTGCATTAAGCGTGGGCATCAAAGATGCGAGGATGCTGCGCCATGCCGGCGAAATTGCTTTGCAACTCGGCGATCGAGGTGCCGCGCAGCACTACCTGCAGGAGTCCGCGTCGCTGAATGCTCCCGGGTCGAACCGGGGGCGAGTTATCTTGACGAGTCTCACGCAACTGCAGCCAAAGTAGACGACGGAAACGCAGCAGCCGATGAAACGTAATGTTAGTTCGGTGAGAATTCCACGAATTTGCCTATTGATGTTTCTTCTGCTGCCAATCCCGCTGCTTTCCCAGCAGGCCATAGTGAGAGGTCGTGTCATCGACCCTCAGGGTAACGTCTTGCCAAATGCGTCGGTGCAGCTCGTCAGTCACGACCAGGTTGTTGGTCAAACCTCTTCCGGCCCGGACGGACTATTCGAACTGAAAGTGGTTTCAGCCGGGAAGTTTGATCTCAAGGTGGAAGCCACCGGATTTCGTTCGGTCCACCGTTCAATTACCGTTCATCCCAGTAAGACTCCGGACCTCGAGATTGCCGTATCTCAACTCGCATCCCGGATTGACAGCGTTACCGTGACTGCCGACGTGAATGAATCAGACGTGTTCTCGCCCGATCCTGGAGAAAAAGTCTTTGTCCGTCAGGATCTGCTTGATGCCAACCCCGGCCGACCCGGCGCGCCGGTTTCGATTCCCGGATACCCGAACGAAACGGCGTCCGGCGGGATCAAAGCACCGCAATATTTTGCCCCGGGCGTGGCTGGAGATCACGGCGAGCCTATCGCCCAGTACATTGCGCTCGGAACTTATCTCGTGCCGAATAATCTCTCCGCCAACGCTCACGGCAATGGCTACGCCGATCCGAATATCTTGATTCCTGAGATTATTGAGAGCGCTCAGGTTGACGGCGGAGCGTATAACGCTCGTAAGGGAAATCATTCAGTCAATCTGGCCGCCACCTACGGCCTTCGCTCCCGTCTCGATCCCTTCGTCACTCTCACCGGAGACTACAGGGACATCGACGTCACCGCCGGGCTGAGTCCGACGCCTGACTCGTGGACGGCGTTTTCGGCGTCATATGGAAACGGATTCCTCGACCGCCTGGAACATCGGCAGCAATACAAGTTCAACTGCCAGCGAATGTTCCATTGGAATCAGCATCGACTCACTCTGTTTGGCATCGGGTATTATGGCTCTTCCTACATACCTGGGCTGGTTCCACTGTCGTCCAGCGCTGTGAATGTCAGGTTTCCAAATTTCGGCGACACCATCGATCCCCGGCAAAAAGATCACACACATACCGCGCTCGTAGCCGCAAACGACGTCTGGAAGCTTACCGGAAGCCAGCAACTGCAGCTCTCCGGTTTCTTTCGTACCTACAACCTTGCTTTGTTTTCCGATTTCGGACAGGGCCTCATCCGCCAGAGTGAATTTCGTACCGTGACGGGTGGCAGCGTGAACTACGTGAATAATCTCGCTGAGCACTTCTCAATGCTCGGCGGATTTGACTATCAGCGGGATGCGCCCCGACGCGATGATCTTGACCACTACGGATTCTTTGATCCGAGTAAGCCGAACTACTATGGACCTTTTACTTCGGTTGCTTCGAACAACTTAACCATAACCCCGGTCAGTCCCTACGTTGCTGCACAAGGAGCTATCGGTCGTCACGTTCGCTATTATCTCGGCTGGCGTCGGGATGAAATCAATTTCAACAACGATGATCTTCTCAATTCCCAGAATTCTTTTCAAAGATGGGTGGGTGTGAACTCGCCCAAGGCTACTGTCTCTTTTCTTCCCAAAGACTCCCGGTTCGCTCCTCTCATTTCTCTCAGTTTTGGTCAATCCTTCTTTACTGACGACCCTCGGATCGGTACCGGAACAACGGTCGGCACCCCAATAAGCACGGCGCATTCCTATCAACTCGTCGCCAGCAAGACCGTCCACAAAACAGACCTAAGAATTACTCTTGGGCACGTTACCCAGAGCCAGACCCTCGCGAAGATCGACCCAGATACTGGCCTGCAATTTGATGAAGGGCCAAGCCGCCTTCGATTCATCACCATCGCAGTGCGTCACAACTTTCAGTTCGGCTCGATACTGGCAACGTTTTCTAAAGCCGATGGTCGTGATCTCTACTCGGGAGAACCGACTCCAGAAGCTCCCCGGACGCTTTTCGACCTCTTGGGATCAATTCAGAAGCTTCCGTTCCATCTGCAAGCGCGCGGGGAATTCGAATACGTAGGTGCGAAGCCGCTGGGCACTGGATGTGCGCCGATCAATGCCTGCGTCGGAGTTCCAGTGAAGGAGTTTCGAGGCGCGATGGTTAGGCCTCTTCTGAATGGCCGCATGGATGCCGGCGTGAATTTTCTTATTGCCAGGGGCTATACGGGCCAGACCACGGAAACTTTTTTCCCTTCCAACATATCGGAGATTGTGGGGATCCGCATGCATTCATACGCCGCCGTTACTCTCAGCTACAGGTTCGGACGATCCGCCACACCTGGTTATTGAGCTCCGATCCTGCCCCGAATTACAACAATGGACGCTGCCGGCAGATCGTATGAAGCATCCGGTCCTGCAGTTTGCTTCGTGTGCACAATTGGACCGTCGGGATCGGCCGTGCCTTGGGTGTTAGCAACAACGGCGCTCTCACCCGAATGTTCGGCATGCGGTACAAAGCGCGTGGCCGCCGGATGCCATTGATATTGGGCCTGGCCAAAAATAGAGAGATCGACCGAGCTGAGGAAAGCGTTTATAGCGCCGTGTGTTTGATCTGTACCTCTGTCACCTTGAAACACTATCCGCACTCGATGCGCGTTCTGCTGATCTCGATTCACAAGCATGAGAGACCACTGCCCATCCGGACGTTTCAGCGCGTAGGCCGTCACTAGAGCGTGCCCCGCCCCATCGTCGATATCACCTTTTGCCGGAAACATTTGATGCACTCCCGCACCCGGCTGCACCCACTCAATATTGATAAGTTGTGAGGCGAAGAACTGCGAAAGCGGCTGCCGAATCTGGTAGTCGTCGGCGAGCGTAAACATCCCGAAGGTTCCCGGAGAGTCGTTACAGCCGTGTTCCATTTGCAGGGGCAAATAATGGAAGAAGTAAACTCCGTTTCCGCCGGCGTTCAGGAATGAACCGATATAGTCACCTAACCAGAGTCCCGCGAACAGGTCCGACGAGGTCTCACTAGCCGCCGAAGAAAGATTCGATTCCGTGATAAATATCGGAATGTTGGGGGTAATACCATCTTCCCGCCAGACTTGCATGATGTGGCTGACCAGTTCGGGCTCGTCATAGAGGCTGCCCCAGGGAATCTTGCAGGGATCGTACGGATAGTGCTCGAAGGAAAAGAAAGCCAGTTCGCTCATCTTGTCGTGTTGCTTCAGATAGTCGACAAAACGTTCCAGCCAGGAAACCTTGCCGTTCGCGTCTGGCCATACTTCAATATCTTTATTCACGCCTTGGAATGATGGTCCTCCCAGCTTCAGGGCAGGATCGACGCGGTGGAGCGCCGCGGCCCACTGAACGTAAAGCGCTGCATAATCCTCCGGTACCATGTATTGGCCGTCGGCTTCCTCGCCCATTTCGACGTAGGAGATTGGATACTTACGCTTCTTCAAATATGCGATCTCGGAGGCGGCATTGTCCGGCGTGTCGTAAAGCAGCGCCACCGGGACCATGGCTGGTAGGCCACGCGTAACCCCGCTGGTGAAGAAGAGATCGAATCCCACTTGCGCGTCTTTCGTTGTGCCGAGATCAGAAGGCGCATGCCAGGGATCAACTGAAGAACAGTAAGTGGTGGTCTGCTCCTGGTCGCGAGTGTGCCGGACAATATCGTGGAATGCGCCGTCGGCCGAAGTCGTGCCCACATAGAGCTCGCTGATGGCGTAGCCCACGCAGTTTCTGGGATCGGCTGATCCGTGCGAGTCGCAGGTATTCGACGATTCGGTCATCTGAATGCGCAGAAAGCGAACCGGCAGAGGATCGTCGCTCAGACGAATCGTTTCTGATCCTCCTTTCCCGTTTGTAACCGCGCCGTGCGGAAATGTTTGCCACACGCCACTTGTCTGCTTCTTAATAGGATCCTCTCCGGTCCAGTGCTGAACCACAAAGCGAGAGGCATAGGGATCTGCCCAGGCAATACGGATACTGTTCAGCAGTTGAGTTTGAGCCAGGTCAATAACAATCCATTGCGGATGCAGCGAATCACTTTCACCGGTGAAGCGCTGCGTAAGATATGGATTGCTCTTCCAATAGCTGGCGGGATCGCCATCGGTCAGCCGGGAAAAGCCAGCGTTATCGGTCCCGTCATTGCGCGTGAATCCGCGATGCGGCAGCGAATAGCCGTAGGAGTAGCGAATCATCTCGCTCGGAGTCGCGGACCCGGTGAAATAGCCCTTGCCGGCCGGATCGCTCCATGTTCCTTTCGGATTCCAATGCCAGGCCTCGACCGCCAGTTCAGTGTTCTGGCGGTAACTGACAGGCTGCCAACCGGATTCAAGCGCGCGCCCCAGATTGGGCTCGACCAGGTCTTTGTCGATAGCTTCCACCGGAATACGGTCGATACCTGCCCCCAGCGTTTCATTGGGCACGAAGTGGTTGGTGGCGTGAGCCGGTGTCGTATCTATCCGAATCGTCTGCGCCGCACTCGCGGTGGCGAACAGAAAGCATTCAACCAGCAAGGCAAGAATGACGGTCATTAGGTTCAAGAAGCACTCCTCCGGCGGTTGAGTTTTAGACATCCCAGGATTCGGGTCGTGGAACCGCAGCTACAATGGTGATGCGATGATGGGCAGCCAACAACAAAGTGTACATCACTGTCTCGAGTGGAGACGGTGCCTTGGAATGTTGATAGTAACTGCCCTCGACTTTCCATTCTGCCAGCTAAATCAGTTGCGGCCGTCGTGATAAGATGCCAGCCCAAAATCGGGCAGGTTAGAAAAATTTGCCGATGAGTAGAAAGTCACGCGCGGTCGCGTCCCCTCGGGTCGTCAGTGTCATGGACCTCCGGCCTTTGGCTCGCCGCAGACTGCCGAAAGCAGTTTTCGATTATCTCGACGGCGGCGCCGAGGGTGAAGTCACACTGCGAGAGAACTGCCGTGTCTTTGATGACGTTACCTTTCGACCGCGTCACGCGGTAGCCGTGCCTGATTGCGATTTACGAACACGCGTCCTGGGTTTCGACGTTTCTTTCCCCGCGTTGCTCGCTCCGGTGGGCTACAGTCGCCTGATGCATCCTGATGGTGAAGCGGGTGCGGCGCGGGCGGCTGGCGCAGCAGGCACGGCTTACATCCTTTCCACTCTTTCCGGGCACCGGTTGGAAGATGTCAAAGCAGCTTCCTCCGGACCGGTCTGCTATCAGCTCTATTTGATGGGTGGTCGAGAGGCGTCTGAAGCGGTGATCGAGCGGGCTCGAGTCGCGGGATGCGCCGCCTTGGTGGTTACTATCGACACCGCGGTTGCGGGAATGCGCGAGCGCGACTTCCGTAACGGCATGAAAGAACTCATGGGTGACAGCGTGCTGGCCAAGATTCCATTCCTTCCCCAGGTGCTGTCACGTCCGGCTTGGCTTGCCGGTTTCCTGCTCGACGGTGGTTTGTCGAAGCTCTCTAATGTCGTTATTCCCGGTAAAGGGCCCATGGAACTTATCGATGTGAGTGCGGCTCTCGCCGCCGCAGCCGTGACCTGGAACGACCTGCGATGGATCCGCAATCTCTGGCCTGGCCTGATCGTCATCAAGGGTGTTCTCACTGCTGACGATGCTCGGCGCGCGATCGATGAGGGAGCAGCCGCTATCGTTGTCTCGAATCATGGCGGACGCCAGCTCGACGGGGTCCCGGCTTCATTGCGAGTTCTGCCAGAGATTGTGGCGGCAGTGAACGGCCGCGTGGAGGTATTGATGGACGGGGGCATTCGTCGCGGCGCCGACATCATCAAAGCCATCTGCCTGGGAGCGCGGGCGGTCTTGTGTGGACGCGCTTACGCGTACGGCCTGGCGGCCGCGGGCCAAGCGGGGGTTGCCCGTGCCATTCAGATTCTGCGAACTGACGTCGAGCGTACGCTAAAGCTGCTCGGGTGCCCGGCGGTCGCTATGCTGGATCGCTCATATGTTGATGTACCGGCGACATGGGGATGAGCTAACGAACTGTAGGCGTGCGTAGCTCCTATTACTGCTAAGCAAGGAGAAGGTCATGCACTGGATGCAGGTATATGACCCTTTCGGTCACTGGTGGCTGTCCACGCTGGTTGCCATGCTACCCATCCTGGTTTTGTTTGGACTCCTCGCAGGATTAAAGATAAAGCCACACTGGTGCGCGATCGCCGGTGCGACAACTGCCGTGTTGGTGGCAATCTTGTTTTTCAAGATGCCGTTGATATTGGCGGGGATGAGTTTCGGCTACGGCGTTGCTTTCGGGTTGCTGAAGATAGCCTGGATTGTCCTGGCAGCCGTCTACCTTTATGACATTTCGGTTGAAACCGGCCAGTTTGAAATCATGAAGGAATCGGTCGCTGGAATCACTCCCGATCGTCGTCTGCAAGTTTTACTTGTTGCATTCTGCTTTGGTGCGTTCATTGAGGGCGCAGCTGGATTTGGCGCACCCGTCGCGATTGCTGGAGCTTTCATGATCGGGCTTGGCTTCAGGCCGTTTCACGCCGCTGCGCTGAATCTGATTGCAAACACGGCGCCAGTGGCGTGGGGTGCCATCGGCACGCCAGTCCACACGCTCGCAGCCGTCTCGGGGCTGCCAGAATCTGATCTGAATGCGACTATCGGCCGCATTCTTCCCATTACCGCAATCATCGTTCCGTTCTGGTTAGTGCGGACCATGGTGAGTTGGAGCGAAACCTTTGAGGTGTTCCCAGCGATATTAGTAGTGGGGTTCTCCTTCGCTCTAACCCAGTTTTTCTGGTCAAACCATGTGGACAGCAACCTCGTCGATATCATGGGAGGAGTGGTTTCGATTATTGCGACGGTAGCCTTCCTGCGGTTCTGGAAGCCTAAGAAAATTTGGCGCTTCGACTACGACGATCAGAGAAAGCCTGATCTGTCACCCACGGAAGAAATTGCCGATGACGTCGGCGGACAATGGTCCGCTGCGAATTTCGATGGAAGTGTGACAGCCCGGTCCTACCCGCCAGGAAAAGTTCTGAAGGCTTGGACGCCCTTTGCCATCCTGTCCGTTTTTGTGCTGGTCTGGGGGCTCCCTTCCGTGAAGTTAGCTATAAACAAGGCCACTACTCCGGCTTTCAGGGTGGTCCTGCCAGACGGCAAACCTCGGCCGGGTCCGCCAGGTTGGGATGTGCCTTATTTGCACAACGCGGTTTATCGGGCTGCGCCCGTGGCAACCAAGCCAACGCCCGAAGCCGCAAGATACGACTTCAATTGGCTGTCGGCCACTGGCACGGGCTGCTTTTTGGCAGCCATTGTTTCGGGGCTGCTACTTGGTCTGTCGCCATTCCGGCTTATGAAGACGTTCTGGCGCACACTAGTTCGGATGCGACTGGCAATGATCGCCATTTCATTCATGCTCGGACTGGGATACGTCACACGCTATTCAGGACTGGACGCCGTGCTCGGACTCGCCTTCACGCGCACCGGGTGGGCTTATCCATTCTTCGGCACATTTCTTGGCTGGCTCGGAGTGGCGCTCACCGGGAGTGACACTTCATCAAATGCTCTGTTCGGGAGCCTGCAGCGAATTACGTCGCAGCAGCTCGGCATTGATCCGGTTCTGATGTGCGCGGCCAACAGCGCCGGCGGTGTGATGGGAAAAATGGTGGATGCGCAATCTATCACAATAGCCACCGCGGCGACCGAACAGGTCGGCAATGAAGGCACCATTTTCCGCTTCGTGGTGTGGCACTCGGTCGCACTGGGGGCCATCGTCGGAATCATCGTCATGCTATACGCGTATGTCTTTCCCCACGCCGTTCCGCATGGACTGACGTTTGTGAAGTGATCAGTACAATGAGCAGCGCTTTCATCGTCACCGGACTATAATTTCCAGTTCTTCTTTCATCAGCGACAAAATACGCGAATCTATCTACCGGAGAAATCATGGCCTCAGTTGGGGACGCTCGGTTGGGGAGCGCAGCAGAGCAGCAGGCGTGGTGGCCGCAAGTTGTTCCCGTGATTTTGGGGCTGGGCGCGTTCGCTGTATACGCCACCTTGCGGGCATTCGAGGGAGCTTACTTCCAGTGGGGCCCCTATCTCTCTCCCTTTTATTCTCCGCTGATCGATGTGCATCACAAGTACTGGCCCTTTTCTCCGGCGCTGTTGATCCTGGGCGGTCCACTTGGCTTTCGGGTTACCTGCTACTACTACCGGAAAGCTTATTACCGCGCCTTCTTTCTCGATCCACCGGCCTGTGCCGCGCCTGAGAAACCTGGACGCCGCTACGGCGGCGAAACTCGGTTTCCCTTCATTCTTCAGAACGCACATCGCTATTTTCTGTATCTAGCCGTGATTTTCATGGCGTTTCTCTGGCATGACGCAGTACGCGGCTTTTTCTTTGAAGATGGAATCGGAGTGGGTGTTGGTTCCATCGTGCTGCTGGTAAACGTCTCGTTGCTGAGCCTGTATCTGCTCTCCTGTCACTCCCTGCGTCACCTTGTGGGAGGCAATCTCGATTGCTTCTCTTGCACGACTTTTGGTCGCCCTCGCTACAAAAGTTGGCGCTCTCTGTCCGCGCTGAACGAACACCACATGCTGTTTGCCTGGATCAGTCTGTTCGGAGTTGGCTTCGCCGATTTCTACGTGCGACTCGTTTCCTCGGGCGCAATAAGGGACCTCAGATTACTGTGAACGGAAAATACGAGACGCACGAACATGATGTCCTAATCATCGGAGCCGGGGGAGCCGGTCTTCGCGCTGCGATTGAAGCTCTGGCCCAAGGAGCAACCGTGGCAGTGGTCTGCAAGTCTCTGCTGGGCAAAGCTCACACCGTGATGGCAGAAGGCGGAATCGCCGCTGCCATGGCGAATGTGGACGAGGCTGACGACTGGCGGGTGCACTTCGGCGATACCATGCGGGGCGGAAAAATGCTCAACAACTGGCGCATGGCACAGATTCACGCCCAAGAGGCCAGCGAGCGCGTACGTGAACTGGAGCAGTGGGGCGCGCTGTTCGATCGCACCAGGGATGGCCGTATTCTGCAGCGCGCCTTCGGAGGACACACTTTCAAGCGCCTCTGTCACGTCGGCGACCGCACCGGCTTGGAAATGATTCGCACCCTCCAGGATCGCGGGGTTCAGATGGGTTTCGACGTATACATGGAGTGCGCGGTTACGCGGCTGCTGAAGGACAGTGATCGAGTCGCCGGAGCTTTCGGCTACTGGCGCGAAAACGGCCGGTTCGTTGTCTTCAGGGCAAAGTCTGTCGTGCTGGCCACGGGAGGCATCGGGAAAGCCTGGCCGATCACCTCGAATTCGTGGGAATACACCGGCGACGGAATGGCGCTCGCCTACGATGCGGGCGCTGATCTGATGGATATGGAGTTCGTGCAGTTTCATCCTACCGGGATGGTGTGGCCGCCTGGAGTTCAGGGAATTCTGGTCACAGAGGCGGTACGCGGTGAAGGTGGCATTCTCCGTAATAAGTCGGGCGAGCGCTTCATGGAGCGCTACGATCCCATGCGCATGGAACTCTCTACCCGCGACGTGGTGGCTCGCGCGATATATACCGAGGTGCGCGAAGGCCGGGGAACCGAACACGGAGGTGCATATCTCGACATTTCGCAAAAGCCCGCTGAATACGTGAAGCGAAAGTTACCCAGCATGTATCACCAGTTTCTGGAACTCGCAGACGTTGACATAACCAAAGGACCAATGGAGGTGGGGCCGACCTGTCATTACATGATGGGCGGCGTTAAAGTCGAAGCTGACACCGCAGCATCGTCAGTCCCTGGACTGTTCGCCGCGGGAGAAGCCGCGGCTGGCTTGCACGGCGCCAACCGGTTGGGCGGAAACTCTCTCTCAGATCTTTTGGTCTTCGGGCGGCGCGCTGGGCTGGCGGCCGCAGAACACGCGAAGAGAACCGGCACGCCTCCACTCGACGCAAGACAGATCGAGGAGGCCGAGCGCGCAATGCTTGCGCCTTTTGAACGCACCGATGGGGAGAGCCCGTACGCTCTGCACGCTGACCTGCAGGAGAACATGCAGAAACTGGTCGGCATCTTTCGTACCGAAGAAGACCTGCGGCTGGCCCTGACCAAAATAGAAGAACTCAAGCAACGCAGTACCCGCATGAGCGTGAGCGGCTCCCGCATGTTTAACCCAGGATGGCACCTGAGCCGCGATTTAGAATCGATGCTGACGGTAGTAGAAGCAGTAACCCGCAGTGCGCTGGCGCGCCGCGAGAGTCGCGGAGCCCACAGTCGAATTGATTATCCCAAGCTCGATCCCGCCTGGGGGAAACAAAATAATGTTATCTCGCGACGAGGTGAAAGCATGGAACTTCGACAGGTTCCTGTCCCGGATATGCCCGAGGATTTGCAATCGCTGGTTATCGAAGAGAAAAAAGGAAGCGCGGCTTAATCATGGCGGAAGCAATTCTTAAAATCTTCCGAGGCACTCGAGAGGGCGGCGCGCCCGCGGAATACCGCGTGCCCGTGGCTCCTGGGATGGTGGTGCTCGACGCGTTGCATTACGTCCAGCAGCATCAGGCGCCTGATCTAGCGGTGCGTTGGAACTGCAAAGCTGGCAAGTGCGGTTCGTGCTCAGCGGAGGTGAATGGTCGACCCCGCCTCACCTGCAAAACTCGCATGGACACTCTGCCGCAGGACAAGCCGATCTCTATCCTGCCCATGAAGTCGTTTCCGATCATCAAAGATTTGGTGACGGACGTTTCCTGGAATTACAAGGTGAATAAGAAAATCCCGCCGTTTCAGCCTCGCGCCGGCGTGGAATGGAAGATATATCAGGAGGACGTGGATCGGGTTCAGGAATTCCGGAAGTGCATTGAATGCTTTTTGTGCCAGAACGTCTGCCACGTCCTCCGCGAGCACGACAAACAGGAACAATTCGGGGGTCCGCGTTTCTTTGTACGGGTGGCCGGATTAGAGATGCATCCGCTCGACGGGCTCAACCGTACGCGTCTGCTCAAGAACGAACTTGGCATCGGCTTCTGCAACATCACCAAGTGCTGCACCGAAGTCTGCCCAGAGGACATCCACATTACCGACAATGCCATCATTCCGCTCAAGGAACGGGTCGTTGATGATTTTTACGATCCCCTGCTGGGTTTGGTGCGGAACATCAGAAATGCAGTGAGCCCAAGCAAACGCCAGCCAAAATGAATGAGGGAGGGCCTATGGAACTCAAGCTGAAGTCGATTTCACCAGAAGGGGTGGACTCAGCCCTGTCCAAAGTGGAGCTGTATCGTTTCCTGAACGAGCCGGAAGAGGCTGAATCCATCTGCCAGGATGTGCTCGCGGTAGAGCCGACACATCAATTGGCGCTGCGGCAATTGGGCCTCGCGATCACGGACCAGTTTACTGGGAATCCCTCCGATCGCCATTCGGAAGCCGAGGGAATCTTTCAGCAGCTTACCGATCGGTATGAACGCCTCTATTACTTGGGACTACTGCATGAACGGCGCGCTAAAGCACAGCTTCGCGCCGGGCGGCCACCGCACACGCTTCTGGTTCTCCTGGAGGAGGCCATGCGCTGCTACGAAGAGGCCGAAAGAATTCGTCCGACGGGGAATGACGAAGCTATCCTGCGCTGGAATCGCTGCGTTCGTCTGATTCATCACCATGCCGAATCGGACTGGCACCGCGAAGTCGAACTCTTTGAAATGGGGGATAGCACTCCCTGATCGCGCGCCTATTCGTAGCGGAGGCTCTCGATTGGATCCAGACGGGCGGCCCGGATCGCGGGCAACATGCCACTCACAATCCCTACCAGGCTCAGAATGAGTGTCGCCACCATAAGGCTGCTTACGTTGATGTGAAGGTGGATGTCACCGGCATTAGTGCTGTCGCCGAGGGCGCTCATCATGGTGAGAGATCCTACGCTCCAGGAGATGAGATAGGCGATCGCGACGCCAACCAGCCCTCCGGTAAACGTGATGGTCAGCGCTTCAGCCAGAAACTGGAAAAGAATGTGGCTCTTGTTCGCGCCCAGGGCCTTCTCCACGCCGATTTCCCGAGTGCGCTGCTGCACCGAGACCAGCATGATGTTCATCAGCCCGATGCCACCGATGCCAAGAGTCAGCGCGCCGATGAAGGCAAGCAGGATCTTCAAAGCGGCAGTCACGACCCTGAAGTCGTCGTAATCCTCCTTGAAATCAGCCAGGAAAACCGCGCGGCGGTCGTCGGGACGGAAGTTGTGGTGTCCAGCCAAGACGGAGCGCACCACTCGCGCCAGTTGGCGATGGTCCTCGCCCTCGTAGTCCATGAACATACCGGTAATGTACCGCGTGTCAAAGAGATCACCCATGGTGCTGAAGGGGATGACGACCATGCTGTTGTCGTTGTTGTCGCCGCCCTGCACCTTGTGCTGGTAGATTCCTACGACCTGAAAGCTCATGCCGTTGATGCGGATGCTCTGTCCCAGAGCCGATTGCCCAGAAAACAGCCTTCGTTTGGCTTCATCGCCAATCACTGCAACGCGGGCCCTCTCCAGCTCGTCTTCTTCGCTCAGACCCCTCCCTGTATCCACCCGGAAGCCACGGATGCGCTCGTACACGGGATACACACCGGTGAAGAAGAGATTGGTAAAAGTGCGTGTGTCGTGCTGAATGTTCACACCGTTCTGTTTGTCAAAGATAGGAGTTACACCCTTGACCATGGGCACTTCGTTGCGGATGTAGTCCACATCCGCGAGCTTTAGTCGCACTTCGCTGCCGGCTTTTGCGCCTCCCGCTTGCAGCGAGGTGCGTCCTGGGAACACCCCGATGACATCGGTGCCAAAGGAACTGAAGACTAGATTGATGCCGCGCTCGAATCCTGAACCAAAAGCCAGAAGGACAATAACGGTAGCAAGTCCCCAAGCCATCCCGAGGATGGTGAGAGTCGTGCGGCGGCGGTTGTGCAACATGGCGCCGTAGGCTTCCTTCAGCAGATCCCGGGTCATGACTTACTCCTGGCGCAAAGCCTCAACCGGCTCCAACATCGCGGCTTTGCGGGCGGGGTAGAGGCCAGAAACAATGCCCGCAAGTGCGAGCGATAGCACCGCGCTGATCGCCGACACGGGTACGATCTTCGGAGTGTCAAAGCCCTGCGGCAGTTGCACGCCCGAAAGCAGGCGGACAACCAACATCGCACCGCCGACCCCGATTGCGCCACTCAACAGCGTCAGGAACGCGCCCTCGAGAAAGAATTGAAACATGATGTTTCGATTGGTCGCTCCCAGAGCTTTGCGCAGGCCGATCTCGCGGGTGCGCTCGGTCACTGCCACCAGCATAATGTTGATGATTCCGATCGCGCCCAGCGCCAGCGTCACTAGGCCGACGCCGCCTAGAAACCAATCCATGGCAGTGAAAATCTTGCCCATGGTTTTCTGATTCTTCACCGTGTCCCATTCTTCCCAGGTGTCCTTACCGCTGGGATCGAAGCCGCCGTGGTTGCGGGCCACGATTCTGTGCAGCTCATCCTTCGCGTCCTCGTTCTCTTCGAAGGTGCGGGGCTGATAGTTGATGAACGAGATTGCATTGCCTTCCTTCGAGTTGTCGCCCTTGAGGGGGAAAAGCTCACGCATGACGTTAAACGGCACGAAAATGCGGACATTGGTCGCGTTGTGCTCTTCGTGGCCGATCATCGATAACACACCGATCACTTCGAAGCGAACCCCGTTGAGCAGGATGGAGCTGCCCACCGCGGGACGCCCGGGGAACATATTGCGGGTCATCTCCCGGCCCAGCACGCACACGCGGCGGCGTTCAGCGTTGTCGTCATCGTTGATCCAACGCCCAACCTGCAAGGGGATCGTCCGAACCTGGTTGTAAATGGGCGGCACGCCGGAAACCTGGCCGTTGGTGCTGGTGTACTCGCTGACGGCGCGAATGTCATCGCGCGCAATCAGCGGCGAAATGTTTTGCGCCAGCTTAGATTCGTTCTTGATCGCCAGATAATCATCGTAGGTCAGGTTGAACCACTTCATGGAAGTGAAGCTGCCCTCGACTGCCGGCATGCGACCGCCGAAAAAGAAAATGATGTTCTTTCCGAAGGTTTCCAGTTGCTTGCGGTTGCCGTTGCGGAAGCCCTCTCCCACACCGGCAAGCAGGAGCAATGAGCCAACTCCCCAGGCGATCCCGAACATGGTGAGGAAGGAGCGCAGCTTGTGTGCCCATAGGGTCCGCACCGTCTGGGCGCATATGTCCAGCAGGATACGCATGTTGAAACCCAGCTTGACTCCAAGCGACACTGGGTTGGACTATCAGCTGCGGAAAGGGTTAGCGACTTCGGGGCAGAACGGCAGGCGCGACAATTTCGCTGATGCGCGGCATCCACCCTCCACAATTGTGCAAACAATTGCGTCGCGACCTTGCATCTTTTCGAAAGTTGAACACCTTAGCCTGACAGGTTTGGTATTGGGTTTGCTTACATTCTTCTTGGTGCCAGACCAGGCTGGAGGATCTCACACGTTCCAATCCCCCACCACTGGAAGTCTCCCTGGCAGATTTCTCTAATGTTGGAGAAGAATTGATGATCACGATAAAGACTTCACTACTTGTGTTGTTCTTTCTATGTGCCACCGCAGCCTTTGGACAGTCTGTTTCGTTCTTAAACGCCGAACCCCAGCCGCTTGCGTTTCCTAGCCATCCCCAACATGCTTCTCGTCAACCCATGGGCCTGGAGCAGAATTTGCTGGGAGATGGAGCCTACGGCTATACCTATGCTCGGGGAGAGCGGCCTCTCTGGGATGTGGTATCAGAATCGAATGCCGTGCCTCTTGGCGACGTGGCACGTGTCTTCAAGAAAGAGCACGCTACCGCAAAGAAAGCCGATATCGTTTGGACAAACTAGGTCTGTGGCCGAAGGGCCTGGTTTGATTACTAGACACTGCTGAAATCGGTTGTCTCCTCTATAGCTTCCCGAGCACGATGTCTTCGATGTCTTGTATGTGCCGGCGCATGGCATCCTCGGCAGCTGACGCGTTGCGCCGCTTAATCGCCGCGAGGATCCGTCGATGACCAGCCAGCGACTTCTGCGGCCTGCCCCCCACTTGCAAAGAACGTTCCCGCGTCTCGAGCAGTAGATCCATCACAATGTCCAGCACTTTCAAGACAACGCTATTGTCCGATGCCATGGCGATGCCATAATGGAATTCGGCGTCCTGGTCGGTGGCAATTTCTCCCCGGCGAACCTTCTCCTCTTGTCGAACCAGAATCTGTTCCATCTCGGCGATCTCCACCGGGGAGGCGCGCTTTGCCGCTCGCGACGCCAGCGAAGGTTCAAGCATTTTGCGGAAATCTAAAAGCTCGATCACCCATTGCCGCCGGTGCACCAAGGAGTTAGCCAGGGGATTGACCACGCGATCGGTAGAGATTTCACAAACCAGCGTTCCAGAACCTGAACGGGGATCGACCAGGCCCAGCAGTTCTAAGCTTCGAATAGCATCTCTTACCGAACTACGGCTGACACTGAGTGTCTCCGCGAGTTCGCGTTCCGGGGGGAGCTTGTCACCCGGTCGCAGCTTCTCCAGAATGCGGCATCGGATCTGTCTGGCGACTTCTTCGTAGACTCTGCTTCTCCGAATTTGTCCAAGGTCGGATTTTAGAATCTCTTGCACCCGCGCCCTTCGAGCGGACCGGCACATTGTACTCGGACGGTCAAGGCCACGAGCTCTGGGGAGGGCGGGTCGTTTTACGTGGTTGGCCGGTTGGTGTTAGGGCTAATTCCTTGGTCGGCCGGCTCACCATCACCACCGCAATACGGGTGGCGGATACCGGGGAACTGTAGGCCTTCGCCTCCCGAAGTCCCATTCTGACCGGCTCAGTCAGAGTTTTCTTGACAGCACCTTTTAGATTGTGATAAACAACCGCCCCGGACCAAGAGGTCCGCTTTTCATATCACTTACATGTTGTGGCGATTCAGACGCAGACGTCTCATTCCACTCGTCCGTTGCCCTGAACCACAGGTGAGCGCGTTCCTCGGTTCCGCCACCCGCAGGGCAGGCCCCGTTTTGCAAAACCATCCCGGGAGAGGAAACCATGCGCTCGCTACCAACGTTTTTCCTGCTTGTGATAATTTTCGCCGCGCTAGGTTCGCCGGCTCATGCTCAGAGCACTGGACCCGCTGACCAGACTGCGACGTCGGCTTCCTCGGGCGCAACCAAAGAAGAAGTCCAGCAGTTGCGCAGCGAAGTCGCCGCGCAGCAACAAACCATCGAAGAACTGAAGACGATGGTTCAGCGACTGGTCGAGGCCAACTCGCAGGCGTCCAACGCTGGGTTGGTTGATTCGCAGGCGGCAAACGGTCCTCGCCTGATAAATGCCACGCTGGTGCAGCCTGTGCTCGCGGAACCGGCTCTCCTGGAGCAACAGCCGGCTGCGGCGAAAAAGGAACCGACCCCCATTGCGGGATGGAACGGAGAGCACTTCTTCATTCGTAGTCCCGACGGTCAATTCCAACTCCAGCCGTATGGTTATTTTCAAAGCGATTTCCGCGCCTACAGCGGCGACGGCGCCCCGCCTAATACGTTTCTTATCCGGCGGGCGCGTTTCGGCTTTCAGGGGAACTACGGCTCCCATTACAACTTTGCGTTGCTGGCTGATGCTGCCGCCACGAACGGTTTGATTCTTCGTGATCTCTACGTCAACGCCATGGTGATCCCCCAGTTCCACGTTCAAGTAGGTCAGTACAAGGAGCCTTTTGCCCAAGAAACGTTGACCGCGGTCACTAACATTGATTTCGTGGAACGGTCGCTGGCCTCTCTTCTCTATCCATCAGCGTCGACAGCCTTCCGCAGTCCCGGCGTTACTATCCACGGCGACATTTACGGAGGCGCTATTCAGTACTGGCTGGGAGCATTCAATGGTAAGGGAATTTTGGCCAATAACACTACGAGCGAGCCAGAAGTGATCGGCAGGCTGCGCTTCTACCCCTGGCGCAAAAAGAAAAATAGCCTATTTCAAGGATTTGCCTTCGGGGGATCAATCGGCCACGGGCGCAGCAGGGGTCTTTCAGGTGAGCAAAGCTTTAACGCCGCCATACCCGATGCCGCTTACACTTTCTTCCCTTCGTTTCGAATCAACGGTCCGATCGAGCGCTATAACGGCGAAATTACGTGGGTACATGGTCCCTGGGCCGTGCGCGCCGAATACGATCAGCTGAACCAATTCCGCCGCGCGGTTGGCTCCGAGCAGTCCGACGGGCTCGGGTTCACCAACCTGCAGGGAATCGTCGCCAAGGCTGGCTACGCGCAATTCACTTACTTGCTGACTGGCGAAACCCGTCCAGAAAACGGAACGCCAAAGGTGAAGCATCCCTATCTTGGTCCTGAAGGTCCAACTGGGGGACACGGACTCGGAGCCTTTGAAGCCGCATTCCGCTACGACCGCATACAGGCGAAGGAACCGGGAATTGATCAACTCAACTCCTTCACCCCAGGGTTCGTCGCCACTTTCAACGATCACACCGACCAGTTCACCTTTGGCCTCAACTGGTACCTCAATTATTGGGTTAAGTACCAGGCTAACTTTTCCGTGGATCGGCTGAAGGATCCTAGCGTTACCGGTCAAGTGCCGCAGAATTTCTTTGTCTTCCTGAACCGGCTACAGTTCAGGTTCTAGCGAGGGCTCACCACCATGGAAGGGCGGTTGGGCCAGGCAGGAAAAATCGCAGGAGGAGATCCGATGAAATACAGAATTCTGCTTTCTTTTCTTCTCACGGTGTTGTTTGTCCTCGCAAGTGGTTGCGGCGCGACCAAGAACTGCCCAGTGTGCGGCACCACGCAGAATGATGGTTATGCCAACATCGTCATCATCCCGGTGCCGGAACATAATCCCACGGGCGAGCCGGGCGGCCCGTTCAATTCGTTTGACATCAGCGTGGTGGATCCGGTCAATCACCGTTTCTTCGTATCGGACCGTATTGGCCTGGACGTGGTTGTGGTTGATACCCTGCAAAACGTAGCGGTCAACTTCTTTTCTGGCGCCAACGGTGTGGCAGGCGGCGGCGTCAACGCAAGCGCCTGCGCTACGGATGCTGCTGGGGACCAAATTCCTCCTATTGTTTCAGGCTTTGGTAACTGGACTCGGTTCGGTTGCAGAACCGGCTTGTTCCATATTCCTCTGTTTGGTCCCAACGGCCTTTTTGGAGGCTTTCCCGGCGCACAATGCTGCGCCGCCCGGGCCAATGGCCTGAACCCGCTATCAGCGCCTGATGGCGAGGTCCTGAGTCCGGATAACAAGACTCTTTTCGTCGGTAACGGCAGCGCCAGTGTGGCGGCCTTCGACCTCACCTCAACAACTTACAGCACCACTGCCACTAAGCTTCCCCCCGGGCCAACCATGATCGCTGAGTTTTCTACCGGTGTGTCTCCTGATTACGACGGCCCAAGCGGCATCGGCCCCTGCGCCGCCTCAGCCAACGGGCGAGCATTTTCCGATGCCACATGTGGAGACCTGAGATCGGACGAAATGAGCATCGGAGTGATCAATGGTACAACCATTCTGTTAGTGGCAAACGGCGATCCTGGATTTCCCTTCGTGACACTAGTTGACGTTACCAACATCGTGAGCCCAACCGGTGTCTTTGCCACCGATCATTGTTTGCCCTTCGCTGCTACTATGCCCTATGGCCCGCCCTTGGTCGGAGCCGGACAAGGCAACGCCACCCCTGCCAGCGGGCCCATTAACCCTCCTACATGCGTCCTCGGGCAGATTTATTACGATGGCGCAGCCGCTAACAACACCGGCGTCGTAATCGACGATATGGGTCTGAACGGAGGCGGCGCGTTCCCTTGTCCGGATCCTTCGACAACGGCTCTGTCGGGCGTTAGCGGTCACGGAGGGGGTGTAAATATCCTTGGTCCAGACAGGTCTTGCCACCACGGTCCGATGCTGAATCCTGATGGATCGTACTGCGCGGTGCAGGGTCCTACGCCGTCTTCCGGTTGCACCGGTGCAGTCGCCATAGCTGGAATAGGCGGATCGGCTTTCAATCCCAACACTGGCCGTTTTCTGGTTACCAATTCGAGTGCCAGCGCAAGTAATTTGACCGTCGGTACGGTGGACGTCATTAATCCAAACCTCGGAAGTCCCAATGGGCCTTTTGTCGAGAACTCGTTCCCTATGCCCAACTGCATGCCTACTAGCGTCGTTCAAGGGCCGGGTAACAATTTCCTTGTGGGTTGCGCGGACCATGATGGAGAAGCGTTCCCCCCAAACATGTACGTTATTGACGGCACCTCGGGCGGGATTCTCGCTACCATTAACAATGTCGGTGGCGTGGACGAGATCTGGTACAACCCGGGCGACAACCGATACTACCTGGCCGCCAGAGACATGCCGACCGGGCCGGTGCTCGGCATCATTGATGCCCGGACCAATCTCTGGCTGCAAAATGTCGTCACCAACTCCAATTCCCACAGCGTGGCCGTTGATCCCACTAACAATCATGTGTTCGTGCCACTGCAGGCGGGCGCAGGGTGTACCACCCAAAGCGCGAACGGTTGTATTGGGGTCTACGCTCAGCAATAATCAGAGAGGCACGAAGGGGGTTAGCCGATTGAAAATGATCAACACAGCGTTGCGGAAGGGTGTCGGAGTGGCGGTAGCGCTGCTCGTCTTGATGATGCCGTCGGCGATGGCAAAAGGTAAAGACAAAGAAGCGCCCGCGCAGTCGGCAACGGTCATTGCCCATCTGCCGCTGCCGGGACCTGCGGTAAATCAGATGTTCCTGCAGCAGGAAGACAGCAAGCAATACCTGTACATCCAGCAGACTTCCAAGCCAGCTTACACGGTCATTGACGTCACCAAACCGTATCGGCCGAATGTTACGAACCGCATGGTCCTGCCGAACAAGGGCTCTGGCGCGAGATTGCAAATGCTGGGAGGAGGGATCGCCCTCGCCGAAGCTCCGGCGAGCTCGGGTACGGCGGGCTCCCGCCACGAACTGGTGCAGGCAAGACCACAAGGAACTGCGGATGCTGTGCGTCCCACCGAGTCGGTGAGAGTGCTGGACTTAAGTGATCCGAAGAATCCGCGGACACTGCAGACATTCGAGGGAGTCACCAGTGTTCTCGCAGACGACGCGCGCAAATTGATCTACATCACCAACGGCGACGGATTATGGGTACTCAAGCATAAAGAAACGCATGTGCTGCCACCATGCGACTCAGGATCGGCCTTTAACCCGATCGCAGACTGTCAATAGACCTATCGTGAGCGCACCGCCTCTCGACTATCTTGAAAGCCGGCGGAAGGACTCTATCCTTTATATCCCCACAGTCTCGTAGCGCAAAACAGCCAAAGCCAGGCGGTAGTCAGACCCGGCTTGTACGTTGCTGATCTGGGCCTGAGTCTGCTGAAGCTGTGCCTGACTCAACTCCACAATGGAACTCAGCCCCAGTTTGTAGCGCGTTTGAGCGAGATCGAGTGCCAGGTTGGCTTGATCGAGCAATTGCTGAGTAACACTGAGCCGCTGATAGGCCGTATTGGCGTTCAACCAACTGGTTCGCACATCACGTGAAATGCGGTCGCGCAGATCGCGTAGGCGGTCCTGCGTGGCCTGCGCCCTTAGACTTGCCTCTCGTGATCTCGCCGCATAGAGAAAACCGTTGAACACCGGTATTTCGACATTTACGCCCACCGCGCCATACCAATTAGAAAGAACCGGATTGCGCACTGGCGTGTCGCCTATCGCGCCTAGCGCCCGGATATTCGGCAGCATCAAATCGCGCTCCGCGATTTGGAACTTGGTAGCGGATTGGTACTGAAAACCGAGCGACAGAATTTCTGGACGATTCACAAAAGCCTGTGAAACTAGTTCATCCACATTGCCCGGTGGCGCCGTTACCGGAGTTGTGTCCTCAACTAATTGAAAGTTCCGCGCGGTTGCATACCCCAGAATCGCGGAAAGAGTCGCCAGCGCGGCGTTCTCATTGTTTTCCGCGTCCAAAAGAAGCAGCTTAGCCTGCGCCAGATTGACGTTGGCGAAACTGAAGTCAAGTTGAGACTTCAACTTGCTCTGATAAAGAGCCCCTACCTGATCAGCAACCGTTTGCCGGGCACTCACCGTTTGCTGCGCGACGCTCAAAACAGCATGCGCCTGCAAGGCATTGTAGAAAGCCTGATTCACCGCCAGAAGCACTTGTTCCTTAGTGGCCACCGCATTCTGATCTTCAGCTTTGGCGGCAAAACTGGCACTTGCTCCCAGGTTTCTCGTCCGTCCGAAGTCAGTGATCAACTGACTGACAACGACGCCGGCCGCGGCGCGCTGATAGATGATGGGATTGTTGAGCCCACCGGCTGTGATGCGACTGTTGTCGCGAGAATCTACGGCTGTCAGGTCGGCCGTCGCGGTTGGCCATAAATTAGAACGCGCTTCTCGCATTACCTGTTGCGAGGCGAGAGCAATCAGCCGAGCAGCAGAGATTTGTGGATTGTTCTTTAAAGCCAGAGCTTCGGCTTCTTTCAACGACAATGACGTTGGCTGGTTGGAATTACCCGAGGAAGGAGATACCTGTTCACTGCTCCCGGATAGGCCACTCTGACTCGAATCCAACTGCGGCACCGGCGCCGACGGCAAGCTCGAGCGGGTCTGCAGATTTAGAGCAGTCTGCGCGGGACAATAGACTCGCAGCAGCAGAGCCGTGAGAACGAGCAGCGGCGCATTCTTGATCATGCGGGCAGGGCTCCAGTAGCGGTTTCTTTTTCACCATGGAACCAGACATAGGCAGCTGGCACCAGGTAAACCGTGACCACGACCGAAACCAGCAACCCGCCAATAATTGCCCGCGCCAGCGGCGCATAAGCTTCCGCGCCGGTCCCCAGCTTCATAGCCATGGGGACCAATCCCAGGAGAGTCGCCAGAGAGGTCATCAGAATAGGACGCAGTCGTAGACGCGAGGCCAGGGCCACCGCTTCCTTCAGAGGCGTGCCTCGGACGCGAAGATTTCTGGCGAACTCCACGATCAAAATACTGTTCGAAACCACGATGCCCACCATCATTACGAGTCCCATCAGCGACATGACATTCAACGTAGTTCCCGTGATCAGCAGCAGAAGCAGAACTCCAGCCAGACCAGGAAGAACCGCCAACAAGATGATGAAAGGATCAAGGAAAGAAGCAAACTGAGCCACCAGCACCAGATAAACCAGCACCGTCGCCAGCACCAGCCCAACCCCAAAACTCTTGAATGAAGAGCGCATTCCCTGCACCGAACCACGCACATTGATACGCACGCCTTCTGGAAGTTTGGTTTTCTGAATGATTTGTTCGATTTGTGAGGATACCCGCCCCAAGTCTTCGCCCTTCGGAGACACGTACAAATCAATGACGCGGAATAACTGATAGTGATCTACTTCGGTGGGGGACGGAATCATGTGCACATTCACCACGGTGTCCAGCGTAGTCGGCGCGTTGCTCCTGGCGCCCCGCAGCGGAATCTGTTTCAAGTCAGTCAGTGTTTTGACCTGGTCCTCCGCGTACTGCACTGTCAGCATGTAGGGATTTCCGGTCTTGGGATCAATCCAATAGTCGGGGGCAATCATACCGTTTGAAGTTAGCGCCGTAATAATGTTATCGACAACTTCCTTCTGTGAAAGTCCCACTAAGCTGGCCTTCTCGCGGTCAATGTCCAGACGCAGCGCAGGATAATCGATGTCCTGAGGAATGAGGACGGCACTTACCGCGGAAAGCTTCCGCACCTGCGCGGCAATAATGCTCGCCACCGCGTAAGTTTGGTCCAGGTTGTTGCCACTCACCTGAACATCAATGGGGGCCGGCATGCCCATATTCAATACCGAATCCACTAACCCGCCCGACTGAAAATATGTACTGATCTGAGGCAGGTCCTCGGCCAATTTTTTACGAACTCTTCTCATGTACTCGTAGCTGCCAACTTTGTGATCTTGCTTGAGGCTGACCTGCACAAAACCCGTATGGGGCGCCGAGTTTGGCGTGTAGATCGCAGAGAAATCAGTAGTCAGACCTATATTGGAGACAATCATGCTGAGTTCATTGGCAGGCACGACCTCACGGATTTCATCCTCCACTTGCTTCACATATTTTTCGCTGAGCTCAATTCGTGTGCCCGAGGGGGCCTTGACGTTGATCACGAACTGGCCTGGGTCGGTCCGAGGAAAGAAGGCCACGCCCAGGAGCGGATATAACGAGAGACTCAGCAGCGAAATGCCTGCCAGCCCGATCGTGGTAGCAACGGGCCGCAACAAGGAACGGTTTAGCGTGTGGTCGTAGTAGCGCACCAACTTTTCGAAATAACGGTTGAAGCCGGCTACAATCCTTCCAAAGCCACCCGTGGAAACCTCGTGCTCGTGAGTCAAGTGTGGACGACGAATCAGCTTGGCGCAGAACAACGGAACCACCGCCATCGCCACCGCATAGGAAGCCAATAGGGAAAGAACGACCGCGACGGCGAGGGCGATGAATAAGAACCGGCTCACGCCATACAGAAAAATCACGGGGAAGAAGACAATGGCAGTAGCTAACGTAGCCGCGAGCACTGCCAATGAGACCTCCTGGCCTCCTTTCTCCGCCGCCACCTCGGGAGTTTCGCCCATCTCCAAATGTCGAAAAATGTTTTCCAGCACGACCACCGAGTTGTCGATTAGACGCGAGAAAGCGAGCGCCAGCCCACCCAGCACCATAGTGTTGACTGTGCCACCGAACGCGCCGATGGCCAGGAATGCCGCCAGCGCGGAGAGTGGGATAGACAGAAATACCGCAGCCGTGGCTCGCATGCTGCCGAGGAAGAGCAGGATCATCAATCCCGTAAGCAGCAGCCCGATGGCGCCTTCGTGGAGCAAGTTCTCGATGGCCATTCTGACGAAGACCGATTGGTCGAACACAACCCTGGCTACCAGCTGCTTGGGAACATCTACCAACTTCGCGATTGCTTCCTTAACACCGTCAACCACCGCAATGGTGTTGGTATCACCACCTTGCTTCAGGATCGGCAGATACACCGAGCGCTGACCGTCCACGCGCACGATGTTGGTCTGAATCTGCTGTGCGTCTACGGCGTGTCCCACGTCCTGCACCAGCACGGAAGACTGCCCAACAGTCTTAAGCGGCATCTCGTTAATGTCGGTTGCTTTTGGAACTTGGCTGTTGGTGTAAAGGTTGTAGTCGACGGGCCCGATTTTCACATCGCCGGCCGGCAGAATCAGGTTGCTATCGTTGACGGTGCGGACGACATCCATCACCGAAAGCTGGTGCGCCTCCAGCTTCAGCGGATCGACGTAGACCATGATCTGCCGGTAGCGACCGCCGAAGGGCTGCGGCACAGAAGATCCAGGCACACCGGCGATTTGATTGCGCACGTTGTATTGGCCAAGATCGCGCAATTGCGTCTCATTCAGGCCTTGTCCTTTCAAAGTAATAAGACAGACGGGAAGACTCGATGCGTCGAATTTAAGGACGACCGGCGGGAGCGTGCCGGGGGGCAAGCGCCGCAGGTCGGCCATCGCGAGATTAGAAATTGTGCTGAGATCTGCATTGGCATCGCTTCCCGGCTGGAAGTAAATCTTAATCAGACTGACCCCGGGAAGCGAACGTGACTCGATGTGGTCAATTCCACTACCTAATGTGAAAAAGCGCTCGAAGGGATTGGTGATGTCCCTTTCGATCTGCTCCGGCGGCATGCCGGAATAAAAAGTTGCCACCACGACTACAGGAATGTTGATGGGCGGAAACAGATCGACTGGCATCCGCACCAGAGTGACGGCTCCCACGATCGCGACCATCAGACACACTACGATAATGAAGAACGGATAGCGGATGGCGAAGCCCGACATCAGTATTGCGCCTCGTTGTTATCCGCGATTACCTTTGGATCCACCCGCTCTCCAGGCCGAAAATCACTCCGCGAGCCCATTACCACACGATCGTTTGGCTTGAGGCCAGCAACGACTTCAACCTGATTTGCTCCCTCGATCCCCAAGTGGACTTCGCGCTCTTCGATCTGATCGTTCGAATTCACTACCAGCACCGTCGTGTGCGAACCCTCCCGGCTTACCGCCTGGATCGGCACGGCGAGCGCATGATCGCTTTTGGCCAGGGTGAGTTTGACCACCGCGTACATGCCTTCGACGATGCTTCGGCTGGGATTTCGTACGTCGACTTCCGTGTGCATGGTGCGTGTTTCCTGATTCACCGCGTTAGCAAAGCGAGCCACCTTGCCTTCGAAATCGCGGTTGAGAGCTTGCACGTGGACCGTCACCGTCGTCCCTAAGCGGATCATGGGAACGGCGGACTCCGGCACGGCAAGCGTCAGCCGGAAGAGATCAGTTTGTGCCACACTTACTACCGGCACTGCCTGGGTATTCGAGCTGGTGCCCGCCTGGACCAACGCGCCCGTGTCCACATAGCGTTTGGTTATAACTCCGTCAAACGGAGCAACGATCTGCGCGTACCCGCTCATTGCGCTTAATTGCTTCTGTTCCGCAGAGGCAACGTCCAACTGATTCCGCGCTTCGGAAAATGCGGCTTCATCTGCGGAAATCTGTGCCTCGCCTTCCCTGTCCTTAGCTTGCGCATTGTCCAGTTCCTGTTCTGCGATGAGTCCGGGGCGTGCTTCTGATGCCTGCTTGAGGCGGGTGTAATCCAAGTGGGTCGCCTGATGCAGAGACTCGGCGCGCTTCAGATCTCCTTGCGCTCGACGAATCGCATCCTGGCTGCGCCGGATCGCTGCTTCGGCGCCCTGAAGTTGCGCGTCCAACTCCGGGACTTCGAGAATCGCAAGCGTCTGTCCCGTCTTTACGTGATCTCCGACATCGACATAAATCTTGCGAATGTAGCCTGCGACCTTGGCGTGTACATCTACTTCCTGAAAGGGGCGGAATTCTCCGGACAGAGTAATCATGTCGGAGATAGGACTCTCCCGTGCCAGCGCCACTGCGACAGGTCGAAGCGAAGCCTCGCTTTTTTCCGCGTTTGCACTCTTGCCCGAGAAGCGCAAGACCAGAACCACCCCGATTGCGAGTGCTCCAACAAGAATTAGGGTAGATCGCTTACTCATTCTTGCATTCACTCATGTTTGAACCTCACTACCGCAGATTAGCGGCACCATTACAAGAATCCCCTGGCTCGCCGCGACGCTCGACAATACCCATTTTGACATCGCGACTGCCGGGAACCTTGACGTACATCACTTGCTTTTCCAGGCTGACTTCCACCGGTTGATTCGGCGAAAACACAGCGGGTAAATACTCAATTGCTGATTGGTAGCGTCCTACATACACTGAGCAGTTCAAACGAATCGCAACATCATAGTCGTATTCCGTTCCAGGCGGCGGAGCGTCGGTATGCTTACCCCGCCGGGGAGTAATCGGCTCATACTTCTGTGCGCTCACTACCACAGCTTTCTGATACTGGCGGGTTGAAGCACTTAGCTGCGCTGTAAAAGTACCTACGCTGAGAAAGAAACAAATCAGCAAACCCAAGATTCTTGTCACGATTGCCTCCAAATTCATTCGGGAGCACGACCGATAGCCGCGCCCCCGACAAGTTAGTTGTTAGTCAAACAGGACGCGTCTCTTTCCCTGCTTCGACGGGCAATGCCCATCTTCACATCGCGAGAGCCCGATAGCCTCACATACAGGACGTGCTTCTGCCGATTCACTTGTACGGTGTTGTTAGGAGCGAAGACGGATGGTAAGTAATCGAATGCTGACAGGTATCGGCCTATGTAGTCGACGCAATTCAACCGTATGCCGATATCGTAGGCGTACGCCGTCGACTGCAGAGACGCATCCGACGGGTTGTCTCCCACGTAATTGGACTCGGTCTGGTGGTTTTCCACGCTGACGACGGTTGCGGGTTGATACACTCTTTTTGTCGCCGCCTGCAGATGCATCGACAAGACTCCGAGAACGAGCACGAACCGTATCAAAGTCTTTTTCATAATTTCCTCTCGCAAGAGCCGTTGTTTCAAGCGGACCGGCGACGAATGGTCGCCCTTCGCTGTTTTATTGGCAGTCCGCGATTGGAGAAAAGACCGATTCCGAATCGCACAATGGCAAAGCCGGGCGCACCTTTTTGTGAGTCAATATCCACAACCCCTCACCATTCGTGATGTAGATCAACCGGCGCCCATCGTCAGCCAGGACGCTGGTAACTCCGTCGAAGGTCTGCAGCGTTTTGGGGTTGGCCGGATCACTTAGATCAAGCACCCTAACTGACTCGGTGCGTGGGCTGGTGCCTGACCCAGCAACTTTCGCAGGCACAAGTTCATGGCGAGTGTTTGCCGTTCCCGAACTTTTGTCTGGAGCTTCAGCCAAAGCCAACCCGCCACCAATCATCTCTAATTGCCCTTCCGAGGCTGTGTTCAGCCGAGCTTCGTGCTTGATGATGTTTGGCCGGGCAGGTTTGCTGACGTCGACAACCGTGTAACCCTCACTGGAGGCTTGTTGGATGTACAGGTATTGCTTGCTACCTTGCTGCTGCACGAACATCTGTTGTACCGCAGCACCGGGCAGGGCCAGGTGCGCGACCACTGCCACCTGTTCGGCGGGTTCGTGTGGTTGGTCCTTCGCGTTTGCGATGGCTGCCAGCGCGACGATGAGCACGAATAGTGCTAACCCAACGCCCGGACAGCTTAGGACGGATCTTCTACTACATAACTTCATGACTCTCTCCTTAATGCTTAACTGCTTAGCAGGGGCCGCGTCGGATGTATCAATGCCGGTTTTATGAACTTAGTTCCGCAGCTAAATCTGCAGCCAGTGGAAAAGGTGTGGTCCCGTGTGGGGTACCAACCTTAGAACTTACGGCTCAATGGCAAGGAAAGGTCAGCAGGAGGGAGGAGGCCGGTTGTAGAGCCAGCTCTCTGAGGAAAGATTGGTAGCCAGGAAGACCGCCGAGACTACGTGAACATGGGACCGTACTGCGGGAACCAGAGTGAATTTGGGAGTGGGCGCCGTCCATTTCAGGGCGTCCCGAACCAGGTGTTGCTTCTTAACATCCGGCGACTGGGATTTTACGATCTTTACGCTGCCGCTCTCGGAGTTCAGTCGGGTGTAGCGAGTGGCAAGGCTGACGGATAGACAACAAATGGCGACCAGAACCAGCATTGCCCGCCAGTTCCGACATCGCCGAACATCCCGGCATGACGCTAGAAACATCGCGAGACCATCTCTAAACCGTAACTCGTTTGGATTATACACCGTAAGCCTTCTGGGCCATGAAAATCGGGGATAACCTTAGGAAGTCTCATTCTATTTGACACTTCCCCGGGGCTTTGTAGTTGTCCCGGGGCTTAAGCACCGAGGCATCTTCGTCGCAAAACAAACTGTCCGAGGGCTCAAAACGGAAACCGAATAGATAAGATGGCATTGTGATTCGTAGTATGGAAATGGGTGGTAGCGATCTGATATCCTCCACCAATCGTAAACCCGACTCTCCGCCAAAGGCGGAAGCGTCCCATGATCAGGCCAGGAGTAACAAAGTTCTGCTTCTGCCCATCATTCTTTCCGTCCTGAAAGAATGTCGAGTTGAGCTCAACTTCAGGCCAGAACTTCCGAAGCACCCGGTATTGGAAAGCGTTATTCCAGACGTAGGTTCGTCCTACAATGTCGGTATCAGCAACCGGAAGCCCGATCCCGAAGGTGCCCTGGAGGTCGAAGTCCCCCAGCCCTTTTCCGTAGGCGATCGTCGGCGTAATCACCGCGTGCGGCGCTCCATTTTTGTGGTCCCCCGTCGGCAGACTCCAACCCAGGAACGCTGTAAGAATGTAGTTACCGTGCTCCTCGTTTTCTGAGAACAACCGATATTTCACCAGAAATGCAACGTCGCCGAATCCATCGCGGACCTTGGGATCGTTGTGCATGAGATAAGGAGGCACATTGAAAATCACCTCCACTTTCTCGAACGGGATCAATTCCAACCCTTTGCCGCCGTCGTAGTTATTGGTGGTGACGCCCTTCGCGTTTTCCTGCCACAACTGGTCGTAGCGGTATTCTTCCTCCAGTCGCGGAGTGGTTGTAGCCAGCGGCGTGACCCAGTGAGGCTGCTCATCTTTGGTTTTGTCCACTCGGCAAACCAGTTCGAGAAGTATCCGTCCTGCGCAAACGTCAAGGTTGATGAAAGACAAAGAACGACGGTGACGACTAACAGAGGAACTTTACTCATTGGGCCTCCAATAAATGGTGGGTAAAAAGACTTAGAAGTGTACACTAAATACGTTTTCACAGTCTAATGCCATATAGTTGTATACTCATTCTACCGACTCAGGGCCGGACAGTGCTGGAGCCGTTCTTGTTGACCATACCGTGTCGTGACGGTAGGATTTCGTTCCAATGCAGAGGAACGGAAAATCCGGACAGAAGAACGAAGAGTTACTGAAGCTGCGTGACGCGGCTTTGCAACTAGGGATCAGCTTCCCGACGATTAAGCAGTGGATTTACAAGAAGAAGATTCGCAGCATCCGCACCGCCGG
>Ga0210408_10000060_pt1 | contig 169453 bp, 131 predicted proteins | sample IncBWH4MmetaG_FD_155471 | JGI IMG/M metagenome (GOLD analysis project Ga0210408, IMG submission 155471) | Forest soil microbial communities from Barre Woods Harvard Forest LTER site, Petersham, Massachusetts, United States - Inc-BW-H-4-M | ecosystem: Environmental > Terrestrial > Soil >... | reverse complement strand
GCAAACCAGGAGTATCCGGCCGCAGGCGACGCTGACCCGCGCCCATCGCCAACATTCTTCAACGAATCCACAAACGTCAATTTGTGCAAATACTTTACGCTCTTATACCCGAGCTGCCTTGCCACCCGCACACGCAACGGCGCTCCATGGTCCGCAGGCAAATCCTCTCCGTTCAAGTTGTACGCCAGAAATGTCTGCGCATGATACGCATCCGGCAAGTCCAGGCTGTCCCACGACTCGTCGAACGGCCAGAACACCACAAACTTCGCCTTCGGTGAAACGCCGACCAGATTCATCACGTAGGACAACGGCACGCCCGTCCATTCAGCAATAAAGGACCAGCCCTCTTCGCATGCCTGGTGTGTGATCTGCGTCTTCGCCGGCATGCGCTTGATCTCAGCCAGTGAAAACGCCGACGGCCTTGCCACCAGCCCATCAATCGTCAGCCGCCAGTCACCAAATCCCCCGGCCCGGAGCCGTTGATAAGGATCAGTCTTCGGTTGCGGTCCGCTCACCGGAACGACTTTGGAAACCTCGCTCCGGTTGAACTCCCGCGCCAGTGAACCGCTCGCCATCAGCAGCCGCTGCGTCGCGTACGTCAGCGTTTCGCCCGGCCCCCAAATTCCGCCCCAGTCGGGTGGGACAAGTCCGTAGTGGTCCGCAATCTTCGCCGCAACTCCCAGCCCGGTCACGCCCGCTGCGGCCGTCAATCCCGTCGTGATCAATTTCCGCCGCGAAACATGCGCGCTCATGGCCGCACCCTCCCGCCGCTCACTCGGCCCGTGATCATAGCCCCGGTTCGTTGGACGAATCCCGCCAGGCACACCATCGCCACGTGTATCAGCACGAACAGCACCAGCAAATTCGCCGCGAAAAAGTGGATCGTTCGCGCCGTCTCATAACCTCCGCTCGACCTCACGAAAAACGGAAATACCGATGTCACCGCCGGTGACATCGCCATTCCTGTCCAAATCATTAGCGGAAACAAAATGAAAACGACTGCCAGGTAGGAGAGTCTCTGCAGGATGTTGTAGCTGTACGCCTCTTCCGCCGCCGGCTTCTTAAAGCGCAGATGATTCCAAAGGTCGCTCTTGAGCGAACTCACCGAAAGTTGTCCCTTCGCTGGCAACAAATTCCTCCGGAAATGCTGCGACACGAGTCCCGAAATCGCATACAGCAATCCCGTCAGCACACACAGCCACGCCGCCTGAAAGTGCATGTACCGCCCCCAGCCCGACGGCCCGCCCAGCATGAACGGCAGCGGCAAATCCAAAATCGAAGGCGTCCCAAGCCCGCCGGTCTCGCCCCAATAAAACCGCGGGTGCGCGAGCAGAATTCCGAATCCGCTCACCACTAACGCAACGAAGCTGATTGTGTTTAGCCAATGCGTGATGCGAACCAGCAAAGAGAACCGCGCTGCATCCGGCCGACTCGCTTCCTGGATGGAGCCAGCCTCAAGGTAGGTAGTCGTCGCCATAACACCCTCCGCCAGCTACACCTCACCGCGAGCCGCAATATAGGGCGATTTGCATGTATTGTATCAGCGCCGGAGCTCATTCCTGACGAAACATTTTAGATTCGGCGTTCGATTTCAATGACCACGCACATCGGCCTTATCGGCTCGGGCAATATCACGCAAACGCATGCACGCGCTGCGCGCGCGATCCCGGACGTGCAAGTCGCCGCTATTTTTGGCACCAACGCCGAAGCCGTGGCCCGGCTCGCTTCCGAACACCACGCCAAGCCCTACAGTGATCTTGCCGCCTTTCTCGCACATAAGCCTCTGGACCTGGTCATGCTCGGCACTCCCTCCGGCCTTCACGCCGAGCAAGGAATCGCCGCGGCCCAGTGCGGCCTGCACGTCCTCACCGAAAAGCCCATCGACATCACCACAAAAAACGCCGACGCGCTCATCGCCGCCGCCGACAAAGCGAGCGTAAAGCTCGGCGTAATCTTTCAAGATCGCCTGAAGCCGAATATTCAGCTCCTAAAGAAATGGCTAGACCGCGGCCTCCTCGGCAAAGTGCTCCTCGTCGACGCGCGCGTAAAGTGGTATCGTCCGCCCGAGTACTACAGCAGCTCCAGATGGCGCGGCACCTTCGCACTCGATGGCGGCGGCGCACTCATAAACCAAGCCATCCACACCGTGGATCTCCTCGTTTGGCTGCTGGGTGATGTCGTTCGGGTAGAGGCACGTACCGCGACCGTCCTCCACAAAATCGAAGCCGAGGACACGGCTTTCGCAACTCTCGAATTCGCCAGCGGCGCCGTCGGCACGTTTCTCGCCACTACAGCGGCCTATCCCGGCTACCCGCGCCGCCTCGAAATCACCGGCACACACGGCACCGTAATTCTCGAGCATGATCGCATTATCGCCGCCGATCTTCGCAATCCTCCGCAGGACTTTGCTAGCATCACGACGGGCGACTCCAACCAAAGTGCCTCCTCCGCAGCGGTCACCGATATCAGCGGGCATAAAGCCATCCTCGAAGACTTTCTCCACGCCATCGCGAACAATATCCAGCCAATCTGCAACGGTCGCGAGGGCCGCCGTAGTTTGGCTCTTGTAGGAGCCATCTACAATTCCGCCCGCAATTCGCGCGTCTGACTCAGCTCCCATCGACCAGCGATGGAAAATCCTTGACACGTCCCTCGCATCGTGCTTCCATCGATAAACGATGGGAAACGACCTCCTTCCCGGGACTCTCGACATGCTCATCCTCAGTTCGCTCACCCGCGGCGAACGCCACGGCTACGGCATCGCCCAACACCTGAAGGAGATTTCCGAAGAGGTGCTCGACGTCGGCGAAAGCTCCCTCTATCCCGCGCTGCAGCGTTTGCTGCTCAACGGCTGGGTCACTGCGGAATGGGGCGCATCCGAAAATAATCGCCGCGCCCGTTATTACAAGCTGACCGCTGCGGGCCGCAAACAACTTGCCGCCGAGAATCGCGAGTTTGACCGGATGATTGTCGCCATCCAAAAGGTGATGTCATGCGCCTGATTCGCCGCATTCTTTATTTCTTTGGCCAGCGCCGCGAAGAAGCCGAATTGAAAGAAGAGATGGAATTTCACCGCCAAATGATCGAGCAAGAATCTGGGGACCGTTACGCCGCCAATCGTCGCATGGGTGCGTCCTCGCTCGCTCGCGAAGACGCGCGCGCCGTTTGGTTTCCGCTGCGCCTGGACAGCGTGTTACAAGACATCCGCGTCGGCTTCCGCATGCTACGGCGCAGTCCAGGCTTCTCGCTCCTCGCAATCCTCTGCCTCACGCTAGGAATTGGCGCCAACGCCGCAGTTTTCAGCTGGATCGAAGGCATCCTCTTTCGCCCCTATCCCCTCGTCGCGCATCAGGAGCGCCTCGTCGCCGTCGGCGGCACCGCACGCGACGAACCCCGAGGCACCTCGCTTTCCTGGCCGGACTTCCAGGATCTGCAGCGAAGTTGCACGCTTTGCGAAACGGCCTTTGTGAGTAAAATTACCGGTACCACCCTCAGCATCGGCGATCGCGCCGAACGTACCACCGGCAGCATCGTGTCCGCCAATTATTTCGACGCCATCGGCGTTCCCCCTATGCTCGGCCGCGGGTTCCTCCCCGGGGAAGATCAGGGACAAAGCGCGCATCCCGTCACGGTGATCAGCTACCAGCTTTGGCAAGGCCGCTTCCGTGGCGACCCGCAAATCATCGGCAAGACGGAACGCCTCGACGGCGTCCTGCACACGATCGTCGGCGTTGCGCCCGAGGGTTTTTACGGCACCTTTGTCGGCTGGCGCATGAACTTTTGGGTGCCCGTTTCCATGGAAGACACCTTCGAGGGTGGAGGCTACAAGCTCGAAGATCGCGGTGCGCGCTGGATAGAATCTTACGCGCGGCTCAAGCCCGGCGTCACCCAGCAGCAGGCGCAGCAAGAGTTCGCTGCGATCTCGCAGGGGCTGGAAGCCACCTACCCCGCCACCAATCGCGGCCGCGGCATCAAGCCCTGGCCCTTGTGGCAAACGCCGTTCAACAACGCCGCGACCCTGCTCCCCACGTTGGAAACCATGCTCGTCGTCGTCGTGTGCGTCCTATTCATCGCGTGCGCCAACGTTGGCAACTTGCTCCTCGTCCGCTCTTTCGCCCGCCGCCACGAAATGAGCGTGCGCCTGGCCATCGGCGCGGACGCCGCGCGCCTGTGGCAGCAGTTGCTCACGGAAGGCCTGGTGCTGTCCCTCTTTGGAGCCGCCGGCGGCCTCCTCGTCGCATACTGGTGCCGGCACGCGCTGGTCCTGCTTTTCCCCGCGCGCGGCGGCGTGCAGATGTATCTCCCCGGCGAACTCGATTGGCGCGTGCTCGCACTCAGCGCCGCTGTGTGCTTTGCCACTACGCTGTTGATGGGCCTCGTCCCCGCGCTGCAAACGCGCAAAATAGATCTCGCCAGCTCCATGAAAATGGAAGCCGCCGGGGTCGTCGGTGGTCACGGCCGCGCCTGGGTACGCTCCGGCTTAGTGCTAGTTCAAGTCTCCCTCAGCTTCATTTTGCTCGTTGGCACGGGCCTGCTGATGCAGAGCTTGCTGACGATTCGCAGCACCAGCCCCGGCTTCAATGCCCGCGGCGTGCAGTACACCGGCATTGACCTCGTTTCCGTCGGCTACACTCCCGCGCGCGCGCAGAGCTTCCAGGACGAACTGCTCGAGCGTGTCCGCTCCCTCCCCGGCGTGGAGTCCGCAGCCTTCTCACGCATGGTTCCGCTCAGCTACGTCAGCTCTGCTACCGCGCCCGTCGTCGTCGATGGTTACACCCCGCCGCCGGAGGAATCGCCCACCGTTGACTACAATGAAGTCGGCCAGGACTATTTCGCCACCATGGGCATTCCGCTCGTCGCCGGCCGCGAATTCACCCGCGGCGACGACGACAAAGCCGCGCTCGCCGCTGTGGTCAACGAAACCATGGCTCAGCGCTACTGGAACGGCCGCAACCCGCTGGGCCAGCGCCTCCAGCTCAAGGGCCGTTGGCTGCAGGTCGTCGGCATCGCCAAGGACTCGAAATATTCCAGCGTGCGCGAGAAGCCCACGCCGTTTTTCTTTATTGCGCTGCGCCAAAACAACCTGCGCGGCGGCGTCTTGAACATCCGCACGCCGCTCGCGCCGCAAACCATGGCCACAGCGCTCGCCCGCGAAGTGCACGCACTCGACCCCAACATCGCCCCGTACGAACTCATTACCATGCAGGAGCAGCTCGCGCGCTCCACGTCGCCACAAATGGTCGCGGTAACTCTCGTTGGCGTTCTCGGCGGCTTGGCGCTGCTGCTCTCCGCCATCGGACTCTATGGCGTGATGTCGTATGCAGTCTCGCAGAGCACGCGTGAACTCGGCCTGCGCATGGCCCTCGGCGCGGGCGCCTCGAACCTGCTGCGCCTGGTGCTCTCGCGCGGACTCGCACTCACCGGTGCCGGCGTGGTGCTTGGCGCCGGCATCGCGCTGCTGCTCACGCGCCTCTTAGGCAACCTGCTGTACAAGGTCAGTCCCCGCGACCCGCTAGCCTTCGGCTTGGCCTTAGTGGTTATGACTACTGCTGCGATGGCCGCTTGCTTCGTGCCCGCTTGGCGCGCCACGCGCACCGACCCAGCCCGCATCCTCCGCGATTAAGAAGCCAGCACTTGCGTCCCTGCGGGCGCTCAAAACCTTTCGAGTCCTGCCTCTACCCTGACTAAAATCTGTAAGCGCCAAGGCCATTCGCGTCGCTCGGTGGTATAGTGCCAAGAAATTTTTGCTGCATTGGTGGGTCCATGCCCGTCTGGGAGGGTGTATGGAAGCTTGTGTTTCAAATATTCCGCGACAGCTTATTGGTGCTCTCGCCGCCCACGCGATATTGCTTTTCGCCGTTACAGTAGTTCCGGCCAGTGCTCAGGATAAAAATCCGCTCGCCAACGATCCCGCGGCCGCGAAGCTGGGCGAATTCGAGTTCCGCGCCAACTGCGCCTTCTGCCACGGCCTGGGCGCGCGTGGCGGCGGCCGCGGCCCCGACCTGACGCGCACGCGAAAGAAGCACGGAAATTCCGATGCCGACCTCTTTCGCACCATCAACGAAGGCGTTCCCGGCACGGCCATGCCTCCCAACGGCGCCACCCAGCAGGGCGTGGGCATGACCGAAGAGGAAATCTGGCAGGTGATCTCTTACATTCGCAGCGTGCAGGTGAAAACTTCCGCGCAGCAGTCGGGAAATGCCGCGCACGGCAAGGAGCTTTTCACCGGTTCGGCCGCCTGCGCGACATGCCACATGATCGATGGTAAAGGTGGCCGCCTCGGTCCGGACCTGACCGCCGCGGGCACCGCGCGCTCGACGGACTATCTTGTCGATTCCATCCGCAATCCCAGCCGCCGACTCGCGCAAGGAATTTCGGAAGCCATGAAGGAATTCTCCCAGGAATACGAAACGGTGGCCGTCACCGACGAACGTGGCCAGAAATTTCTGGGTGTGGTCTTGAACGAAGACAATTTCACCGTGCAAATGCTCGATACCCGCGAACAGCTTCACCTTTTCGAAAAAGACAAGTTGCGCTCGTTCGAGAAGACCCGCGAATCCCTGATGCCGCGCTACGATGAAAAAATGCTTCCGGACAAAGATCTGCGGGACATCGTGGCCTATTTGCTGAGTCTGGGTGCCGGCAATTCCGTCCAGTGAGTTTTGAATGTGGAGGCGAAGATGGCGGCCTACTTCATCGTCGATATCGATGTTCACGATCCCGCAGGCATGCGCGAATACCTGGAAAGTGTGCCTGGCACACTGGCCAAGTATGGCGGCCGCTACATCGTTCGCGGCGGCAAATTCGAAGTCGTCGAAGGAAACTGGCAGCCAACTCGTGTCGTAATGATGGAATTCCCAACTATGGAGCAAGCCAAAAAATGGTATGACTGCGAAGAATACAAAGACATGAAGGCGGCCAGACAAGCGTCCGCAAGGACAGACATCGTTTTGGTAGAAGGAGTCTAGTGTGCTGCGAACCTTTGTTCGAGATGATGTGCAGGCAAGGCCGGTGATGAAGCACACGATTCGCGTGGCGCTTACGCTCGTGATTTGCGGCTCATTCTCCTGCTGTTTGCCGGCCCAGGTGACTCCGCAACGGCTCCTCGATTCCGCGAAAGAGCCGCAGAACTGGCTCACCTATTCCGGCGACTACGCCGGCCATCGCTTCAGTGCTCTCGACCAGATCAATACCGGCAACGCGCACGCGCTCGTGCCCAAGTGGGCCTATCAGACCATGGCAGGAGGAAAATTCGAGACTACCCCACTCGTCGTCGACGGCGTGCTCTATGGCACTGGTCAAGACAATCGCGCGTTCGCCTTGGACGCACGGAGCGGCAGGCCCATCTGGCAGTACCAGCGTGCCTTGCCCGCCGATATTAGGCCCTGCTGCGGACGCGTCAATCGTGGCTTGGCCATTTTAGGCGACAAGGTCTTTCTCGGAACCCTCGATTCACACCTCATCGCCCTCGACGCCAAAACCGGCAACGTCGTCTGGGATGTCACCACTTTCGATTACAGCAAAGGCTACAGCATCACCCTAGCGCCTCTCGCTGTGAAGAATCTCGTGCTCGTTGGCGTCAGCGGCGGCGAGTACGGCATTCGCGGTTTCATCGACGCCTACGACGCAAACACCGGCGAGCGCAAATGGCGCTTCTTCACCGTTCCTGGTCCAGGTGAACCCGGTCACGAAAGCTGGGAAGGCGACTCCTGGAAAATCGGCGGCGCTCCCGCCTGGATCACCGGCTCCTACGATCCTGCAACCAACACCACATTCTGGACCACCGGCAATCCTTCTCCCTCCAATCGCGGCGAAGGCCGCACGGGCGACAACCTCTACAGCAATTCACTTCTGGCCCTCGACCCCGATACCGGCAAACTCAAATGGTATTTCCAATTCACCAAGCACGACGAACACGATTACGACGCCACGCAAGTTCCCGTTCTCCTCGAGCGCGATGGCAAGCACTTGCTTGTTCAGGCCAATCGCAACGGTTTCTTCTATGTCCTCGACCGCACCACCGGCAAATTAATCTCCTCCAGCGCATTTGCGAAAGTCACCTGGAGCAACAGCAAAGATTCCGAAGGACGCCCCGTCGCCAGCAAGGAAGCGAGCCCCACGCCGGACGGCAGTCGCGTCTGCCCCGGTGCCGCGGGCGCCACAAATTGGATGTCGCCCACCTTCGACCCGCAAACCGGGCTGTTCTATGTGACCGCCCGCGAGCAATGCGACATTTTCAGCACCGCGCCGCAGCCTTATCAAGCCGGACACGCCTATTACGGCAGCGCGTATTTCCCAAACGATGACACCGCGCCATTTTGGGGTGCCTTGCGCGCTCTCGACCCCGGCACTGGCAAAATCAAGTGGGAATGGAAGCATCCGTCGCCAACCTGGTCCGGAGTCCTCTCTACCGCCGGCGGCCTCGTCTTCACCGGCGATGCCGAAGGAAATTTCATCGCCCTCGACGCCGCCACCGGCAAGCCGCTATGGCATTTCCAAGCCGGCGCATCCGTCTACTCATCGCCGATGGCTTACGCAGTCGACGGAAAAGAATACATCGCGGTAGCCGCCGGCTCCGCCCTCTTCACCTTCGGCCTACCGTAGACTCGTGAGTGGCGGTCAGGTATTTCCTGGCCCGAACTCTGCTCTGACTCTGCGCCCTCTGTGAACTTTGTGGTGAAATCGCTTTCCGTTGTCTTCGCTCGCCTCAAGCCCCTAGCATCCCGATCGCCGTTAGCGCGTAAATCGCCGCGCATTCCCGCGCTTTGCGCAAATCCACATACTCATGTGGTCCGTGCGCGACGGACAGCAACCCAGGGCCATAAGCATAAGCGGGGATTCCTAACGCCCTATAAAAGCGAATCTCCAATAACCCCGGGCAAATCTCAAACCGAGGCGCTTCGCCCGTAATCGTCTTCACGCTCTCCGCAAGCACGCAGCCGAGTTCCTCGTTCTCCGAGCAAGCTGCCGCCCGACCTTCCTGCAAGATCGTCCACTCCAGGCGAATGCCATCACGCCGGCACTCCTCTAGCGGCTCGATCAGCCGCCCTTTCTCCGTATTAAAATCTTCTTCCGGGTTGACCCGTCGGTCCACCGTAAACCAGCATTCCTCCGGCACCACATTAAAATTCGTCCCGCCGCCGCTCTCCCCTCCCAGCATCAAAATCGAATTGCGCCTCTGCTCCACGCCAATCGTGCAACCTGTTTCCCGCTGCTCCACCTCGCGCTTCAATTCCTGTAGCCGTTCCACCACCCGCACCATCTGTTCAAACGCATTCTCGCCTCGATGCTGCAAACCAACATGCGCGGATTTACCCATCACCCTAACGCGCAAAGAAATGGCACCGCGATTGGCGTTCCACACCACCCCGCTGGTCGGCTCCGCCAGCAGCATGCCGATTCCATCGCGACCCAGCAGCCCCCGCGCGGCAAGCCACGCCGAACCGCGCGCTCCTCCTGTTTCTTCGTCGGGAACCAAAGTGATCGCAATCTTCCCGTCCAAATCCACGCCGCACATCTGCAAAGCGCGAATTGCGTACATCATGGCCACAATCCCGCCCTTCATGTCGCAAGAGCCCCGCCCAAACAAAAAATGCTCCCTGCGCACCGGCTGAAATTGCTCCGCCGATTGCGCCGGCACCACATCGTAGTGTCCATGAAAGTACAGCGTGCGCTTTCCCGCTCCGAAAGTCGCAATTAGACTGACAGCCGGTTCGTCCGTTCCATCGCGCCCGGGAACGCCCTTCTCCTGAATGGCATCTCTTGGTTTGATCTTGGCGGTGGGAGTTGGGAACTCGTGCCGCTCGCACAAGACGCCCGCTTTACTCAGTTGCTTCTCCAGCACTTTCGCGCAAGCGCCATAGTTCCTGCCGGGAGGATTCTCCGTCGCCACGCTAACCAGTTCTGCCAGCGCCGCCCCCATCTCCTCCTCGCGCGGCTCCAGCCAAGCAACCAACCGTTCAGCAATATCCGAACGCGCCGTGGCCGTCATCCGTCGCATACTAGAAGCACGCGCGCCCACCGCCAAGCTCCAAATTGGTGACTCTGATCCGTGCGTTTTTTCCTTGACAAGCGATTACTTCGCGCGTACCATAATCATTGGGTAAATTTGTGGCCGTACCCGTAACGCCAGGATCCTGCTGGCGTTTTTGCTTTTATGACCCGGAAACGCCATCCCCTGAATGGCCTTGAGCCGGTCGCATCCGCACAATTCATGCTGCAACGTAAACACCTTTAGAATAAACACTTGTAAAAGTGTGTGAAAATAAAGGACTTTAAGTTCCTTTAGAATGAACACTTGTGAAAAACCCGGGGGAGGGGTTCGCTCTTAAAAGGGCAACGCAGTATTACAAGGCAAATGGAATTAATTAGTTCTGACCGTCCCTTGCGTTGACGACAATTAGCGTGATGTCGTCTTGCTGTTCGTTAGGGTTGAACCGCCGAACTTCCTCAACAACGGCCTCCAATAGCGGTTGTGAGCGTAGCCCACGATGCCGCCGAAGCGTTTCGACCAGTCGTTGTTGGCCAAACTCCTCTCCTGCATCATTCGATGACTCGGTTATGCCGTCAGTATAGAGAGCGAGAGTGTCTCCGGGAAGGAGCTGCTGTTCCTCTATCGAACAATTCCACTCCTCGAAAAGTCCTAGCACCGTGGACGTGGAGTCCAGTCGTTCCAAAGTGTTGTCATGCCGCAGGAGAAGCGGCGAGAGATGCCCGCAATTCGCATAGCGTAGCCTCCGTGCACTGTCGTCATACTCAGCGAAGAAGAACGTCGCGTAATCCCCATCGGCGGTGTTCTCGTAAAACAACTGATTGACCGATCGCAAGAATTGTTGCGGCTGATCGGAAGCAATCGCGCACTGGCTGCGGAGATTCGCCTGTAGATTCGCCATCAAGAGAGCGGCGGCGATTCCTTTTCCAGCGATATCGGCAATGACCAGTCCAAGCCGTCCGCGGCCGAGGTCCAAGAAATCGTAGTAGTCTCCGCCAACGTGGCGAGCCTGAATACAAGCGCCCGCGTATTCAAGTGTTCTAACCTGCGGCATTCTTTGGGGGAACAATCTCGCTTGCACCTGTCTTGCAATTTCGAGTTCCCGAGCGGCGCGGCGCTCGGACTCTAGTTTCTCTGCCGTCTGTCGGCGTTGTTTTTCAACTTCTTGGCTAGCGCGATCGAACCCTACTAGGGCGAAAGAGTTCCCATCGGGGTCTTCGAAGCTTGTGAACACTCCGCCCCAACCTGGTTCTTTCGGCGGATGAAGAAAAGCAACACCGCGTTCAAGCCACTCGCGGTACTTTGCGCCGACATCCTCAGTGAGAAAAACAATCTGCCTCGCCTGACCTACGTGTTGGTAGTCCTCCGCGTCGGGTTTGGGTGTGACGAGAGCCAGCATCGCCGTCCCATCGGGAGGGGCGACCGCAACCCAGCGGTCTCCGCTCGGTACGTCGTAGTCAGCGACCAAGCTAAATCCAAGACGGTCCACAAAAAATTGTAGGCTTCGGTCTTGGTCCCGAACGAAGAGGGTCACGTTCTGGAGGCGAAGGTATGGATCTCGTCGGTCCAGGCGAAGAGCCGGTCCGATAGACCAAAGAGGTGAATCAGAACTACCCATAAGTGGATTGTACTCGGCTCTGCACTCAGGCAGAACATGATGGTAATGATATACCGCATGCATTTTTCCCTGTCAGACCTGATCAACGCTAACCGGAAACTGACCCACCACCCGCATTCGCTCCGCGTTGACACGCCCGCACGCCTCCGCTACGCTTTCCAGTTCGCGCATCCCGCAATTTCGCTGCGTGCAGCTACTTGAGTCTCAGGTCGCAAGACCCGAGCCTAAACTGGACATCGCCGCATGGCTGAAGAAAAGCTTCCCGCCCGCTCGCAAGATTTTTCCGAGTGGTACAACCAACTAGTTCTCAAGGCGCAGCTAGCCGATTACGCCCCCGTGCGCGGCTGCATGATCGTGCGTCCCTACGGCTGGGCGCTCTGGGAAAACATCCAGCAAGCTCTGGACCGCCGGTTCAAAGCCACCGGCCACCAAAACGTGGCCTTCCCGCTTTTGATCCCGCGCAGCTTCATCGACAAAGAGAAACATCACGTCGAGGGTTTCTCTCCGGAGCTCGCGGTTGTCACCATCGGCGGCGGCGAAGAGCTCGCCGAGCCCCTCGTGATTCGCCCAACTTCCGAAACCATCATCGGCCACATGTGGTCAAAGTGGATTCAGTCTTACCGCGACCTGCCCGTCCTCATGAATCAATGGAATAGCGTTGTGCGCTGGGAGCTGCGCACCAAACTCTTCCTGCGCACGCTCGAATTTTTCTGGCAGGAAGGCCACACCGCGCACGCCACCCGCGAGGAAGCCGAAGCCGAAACGCGTCAAATGCTCGACATCTACACCGATTTCGCCGTCAATGACGCCGCCATTCCCGTCATCCCCGGCAGAAAATCCGACGCCGAGAAGTTTGCCGGCGCCGACACCACCTACTCGCTAGAGGCCATGATGGGCGACCTCAAGGCCTTACAGTTCTGTACGTCGCATTTTCTGGGCCAGAACTTTGCACAAGCGTTTGAAGTTCGCTACCTCGATCAAAGCGGCCAACTCCAGCATTGTTGGACAACCTCCTGGGGCCTTTCGACGCGCGTAATCGGCGCCATCATCATGGTTCATGGCGACGACCAAGGTCTTGTTCTGCCCCCCAAAATTGCTCCCTATCAGGTGGTTATCGTCCCCATCCACAAAACGGACGAAGAAAAATCGCTGGTCCTCGACACCGCGCGAAAGCTGAAAGCGGATCTGGTGAAAGCCAACATTCGTGTCACCCTCGATGAGCGCGAAGGCCAAAGTCCCGGCTGGAAATTCAACGATTGGGAAATGCGCGGCGTTCCCCTGCGCATTGAGCTCGGTCCAAAAGACGTCGCCAAGCAAGCCGCCGTCCTGGCCCGCCGCGACCGCCCTGGCAGAGAAGGGAAGATCAGCGCATCCCTCTCCGATTTGCCCGTCACGGTGGAACGCCTGCTCGCCGAAATTCAGCAATCGCTCCATGACAAGGCTTTAGCTTTTCGCAAGGCCAACACGCACGACGCCAAAACCTACGACGAGCTCAAGAAAGCCGTCGAGAGCGGTTTTGCTTTGTCCTATTGGTGTGGAAACCCAGATTGTGAAGCCAAGATCAAGGAAGAAACCCGCGCCACCATGCGTTGCATACCCCTCGAACAATCGGGCGGCCCCGGCGTTTGCGTATACTGCGGGAAACCTGCATCAGAGCGCGCCATCTTCGCTCGCGCTTATTGAGGCGAGCCCTGGTTCTCGCCGCTCTTCAAGCTGTTTGCCAACCTAGTCCTGCGCAAGCCCGCTCCTCGCGGAATACAATCCGCTATTGCTCTCTCGGAACACCTGCCGCACCTCGCACTCGACACCTTCTCCGCGCCAGTGTTAGCGTAAAAACACTGACAATCCGCGGTTTTTCGCTGAACGACCTGCGGTGGCCGGCATTTGGAGGGGCATTCTGGTGGTCTACGAAAGTAAAACGTCCCGCGCACCCCAGCAGCGCGGCGCAAGCAAACTCACAGCCATTCTGTACACCGCGTTCGTCATTTTTGGCGTCTTTGCCGCCGTAAAGCTTCTCCCTCCTTACATTGCCCAATACCAGCTGTCCGACAAAATGCAGGAGCAAGCCCGCTTTGCGGTCGTAAATCACTACAGCGAAGAACAGATCCGCGACACCATCTTCAAAGAAGCCCAGGATCTCGAGGTCCCCGTCCAAAAAGAGGACATCAAGGTCCTCGCCTCCGCCTCTGTCGTGAGAATTTCGCTGGACTACACTGTTCCCATCGACTTGCTCATTTACAAAATGCAGCTCCACTTCACCCCCTCCAGCGAGAACAAATCGCTTCTCTGAGCACCACCTTCCTGTGCGCGCTCCGAGTCTCTCCGAGCTCCCTGCCTTTCGCGCCTGTGCCCATTTCGCAACTCCGCGATTTTCTCCCGCGCCTTCCTTACCGTACCCACTTGCGAGACAATAGAATTCCAGCCAATGGGAGCTAGAGCGTGCGCATTCGCATCCTGAAAGGTTTTTGGACCTCCGGTCTCGGTCTGACCATTCTTGGCATAATCTTCGCCATTTTTCTGACCTCCATCGGGGTGTTCGCTTACTACTACTCCAAGTATTCCCGCATGATCGATGCCCGCCTTTCCGGCCACGTCCTGCAGAACACCACGCAGATCTTCTCCGCTCCGGAGCATATCTCGGTAGGCGAGGCCATCAGTCCGGAAGAGCTCACCGGCTATCTCCAGCGCGCCGGCTACCGCCCGCAAGCCGACGAAAACGCCCTGGGCCAGTACACCATCCAGCAAAACTCCGTGGATATCCGCCCCTCCAAGCTTTCCTATTTCGTTGGCGGCAATTCCCTGGACGTGCAATTCACCGGAAAGATCATTCGAGCCATCCGCCCCCTCGGCGGTGGCAACGCGGTCGATAACGCCGAAATCGAGCCGGAGCTCATCACCAATCTTTTCGATAGCGCGCGCGAAAAACGGCGTCCCGTCCGTTACGACGATCTCCCGCCGCTCCTGGTCCACGCCATTCTGTCCGCGGAAGACAAGCGCTTCTTTGAGCACGGGGGCTTCGACTTCGTGCGCATCGCCGGCGCTGCATGGGCGGATTTGCGCCACACCAGCAATCATTTCCAGGGCGCCAGCACCATCACCATGCAAGTGGCACGCACTTTTTTCCTGAGCAATGAGCGCACGCTTCGCCGCAAAGTTGCCGAAGCCACGGTTTCTCTCGAACTCGAGCAGCGTTTCACCAAACAGCAAATTTTCGAGCTGTATGCCAACGAAGTTTATCTTGGCAATCGCGGCAGTTTCGGCATTCGCGGCTTTTCCCAGGCCAGCGTCGCATACTTCGGCAAGGATCTGCGGCAGCTCACCCTGCCCGAATGCGCTTACCTTGCCGGGATTATTCGCGCTCCAAATTATTATTCCTCGGCCGACCGCCATCCCGAGCGCGGCGCGCAAGCTCGCGACCGCGTGCTCACACAAATGGCCGAAAACCGGTACATCAACGAGCCCGACGTCCGCGAAGCCAAGCTCGCCCCTTTGAAGATCGTCAAAGCCTCTGTCTCCGGCAGCGAAGCTCCCTACTTCGTAGACATGGTCAAGGACCACCTGCTCGACAAATATTCTGAAAACGATCTGCTCAGCGAGAATTTTCGCGTTTACACCACGCTCGATCCGGCATTGCAGCGCGCCGCCGGGGCCGCCATTGAAGTCGGAATGAAGAACGTGGACACTCTTCTGACGAAAAAATACGACCGTTGGCGCAAGGAGCAAGCCAAGAAGGGCAGCAACGAAGCCATCCCTCAGGCGCAAGCCGCGCTGGTAGCTCTCGACCCGCGTACTGGAGAGATCAAAGCGGTGGTCGGCGGGCGCGACTATGGTCAAAGCCAGCTTAACCACGCTCTTGCGCATCGCCAGCCTGGTTCCGTCTTCAAGCCTTTCGTCTATGCGGCCGCATTCGATAACGCCGTGGACGGCGTACAGCCGATCGTCACTCCCGCCACCACCATCGATGACGAACCCACCACGTTCGAGTACGACGGCGTCGACTACACACCCAACAATTTCGGCGAGAAATTCATGGGCCGGGTCACCGCTCGCGACGCTCTCACCAATTCACTGAACGTCGCTACCATAAAAGTCGCCGAACTCATCGGCTACGGCCGCGTGGTGCAAATCGCGCGGCAAATGGGCCTGGGCAATAATATTCGCGCCACCCCCGCCGTCGCGCTTGGCGCCTACGAAATGACACCGGTGGACGTTGCCGCCGGCTACACCACCTTTGCCAACATAGGCACGCGTGCCGAACCACAGTTCATTCGCAATATCATCGGCGCCGATGGCGAAATACTCGAGAAAATTACGCCGCAAACGCACACCGCGCTGGATCCGCGCGTCGCCTACCTGGTAACCAGCGTGCTCAAGGACGTCTTGAATCATGGCACCGGCGCCGGCGTGCGCGCCCGTGGTTTCACCCTGCCCGCGGCTGGAAAAACGGGAACCTCGCGCGATGCCTGGTTTGCCGGTTTCACCTCCAATCTTGTTTGCGTGGTCTGGATCGGATTTGATGACAATCGCGACCTCGGCCTTTCCGGTCCCGTGGCTGCCGCCCCTATCTGGGCGGATTTCATGAACCACGCCACCGCGCTGCCCATTTATCGTGACGTGAAGGATTTCGACCCGCCCGACGGCATTCAATCCGTGCTCATCGATCCTGAGTCCCTCCAGTTGGCCACGTCGAATTGCCCCACCACGCGTCAAGAGGTCTACATCGCTGGCTCCGCCCCTACGCAATACTGTGAAATTCATGGTAGCCACAATGTTTTCACCTCCACCGGTTCCTGGCTTTCCCACGTTTTTGGTGGAGGTCAACCCAAGGAGCCTCCCAAAGACGGCGTCGATCCCAAGACACTTCCTTACGACCCGAATCGTCCTCCTAATGCCACTGGGCAGGGCCAGCCAGGCCAGCAGACTCCTGAAGCTAAAGAGGCCAAGGACAAGGAAGAGGAAAAGAAAAAGAGTCCTTTGAAGAAGATTTTTGGTATCTTTGGAGGTAAGAAGAAGGACTCCGACAACCCTAAGCCCGACGAGGCATCAAAGCCGGACTAGCTAAGCCGGAGACAAAGGAGAATCGCCATGATCAGTTCTCGAGTGGCGTTACCCGTTAGTTTTCTCCTCGTTTGCCTGACCCTTCCCTCCATCGGCCAGACCAGCGACGACACGCCCAAAGAATCTTTTGTTCCTCCCATGCAGACGCAGTCGCAAGTTTCCAACACCGCGGCAAATCCTGCGGAGCGTCAGCTTAGCGGCGAACAGCTGGGAGACCTGTACATGGCTCGCAAGCAGTATCGCGAGGCCATGGAGCAATACCGCACGCTGAGCGAGCAAAATCCCCGCAACGCGGTTTACCTGAACAAACTCGGCATCGCGTTGCATCAGCAAACCGTTTTGGGACTCGCGTTGAAATATTACGAGCGGGCCGTGAAGGTGGACCCGCGATATGCCGACGCGGAAAACAATATTGGCACCATCTGGTATCAGCGCAAGAAATACGGCAAGGCCGTTCGCGCGTATCAAAAGGCCATCAAGATGCGCGACGATATGCCTGTGCTCTACAGCAATCTTGGCTACGCCTATTTTAGCCAGGGCAAGTACGATGATTCTATCGCCGCCTTCCGGACCGCTCTAGCCAAGGACCCGCAGTTTTTCGAGCGCGGCTCTTCACGCAACGGCTCCGTTCTTCAGGATCGTTCGGTGCCGGACCGCGGGCGCTTTTATTTCTTGCTGGCTAAATCCTTTGCGGAAGGCGGCAATATCGAGCGCGCCGTCTTCTATCTTCGCAAGTCCAAAGAGGAAGGCTACACCAAGATCGATGACGTCAAGAAAGACCCGGCATTCGCCGCCGTGCTGCAAGATCCAGTCGTCATCGATCTGCTGACTCCCAAACCGGTTGAAACCGCGCAACCCTAAGCCGGTTCTCAAGCACGTTTCGCTACGTTTATCATTGGTCGCAATCTCATCCTGGGCGAATACCGCCTGTCTTGCGTCTGCTACAATGCGTAAGAACCATGTCCCAGTATCGTTTCATCTGCCGCGCTCTCTTGGTCCCATGCGCGCTCCTGTGTGTCGCGGCATCTCTCGACGCGCAACAAACTTCAGCCAGTTCGAACGGTTCCACTCAGGCCGGCGTCTATCTCGTCTTCCCATTTGAAAACGCCCGCGCCTCGCCCCGGCTCGACTGGCTCAGCGAAGGTCTCGAGGAACTCACCATCCAGGCACTATCGGCCGGTGGCCAGGAGGTTTATTCCCACGCCGGCCGCACCACCGAGCTCGAACGCGACGGCTTGCCGTTTTCCGCGAAGCTCAGCCGTGCCAGCATGCTGCGGGTCGCGCAAGACGTGGACGCCGACTTCGTTATCTTCGGTTCGTTCACTTCCGACGGCAAAACCCTAACCATAGATTCGCGCGTTCTGCGCATCGATCCCCTAGCGCTGCTTCCGTCCGTGCGCGAGACCGGTCCTCTTGAGTCGTTGATTGAAATGCAATCCAAAGTGGTGTGGCGCCTCCTTGCCGAGAACGATAAAGCCTACCGTCCGACGCTCGCCGAATTTTCCAAGGCGCAGCGTCCTTTGCGTCTTGACGCTTTCGAGCATTACATTCGCGGGTTGCTCGCCAATGAAGACGAGGCACGCCTGCGTGAATTGCGCGAAGCTTCGCGGCTCGAGCCGGCCTGGCCCGATCCCTATTTCGCACTAGGCGAGACCTATTTCAGTCGCAACGACTGTGCCAGTGCTCTCGCGTTTCTGACGCACGTTCCATCCATACACAGCCGCTATGTTGAAGCGCTTTTCTCCACCGGAGTTTGCCGTTTGCAACTGAATCAGCCGGATCGAGCCGAAGAAATTTTTACTTCGCTGCAGCACTCCTTAACGGGAGGCGTCGATGCCAATAACGAAGCGCAGACCGGCGTGTCCGGCGCGGACCTTCCGGAGATATTGAATAATCTGGCTATTGCCCGGGCGCGCCTGGGGCAAACCGCAGAGGCGCAAGCCGATCTCCGCCGCGCCACCGACCTCGATCCCGACGAAGACGACTATCCCTTTAATCTCGGATTGCTTGCCATGCAGTCCGGCAATTTCGCCGCCGCCACCGCCGCTTTTCGCGACGCCTCCGAACGCAAACCGGAAAATCCCGAGGACCGCTCGCTGCTCGTTCAGTCCTTGGAAAAAGATGGGAAAAAAGCGGAGGCCGACCAGGAGCGGGAATCCGCCGCGGAGTCCCTCGGCCCGAATGCACTGCAGTCTGTGCATCTTGACGCAAAACCCGACGCGACTTTCCGGCTCGCACGCATTCGTACGGAGCTGGATACTACCGCGTTGCGCCTGGAAATCGCGGCTTCATCCAAGGGAGCGAATTCCGCTGCTTTGCGTGTCTCCGCGGACAGCGCCGCCGCGCACATTCGTCATGGGCGCCAGGAGCTTACTGCCGGGCGCCTCGATTCCGCCGAAAACGAGTTTCGTGGCGTTCTGCAAACTGAGCCGGCCAACGCCGCCGCGCACCGCGGTCTCGGCGAAATCAGTCATCGGCGCGGCAAGCTTGACGATGCAGTGAAGGAACTGCAGGCTTCGCTGGATGCTCGCGACTCCGCGCTCGTTCGCACGATGCTCGCGCGTATCTACCTCGAGCAGAAGAAACCGGACCTGGCGCGCGCCGAAGTGCAGCGCGCGCTGAAACTTGCGCCCAACTATCCGGAAGCGAAACAATTGCTCGAGCATTTGCAGAACTCGAAGCCTAGCGGAGACAAGCAATGACCCCAGCCCGCGCCCTCTTCGCCCGCCTTGCCTCAAACACATGGATGTCGGAACACCAGCTGCGACGCAAAATAGTAGCTAGCTGTGGGTTTCGGCCCCTGACAAGACATCTTGTTCTTTTCGCTCTCTCCAGTTTCACGCTCCTTTTCTTTTTCCCATCTGTTTCTGCGGACCAGCAACCTTCCGCTCCTGTGGTTCTCGACTTAAACCTGCACGGCGTCGTCGAACCCATTCTGGCCACCTATATCGATGAAGGCATCGCAGATGCCGAGCACCGCCAGGCTGCCTTGATTCTTATCACCATGGACACGCCGGGCGGCCTCAGCGACTCGATGCAAGACATCATCAAGCACATCCTGGCATCGCGCGTCCCGGTTGCGGTCTACATCACGCCGACCGGCGCTCGCGGCGCCTCCGCCGGCTTCTTTATTCTTCTCTCCGCGGATATTGCCGCCATGGCTCCGGGTACGCACACGGGAGCCGCTTCGCCGGTGATCGCCATCGGCGGGTTCCAGCTGCAAGTCGACGAAACAATGAAGCGGAAAATCCTCAACGATGCTCTGGCCTTCTTGCGCAGCTACGCGGAAAAGCGTGGGCGCAACCCCGCTCTTGCGGAAACCGCGGTCACCGACGCCAAGGCGTTTACGGATAAAGAGGCCTTGGACGGCAAGCTCATTGATCTGGTTGCCCCTACGACGGACGACCTGCTGCGGCAGCTGGACGGACGTCAGATCACGCGTTTTGATGGGAGTAAGACGAAACTTTCGCTGGCGAACGCCAGGCTTACTCCTTTTGAATTGTCTGCCCGTCAGAAATTCCTTTCGCGCATCGTCGAGCCCGACATCTTTTTTGTGCTTCTTATCATCGGTGTGCTCGGCCTGTACACAGAATTCACGCATCCGGGCGTGATTGCGCCGGGCGTCGTGGGCGGAATCTGCGCGGTGCTGGCTCTCTACGCGATGCAGATTCTTCCCGTCAATATCGCGGGTGTGCTTCTCATCCTTCTCGCGCTGGCGTTATTCATCCTGGAGGCGAAATACACCAGTCACGGCGTTCTAGCTGCCGGCGGCATTATTTCCATGCTCCTCGGCGCCATGTTTCTGATTCGCTCGCCGTTAACGGCCGGTGGAGTAAGCCTGGGCGTGGCCCTTTCGGTCACGCTCCCGTTCGCCGTGCTCACCGTACTCCTGATGCGGTTGGTTCTGCGCTCGCGCTCGTGGAAAAATCAAACCGGCCGGGAAGAAATGATTAACGCGGAGGGAATTGTCGTCACTCCATTGGGCGATGGCGCGGAGGGTATGATCCGCGTGCATGGTGAGCTGTGGCGCGCCATATCCGATCAGCCCGTGCCAGAAGGCAAGCCCGTTCGAGTGCTAAAAATGGAAGGTCTGAAGCTCTACGTAGAACCTGTGGCGTAGCGGCGCGCCATCGTGCCATTTGCGATTTTCATAGCAGATTTTCAACACCAAATGTCGGCCAATAGGTTAGATTGAGTCGCCTGCAACAGGAGGAGAAATGTTCGAGTTTAGCGTCGGTACGCTGGTCGCCATCGGCATTGTGCTGATCTGGTTCTGGAATTCGCTGTATATCATCAAGGAGTGGGAGCGCGGCGTGGTCCTGCGCCTTGGGCGCATGTTGCCGCAAGCGAAGGGCGCGGGCGTCAACCTCGTTTTCTGGCCCATCGAAACGCTTACGCGCATGAGCATGCGCATCGAGACGCTGGATGTGCCGCCGCAGGACATCATCACGCGCGACAACATCTCCGTAAAAGTGAACGCGGTCTGCTACTTCCGCATCGTCGACGCCAATCTCGCGCTGTCGCAAGTGCAAAATTATCAGTACGCGACCTCGCAGCTGGCGCAGACGACTATCCGCAGCGTGGTCGGCCAGTTCGAGCTGGACGAGATCCTCGCGCAGCGCGACAAAGTCAACGCCAAGCTACAAGTGATTCTCGACACGGAGACCGAACCTTGGGGCGTTAAAGTCAGCAAAGTGGAAGTAAAACAGGTGGACATTCCCGAGCAGATGCAGCGCGCCATCGCCCGGCAGGCCGAAGCCGAACGCGAGCGCCGCGCCAAGATCATTCACGCCGAGGGCGAGTACGAAGCTTCCACAAAATTGGCCGAAGCGGCCAAGGTTCTCGAGACGCAACGCTCCGCCATTCAGTTGCGCTATTTGCAGACTCTTACTGAGATAGGTGTTGAGAAGAACACAACCATTGTGTTTCCGCTGCCCATCGATATTATTAACAGTTGGGTGCAAGCGTTAGGGGGACAGCAAAAGTAAGAATGGCATCGGGAGGTAGACGCGGGGGAGCCGGCGAGCGCGTGCTCGAGAGCAGGCACGTGATCGGCTTGTTTATGTTGATGCTCCTGTTCTCCGGCGTGTTTTTTACGCTTGGCTATGTTATGGGCCGCAATCAGTATGACGGCCAGGTGCGGGCTGCCTCGAATCCGCGTACGCTGCTGCCCACCCCGGTAGCGCCCAAATCCGATCCCGCCGCAAAGCGCCCGATCGAAAAGCGCCGTGACTCTGATCCCGCTACGGACACCACGTCTCAGCCCAATTCGGACTGGAGCTTCTACAATTCCGGCAAGCCTTCCGCTGATGACAATCTGAAACCTGCTTGGGCCGCGGGCGCGCCCAGTCCACGCACTGTTTCCACTTCCGCGCGAGGCAAGAACGGAAAAGCCGCCGCTCCCGTGGTTCCGTCCGGCTCGTATACATTGCAAGTTGCTGCGCTGCGCCGCGAGTCCGATGCTTTAAGCCTTGCGGCTCACCTGCAAAAGAAAAAATTTCCAGCTTTCGTCAGTGCTCCTCAGGGAGACAAATATTACCGCGTGCAGGTCGGTCCCTATGCCGACCAAAAATCCGCCGACGCTACCAGAAAAGGCCTCGAGGGCGCCGGCTTCAAGGCTATCGTGAAGCATTGATGTCCCCGCGTTCCTGGACTAGTTTTTTTCCTCCTTACCCGGGATCAGCAACTCCCGCCGCTTTCCGTTTGCTTTGCGCCGCCGTTTCCGGCGCGGCCTTGTCTCTTTCCTACACCGGATATTATTTCGGCATTTACTCCTGGCTGTGCATCGGACTTTTGCTCGTGGTCGTTTTGGACGCACGTCCGCGCGTCGCCTTGGCCTGCGGCTTCGTGCACTCGCTGGTTTTTGTTTTCACGTCCATACCATGGATTGCTACGGTGCTGGCGGTTCATGGCGGTTTGTCCCGCTTGGGGGGCTGGGGCATCCTGTTCCTCATCGGCGCGGTTTTCGGCACGCTCACCGGTGGCTTTGCGTGGTGCGTCCGCCGCATTGCGCAGCGCAGCCTCGCGCTGGCCTGCATGGCAGCACCGTTTTTGTGGGTCAGTTTCGAATTTATTCTGGCGCACCTTCCTGAAATCAGCTTTCCGTGGAATTTGTTAGGCTATCCGGCCTCCGCGAATCTTGCTCTTCTTCAAATCACCACCGTAACCGGAATTTGGGGCCTTTCGTTCCTCGTCGCCGCGTTCAATGCGCTGCTCGCCTGGACGGTGTTGGCCCCCGGGCCACGTTCAAAAACGCGCGTCACGATTCTCGCCGCCGCAGCTGTTCTCGTTATCGCCATCATGGTTGTCGGGCCGCGTTTCATCCCACGATCCTCCGCGAATCATTACGCGCGCGCCGTCCAGCCGAATTTTCCCGAAGCTCCCGTTTATCCGCAGGACTGGTTCCAGACGCACACGCGAGACCTCGAAGAAATCGAGCAACTGAGCCTCGCTCCTTCCAATCATTCCACTGATCTTCTCGTCTGGCCCGAAGCGCCCGCTCCCTTTTCCTTCGAGGACCCGCAGTTCGCGCGCCATGCTTCACTGCTCGCCATTCATTTCCAGCACCCCTTTCTCGCCGGAGTCATTGAGTGGGAGCCCACGTCCGAGCCGGCTACGAGCCCGCACGCGGCGCTTGCCCCGTACAACAGCGCGATTCTTATAGACGCGCAGGGGCAAAAAATTTTCGTGTACGACAAAATTCACCTCGTCCCCTTCGGCGAATACGAGCCCTTTCCGCTTATCCATAGCGTTGCCGCCAGTGTCTCCGACGAAATTGGCAGCTTTCGCAAAGGCAGCAAGTATTCTGTCGCGCAGCTTTCCGATGGTTACACCTTCGGCGCTTTCATCTGTTACGAAGCAATTTATCCCGGGGAAGTTCGCCGCTTTGCTGCTAAGGGCGCCGATCTGCTCATTAACATTTCGAACGATGGCTGGTTCGGCCGCTCCGCAGCGCCCGAGCAGCACCTCCGCATGGCTCGAGTGCGCGCCGTGGAAAATCGGCGTTGGCTGCTGCGCGTCACGAATAATGGATTCACCGTTAGCGTCGATCCGTACGGGCGAGTGTTCAAGCCGCTTCCTCCCGACGTTCGCGCCGCCGTTGACTTGCCGTACGATTTTCGTACTGACGAAACCGTTTACACGCGATTCGGCGATTGGTTCGCTTGGCTCTGCATCCTGGTTTCCGTTATTCTGTTAGCCTCAACTTTTCGGAAAGGAAACACTGCGCGCGAGGAACTGCTGATCCCAGTGGAAGAGATTCCGCCGTCGCTGGTGGCCAGCAGCTAGCTGCGTGGCGCGTCCATCTAATGATTCTCGAAGATCTCCAACATCGTTACGAACTCCTCAAGCCCCGCATCACCATGGTTCGGAGCTATCTTTGACGCCGCTCCTCATCGCGAACGCCTGAAATCGCTCGAAGCCCGCATTTCTGCGCCGGACTTTTGGAACAATCAGGAAGTCGCGCAATCCGTACTGCGCGATCGTAAACGCTCCGAAGATCAAATCGGCGCCGACGACAAGCTTGCTTCGCTTTCCGGCGACCTTGATACCTACATCCATCTCGCGCAGGAAGAGACCAACGCCGAGCAGCGCAATGATCTGCTGAAAGAGTTGGACCGCGAGCTAAACAACGCGGAAAATTACATTGCCGACCTGGAAACCAAGACGCTACTCTCCGGCGAAAGCGACCATCTCAACGCCATTATGACCATCAAGCCCGGCGCGGGCGGCACGGAGTCGCAGGACTGGGCCTCCATCCTGCTGCGCATGTATCTCCGCTGGGCGGAGCGTAAAGGCATGAGCGCCGTCGTTCTGGACGAGACGCCCGGCGAAGAAGCGGGCATCAAGAACGCGACGATCCAGTTTGCCGGGGAAAACGCCTACGGCATGCTGGTGGGCGAAGCTGGCGTGCACCGCCTCGTTCGCATTTCGCCGTTTGACCAAGCCGCGCGCCGGCACACTTCGTTCGCGTCGGTCTTCGTCATTCCCGAAGTCGACGACAAGATCGAGATCAACATTCGCCCCGAGGATTTGCGCGTCGATACGTTCCGTTCCGGCGGCAAAGGCGGTCAGAACGTCAACAAAGTCGAGACCGCCGTGCGCATCACGCACCTTCCTACGAACATTGTCGTCGGTTGTCAGGTCGAGCGCAGCCAGCACAAAAATCGCGAGCTGGCCATGAAGATGCTTCGCTCCCGCCTCTATGATCTGGAAATTCAAAAGCGCAAAGCGGAAACGGATCGGCTCGACGAAACCAAGATGGATATCTCTTTCGGGAGCCAGATTCGCTCCTACGTTATGCAGCCCTACCGCCAGATCAAGGACCATCGCACCAAATTCGTAGTTGGCGATGTCGATCGCGTCCTCGACGGCGACCTCGATCCCTTCATGCGCTCTTATTTGATGGCTAAGAAAACCAAAGGCAAGCTCGAAATCCAGCCGGACGACGACGACACCGCCGCCGCATAAAACGCTGCGGTGACACAGCCAATCTTGGCTGTATTCCAAGCGACTACTCCAGTGGATTGCATCCTGCCGGTAGCATGTGTATGTTAGCGGTCCTTCGGTCGATCACTTGGGAATTCGGCGAAAGGGGCACTTATGATCTTCGGGATGACGATCTTAACCTTCGTGCACGTTTTGTTGAGCTTGCTTGGGATCCTCGCCGGGTTTGTTGTGATGTTCGGCTTGTTCGCCTCGAAACCGCTTGAAGGATGGACCGCCGTGTTTATTTGGACCACCGTTGCGACGAGCGTGACCGGGTTCTTGTTCCCCTTCCATCGCTTTTTGCCATCCCATGCTATTGGCATCATTTCTCTGGTAGTTCTGACGGTTGCCATTTACGCAATTTATGGGCGGCGTCTGGCCGGCGCGTGGCGACGTGTCTATGCGGTTCTGGCCATGATCGCGCTCTACCTGAACGTGTTCGTCTTAGTCTTCCAACTCTTTGACAAGGTGCCGGCGCTTAAGGTGCTTGCCCCGACCAAGACTGAAGGGCCGTTCAAGGAGGCGCAGCTCGCGGTGTTAGTTATTTTCGTCGTGCTTGCCATCCTGGCCGCTATCAAGTCTCGTGGCGGACAGGTTCAGCCTGCGTCCTGAGTAATCGCGCAAGAGATGCGGGTGGTATCCAAGTCCGGAGTCTACGAGGAACTGCTAGCCAGCGAGGGGCGACGACGCCATTCAACCTGCGATTTTCGCCATTTAATGCGCTATATCGCTGTTTAGTTCAATTCGTTGCTTCTTCCCGGCCGGGATGGTAGCTTACCAAGATAGGCATATAACGCGAAAAACTAAGCTCCCACTAGGGCTATGCTCTCAGCGCGCTTATCATTGCCGTCTGGCACTCCAGCTTGGGAGCATTTGAAAAAGGAGATCCTGTTTTGAGCGAAGGATTACGCAATTTCTTATTTACCTCCGAGTCCGTTACCGAAGGACATCCCGATAAAATCGCTGATCAAATTTCGGACGCCGTCCTCGATGAAGTAATGCGGCACGACCCCACGGGGCGAGTGGCGTGCGAAACGCTGGTGACCACCGGCTTGGCCGTAGTGGCCGGAGAAATCACCACCAGCGCGCACGTGGATTACGACAGCTTGGTGCGCGACACGATTCGTGGCGTCGGCTATGACGATGCCACCTACGGCTACGATGGACTTACCTGCGCGGTCATGTGCTGCGTGAAACGGCAGTCCCCGGATATCGCTATGGGCGTCGACACCGGCGGCGCGGGCGACCAGGGGCTGATGTTTGGTTTCGCTTGCGATGAAACCGAAGAATTAATGCCCATGCCCATCCAACTAGCCCACCACCTTACGCAGCGCCTCGCCGAGATTCGCAAGTCCAAGAAAGTCAATTTCCTTCGCCCCGACGGAAAATCCCAAGTCAGTATCGAATACCGCAATGGACGCCCGTCGCGCGTGGACACCGTGGTGATTTCCACCCAGCACGATGAGAAGGTCTCGACAAAGGATCTGCACGACGCGGTCATGGAGCACGTGATTCGCCCCATCGTTCCTGCCGCGATGCTGGATCGCAACACGAAATATCACATCAATCCGACGGGACGCTTTGTGATCGGTGGGCCGATGGGCGACGCGGGTGTAACGGGGCGCAAGATTATTGTGGATAGCTACGGCGGGTACAGCCGTCACGGCGGCGGGGCCTTCTCCGGCAAGGATCCCTCCAAAGTAGACCGCTCGGCGTGCTACATGGCGCGCTACATTGCGAAGAATATCGTGGCTGCGGGATTGGCAAGCAAGGCGGAAGTGCAGCTCGCTTACGCTATCGGCGTGGCCGAACCAGTTTCTGTCATGGTGGATGCGTTTGGCACGGAGACCGTTCCGGAAGAGCGTATTACATCGCTGGTCCGTGAGAATTTCGCTTTGACACCAAAGGGAATTATCGAGGCGCTGGATTTGCGTCGGCCGATCTATAAGCCGACGGCGGCGTACGGACATTTTGGGCGGAGCGGTCCTGGCTTTACCTGGGAGCGCACGGATCGCGCTGCCGCGTTGCGCAAGGCCGCCGGCTTGGGCGCGAAAACGAGCGCGAGCGTTGAAGTGGGCGCGCGAGCATAAGCTCGCATAAATTCGGTCAACGCCCGGACGGACCTTTCCTGATTTAGCAACTGAAAATTTCAAAGTTGAGGAGCACCACTTTGGCTATCGCGGAAATGAAAAAAGGCGACGTAAAGGACATTTCGCTGGCGGAGGCCGGCAAGCGCAAGATCGAGTGGGCGGCGCAGCAGATGCCGGTGCTGGAGATCATTCGCAAGCGTTTTGCGAAGGAGCAGCCGCTGAAGGGACTGCGCGCTTCGGCTTGCCTGCATGTCACGAGCGAAACGGCGAACCTGATGATCGCGTTGCGGGACGGCGGCGCGGACGCCGTTTTGTGCGCGTCGAATCCGCTGTCGACGCAGGATGAAGTGGCAGCTTCGCTGAACCGCGACTTCAACATTCCCACTTATGCGATCAAGGGCGAGGACAATCAAACTTACTACTCGCATCTGAGCGCGGCGCTAGAGCACAAGCCGCAGTTCACCATGGACGATGGCGCGGATTTGGTCACCATGCTGCTGACCAAGCGTACCGACCTCGTGCCGAACGTAATCGCTGGCACGGAAGAAACGACGACAGGCGTGATTCGGCTGCGCGCGATGGCCAAGGATGGCACGCTGAAGTATCCGATCATCGCGGTTAACGACGCGCAGACCAAACATTTTTTCGATAATCGTTACGGCACCGGACAATCGACGCTGGACGGCGTGATTCGCGCGACGAATCTTCTCCTTGCTGGATTGAAGGTGGTGATCGCCGGTTATGGCTGGTGCGGGCGGGGCATTGCGATGCGCGCGAAGGGTCACGGCGCGGATGTCATCATCACGGAAATCGATCCGACCAAAGGTATCGAAGCGGTAATGGATGGATTCCGCGTGATGCCGATGGCCGACGCGGCGAAAGAAGGCGACGTCTTTATCACCGTGACTGGAAACAAAAGCGTGATTCGCTCCGAACATTTTGAGGTGATGAAGAATGGCGCGGTGGTTTGCAATTCCGGGCACTTCAACGTGGAGATTGACATACCGGCGCTGGAAAAATTGTCCAACGGCAAGAGGGAAGTGCGTCCTCTGGTCGATGAATATGTGCTGAAGGGCAATCGCAAGGTCTACTTGTTGGGGGAAGGCCGGCTAGTGAACTTGGCTACGGCGGAAGGGCATCCGGCCGCGGTTATGGACATGAGCTTCGCGAACCAAGCGCTCTCGGCGGAATACCTGCTGAAGAATTACAAGACGTTGAAACCACAAGTCTATGTGGTGCCTGAACATCTCGACCGCGAGATCGCACGCCTAAAGCTCGAGTCCATGGGCCATAAACTTGATAAGTTGACGCCCGAACAAGAGCATTACCTTGCCTCCTGGCAAGAAGGCACCTAATCACTCGCGCTAGACAACCCCTTCACGCGCAGCATGTCTCCCAGGGCGTCTTAGCAGGCGCCCATCTTTCTTGGTATTAACGCATTGGCAAGAACTGACATCTCTGTAACAAAAGCTGGCGGTTTTGCCGATATTCTCAAAACCTCAATACCTCCATACTTTCGACAGAGGCCAGATCCATGCAACCTCGTTTGCTCGCCAAATTACCTGTCCTTTTGCTCGCCCTTATTTCGGTCGCGTGCAGCAAAACGCAAACCTCTACTTCCCCGAATGCTGCGCGAGTTGTTCCAGCCGCACCGGTAGTCTCCGCGACGCCGGCTGTATCTGTGCAGATGGACCCGCATTTCACAGGAGAAGTAAAACTGGGCCAGCATTTTGAAACAACATTCGCTACCGATATGATTTTTAGTCTCGTGCCGTACGCCGGGAACGATTCCGGCTGGAGCATTCGGATCACTCCGGGATCTGGCTCAGCCGCCTCTGCGATAGATTGCATTGGAGCGGTCGAGACGCCGCTCCATGGCGACACCAAGGTGGAAATCGAACCTCCCGAGAATGGCGCGTTACAAGATGCCGGATGGCGGTTGCGCGAATTCGAGTTTGTCGGTAGTGCACCAGAATGCAAACTAGCATGGAACCTGATGAATGACGCTAACTACGGCAACAACCTTTCAGCGAAAGAGCGAGAGCGGGCGAACACAAGATTGGGGCAGATTGGCACAAGGCACGCCAGGTTTTCGATCCTCGACGCGCGTTCTGGGCCAGCTACCGCTGGGAATCAACATGGCACGCTCGAATGGCTGAAGTTCGAGGTGGATTTGAATGCAGGTGGACAATCAGCGGAAACGTCGCACCTTCCGACCCAGAAAACGTCAGGCATTCGCGGCATCGACGTTACGCCATTCGTAGGAGCTCACCTCGGCGAATTGAACCCTGACCTCGCGGATCTCGAGACTGCTTGTGGCCAAGGACAGAAGCCGCTGCAAAGCCTGGCTCCGATTCTCTATGGCGATCTGGACGGTGACGGGGAAGAAGAGGCGACGGTGGAAGGCTGGAGCTGCCTTTCCGGAAATGGCGGCGCCGATTTTTGGGGAGTGCTAAAGCTAATGCCGGACGGCAAGTTTGCGGTTCTGCCGATCGAGGCGATGCCGAAAACATTCAAAGGCCAAAATCCGTATGAGGGTTTGCGCGGCCATATGAAATTGGAGATTAGCGAGGGCCGGCTGGTGGAAACTTATCCCACCTATCCGAATCAGCAGGCGTGCAACAGCTGTTCGGAAGGAGAGCGACGATTTATTTTTCGCTGGGATGGACACAAATTCGTGCTCGATGACATGATAGAAGTTCCACCTGACGCGGGTGGCAAGTAGAAGTTCTGGAGCCGCATTCTTCCGCATGTACGATCTGGCCAGCGCAGCGCTTGACACCGCAAAAATCCGAGGAGCTTCTTACGCGGATGTGCGCGTGATGCATTTGCGGCAGCGCGACTTGACTACGAAAAATGGGCAAGTGGGGACGCAGGCGCAGTCGGAATCCATTGGACTGGGGATTCGCGTCTTGGCGAATGGAGCTTGGGGGTTTGCGTCCACGGACCGGTTGACGCGGCAGGGTGTGGCGGCGTGCGCGGCGCAGGCGGTCTCGATCGCGAAAGCTTCGGCGCTGGCGAAGCGTGAAGACGTGGTGATGGCGCCCGAAAATGTGTACGTGGATAGCTGGCAGAGCCCGTTTCGCAAGGACCCGTTCGAAATTCCGCTGGAGACGCAGTTGGCCCTGCTGCTTGAGGCGGACGCGGAGATGCGGCGCGTCAAGGGCGTGACGCTTACCGAAACGGACATGCAGTTTCGCAAGATAGATTCATGGTTTGGGTCGAGCATAGGTTCACGGATTCACCAGCGGAAGGTAATAACGGGCTGCGGGATTGCAGCTACTGCCTTTCAGGGCGACGAAATCCAGAAGCGGTCGTATCCGAACAGTTTTGGCGGGCAGCATGCTTTGCAGGGATATGAGTTGGTGGAGTCGCTGGATTTATTGAAGCATGCGCCAGTAATCGCGGAAGAAGCGGTGGCATTGCACTCGGCAGCGCAGTGCCCGCAAAAAGCTGGGACCATGATTCTGGGGGGCAGCCAGCTGGGCCTGCAGATTCATGAGTCGGTGGGGCACCCGATCGAGTTGGACCGCGTGCTGGGTCAGGAAGCGAATTTTGCAGGCACGAGTTTTCTTACGCTCGATCAGTTGAACAAACTTCGTTACGCGTCCGACATTGTAAATGTCGTGGCGGATGCGCGGCTGGAGCACGGGCAGGGGCTGGGCACTTTTGCTTATGACGATGAAGGTGTGCCGGCGCAATGCACAGAGATCATCAAGACAGGACAGTTTCGCGGGTATCTTTCGAATCGCGAGACCGCGCATTTGGTCGGGCTTAAGCGTTCTTCCGGGACCATGCGCGCGGAAAGCTGGAATCGTTTGCCGATTATTCGCATGACGAACGTGAGTCTGCTACCCGGCACATGGACTTACGGCGATCTAGTGGCCGACACGGATGACGGGATTTTGATGGAGACGAATCGTTCGTGGTCGATCGATGACCGGCGGTATCAATTTCAGTTTTCCACGGAAATTGGCTGGGAAATCAAGGGCGGGAAGATTGGGCGGATGTTGAAGAATCCGAGCTACAGCGGAATCACCACGGAATTCTGGAATTCGTGCGATGCGATTTGCAACCGCGAGCATTGGACGCTGTGGGGTACGCCGAATTGCGGGAAGGGCCAGCCGATGCAGACGATGGGAACAGGTCACGGGGCCTCCCCTGCGCGATTTCGCAACGTGCGGATTGGCTCGGCGTTTTCCGAACAATGAGTGCGATCCGCGAAATTAACGCCGCTGCGGCTTCCCAGCAGCAATTGATGGGGGAGCGCGAGCTTCGCAGGATCGCCGATACGGTGCTTCGGTTGGCGAAGTCGATAGGTGTTGCGGAGACGGAAGTACACGTCGAAGAGACGATTAGCGCGCTGACACGTTTTGCGAACAACGGGATTCACCAGAATGTGGCTGAGCACACGCTGAATGTGTCGGTGCGAACGCAGGTGGACCAGCGAACGGCGCGGGTCACGACGAATCGCACAGATGAAGACTCGCTGCGGGCGGCCATCGAGGCCTCTCTCTCTTTGGCGCACAGCCAGCCGAAAAATCCCCAGTTGCTGACGATGACCGGTAAGCAGCGATATCGCAGGGTCAACCGCTTCATCAAGCAGACCGCGGCGCTGACGCCGGAAGGTCGCGCGCGTGCGGTGCGGCGGGCTTGCGACCTGGCGGTCAAGAAAGGGCAAACAGCAGCGGGAATATTCTCAAGCGCGCAATCGCAAAGCGCGATGAGTAATTCGCGCGGGCTGCTTGCCGCGTATCGCGATACGCACGCGGTGTTTTCCATCACCATGCAGGAAGGTTCGGCCGCGAGCTGGGCGAAGGAAAACTCGGCGAATGTCGCGGAGATCGACCCGCAGCGACTGGCGCAGCGGGCGAGCGAGAAAGCGCACCACGCTACCGAGGCACGCGAGCTTGCGCCGGGGCGGTACACAGTCATTCTTGAGCCTGCGGCTGTGCTGGATTTGGTGGGTTTTCTGTTTTACGACTTTGCGGCCACGGCGCTGCGGGACAAGCGGTCTTGCTTCAACGGGCGCATGGGCAAGCAGGTGTTCGGGAAGAACATCAGCATTGTGGACGATGTTTACCACCCGTTGCAGTTGGGCGCGCCTTTCGACGGGGAAGGGATTCCGCGGCAGCGAGTGCTGTTGGTTGATCAGGGCGTGCCAAAAAATTTGGTGTACTCACGAGCTTCCGCGAAACTGGAAAGGAAGAAGCCCACGGGTCACGGGTTCATGCTGCCGAACGAGTACGGTGAAGCGCCGATGAACCTGGTTTTTTCGGGCGGGAAGTCTTCGTTGGAGGAAATGATTGCTTGTACGGAACGAGGGCTGCTGGTGACGCGGCTTTGGTACATCCGGGAGGTCGATCCTTACGAGAAGATCATGACGGGGATGACGCGGGACGGCCTATTCCTGGTGGAAAGGGGCCGGGTCGGTTCGGCGGTGCGGAATTTCCGGTTTAATCAGTCAATTCTGGAGATGCTGCGGAACGTGGAGATGATGGGACCGGCGGTGCGGGCCACGGGGGAAGAGGCTTTCGAGATGGTGGTGCCGGCGATGAAAATCCGCGATTTTCATTTTTCGGAAGCTACCAAGTTCTAGAAATTTACCCGTTACTGCACGCAAGCGGCAGCTACTTCGACACGGGGGCCAAATAAGGCCGGTCGATCACCGTGGCGCGGCGGGCGGGAAGCTCGCTTTCGCCGATGCGCTCCAGAATTCGGACGGAGATTCCGATTTCCTTGCAGGCCTCTACCGCGGTGTCATTAAAGTACAGAAACACGAGAAACTGACCCTGCTGTCTGTACTTCGTTCTGGCGACCAAGCCGTGGGTGTCTGTTTCGATCGTCGTATAAACCAAGATTCTTTCCGCGTATCGGAAATTGCTCTTGGTCATTCGAGCGTCGAGGGTTTTGGCTAGCTGAAGATGCGGCAGCGACCCCGATGAAACCTCGTCCAAGGTCAAACCCACCACGGAGAACATTTCCGTCTTTTGGGCGCTAATGGTTTCGCGCACTGCGTGCATCCTTTGCCCGGCTTCAGGTTGATTTGAAACGAGTTATTACACCCATCTTGCCTGCAAACCGACGCCGTAGATGCCCGCTTGGGGCCCATTGTTCCGAAATGGTTACTCGGCTGAAGCTGCCTATACGGCTCGCTCACAAAATCCGATTGGTCGAATGCAAATTCTGCGTTGTACAAGGGGGGCCTTGGCGTTCGATAAACAACCATGTGCCCTCACCCTCATTGGGGCCACCCAGACCACGACGCCTGTGGGACAGGGTTCATTGCGCGCCTTGGCGGTGCACCAAGTCACGACATTATTGAGCACGCGCTGACCGCGCTGGAGCGCTTGACGCACCGCGGAGGTGTGGATGCGGATGGAGCTAGCGGCGATGGGGCTGGGCTGCTGACCTCCATACCTGAGGCTTTCTTTCGTGCGCGAGCCGGAGAGCAGGGAATTGCGCTGCCGGATGTATTCGGGTTGGGCTTCGCGTTTTTTCCAGGTGGTGAGGCGGCAGATGCTCGCACAGCTGTTGAAGCTGCGGCGGAAGTAGAACGCTTGCGGGTGCTGGGGTGGCGTCGGGTTCCGGTAAACACAAATTCGCTGGGGCGGCTGGCGTTGGAGACCATGCCGGAAACGTGGCAATTTTTTGTGGAACCGTTTCACCCGGCGCGCGGTGCGGGACGGTTTGAATGGCGACTGGCGCTGTTGCGGAAACGTGCGGAGTCACTTTTGCCGGAGCGCTGCTATGTCTGTTCCCTTTCTTCGCAGACGGTGGTGTACAAGGGCTTGCTGACACCTTGGCAGTTTCCTCAGTTCTACGAGGACTTGCGCGACCCGGCTTTTGCCACCACATTCGCGGTTTTTCATCAGCGATACTCGACGAATACGCAGCCGTCCTGGCACCTGGCCCAACCGTTCCGGTATGTGGCGCACAACGGCGAAATCAATACGATCATTTCCAACCGGCGGTGGATGCGTGCGAAAGAGCGAGAAACTCGAGCGCGGCTTAGCGCGGGACCGTGGCTGCGACTGCTTGAGGAAAACGTAAGCGATTCGGCGAGTTTCGACAATGCCTTCGAGTTGAAATTGTTGGAAGGATTTTCGGCGGACGCGGCGATGCTATCGATGGTGCCGCCTGCGTTTGAGAATGATCCGCTGCTGTCGCGCGATGTGCGGGGCGCGCTGGCATCGCTCACGCAACACGGCGAACCGTGGGACGGGCCGGCGGCGCTGGTCTTTTCCGACGGGCAGTTTGTTGGCGCGAAGCTGGATCGCAACGGATTGCGGCCATTGCGCTACACGCTCACGCATGACGGTCTGCTCATCGCGGGGTCCGAAGTGGGGATTATTGATTTGGAGGAGTCGCGCATTGCCGAGAGGCAGCGGCTCGGCCCCGGAGAAATGATACTGGCGAATCCCGCGACTGGCGCGGTGTTTCACTATCGCGAAATTCTGAAGAGATTGGCTACGCTGCAATCGCGCAGCATGCTTCCGGTTGTGCGGCAACTCGGTGCGTCCGGCGGACCTGCTGCGGAAAAAGTGGAGCGTCCGGAGCGGATGGCCGCGGCGGCCGGCTGGACCGAAGACCAATTCAAGATTTTGTTTTCGCCGCTAGTGCAAGGGCACGAAGCAAACTGGAGCATGGGGGACGACGCGCCTCCGGCATTCCTCTCGACCTTGCCGCGGACGCTTTGGGATTACTGCAAGCAGCGCTTCGCGCAGGTGACGAATCCACCGATTGATCCACTCAGGGAATCGCACGTGATGTCGCTCGCGGTGCATCTGAAGAATGGGATTGTGCTGCCGAGTCCGGTGATTGGTGCACAGCAGTTAGCTGAGCTCTCCGCGACATTTGGTCCTGTCCAAAATATCGATTTTACTTTTTCCGCCCCCAACGAAGTCCCGGGTGCACGCTGCAGTTTGGCTCAGTTGACTACCCCTCTGAGCGGCAGCGCGCGTCCGGGGCTTCTCCTCCTCTCTGATCGTGCGATTAGCAGTGAGCGCGCGGCGCTTCCAGTGCTATTAGCGACGGCGGCGGTGTGGAAGGCGATGGTGAGGGAAGGGTTGTGGGACGTGCCGCTGATTGTGGAATCGGCGCAGGTTTTTGATACCCATCACGTGGCGCTCTTGGTCGCAGCTGGCGCGAGCGCGGTTGTGCCGTATCTTGCCGAGCAATTCGCGGAATCGCTGGAGCCGGGCGGCACGGAGAAAATGCGTGCGGCGATCAATGCCGGCTTGCTGAAAGTGCTTGCAAGAATGGGCGTTTCGACGCTGGCGAGCTACCGGAACAGCCATCTGTTTGAGATTGTCGGGTTGTCGGAAGAACTTTGCGCGGAATTTTTTGAGGATGCTGCGGATTTTCCGGGGCAGAAGAGCCTGGATGAACTGCTTGGCGATTATCTGCGCATGCACCGGGCGGCGTTTTCGGGAACTGCTCATGATCTGTCGGATGCGGGATTGTATCGGTTCCGCAAGGGCGCTGAGCTGCATGCGAATTCACCGGAAATTGTGCGACGCATGCATGCGCATGTGAAGGCGCCGGATTCGGGAAAATTCTCCGCTTTCGAGGAACTTGCGGAGAGCCAAGGCACAGTGTTTTTGCGCGACCTGTTGGAGACGGTGCCGTCGCCTTCCGTCGGAGTGGATGAAGTTGAGCCCGCCGAGTCGATTGTGCGGCGATTCAGCACGCAGGCGATGTCGCTGGGGTCGCTGAGCCTTGAGGCGCACCGGACACTGGCGCTGGCGATGAATTCGCTCGGTGGACGAAGCAATACTGGAGAAGGCGGCGAGGATCCTTCGCTGTACCGGCGCGAGCCGAACGCGGCGAACAAGATCAAGCAGGTGGCTTCGGGGCGATTCGGAGTGACAGCGGATTACCTTGTGCACGCGCAGGAGCTAGAAATCAAAATGGCGCAAGGGTCGAAGCCCGGGGAAGGCGGACAGCTTCCGGCGCGCAAAGTGACGGAATACATCGCGCGCATTCGGCACGCTACGCCGGGAACGCCACTGATTTCTCCGCCTCCGCATCACGATATCTACAGCATCGAGGATCTGGCCCAACTGATCCACGACTTGCGCACAGTCAATCCGCAAGCGCGCATCGGCGTGAAATTGGTTTCGGGTGCGGGCGTGGGAATTATTGCTGCGGGCGTGGCGAAGGCGGGCGCGGACGTCATCACCATCAGCGGGCATAACGGCGGAACGGGATCTTCGCCGCTGACCTCGATCAAGAACACGGGGCTGCCGTGGGAAATTGGTTTGCGCGAAACACACGACACACTGGTTCGCGCGGGTCTCCGTTCACGTCTCTCTCTCCGCGTGGACGGAGGCCTGAAATTTTCACGAGATATTTTGATTGCCGCGATTCTTGGCGCGGATGAGTTTGGATTTGGGACGGCCTCGCTGCTGTCGATTGGCTGTGTGATGGCGCGGCAGTGCCACCTGAACACGTGCCCGGTGGGGATCGCAACGCAGGACGAAAAATTGCGGCTACGATTCAATGGGAAACCGGAGATGGTGGTGGCCTATTTTCGCGCGCTGGCCGAGGAAGTGCGCAAACGGATGGCACTGCTTGGCGTGCGATCGCTGGGAGAACTTCGAGGGTGGTACGACCGCTTGGGAACGCGGTCAGGAATGGATGCATTCCTGGTGGTGCCGATTTCCGAGACGCGCCGGGTGGCGCCGCAGCAGGTTCCCACGGATCATTCGGTTGCGCTGGAGGATTCGCTGCACTTCAGCAATGCGCTGGCGCCACAATCCGAGCCGCAGGCGATTCACAACTCGGATCGCAGCGTTGGGACAGGTCTCAGTGGGGAATTGATGCGGAGGCGAGCGCAGGAGCACTGTTCGGATCAGGAGTTCGCGCAGGCGTTTGTCGGGTCGGCGGGACAGAGCTTCGGAGCATTCCTTGCGGAGGGCATCACGCTGAAATTGTCTGGCGAAGCGAACGATTACGTTGGCAAAGGGCTTTCGGGCGGAACGATTGCAATTTGGGCCGGCTCGGCGGCTTCGCGGCGTGGCGATGTGCTCGCTGGGAATACTGTCCTATATGGAGCTTCGTCCGGGCAACTGTACATTGCAGGGCGCGCGGGCGAACGCTTTGGTGTTAGGAACAGTGGGGCGCTGGCGGTAGTGGAAGGCGTCGGCCAGCACGGCTGCGAGTATATGACGGGCGGCGTGGTTCTGGTGCTTGGGCCGCTCGGACTAAACTTTGGGTCGGGTATGACCGGAGGCCTCGCGTACGTTTTACGGGCCGAGGCGGAGGATGTTCTGCACCGCGAGTTCGTGACGCTGACGGAAACAGAGCCCGAAGAGCAAATGTGGCTGCGGCACGCTTTGGAAGCGCATCAGCGTTTCACCGCTAGTCCTCGCGCGGTGCGCTTGTTATCGAGGAGGGGCACGCTGCCGCTGGTTCGTGTGCAGCCAGTACATTTTCAGGGAACCGTTGCGGACACTTGGAAGCCCGTGCTGGAGCGTTTGCAGCGTTTTCCGCAGGGCGAGCCTATTCACGTTGCCCCGGAGCTTTCGGGAATTTCACAGGCAGCGCTGCATGCCTAGAAAGAGAACTACGACCGCGCGCGAGGCCTCGATTCCGTTATAATCCACGTCGAGCCATTCACCCATGGACTTCGATCAACTCGCTACATTTGTCTACGTTGCCAAGCTGAAGAGTTTTTCGCGCGCGGGGCAAAAAGTCTTCCGTTCGCAATCCGCGGTGAGCGCGCAGATTCGGCAATTGGAGCAGGCATATCACGCGAAGCTGCTGGACCGCTCGGCGAAATCGGTGGAGCTGACCCCGGCCGGGGAAGTGCTATTCGAGTACGCGGAGAAGCTGCTGCGGCTGCGCGATGAATCCGTGCAGCTGGTCGCGGATCGCGGCAACGTGGTGCAGGGGCCAGTGGTCTTTGGCGCGAACGAAGCGACCTGCTTGTACCTCCTGCCGGATATCTTTGCCGAGTTTCAGCGGCGGTTTCCGCTGGTGCACATCAGCATTTTCCGGAATTTTAGCCATAAAATCTTACAGCGCGTGGAGGATGGCTCGATCGATGTTGGCATTGTGACGCTGCCGACAAAATCACCGAATCTCAAAGTACACAACATCCATCGCGACCGCTTGCGGTTCATGGTCAGCACGCGCAACCCGTTGGCGCAGCGATCGAAGTTGACGCTGGAGGAAGTAGCGTCGCAGCCGCTGATTTTCCCGCGCACCGGATTTACGCGGCAAGTGCTGGACAAGTTGTTCCGGCCGTATCGATCACGGATTCACGTCACGATGGAGCTGCCCAGCATCGGGATGATCAAGCGCTTCGTCGGGGCGGATGCGGGGGTTTCTTTCATTAGCGAGAGCTTTGCGAAGGACCAGGTGAAAGCGGGCGAAGTGAAACTGCTCAATGTGGAAGGCGTCGATCTGTATCGCGAGCTTGGGCTGGTGTACCGGCGAGACCGCAGCTTGCCCCGTGCGGCGCAAGCGCTTATCGCGCTGATTCGCGAATACCGTAAGTCACCCTCCGAACACGCTGCAACGTCCGCGTCTCACTAAGCAGCGGAATCGCCACACGACTCCGCAAGGTTTTTCCCCAGCGAAGCTTACTTTTTTGTTTCGGGGAGGTCGAAGCTGAGGCTGGCAATCGCTTTGGCGATCACGTTTTCCTGGATTTGGATCAGATCGCTGTCGGCATAGGTCATGCCCAAAACGGTGAAGATGTCGCCGTTGCGGCTGATCACTACCAGGATGCCAGACCAATCGTGTTCATCGGCCTTTCCGTGATAGCGAAATTCCACGGCCGGCGCTCCGCCGACAACGGTGCTGCGCTGCGAAACGCGCTGATAATTTTCGTAGACGTCGTGCAGGCGGCTTTCGACGGCCACCGCCGCGGCGTCGAGCGGCTGCTTAGTTTTCTCGCGGCCGACGACCATTAGCGACGATTCGTTGGAGGTGCCCATGGCAACGATAGCGTTTGGCAGGGCATTGCGTGCGTCGTCGATGAGTTGCCAGCTTGGCGCTTTGTACATCCGGAATCCGTGTGTGTAGTTAGTGTAGACGTTGCCCCGTACGTCCTCGCGGATCGTGGGAACGTCCGGATTCTTCGGCGGCTCGGGTTGGGCCGGAGTGAGGGGAAGGTCAGCGCTGACGATGGACAAGCCCTTGAGCGTTGGCGCCGTTGCGCTTGTCGTCGATTCAACTAGGGGCAGGGACGGTTTTACCGCGCCATTGAGCCGTCCGGATATTGTGCCCGGCTTGTCCCGCTTGGCCACGCCAGGAATGATTACCTTTGCACTGGCGTTGCTAGTTGACGGCGAAGCGTCCGCTGTCGAACCGACGGTGTTCTCAGACTTGGGTTGGTCGCCGGATGCGGACTTCGACGGGTCTGCACCGGGCCTTGCTGCGGGTTGTGCTTCTGAACTTGTTGATGCGGCGGGGATGATCGAAGCAATCTTGTCTTTCTCAACCAGCACATATCCAAAGTCCGTTTTGACTTTGAACATGTTTCCTTCGTACGCGACGATCACACCGTACAGTTTCTTGCCGTCTTTCAGGCGGATTTCATCCGCAGACGTGGATAGGGCGATGGCCGCCAAGGAGAGCGCCCAAAGCGAAGCGATTCGGAAGCTGCGGTTGAAGAAGACGCCCATTCTTCGAGTATGTGCTTAGCTTCAGGCCGCCGCAACTGCCTGCGCAGCCATGTGTCCGGCGTATTACTTGGCTTTTTGGCTGCCAAAAGCGTCCTTGCAAGGCAAAGGAGTCAAGAAAATTCAAACGGCCGGCGGCCCGGGAGAGCCCTGAGGCAATGGAGCCGCCAGCCGTTCCCGTTTCCTCTACCGGAACCAATTATAGCGAATAAAAAGCGAAAGTAAAAGACTGTACCACCACCGCGAGGGTCGTGGTCAGTTTCCGAGAATCCGAGATCATCGCGCGCAGCTGCGGATTAGTTGACAAACCGCCTGCGTCGGTAGAGGCTCTCGCCTATGGCTCCGTCTTACGTTCTGCTGGTTGCGTTTGGTATTGGTGTTATTGCGGGGTTGCGCTCGCTGACCGCGCCCGCGGTCGTTGCATGGGCCGCTCAGCGAGGCTGGCTGAACCTGCATGGCACTTCGCTGGCGTTTATGGGGTCGACCGTGGCGGTGGCGATTTTTACGATTCTTGCCATCGTTGAATTTGTGACCGATCAACTTCCCTCCACGCCGGCGCGGACGAAGGCGCCAGGCTTGATTGCGCGGATTCTGCTGGGCGGGCTTTCTGGTGCGGCGGTCGCCCTTGCCGGCGGGCAATCGGCGGCGATCGGAGCGTGTCTAGGCGCGGCCGGTGGCGTGGTGGGAGCATTCGCCGGGTATCAGGTCCGCACCGGGCTGGTGCGAGCATTGAAGGTCCCGGATCTTGTGATCGCGCTGCTCGAGGACTTGGTGGCAGTCGCCGGGGCCCTATTCTTCGTCACTCGCTTCTAATTCGGGGTCGCGGCTTGCGTTGCAGCGAGCTCACTCTTTTTTCCAATCAGCTCAGTGCGCATGCAAATTTGCGCGATTCGCGCTGCCCGACGATTTTATGAGTAATCCCAATCACTACCAGGCGATCGTAATTGGTTCGGGACAGGGCGGCACGCCGCTGTGCCTGGCTTTGGCGGAGGCGGGGCTGCGCACGGCGCTGATCGAGCGGAGCCATATTGGGGGCACTTGCGTCAACGAAGGGTGCACGCCGACGAAGACGATGATTGCGAGCGGCCGGGTGGCGTATCTTGCCCGACGGGGCAAGGACTACGGCGTACAGACGGGTGACATTCGCATCGATATGCAAAGGGTGCGCCAACGCAAGCGCGATATCGTCGAAAGCTTTCGCAGCGGGAGCCAAAAACGTTTGGAGAAGACGGCGAACCTCGAATTGATTTTTGGGGAGGCGAGCTTTACAGGCCCCAAGACTGTCAGTGTTCGCATGAAGGATGGCGCCGAGCGGACGCTTTCAGCGGATCGCATTTTCATCAATGCTGGGGCGCGGCCATCGGTGCCCAAGCTGGATGGCCTGAAGGATGTGCCGTTTCTGGACAGCACTTCGATAATGGAGTTGGACTCGGTTCCCGAACACTTGCTTGTGCTGGGAGGCGGTTACATCGGCTTGGAGTTCGGCCAATTGTTTCGGCGACTTGGCAGCCGCGTCACGATCGTGCAGTCCAGGAGTCAACTGTTGGTGGGCGAAGACGCTGACGTTGCCGAGGAAGTGCTGGCCATCCTAAGGCAGGACGGGATCGAAGCGCTCTTGAACAGCAAGAGCGAACGCGTCGGTGAGTCCGCCGGACAGATTCATCTTGACGTCCGCATAGGCCAAGACCCTCGGGTGCTTCAAGGCTCGCACCTATTGGTGGCGACGGGCCGCGCTCCTAACACGGACCGACTGAACGTCGGAGCGGCTGGGATTGCGACAGACGAGCGCGGCTTCATTAAGGTGAACGCAAGATTGGAGACAAACGTCGAGGGTGTGTACGCGCTCGGAGACATAAAAGAGGGCCCGGCGTTCACGCATATTTCGTACGACGATTTCCGTATCTTGCGGACGAATCTACTCGAGAAGGGAACTGCCACAACTACAAATCGCTTCGTCCCTTATACGGTTTTCATCGATCCGCAGCTTGGGCGCGTGGGCCTCAGCGAGTCGGAGGCGCGCACGCAAGGCAAAAAGTTTCGAGTCGCCAAAATGCCGATGAACTACGTAGCGCGGGCGCTTGAAGTGGATGAGACTCGCGGCTTCATGAAAGTTATCGTGGAAGCGGCGAGCGAACAAATTCTCGGGGCGGCCATTTTAGGTATTGAGGGCGGCGAAATTATGTCTATGCTGCAACTGGCGATGATGGGCCATCTTCCTTTCAGCACTTTGCGGGAGGCCACGTTTGCTCATCCCACGCTAGCCGAGTCCTTGAATAACCTGTTCACGCATTTTGTGTAGCGCCAAACGAGCCCGATGCGAAGCTCGCCTGTGCTACCGTTTGTTCCATGACAGGTCACCTTCCTGTGCGCAAGGCCATTCTCGAACGCCGGACCTACGAAGCTCCAGCTGAGGGCCGCGAAGGCAAGGTGCGGCTAGACTTCAACGAGAACACAGCGGGTTGCTCACCTGCAGTGATCCACGCGCTCCGGCAGATATCGGCCCAGCAGTTCGCGATGTATCCCGAATACGAGAAGGGCGCCGACCGGCTCGCCCGCTATTTCGGTGTGCGCTCGGAAGAACTGCTGCTCACGAACGGAGGGGATGACGCGTTGCGCGTGTTCTTCGATACGTTCGTGGATCCCGGGTCCAACATTCTCATCTGTGAGCCTACTTTCCCGATGTATCGCTACTACGCGGAGATTTTTGGCGCTAGCGTGGAGGCGTTGCGTTACGGGCCAGGTATGGAATTTCCTATGTCTGGCGTGCTTGCGGCGCTGAAACGAAAACCTCGCGTGTTATTCATCGCCAATCCCAACAATCCGACGGGAACGCTGTTGACAGTCAGCGCCGTCGAGAAGATTTTGCGGGCCGCGAGGAAGACTGTTGTCGTCATTGACGAAGCCTACGCTGAATTCTCCGGCGTGACACTCGTCTCTAAGATTGGGAAGTATCCGCACTTATTCATCGCGCGGACGTTCTCCAAGGCCGCGGGGCTGGCGGGTTTGCGACTTGGCGCGGTGATCGCTCGTGCCGAGTCGCTGCCTTATTTGCGTCGCGCGATGCCGCCGTTTCCGGTGAATGTGGCGGCGCTAGTGGCGGCACAAGCCGCGGTAAACGATCGCGCGACCATTCGCCGCCACGTCCGCGAGATCCAGCGGCGCCGACAGTGGTTCGCAAAAGAAATGCACGATTTGGGCGTGAAGACTTTTCCGAGCGCGGGTAATTTTCTATTTGCGAATTTCGGGCCGGATGGTCCGAAATTATTGCAACGTTTGGAGCGCGAGGGAATTTTGCTCCGCGACCGCAGCAAGGACCTTGGGTGCGGATTTGCGCGTATCACCATCGGCACCCAGGCGGAAATGAACCTCTTGCTGAGAAGAATGAAGCGACTGGGTCTTAACGCAAATAGGCGTCGGTGACGTATTGTTGCACCATGCGCTGGGTGTTGAAGAATGACCCGTTGATGGAAATAGCGTGCTGCATGACGCTCAAGTAGCGCGTGCGATCTTTATAGAACATCGGCAAAATTATATTTTCCAGCTTGGTGTAAAGGGATTGCGCCTCGCTGGCATTGTCCGTGTCGATCGGAGCGGACCCTGGCAGCCGCGGTTCGCCGATCGACCAGCCGGTGATGCCTTCGATGTGACCTTCCACCCACCAACCGTCCAGAATGCTCAAGCTAGGCACGCCATTCAGCGCTGCCTTCATGCCGCTGGTGCCGGAAGCCTCCAGCGGATACTGGGGCGTATTGAGCCACAAATCCACGCCCGCGGTGATTTGTCTGCCGACGTCCATGTTGTAGTTGTCGAGAAACACGATCGGCACCGCTTTGCGCAAAGCCTTTTTGGCTTGATAAATCCTGCGAATAATTTCTTTGCCGCCGCCGTCGTGGGGATGAGCTTTCCCGGCAAAAACAATCTGAAACTTGCCGGCATTCTTGGCAATCTGCCGCAGGCGGTCCAGATCGGAAAGAATCAAGTCCGCGCGCTTATATCCCGTAGCGCGGCGCGCAAAGCCGATGGTGAAAGCTTCGGGATCAAGTGCCAAGCCCGTTTTCTTTCGCACGGTTTCAAAGAGTTCGTGCTTGGCGAGTAAATGTGACGCCCAGACCTCTTCTGGAGGAAGTCCCAAGGCGCTGCGCAAACTGTAGTTGTCCTCGCGCCAAGAGGGAATGCAGCGGTCAAAGAGCTCCTGAAAAGCCGGCGAAGCCCAGGTAGCGGCGTGGACACCATTAGTAATGGCTTCGATGGGCACTTGCGGGAACATCTTTCGCGAGGTTTCTCCATGAAGTTTTGCAACGCCATTGACGTACGTGCTCAGGCTCAGCGCGAGGTAGGTCATGTTGAGCGACGCCCCCGCGCGCGCGGCCTCCTGCAAATCGGGGAAATCGCGTTCGGCTTGCAGCACGCGTTTCACGAGGTCGATGGAAGAGGCATCCTTGAGATCGAAAAAGCCATTCTGGTCCGGAAACACCCGGGTCAGATATTCCATGGGGAAACGGTCGTGCCCGGCGGGAACGGGCGTGTGCGTGGTGAAAACGCACTTGCTGCGCACCTTTTGTATGTCTTCGCCGCGGATCGATGTGCGGCCGGCTTTCTCGGCTTCTTCGCCCAGCAGTTCCAGGGAGAGCAGAGCGGCGTGTCCTTCATTCATGTGGTAACGCGTTAAATCGTTATAGCCGAGAGCGCGCAGCATGCGCACTCCACCGATTCCGAGCAGCACTTCCTGGCACAGGCGGTAGTAAGCGTCGCCGCCGTAGAGGCTTCCGGTGAGGTTACGGTCACCCTCGGAGTTGGAGGGCAAATCCGCGTCCAGGAAATGGACAGGAATGTCAAAACCGCGCACGCCCTTGACCAAGTAGCGCCACGCTCGCAACTCAATGCGGCGGTTTTCCAGGGGCACGGTTACTCGCGCGTCCTCTTCGGTCAGAAAATCCTCGACGCGCCATTCCGCCGGTTCCTCGGTCTGCGTGCCATCCTCGGCGAGGCGTTGGGAAAAATAGCCCTTGCGGTAGAGAAGAGACACGGCGACCATCGGCAGGCGGAGGTCCGCGGCGGCACGGATGGTGTCCCCGGCCAAAACGCCCAGACCGCCACTGTAGCTAGGCATGGCGTTCTCCAGCGCAATCTCCATTGAAAAATAAGCGACAAAACGTTTGGGAGAATTAAACTGCGTCGCTGCCTTCCCCGATACTGCGCCGACCTCTACATCGCTTGCCGTAGCCAAAAAATCACACCTCCTAGAATTACATATTGTCCGGGAGAACCTTCAGGCACGCAAGTAATGCACTCCCGAGCAGTGTCATGACCAGCATGTCCCAAGAGTGACAGGCAATCTCTCGCTGACTGCCTAGGGAGGGTGCGGTCATACTCAGTTCCCTGTATGCGGGGTCGCGTCCCTTCGCCCGCTTACAGCGTCTAATTGCTGCCTCCCCGGCAGCGCGGCCGCCATGCCACCTGCACAGTGCAGCGAGCCAAGTTGTTCGCACGACTACCCGAGGACTCCATGCTTTCTTCAACTCTGATCTACTTCAACAAGAACCACGAAGAAGTGGCCCGCGTTACCTTCGATGAGAATGATGTGCCCGGTTGGTGCATAAAATCCAAGGCCGAGCCGAGCTTCAAGCGCAAATTCGCAGCACAGCGCGAAGCTTGCGCTGTTTGGATGCGTGAATTCGACCAAGAGACCGGGAGGCTTCGCTCGAAATCCCAAAGGAAGGAACTTGCCAGCACCTACTGACCCGCCTTCGCTGACTTTTGCGCGCAATGTCCCAAAGTCACGCAGCCGTCATTGAACAGCCCAATCCCCAGCAACACGGGCAACCACATCGGATACATAGGCGGTGGCTCGCTGTAGCGGGCGTCGTGATTCTGACGCTGGCCGTCGTAGGCGCTATTGTCCTAGCGCATTACTGGCCGTTTTCGCGCGAGCGCGTGACTGGCGCGCTCCAGGACGACTTCCACGGCCAGGTTACCTTCACCCGCTTTCGTACCACCATTTTTCCCCATCCGGGTTGCGTGGCTGAGGGTGCTGCCCTCATTCATGCTGGTGCCCCGGCAGATTCTCCTCCGTTCGCTTCCGCGCAGAAATTGGTTATGCGCGCGCACTATTGGGATTTTCTGTTGCGCCCAGGGTACATATCGCACATTAGCGTCGAGGGGCTGCAAATTCACATCCCGCCTCGCGGGTCCATGCCTGCCGACCAGTCGCATCAAAGTCCTTCTTCGACGCGTGTTGGAGAGGTAGTCGCCAACAACGCCCTGTTGGAGATCGCCCGCAAAACCGCCGCGCCACTGCGCTTTGAAATTCACTCCCTGACATTGAATTCGGTTAGCCGCAAGGACGGATTCAATTACGACGTCGTGTTTCTGAATGCAATACCGCCCGGCGAAATTCGGTCGCGCGGGCATTTCGGTCCTTGGAATACTGGCGATCCAGGGCAGACGCCTGTCTCCGGCACATACAAATTCGAGCACGCATACCTCGGGGTTTTTGACGGTATTTATGGCCTGCTAACCGCCCACGACACCTTCAATGGAACTCTGGCACAAGTCGAGGCGCATGGGACGGTGGACATCCCCGACTTCAAGGTCAGTCGCGCGGCACGCAGCGTTCCGATCGATACCAAGTATGAGTCTTTCATCGATGCGCTCAATGGCGACGTTCGGCTGGAGCGTGTGGAAAGCACGATCGTAAAAACAAAGATTCTGGCGCGCGGTAGTGTTGCAGGGACCCCCGGCCATCCCGGCAAGGTTACGTCGCTCGATCTAAATACCAGCAGAGGCCGTATTCAGGACATCTTGCGGATCTTCATCAAGGAGCCACGTTCCCCCATCACGGGAATAATCAGTTTCCGTGCGCACGCCACGGTCCCGCCGGAGGGGCGGCCTTTTGAGCAGGAAGTTGTGCTGGTCGGAGATTTTGGCATCGACGAAGGCCACTTTACGAAACCCAAGACGCAGCAGGAAGTCGATAACCTAAGCGAACGGGCGCGCGGCAAGAAGGTCGAGGACAAGGACAGGCAAAATGACAATGCAGATGACGAAGATTCCACACGCGCCATTGCGGACCTGAAGGGGCACGTCGTACTAAGAAACGGTGTGGCCACACTGACAAACATTTCCTTTTCCGTGCCCGGCGCCGTCGCCTACCTGCATGGAACCTTCAACCTGTTGAACCAGCAAATTGATTTTCACGGCGTGCTGCAAACCGACGCGGAGTTCTCCAAAGTCGGCGGCGGGGGGATCAAATCCTTCTTCCTAAAACCCTTCGACGCGATTTTCAAGAAAGAACCGAAAGGCGCGGAAATCCCGATTAGACTGACGGGGACCTATTCTCATCCGCAGCCCGGTTTAGAAATAACGGGCGGGAAGAAGGACGAGAAAAAGGACGAAAAAAAGAGATAGCCACGAGAGCGACGTTAACTCCGACTATTCCCCTGGCCTCAAACCGTCAACGCGGGCCTGGACTCAAATGCGCTTCGAGGAACGCTAGCGCCGCACGAATGATTTCACGGGAGCGGTGATCGTTATTTTGGTTATCGAAGCCATGTTCTCCTAAGGGATGGTTCATGTAGGTCAGCGGCACGTTTGCCGCGACTGCTGCGGCGAGGAAGCCATCGATGGACTCGTTCATCATTTGAACCTCGTCTTGGCCCGCGCGCGCGACAAACATCGGGACCACGGAAGACTCGTCTCCCTGAAGATGCGCGATTGGCGAGAACGCTCTCAGCGTATCGGCACTTTCGTTCTCGATATGCGATGGCGATCGCTGGATATCGAGGTATGCATAGAATGCGACCAAGCAGCGGATGAATTCCGGTTTGTCCCGCATTGCGATGCTCAGCAAGGGGCCGCCTCCCGACCAGGCAATCAGCCCTATCCGGTTTGGGTCGGCACCGTAAGAATCAGCATGGGAGCGAATGTAATCCAAAGCGTTACGCAAATCGAGAGCTGCTTCCGCCAGCAAGGGCTTCGGATAGCCAAGCCGGTGAGTGAACATCACGGCGACCATTTCGGCAGCAGCAACGAGACGCCCCCACGACTGAAAGAGTCCCCAGTCTTTCGGCTTATATTGCGCACCTGCGGCCCCGTGAATGAAAAGAACGACAGGGTGCAGGTCCCCCTTTGCGCGTCCCGGCAAGTAAACGTCCATCAGAAGAAATGGATTGTCGACGTCACTGTATTTCGAGTTTGAATGCACCGCGACTGCGTCCATTCCGGGCAGTTGATAAACCACGGGCGGCATGACTCTCTCCGCGGGAGTTTTTTCGCGGCGCGGTTCTGGTGAAGTTTGCGGAGAACGATCGGTCTTTTTTGAATCCATGCTCATGAGAGTCCTTCCTTCTCATCCATCGTGATTGCACAACCGTGCGCGTGAACGCAGCTTCGCATGGGAGCGTCGCTCAGTCGCGCTTCGGTTTAAGGCGTCTTTTTGGGTGGAGAAATAAAGTATAGTTGCTGCATCGAGCCGGGTGCAAGCGTCAAAATGTTCGTTGGAGCGTGCGAACGATCGCGCCGCTGATTCAGAAAGCGGAAGCATCCGCGGGGCGTTGGGACTTTACGAGCGCGAGGACGTCGGCGCGCCTTCCCATCGCACGGGCGCCTACCTTACTGCAGCACAGGGCCGCGCAGGCATTGGCAAATAGGGCCACGTCAGGCAGCTCCCAGCCTTGCAATAGCCCGTAAGAAAGCCCGCCCATAAACGCGTCGCCAGCACCGGTGCTATCGATAACGTCGATGCGGAAAGCGGGAACATGGTCTATGGTGTTGGCACTGGCCAACAAGGAGCCTTCCGCGCCCATCGTAACCGCCACGATTTTCGGGCCGAGAGCCAGGAGCTTCGCGGCCATCTTCTCGTAATCGGTTTCGCCGGTGATTTCCCGCGCTGCGGCTTTGCACGGCTTCAAAACATCGACGAGCTGCAGAGCTTCCAGCAATTCGTCCGCGGCGCCAAGTTTGGCCTGAGCAAAGTAGCTAGGCGCAACGTCCAAATCGAAGATCACGCGCACACCCGCTTCGTGCGCGATGCGCATTCCTTCCCGGACCGGTGCCAGAGGAAGCTGCGAGGCTTCGGTGTGAAAGTGCCTAGCCTTGGCGATGTGCCCTGCAAAGCGCGTGCGCACCTGTTCGGCACTCAGCTTGCCGTTCACATTCGGAAACATGTAGATGCAGCGCTCGCCTTTCGTATCCACCGGAATCCATGTGAAAGTGGATTTTTCCCCCGCGATAACTTCCACGCCGGAAAGGTCGAGACCGTCTTCGGCAAACGCGCGAGTAATCAGTCGGCCGCTCTCGTCGTCGCCAACGAGCCCCAGCCAGCCGGCCTTCGCTCCTAACCGCGCGACCTGCGTAAGATTGTTGCCCGTAACTCCGCCGGCGTGAATCTCGATGCGTTCGGCATTGATCTTTTCTTCGGGCCCCAGCAAGCGTGGAACAATGGCGAAGTAATCGACGCCGCAGCTGCCAATTCCGACGACGGTGGTCATGGAGCAAGAGTATAAACTTAAACTCGCACTCTTCGGCCCCGGCACTTCTCCTCAGCTATAATCTGCCACGTGAAAAGCATTCTCGAAGGCATTCGCGTAATCGAAATGACCGAGGCACTCGCCGGACCTTATTGCGCGATGCTGTTAGGTGATTTTGGCGCTGACGTAATCAAGGTCGAGCGCCCAGGCACCGGAGATCAGTCTCGCGGCTGGGGCCCGCCCTTTGTGGACGGGGAGTCGGCATACTTCTTGGCAGCGAACCGAAATAAACGCTCCATCGTACTCAATTACGACGATGCTCGCGACGCCGAAATTCTCCGGCGGCTGATAGCATCGGCAGACGTCTTCCTCAGCAACCAGCCATCTCTCGATTCATTGCAAAGGCGCGGACTCGATCCCGAAACACTTCGCGCCAGACATCCCCGGCTCATCTACTGCAGCATCACTGGATACGGATTCAGCGGACCCAAATCGGGCCGCCCTGGATACGATATTCTGGCCCAGGCAGAATCCGGGCTGATGAGCTTCACCGGCGAGCCGGAAGGCGGCCCCATGCGTTATCCCATTGCGATTGCCGATATGACCTGCGGAATGTACGCGACTATGGGCATTCTCGGTGCGTTGTTTGCGCGAGAAAAAACGGGCCAAGGGCAATTTCTGGACATGGCCCTTTTCGATTCCCAACTGACCTGGTTAGCGAATGTCGGCAGCAGCTACCTGAACGCCAACGCGGAGCCCCGGCGATGGGGGAATGCGCATCCCAACATCGTCCCGTACCAAGTGTTTCGGGGAAGTGACCAGAAATATTTTGTGGCTGGCGTCGGCACGGAAGGCTTGTGGAAGAAATTTGTCGAGGTTCTGCGGGCCCAGGCCACGCTCGGCGCTAACCCACGATTCGCGAGCAACTCGCTGCGCCTCGAGCATCGAGTGGAGTTGATTTCGCTGTTGCAGAAGCAATTCGATTCGGGGCCGCGAGATGCGTGGCTAGCGAAGTTTGCAGCGGCAGGCATTCCGGCCGCGCCGATCAATACCGTGCCGGAAGCGCTGCGCGACGAACAAGCGCTGGCTCGCGGAATGATCGTACGGATTGAGCACCCTGCCCTTCGCGAGGTCCGCACCATCGCCAATCCCGTCAAGTTCTCGGACATGCCCGTCAGCTATCGCCTGCCGCCGCCGATGTTGGGCGAGCACACCAAGGAGATCATGCGGAGCTTGGGAACTGATTGGTAGTTTCTCCAATCGAGTGCGGCCCGGATTTAAGGGGTACGGGCGCGACCAATTGGAAACAAAGCTTCGCGTACGCCGTCTACAATCTATGGCGTGGCACGACATAGTTAAGTTTGCCGCGCACACTTGAGGTTACGATGAAAAAAGTCTCGCTCGTTTGCAGCTTTTCCTTCGCGGCGCTGTTACTTGTTAGTCTGGGCTCTTTCTCACGGGTTGGGGCGCAGCCGCAGCAAAGCGTCGCGCCGCAGTTTACGCCGGATGGGAAATTGCTTCGCCCGGAGGGGTACCGGAAATGGGTGTTCGTCTCCTCAGGCTATGGCATGAGCTACAGCCAGAGCCCCAGCGGCATGCAGATGTTCACCAACGTTTTCGTGACGCCCACGGCCTACGACTCCTTTCTTGCCAACGGTAAATGGCCGGATAAGACTATGTTCGTGCTGGAAGTGTATGGCTCGACCTCGCGCGGCTCAATCAATAAGCACGGCAGCTATCAAACGGAGCTGTCCGGCCTGGATGTAGAAGTAAAGGACGAAGCGCGATTCGCAGACAAGTGGGCCTACTTCAATTTTTCAGAGACAGCCAAGGCAGTAAGCGCTGACAAACCCAGCAGGAACGACTGTTGGAAATGTCATGAGCAAAACGCCGCCGTGGAACACTCCTTTGTGCAGTTTTATCCGGAGCTCCTAAAGATTGCGCGGGCGAAAGGGACCATCAAAGCTGGATTGCGGTTGGACGAGTAAACTCTGACTCGGGGTGGCATGGCGCAAGACTTCCAGGGACAAACAGCGATCGTGACCGGCGCGGGGAGCGCCGAGGGGATCGGATTTGCTGTAGCGCGCGGCCTGCTCGCGCTCGGCGCGCACGTCGCGATCACCTCGACCACCGAACGCATTCACGATCGCGCGCGGGAGCTGGACGCCACCGGCAAGAACGTAGTGGCGATTATCGCCGATCTGACCAGTGAGGAAGACGCCCGCCGCTTCGTCGACCTAGTAATGAAACCAGGCGGCCGCATCGACGTCTTGGTCAACAACGCTGGAATGGCGCAAACAGGACAGCCTCTGGAAGGCAAGACACTGCAAGAAAGTTCTTACCCCGACTGGCAGCGTCAGATCGAAATCACGCTGCACACCGCGTTCTTGATGACCCGCGCCGTACTTCCCGCGATGACCCAGAGAAAATACGGCCGCATTGTGAATGTCTCCTCCGTGACCGGGCCGCTGGTGAGCAACCGCGGCTCCGCTGCATACGGCGCCGCAAAGGCGGCGATGGACGGTATGATGCGCGCAGTGGCCTTGGAAACAGCGCTTGACGGAATCACCATAAACGCCGTGGCGCCCGGATGGATTGCAACGGCCTCTTCCACAGAGAGCGAGCGCATAGCCGGCCTGCACACCCCCGTGGGCCGCGCGGGCACGCCCGCGGAAGTGGCCGCGGCCGTGTGCTTTCTAGCCTCGCCGGCGGCCTCCTACATCACCGGGCAATCCTTAGTCGTCGACGGCGGCAACATTCTACAGGAAAACAAATCAGCTTAATTTGCGAAACTCACTCCGCGTCCGTCTTGCCGGAAGTGCGGGCCTGCGACACACTTAACCGCCAGCTCTGATCCGTTCCCATTTTCTCGGAGGACCTCGATGCGCCGCGTTTTCGCCTTCCTCATGCTGCTCACGCTTCCGATTCTCGCCGCCGCGCAAGAGCCTACGGCTGCGCCCGCGGAGTCTCCCACTCCAAAACCGCGGCTCAAGATTGGCCTCGCCCTGGAGGGCGGTGCCGCCCTCGGTCTCGCGCACATCGGCGTGCTGCAGTGGTTCGAGGAGCAACATATTCCGGTCGATTTCATCGCCGGCACCAGCATGGGCGGCCTGGTCGGCGGTTTTTATGCCACCGGAGTTAGCCCAGCGGACATGAAAGATTTAATCGAGAAACTCGATTGGGATGAGATTCTACGCGACCGCACGCCCTACGAAGACTTGTCTTTCCTGCGGAAACAGGATCAGCGCGCCTATCCGAATTCCCTGGTCTTGGGTCTGCGAAAAGGTCTGTATCTGCCCGCGGGCCTCAATGCCGGCCACCAAATCGGCCTACTCATCGACCGCGAGACGCTCCCTTATTTGGGTTTGCTTTCCTTTGACGCACTGCCTATCCCCTTCCGCTGCGTGTCTACCGACTTGGTAAGCGGTCAGCAATTCGTCTTCAAGGACGGGTCCCTCGCCGAAGCCTTGCGCGCCACCATGTCGATCCCCGGCGCGTTCACGCCCGTCCACGACGGCCAGCGCGTCTATGTTGACGGAGGTTTAGTCAATAATTTGCCCACCGATGTGGTGCGCCAGATGGGTGCGGACATCGTGATTGCCGTGCACCTCGAAACCCAGCCGCCGTCCGCCAAAGATATTCAGACCCTTCTGAGCGTGCTGGAGCAATCCGTCCGAGCCGTAATCTCCGCCAACGAAGTGCGCGGGCTAGCCCATGCCGATGCTGTTGTCTCCGTTCCGCTCGGGCACTTCCTGATGCGAGATTTCACCCAGAACGTACCCATCATGCGGGCCGGATATGAAGCCGCCAAAGGTAAGTCAAAATTACTCGCGAATTTTGCCCTAGGCGACGCCGAGTGGAATGAATATGTTCGTGAACGCGACAGCCGGAAGCAGGGTGCCACCGCCGTGCCGCAATTCATCGAAGTGCAAGGCACCAGCCCGCCGGCCCAGGAGGATATTCGGCGCTATTTGAAAAATTTCCTTGGCAAGCCGCTCCAGGCGGACAAGCTAGACCCCGCCCTCACCCAACTCACCGGCAGCGGTCGTTACGACACCCTGAATTACCGCATCGTGGAACGCAACGGCCAGCAGGGTCTGCTCATCGTGGTCAAAGAGAAGGACTTCGCGCCACCCACGCTGCAGCCCGCTTTTGAACTTGACGGCTCGGAGGCAGGCGACATTGAGTTTACCTTGGGCACGCGCCTAACCTTGCTAGACGTCGCAGGCTTCCGCTCCGAATGGCGAACCGACTTCCTGTTTGGAACTACCTACGGAATATCGAGCGAACTCTATCGGCCATTCCGTGCCGAGAGCAAATGGTTCGTGGCGCCGCACGCCACCGCCAGCGACGCGACGTTCCAGATTTACGCGAAGAACGACCCGCTAGCCGATTATCGATTCTACCGGACGAATATCGGCGCCGACCTCGGCTACGGATTCAGCCGCTTCAGCGAACTGCGCGTCGGCTACGAAGTGGGTAGCCTCAGCACCAAACTGCGCCTGGGCACGCCGGAGATTCCCGCCGTCGATGGCCGCGTCGGCGCCGCGCGAATGCGTTATCTGATGGACCACACCGATGATCCCGTGATCCCCCGGCGCGGATTCCGCATGGAATCCAATTTTCATTGGTTTGATGCCAGCCCGGGCGCAACAAGCTCATTCCCCGTGTTGGATGCGCGCTTGGAGTTCTTTCAGCCCGTCTCCCGAGCGGCATCCTTTTTTTTGAGCAGCGAAGGCGGGAGCACCTTTGGCTCGAGAAACACGGGGCTGCCACAATTTTTCCTGGGAGGACCCTCGCGCTTGGGAGCCTACGGAGTCAACGAGTTGTTCGGCAATCAGTACTATCTCTTCCGCGCGGGATACTTGCACGAGATCGTCTCCCTGCCGCCCTTTGTAGGCAAGAAGGTCTACGCGATTGGCTCCTACGAAGCCGCTAAAATGTACGGCGTCCCGAATGAAAGCAAGTTTCCGAATGACTTCGCGGCAGGCATTCTCGCGGAAACCGCGCTGGGTCCGTTCTTCGTCGGTGGCAGTGTGGGCGACAGCAGTCATCACAAATGGTTTTTTCAGCTGGGCCATGTCTTTTAGAGATTTGCATCCTCCAAGCCAGGATGCGAATCTGATAGGACAGTCAGATTAGTCCTGAGCGAGAGTCTTGGAGGACGTATGAGCGAGAAGACCCAGAAGGTTCAGAAGAACGAGGCGGAGTGGAAAAAGCAATTAACGCCCAATCAATATTTTGTCACCCGGCAAAAGGGAACCGAACCTCCCTTCACCGGTGAATACGAGGACACCAATAGCGCCGGAACGTACACCTGCGTGTGTTGCGGCCAGCCTCTTTTCCGCTCGGAAACTAAATACCATTCCGGTTCCGGCTGGCCAAGCTTTTACGCGCCGGCAGACAAGCAGGCCGTGGCCGTCGACACGGACGACAGCCACGGTATGGATCGCACCGAAGTGAAATGCAGCCGCTGCGAAGCGCATCTGGGCCACGTTTTTGAAGACGGCCCGCGCCCCACCGGATTGCGCTATTGCATCAATTCTGCGGCGCTGAAATTAAGCGAGGACAAAAAGTAAAGACGCGCCGTGAAACGCAGGCGCGTCTGAAAATTGCCAATTAATACTTCTAGGCCGCTGGACAGCAGGAGCACGCCGCTAATTCCGCTACGCGATCGCGTTCCCGCTCCCAGACTCCGAGCAGCAGCACTTTGCTTCCGCTGGGATACCTGAAGATGTAAAAGACGTTCTGTGCGCCGTCCAGCTCAAAAAAGCCCGGGCGCCGAGGGTCCGGACGCGATGGCGCGCCGGAATTAAGAAGCAGACGCAGTTCCGCGACCTGCTCCGCTGTATGACTCCGGAGATCTTCGAGAAGAGGCGGTTGTTTTGTAGATGTAATGGACATGATGTTTTTCCGCCACATGAATCTTAGCTCTGACCTCATAAGTAAAGACGTTAAAGTTCGGCAAAAGTTTCATCAGGAACAACTTTTTGCTACGTAGTTCCGGACCTGGAACCTTCCTATTTGCATGGACTTGAACGGTCGCTGGCCAGTAGGAATAATTCATAATATCGAGCGCGGGAGGGGTCGCCTGGCCGAAACATACGAAAATAGCGTCTGAGAACCGTTACTCTCTCTCACACTGTTTTCAGCCGTTTTCATGCAGACCTTAAGTCTGTTTCTTTCCTCACATCGTTATGATAGATTGTACGTTACTCTCTGGGCGGGTACTTGCGCCGGCCTGATTTCCTTGCGATGGTGCCGCAAACCTGCTCGAGCACAGGAAGACCTAATGAAAATAGAGCCGAAGAAGCCCCGCGCCAAGGCCGATTTTGAGAAAGATCGCCGCCGCAAGCATCACCATTTTCTCGTCACCGTTCACTATGAAGATGGAGAAAAGTTTGGCCGCGTCTACACGGACAAGGACAAGGCTGCGCGCTTTGCGGAGCGCCAGCGCCGCTCCCCCGTCGTGAAGGCCGCTCGTATCAGCCAGGTTTCCTAGAGGGGTCCAACGACATTCGATTTCGCAAACTGTGCCCGGATATTGTGGCCAATTGCCCGCGTGTGTTATAAACTGAAGTGAAAGCGGCCTTAGTATAGTGGTAGTACGGAACCTTGCCAAGGTTCAGGTGTCGGTTCGATTCCGATAGGCCGCTCCATAAAATCAAGCACTTACGCACGGACCTCATTTTCCATTAGGATGCGGCGGCTTTGGCGGGTTTGTAGTGGCCGGGGACTGCCCGCAGGGAAATAGCCAAGCGATTCCACAGATTGATAGCCCCGACTACAAACGTCAGGTCCACGATTTCCTTTTCACTGAAATGTGGCTTTAGGGCTTCGTAGACGTCGTCGGGCGCGTGTGTCTGTGCGATTAGCGTGAGAGCCTCGGTCCAGTCAAGAGCGGCGCGTTCGCGGTCTGAGAAAAAGGAGTCTCGCGCCAAGCCTCCAGTGTGTACAGGCGCTGTTCGGTTTCTCCCGCCGCGCGCGCATCGAGCGAGTGCATATCCAGACAGTACGCGCAGCCGTTGATTTGCGAGGCACGCATTTTGACGAGATGGATGAGCTTCGGCTCCAATCCGCTTTCGGCAATGTATTTTTCGAGCGCGAGCATGTATTTCAGCGGCTCTTGCGCGTACTTTCGATAGTCAATACGAGGCTGCATGTTGCCGTCTCCTTTTGCTGGGATTGAGATTCGTGCAAAAAACGACGAACCTCTATTTTATCCGGCGCTGTCATAGTGTGCAAAGTCATGGGACGAGCCGGGGAACTAGATGGTGGGTGCTGACAAACAGCGAGGCTGTACGAAAACAAAGACTTTGCTAATCGCCGCGTTGATGGCGGGTGCTTGCCTTCCTAGCTCGGGTTTAGTCCTCGGTCACAGAGGGACTTCGGATGGCGGCGCGGAAATCAAGGCCCGCTCCGCCATCCACCCTTTGCCAGGTCCTAGCGACTGGAACGCTTGTGTTTGCCTTTAACGCCGTTATCCTCATCGTCATTCTGCGAGCCGCTGTGTGGCCCACGTGAGTGACGAGCGACAACCACCTGCGCTGTGGCCGTGCTCGTATTTCCCCAGGCATTCGTAGCGGAATACGTGATGGTGTAGACGAGATCCTTGCCGTGCGTCGTATCTTCGGCGCGCAGCAAGAACGCCCTCACGTCCGTTCCGAACGGTACCGCTCCGCCGCCAACCGCCTGTACGTCGTTGACCTTACTGCGACCACGGTCGGCCGGATCATTGCTGGTAATCGAGACTAGCTTCACCGCCGGGTTCGGGTCGCACGTGTCGCTGACTTTGACCGTTGCATTGACGCGAACTAGTCTGTTGTCCCGCGACCGCATCACACTCGGTGACAATGACACCTGCAAGCTGGGCGGTTGCATATCGCGAACCGTAACGTGCGTTACCGCGGTGGCAGAGAGGCTCGCGGAATCAGTAACCGTCAGGGTAAACATGTGCGTGCCCATGGGCACCGTGACCGGTGCAACCTTGGAACTTCCCACCGGATTATTCAACTCGTCCTGCCACACATAAGTGAGTGTATCTCCGTCGGAGTCGCTCGACTTGGAGCCATCCAACATAACCGAGCCACATCCTTGGCCCGTGCAGTCAACCGTCTGGTCCGGTCCAGCATTGGCGACTGGCCGCAGGTTCGCCTTCTTGGCACTCGGCAGTTGGCTGAAGAAAATCTGGCTCTGGCCAGGCGCATCGTCGGCCCAGACCACGTCTAGATTGCCTTTGCTATCCGCTGCCATCTGCACGCCGGAAGCGAAGCCCGCGTCATTGGACAGGTTTTGTGTCGCGGCGAATGTCGCCCCATGATCCTTAGACTGCGTGAAGAAAGTTTGCGGGTTGACCAGGGACGAATCCGTCCAGCTCACGTTGACGTTACCCGCGGCATCCACTGTCAGCGCGGGGAACGGCTCAGTGCTGAACGTATTCCCAAGATTCACCAGCGGCCCGAATGTACTTCCTCCGTCGGGCGAATGCGCAAAGAAAATATCGTCCTTAGAAGCAGGCGGGACCGTGCCCTGCCACACCGCATAGACATTCCCACTTCCGTCGACGCTGATTTGTGGACTTTCCGAGTTGCCGCCATTGTTCGAGATATTCTTCAGGATCGGAAACGTGACGCCCTTGTCGTTCGAGCGCGTGAAGAAAATATTGAAAGTGCCTGGAGCGTTGTCCGCCCAGATCACGCTTACGTTTCCGTTCGAGTCCACCGCGAGTTGCGGGTTAACCGAGCTCGCGGAGTCGTTGGACAGACTCTGGGGGCCCAAGAAGTCCGCACCGTTATTCACGGACCGGTTGAAGGAGATTTTGGAACCAAGGTTGTTCTTGTCTTCCCAGACGACGTAAACGTTGCCGTTACCATCTGCGCCGACCTGCGGATCGTTCGACCCAGTGGCGTTGGTCGCAAGATTTTTCGGAACCGAGAAATTGGCTCCGAGAGTGGAATGCGTATAGAAAACGCCCAGAGTGCTGCTATCACTTTCCCAAACAACGCTGACATTGCCCGAGGCATCCGTCGCGATCTGAGGATTTGCGGCGTTACCTGGGCCGTTGGAAAGATTAATCGCGGTCGGGAAGCTTGCACCGCTGTCCGTCGACCGGCTGAACATCACCGCCGAATAGCCCGGCGTATCGTCGATCCAAACCACGTCGATGCCCCCGCCGGCGTCCACCGCGATGCGTGGACCGAACGAGAAGCCCTTGGTCCTTGAGAGGTTTTGCACGTTTAAGAAGCCATCTGTCGACCCGGCAAACAGGACATTAGAGTTTGTCGCCGTGTCATCTTCCCATGCGGCGTAGACATTGCCGGCGGCATCGGTTGCCACCACCGGGGTCAACGAGAAATCAAGAAGGTTGTTGGAGATGTTCTTTGGAGCAGTGAACACCTGCGCTTGGGCGGTACTGCACATCGCAAAGACGCCCAGGACCACGACTGTGAACATTCGACCAAAACGGCTGGGGTGAACCACGGCAGCCCTCCTTAGGCGCATAGCGCCAAAAAGCCGGATATCTCAGTCAGCAATCCCCGGAAACGCGCGGGATTGCCTCGGCCAGTCATGCGGGGGCTTTAGAGCTGGCTACTGCAAGAAGCGACTTTGGGTACGCTTGTCCTCGGGGGGACCACGGAGGAAGCAAGCACTGCTTTTTTCGTCTCAAAAACTTTCTTCGCTGAGTGTACAGATCGTCCTCGAAAGAAAAGGGAAACCAAAGTACTACTGTGTCTAAAGCATAATCGGCGGGTCTCGGCCTAATTCAGGGTCGGGCACGAAGAGGGTTTCTTGTCGACCGTCGTCCTTAAGTTGTTGGGTATAATAGGCTTAGCTAGACCATAATCCAGCATCGAAAGCTCCGCCTTCATTTCGGCAGTCGAATTTGTCCTCTTTCCCGGTACAATCCGCCCAGCCGTGCAGCTCGGCAAAGCAGAACCAAAGGTGGATTCCTTGACAAAACTGACGATTGCCGTCGGTAGTACGCGCCGCCCAAAGATAGCCGCCGTGCAGGAAGCAATCCGATGTTTTGGCGCGGCCCTGGTTCCAGGCGCCGAGTTTGACGTTATCGGCGTCGCGGTCGAGAGCGGCGTCGGCCATACCCCCACGAATCGGCAAGAATTGATGATGGGAGCGCGCCAGCGAGCCGAAGCCCTGGCGCGTTTGCCGCAAGCGACGCCCTGGCGCTATTTTGTAGGCTTGGAAGGCGGGTTGGACACCGTGGAGGAGGACGCCGGCCGGCGCGTCTTCCTCGAAAGCTGGGCGTACGTTTCCGATGGCCGCGAAGGCCATTACGGCCGCTCGGGAGGCGTGGAAATTCCCTCCGCGCTGGCACGCGAAGTCCTCGACAATGGCGTGGAACTCTCTACCGCCATCGATCGCTTCGCCGGAGCCGTTGGAATTCGCGACGCGCAAGGCGCTTGGGGCGTCCTCTCCAGCGGCCTGATCAGTCGCACGGAAGCCTTCCGCATTGCCGTCATCGCCGCCTTCGCTCCCTTTTACAACGCGAAGATGTATCATGCAGCCGCAGCCGCACGGTAGTTGACAGCTGCGATGTCGTCGCCAGCATAGTAAAATAGATTGACTCGCTCTTATCGGCACACTGTTATCGTGAATCCGCCGCATTTTGGCGGGCGAGGGATCTGCTTTTCGCTTGTAGTGGCGTAGCATTGCGGCCAAGGAGAAGACGTTGGACATCGTCAAAGGCAATATGGGCTGGATCGAAGTTGTGGTCGGCCCCATGTTTTCAGGCAAGAGTGAAGAACTGATCCGCCGCCTGCGCCGCGCGGAAATTGCCCGTCAGCGCGTGCAAATTTTCAAGCCGGCCATTGACGAACGCTTCGCCGCCAACGAAATTATTTCGCATTCTGGCCTGGGCATCGCTTCCGACAACATCATGAAAGCCGGCGAAATCCTTGATAAGCTGCAGCCGCGTACCGAAGTCATCGGTATCGACGAAGCGCAATTTCTCGGCGACGAAGTGGTCGACGTCTGCACTAAACTTGCCAACCTGGGCAAGCGCGTCATTGTCACCGGCCTGGACACCGATTACCGCGGCCGACCCTTCGAGCCCATGCCCCGCCTCCTGGCCATCGCCGAAGAAATCACCAAGCTGCTGGCGATCTGCGTCCGCTGCGGCAATCCCGCCGTACATACCCAGCGCCTCGTCGAAAGCGAAGAACTCATCGTGGTAGGCGCCACCGGCATGTACGAAGCGCGCTGCCGCCGCTGCTTCGAGCCCAACCCCGCGCAAGCCCTCGAAAAGAAAGAGCTTCCTCTCCTGATTCGCAACCGCGCCGCTGGCAAACCCTGACTCTGGCCTCGGGTTAAATTTCCGACCACCTGCACCTCAACCGTCCCTCCGACCAGTTGTCCCCGCGTACCCCACGTCGTATCTTATCCGCGAAGCTTGATCGCCACGCGAGCTAAGTCCGCAACGGCTGCGGTAGTCAAAACAAGGTTCTGCTGAACAGTGTCCCCGTCTAGTCCTTCCTTTTTCTCCGCCACTAGACTTGTTTCCGCCAGCGCCTGGAGCCGTAAGTCCTTTATCTACTGCTTTTACGCCGAATCGCTCGCTAACCCCTTTATCTACCGCATTTACGCAAACGCACCGGGGTGTGGGGTTCACTCTGCGACAACTTCGCGTACTCGTCGGCGTCATCCTTGCCGTCGATTTTTTAACCCTTTATTTTCATATTCTTACGAATTGCTTTTCCCGCAACTCCCTTCGTTTCACAACCATGCGCGTTGCCCGGGAGTGGCGGGTACGGCAAACAGAATTTCTTCACTCGGGAATCCGGCTTGAGCTTGGCGGGTTCTTCCGGCACACTGGCGCGGGTTTTTCGGTCTCAAATTAGCTTTACTGGACAGACATGCGTATCGAATCCAAAGCTCCGACGCGGGTGGACCTGGCGGGAGGCACGCTCGACATTTGGCCGCTCTATCTGTTTCATCCTGGCGCGGTGACGGTGAATGCGGCTATCACGCGCTACGCTTCGTGCCGAATCGAAACGCACGCGCAGGGCGATGAGCGGATCCGACTGGTTTCCCGGGACACGCGGCGCGAGGAAAGTTTTGCGTCGTTCGCCGAACTGGTGAAAGCGAAGCGTTACAAGCTGCCCCTGCTGGCGGAAATCGTAAAATTCTTTCAGCCTGAGGGCGGCTTCAGCCTGACCACCGATTCCGAAGCTCCTGCGGGAGCGGGAATCGGCGGCTCGAGCGCAATGGCCGTGGCGATTTGCGCTGCGCTCGACCGCTACACCGGAACGGGCAAGAGCAAAGCCGATTGGATTCACATCAGCCGCGACGCCGAAGCCATCGTGATTCGCGTGCCCACCGGAACGCAGGATCATTACCCGCCGGCGTTCGGCGGCGCCGCGGCCATCGAGCTGCCCCCAGGGGGTGAGCGCCGCACCGAGCTGCGCGTAGACCTATCCGAGCTCGAGCGCCGCATCGTGCTGTGCTATACCGGCAAGCCGCGCAAGTCCGCCATCAACAACTGGGACGTCTTCCGCGCGCACATCAACGGCGATAAAGCCGTGTTCGGAAATTTGGCGCGGATTTCCGCCGTTGCGCAGGAATTGCGCGGCGCGCTGGAGCGATCCAACTGGACGGAGGTTGGCCGCTTGATGCGCGAGGAGTGGAGCTTTCGGAAGCGCAATCTGCCGACCATCACCACCAAGACCATCGACACCATTGTGGAGAACACGCGACGCAAAGGCGCCTTGGCAGGTAAAGTATGCGGCGCCGGCGGCGGTGGCTGCGTGGTGCTGCTAATCGAGCCAGACACCCGTGAACGCGTCGAAGCCGCGGTCGTCGAGGCCGGTGGGGAAGTGCTCCCCATGAAGATCGACCGCTCCGGTGTACAGGTGACGGTTTCTTAATGTAGCGGCCTTGGCGTTTTTTCGCGCTGGGGCCTTTGAGGTTGCTCGAAATGTCCCTCTGAGGAGTCCAGATGAACCCTGGAAGCCACCACATGGTGCGTTTGGTGTAGGCGCAGGCGGATTTGCTGGTGTTGGCTTTCACATTTATTCTGTTCCTTCGAGTGACTGCAGTTGTCTGAAAGGCCTGACAGGAATAGGAGAGGCACCTAGCTAGATATGAAGCACCTCTGGGTTATCTTCAATTCTGCCCTCACAGCTCTCGCGCTTCAGGGCGGGTACGTCTCCTTGACTCCGGCCAGACTGACTCACACCAACCCTGGCCCGATTCTTTGCTTGATAATCGTAGTGATAACGCCCGTTTTCGCGGTTTTGATCGTCACGTATTCTATTCAGCGTTGGAAGTCGAATCCGCTCCCCCGTCCCTCATGGGGCAGAAATCCCTTGAATTGGTGGCGTGATCCTCTTCAATCGCTCTTTGTCTCTACGTGCATAATAATTGCGCTGGCTATAGGAAGTTCCCTCCGACACCCGACCTTCGGGTCGGTTGGTTTCTGGACGCTGGGAGTTTATGCCTCTTTTGCCGTTGGACTATTTATAGGACAGATTTTGGTGTACCGAATCCATCGACAATGCATCGCTTTCTAGCTGACCGGGTTTCTATTTTCGGTGTAGAGCGGCCAAAGTCATGAGTTAGGGGTAGATTGCCCCCCCGAGGAAGGCGACTGTTCACGGGCCGTTTGGCATCATAGAATATAGCGGACGGCCGCGGAGGCGGGCACAGGCGCGCGTATGTCGAAGTTGCTCACTTTAACTTTTGGCTTCCTGCTAGTTGCCGGGGCGGACATTCCCGGATCGGAGCGTCTGCGCTCCCTCGCGCCTTCCTCTGGTCCCTCATTTTCATCGACTGACGAAATCTCCGTGCTGCCCGATGAGTCAGAACAGCAGCAATCCGGGCAAGCGGACGCGCAGAACAAGTCTAAGTCGGCCACCCTGCAAGAAAGTTCAAAACTGGACTTGATCCGTTACGTCTCGGGTGAATTCGCCAAAGCGACCCGGAATTTGCCAGCCGGCAAGGAGGGTTTTCTCGTTTACGTCGGTAAGCCACTCAGTCCGGAACTGTTGGAGCGCGCAGTGGCAACCCACGGAGCCGCGGTACACATTGGCGACAGCGCGCAAATCACCAAGCTGGAATTCCACGATCATTCGATCGCTGTGGACGTGAATGGCGGCGGCCGCGGCAAAAAGCGCTGGCGCGATCACATTCAAATCGGCATGGGCGGCACCATTCCCACGGCGCGAACCACCACAACCACGGATCAAGAAAATGGACCTCCGGGAATGCAGCCGGGAATGGGCAGCACGATTTTTCTGGAGTTCAGCAAGTCGATACCGGACCTGACCCCGGAGGAACTGAAAAAGCTGCTCGGGCCCTTCCTGGATTTTGCGAAGCAGCGCTCCGCTTCGGTGCACTGGGTCGATACGTTGCCGCCGGAAACGAAAAAGGCCATCCAGGAACGAAGGCCGGCTGTGGGCATGGACCGCGAAGAAGTGGTCGCGGCCATTGGCAAACCGGAACACAAAGTGCGCGAACGCGATTCCGAAGGGAACGAGATCGAAGATTGGATTTACGGTCAGCCGCCATCGAAGACCGTTTTTGTCCGCTTCATGGGCGACCGCGTCACCAGCATCAAACAATACCCGCAGTAGGATTTTTTCGTGTGAGGCTCATCGCTTTGAAACACTTACTCAAGAAAGCCAGAGAAGTGCTGAGCAAGATCAGAGATGTCCGTTACGTCAGCGTTCCGGTGTGGAGACCCTGGCGGGATTTCTAGCGTCAGATTTAGTGCGAATTGCAAACTGACCTTTTCCCTGCGTTTTTGGGTAGAGGGTCAGTCTGAATTCTGACCCTTACTGTCACGACTAAGAGAATTCAAACTGACCACTACCCTTTTTGACCTGCGTTGACTTTTGTTGACGCAGCCCATAGCATTTTAAGTTTCGCAGCGTGGCTGAAGTCTGCATTGTGGCCCTGCCGCCAGCACCATCCCATTCGGAGGAAGAATGCCCATCAAGGTAGGTATCAACGGCTTCGGCCGTATCGGCCGGAACATTATGCGCACCGCGCTGGATGACAAAGAGATTCAGTTCGTGGCGGTAAATGATGTGACCGACGCGAAGACGCTGGCGCATTTGCTGAAATACGATTCGATTCTGGGCAATTTGCCGCACAAGGTGACGCACACCGACGATACGATTGCTGTGGACGGCAAGAGCTTCAAAGTATTCAAGACCAAAGATCCCGGCGAGATCGACTGGGCCTCCGTGGGCGCGAATATCGTGGTGGAATCGACCGGGCTTTTTACGAAGGGCGCGGACGCGAAGAAGCACCTGCGCGGCCCGGTGAAGAAAGTGATTATTTCCGCGCCGGCGGACGGTCCGGATGCGACATTTGTTTTGGGCGTGAACGAAAAATCGTACGACCCCGCGAATCACAATGTTGTTTCTAACGCGTCGTGCACCACGAACTGTCTCGCGCCGGTCGCAAAGGTTTTGCATGACACCTTCGGCATTCATAGCGGGACGATGACGACGATTCACTCCTACACCAACGACCAGAAACTGCTCGATTTGCCGCACAAGGATTTGCGGCGAGCGCGTGCCGCGGCGATCAACATGATTCCGAGTTCTACCGGGGCGGCGAAAGCTTTGCATCTTGTCATCCCGGCGCTGAAAGGGAAGCTCGACGGATACGCGATGCGCGTGCCCACGCCGAACGTTAGCGTCGTGGACCTGACTGTATTTGTGGACAAGCCGGCGACGGTGGAAAGCGTCAACGGCGCTTTGAAGGCCGCGGCAAACGGGCCGATGAAAAATGTTCTGGCGTATACGGAAGAAGAGCTGGTCTCCGCAGATTTCAAGGGCGATCCCCATTCGTCGATCGTGGACGCCGGTTACACCAAAGTGGTGGGCGACCGCTGCGTGAAGGTGCTGGCCTGGTATGACAATGAGTGGGGATATTCCTGCCGGTGCCGCGATTTGATCAAGTTCATGGCGTCGAAGTTCTAATGCTGGCGCACGTTTCCGTCGGGCATTTCTCGTTTCCAAGGAATACATGAATAAGCTCACGATCAATGATCTCGATCTGCGTGGAAAGCGTGTATTTATTCGCGTGGATTTCAACGTGCCGCTGAAGGATGGAGTGGTCACGGACGACACGCGAGTCCGCGAGACGCTTCCGACTCTGCGCCTCGCTATCCAGAAGGGCGGACGTTTGGTACTCGCGTCGCACCTCGGGCGACCGAAGGGCGGACCGGATGCGAAGTATTCGCTGGCGCCCATAGCGAAGAAACTTGCGGAGCTTCTGGAGCGCAATGTTAGTTTTGCAGGCGATTGCGTGGGACCGGACGCGGAGGCAAAAAGCAAAGCGCTCGAGGATGGCGATGTGCTGCTGCTGGAGAACGTTCGGTTTCACGCGGAAGAAGAAAGGAACGACGAGGGGTTTTCAAAGCAGCTCGCGGCTTTGTGCGACGGTGTTTTCGTTTGCGATGCGTTCGGTTCGGCGCATCGCGCGCACGCGTCGGTGGTGGGGATTACACGCTTCGTGAAGCAAGCGGCGGCGGGCTTGCTGATGGAGAAGGAACTCGCGTATCTGGGGAAAGCGGTCACGAATCCGGCGCGGCCATTTGTGGCTATTCTGGGTGGCGCCAAGGTCAGCGACAAAATCGAAGTGGTCGAGAATTTGATGAAGATCGCCGACGCGATGCTGATCGGCGGCGGTATGGCCTATACGTTTGAGAAAGCACAGGGTTTGCCGATTGGGAAATCGCTGGTAGAAAACGAAAAGATCGACCTGGCAAAGCGCCTGCTCGCGGACGCCAAAGCAAAAAAGTTCAAATTTCTGCTGCCCAAAGACCATGTGATTGCGCCGGAATTCAAGGCGGACGCCAAGGCCACGGTCTGCGACGTTTCCGCAACGCCGGCGGATCGGATGGGGCTGGACATCGGGCCAAAGACTATTGCCGCTTACGCGGCGGAGATTGCGAAAGCAAAGACGATTGTTTGGAACGGACCGATGGGCGTTTTTGAGATGCCGGCATTTGCGAAAGGCACACTCGAAGTTGCGAAGGCCGTCGCGGCCGCGACAACTAACGGTGCTACTTCGATTGTGGGCGGAGGCGATTCCGTCGCGGCCGTGCATCAGTCCGGAGTGGCCAATAGGATTTCGCATATTTCAACTGGTGGTGGGGCTTCGCTGGAATTTCTTGGCGGGCGGAAGCTGCCGGGCGTCGAAGCGCTTACTAACAAAAGCTAAGACGGACGAAGTCAACGGCAAAAGATAACGCAGAGACGCAGAGAACGCGGAGGAGCGCAGAGAGGAAACTGCGAAGGAGCTTTAGGACAGAGTTCACTGAGGGAAGAACACAGAGGCCGCAGAGGAATTCAAAAAAAGATGAGCCAGGCGAAACGGCGGCGGGTGATTGCGGGCAATTGGAAGATGTACAAAACGCAGGCGGACACGCATGCGTTCTTTTCGGCTTTTTTGCCGCTGGTGGCCGGTGCCACGCGGTGCGACATGGTGATAGCGCCGCCCTTCACGGCGATTGCAGCGGCGGTGGAGGCTGCGCCGGGGCAGCAAGTCGCCATTGGCGCGCAAAACGTTTTTTGGGAAAAAGAGGGCGCGTTCACCGGTGAAATCTCGCCGCCAATGCTGACCGAGGCGGGATGCCGCTACGTGATCATCGGGCACTCGGAGCGCCGGCAATTCTTCGGTGAAACCGAACAGACCGTGGCCAAGAAAACAAAAGCTGCTCTGGCCGCTGGCCTGATTCCGATCGTTTGCGTAGGCGAACTGCTAGAGCACCGGGAAGGCGGGCGCACGGAAGAAATTTGCGAGATGCAATTTACAGGCGGCCCCGGCGCGTTGACCCCCGAGGAGTTCTCCCGTATTCTGATAGCCTACGAGCCAGTGTGGGCAATTGGCACGGGCAAGACGGCGACGCCGGAGATTGCCGCGGCGGTACACCGTTTCCTGCGGAAGTGCGCGGCACGGAAATTCTCCCCGGAACAGGCCGCGGCCTTGCGAATTTTGTACGGTGGCAGCGTCAAACCGGACAATATACAGGGATTGATGGCGCAGGAAGAGTTGGATGGCGCGCTGGTCGGCGGAGCGAGCCTGGACGCGAAATCGTTTGCGTCGATTGTAAACGGTTGTGAATCGGCGAAATAGCTTGTTATGAGCCGGCAGGCGAATTTTTGCTTTTGAGTGAGGTTATGAAATGCCAGGTTGGATGAAGTGGGCAATTTCGTTGGTTGCGGGATTTGCGTTTATCGCCTTGGGCTGGAGACTTTCGGATTCGCGCTGGTTCTCCTGGGTATTGCCCACATTTTTCGTGGTGAACTGCTTATTCCTAATCATCGTGGTGCTGCTGCAGAGTGGCAAAGCCGCGGATATCGCGGGCGCTTTCGGAGGCGCGGGTAGCCAAACGGCGTTCGGACCGCGCGGCGCGGCGACAGTGCTCTCTCGAGCAACCACGTGGTGCGCGATTATGTTCATGGTGTGCGCGATGGCGCTTGTGCTGCACGTGGATAGAGGCGTGGAGCAGGGCGGATCGGTGCTGGAGAAATTCTCGAAGCCGACGCCCGCGCCAGTGATACCTGCAAGGCCGGGGACCGCGACACCGCAATCAAACGCACCGCAATCGAGTACGCCGAGCAATGCACCGGCGCCCTCGGCGCAACCTCCTGCGCAGCAAAAGGCTCCGGCGAGTTCGCAGCCTGTGCCCGCGCAGCCGGCAAAGAAACCATAGGTTTTGCATGGCCTCAATCGCGACTCTATGCGAATCTCGCAATTCGCGGAGCTCTCGACTATAATCGGAACGTCTGTGAAATGCGGTAGTGGCGGAACTGGCAGACGCACCAGCTTGAGGGGCTGGCGGTAGCAATACCGTGGAGGTTCGAGTCCTCTCTACCGCACCATTTTGCAATACACAAGCAAGAAGGGATTTGCTTCGGTGAAGATTTAGCGAACGCTGGTCGTGCGTTCGTGAGTATCGCGAATTTCAGCCAGCCATTTCTCCAGGACCGCCTGATCCTTCTGTTCGATTTTCGTGAAGACCACGCCCATGCTGTTTCTGCGGACCTGCACGACCTGACCTGAAGCCGCGAAGATTGCACCACGGTGAATAATCCTAAGGCGGACTTTCGTCCCCGCCGGCAAGGGTTTTTGCGCGGTCAACTGGCAGCCGAAGACGCTGAGATTCGTGGTCTGCTCGCGAATCTCGGTTTCCGTTTCCATATCGACGATGTCGATGCTGGCGGCGAATGGATAACGACGGGCTCGAGGTCGCTCAATCAAATGTTTTCTCCACGCGCGTGCGCTCTGAGAGTTACATTTATTCCTTTATAATGGGCGAATGGAGGACACACTACCACAGCGTCACGACATTTAAGTGTTCAAAGGGGTACACATGGGCTGGTGCGGTATCGAACGTACATGGGCCTCGTCGAAGTAATGAATAAATGGTGATGGACCCCACGGAGCGAAGGAACGAATGCCCGGAACAACAGCCACGCAAGACACGGACCTGGTCGTCTCCGACATTGGCGGAGGAGGCGGAGGAACAAAACCTCCCGCGGGCGGTGATGGCGGCGGCGATGCGGACAAGGGCGGCCGTCCACGCAAGCCGCCACAGAGACGCTACGCGACGGCGATCACGCTGGGAATGATTTCCATTTCGGTGTTTTTCCTGGCGCCTTGTGCGGCGTTTATCGTGCTCGCGCTTACGAGCAAAGCTTGGGTGCCGCTGCATCTACCGAAGATCCTGTGGTTCAATAGCACGATTTTATTGGCGAGCAGCTTCACTCTCCGCAAGGCGCGACGGCGGCTATCCGCTTTTGATTTTTACGGATTCCGGAAATTGTGGCGCGTTACAACCGTTCTCGGCGCACTGTTTTTGGTCGGGCAGTTGATTGCGTGGTTGCAACTCGTCGCCACCGGTATTTACATTGCGACCAATCAGGCCACGAGCTTTTTCTATATCTTCACTGCCGCGCACGCGGCGCACCTTCTCGGAGGGATTGCCGCGCTCTTGTTCGTATCGATGCGCGATTTCGAGAAGGGAAATATTTCGCGTAACACCGCCGTCGAAATCACTTCGTATTACTGGCATTTCATGGACGGCCTGTGGATTTTTCTGTTGGTGCTTCTCTATCTCGGAAGCATAGGCGGAGCTTAGTGGCGCACGAACTCGGTGACTGCTTCCGCCACGCGCGTCAACTGAGCGGACCTTAACTCCGGATACATGGGCAAGGATAAGACTTCCTGCGCGGCATGCTCCGCGTGCGGAAAATCGCCGGCCTTGTATCCGAGCGAGGCGTAGAGCGGCTGAAGGTGCAGCGGCACCGGGTAATATACGGAGCTGCCGATATTTTTCCTGGTTAGAAGGCGCTGCAATTTATCGCGCTCTTCCACGCGAATGGTGTATTGATGAAAGACATGCTCGTAACCGTCGGGAACTAACGGAGGCATGATCCCAGGTATTTGCGAAAAGTGGCGTGTGTATTCCGCGGCGTGCGCTTGCCGTGCGCGCTGCCACTCCGGGAGATGGCGCACCTTCACGCGCAGGATTGCGGCCTGAATTTCATCCAAGCGTCCATTCCATCCCGGCTCGCTGCTGACGTACTTCCCGGTCTGGCCATGGTTGCGCAAGGTGCGCAACCGCGCGGCGCGTTCCGCCGAATTGGTGACGATCATGCCCGCATCGCCGCACGCGCCTAGATTTTTGGTGGGGTAAAAACTGAAGCACGCGACGTCGCCGAGAGAGCCGATGCGCTGGCCCTTATATCCTGCGCCGATGGCTTGCGCGCTGTCTTCGACGACGGGCAAATGCTTCTTGCGCGCGAATTCCATAATCGGGTCCATGTCCGCCGAGAGGCCATACAGATGAACGACCACAATGGCTCGGGTCCGAGGAGTTACACGGCGCTCGAGTTGTGCCGGGTCTACGTTGTACGTGCTGGGATGAATGTCGGCGAATACCGGTTTAGCGCCAAGCGCGCTCACAGCACTGCCCGTGGCCACAAAAGTAAATGGCGGCAGGATGACTTCATCGCCCGCGGCGACTCCGCAGGAGCGCAGCGCCAGGACCAGCGCATCGGTGCCCGAGCCCGTGCCGACGCCATGCGCCACACCGCAAAAGCGCGCGATTTCCTCTTCTAACGCGGCGCCTTCGCGCCCCAAAATAAATTGATGCGAGGAGAGCACGCGCTCGACCGCTTCGCGAATTTCGGCGCCAATGATCGCGTATTGCTCTGCCAAATCGAACTGTGGGATCGCGCTATAGGACGCTGCGAGCGGATTAGAGCTCATACGGAAAATGATCCGAGCCGAAATAGGGGCGCAGTAGGTCTCTCGCGAAGCGGGACGCTATTTTTTCGGCAGCTTAGTGCAAACGGCGACGGCATTGTTCGGATTGATGGCGCTGGCCTCTTCTTCGACCGATTGAATCATGCCTTTCTTGTCGACGACGAAGGTGGTGCGCTGCGCCCAATCATATTCTTCTTTCTGGACGTTGTACATTTTCAGGATGCCATATTCTTTCAGAACCTTGCGGTTCATGTCGCTGAGCAGGGGAAAGGTGACACCGATTTTCTGCGCGAAGGCGTTGTTGGCGGCTGGACTATCGATGCTGATTCCGAAAACCACGGAGTCTGTCGCGTCGAGCTTGGCCATATCAGCCTGATAGGCCTGAAGTTCCTTTGTTCAACCCTCAGTGAAAGCAAGAACGTAAAAGGCGAGCACAACATTTTTCTTGCCGCGATAGTCGCTGAGATGAATCTGCTTCCACTGATTGTCGAGCAGTGTAAAGTCCGGGGCCATATCGCCGACCTTCAGCGAGGTGTGATTCACCTTTACGTTTTCCTGTGCGCGTATCGCACCGACCAAGCTGCCGGCCAGTGCCGCGGCAAAGAGCATGGTTTTCAAACGCGTGTGACGCATGAAATCCTCCTCGAGAACTGCGCGCTCAGTATACGCCGTGAGACGCCGCTAGGTAACCGTGGAGTGCGCGGGAGTCGCAAAACTTACAAGTTCTTCAAATGGGCCAAGCGGAATGGGGAGCCGAGGTTTTCGCGCAATTCCAGCCAGTGTTCCTCGGGAATGGACATGAAGACGTCGACGACTTTGGGGTCGAACTGTGTACCGGAACAGCGTTTGATTTCTCCGCGTGCGTGCGAGAGGGGCAAAGCTTTGCGATAGGGGCGATCGCTAATCATGGCATCGAGAGAATCGGCGATGGTGAAAATGCGAGCTCCCAGCGGAATGGCCTCGCCCTTCAAGCCGCGAGGGTAACCGGAGCCGTCAAAAAATTCCTGGTGGGCGAGCACGATTTCCGCGGCGTCGCGCAAAAAGGGGATGCGAATCAACATGTTGTAGCCGATTTCGCAGTGCTTGCGCATGATCTGCTTTTCGTCTTCGGTAAGAGGGCCGGGCTTGCGCAAGATGCCATCGGGAATGGCCATCTTGCCGATGTCGTGAAGGAACGCGGCGCGCGCCAGGACGGCGAGGTACGCGTCGGGCACGGGCATGGCTTTGGCGATGGAGATGCAGAACGCGGTGACGCGCTGGCAATGGCCTTCGGTCTCCGCATCTTTCAGGTCGAGCGCGCTGCCCAGCGCTTCGAGCGTGTCGTCGTAGGACTGCTCGAGCTGGGCGATCGCGCCGGTCAATTGCGCGGTGCGTTCTTCGACCAACTGTTCGAGATTGCGCTGGTACGTACGATTTTCCATGATCAGGCGGCGATGCTGCAAGGCGCGCCCGACGCCAAGGAAAAGCTGATCTTTCTCAAAGGGCTTCAAGATGTAGTCGTAAGCGCCGCGGCGAATGGCCTCGAGTGCGGTGGAAATGTCGTGAATGGCCGTGACCATGATCACCGGAACTTCGGGATCATACTGGCGGAGCCATTCGAGAAGCTTGATGCCGTCCATTTCCGGCATGATCATGTCGCTGAGAACGAGGTCGGGAGTGGTGCGCTTGACTTGGTCCTGTGCCGCGCGCCCATTGCTTACCGCCGTGCAATGGTAGCCCTTGGACTCCAGCATGGTGGAAACAACTTCACGAATAGCTTCCTCGTCATCGACGACAAGTATGTTTTCGACTTCCACGGTTGGTTGGCTCCCAGGGGGGCGTTCTTCCCAGCAGACATTATAAGGGACAGCACATGAGCAAGCTGGAGCTATTGCCCATTCAGAAAACACCGTGTAGCTTCACAGTAAGTACCTCCCGGGGTTAAAGGTTTCGTAGCAACCTGCACCCGTGTGTCTGGAAGTCGCCGAGCGCATCTGCCTGGAGGCGGCGCAAAGTGTTCGTAAATCAGGGCCTGCTCGCCATTGCCTTCTTTGAAGTGACGGCGCTCATCGTCCTGCTCGTGTTGTTTCTGCTGCTGCGACGCGATCACGCCGACAGTTACTTTCGTCTGTGGCTGGCCGGCTGGGTGGCGCTGACGGTTTCCTCCATTTTCGAGCTTGGCCTGATTGTGCAACAGGGCCCGGAGCTGCGCTTGGCGGCGCTGGCGACGCAAGTCATCGCGCTGCTTTTGTTTCTTTCCTCCGCGATGCAACTGACACTGGGGGTCATCCAACGTAATTGGCCGGTGCTTCCGCTGGCGACAGCCATTCTCGCCGGGATCTACTACGTTGAGCGCGGAGCAACTGCGCCGTATTTTGGCAAAATCCATTGGGAAACGGCTGCGCTCGTGTCTGCAATCTATTTGTGGGGAGGCTGGCTGTTGTGGCGAGCACGGGCCAAGCACAGGGGGCACGGCGCGCGGCTACTTGCGGGATCACTGCTGGTCAGCGGTCTGCATGGTATCGATCGCTACCAATGGTTGTCGCACCCACTTTTTTTGTTGCGGCTGGCGTTCGACCATTTGTTGAGCGTTTCCATAGGCATCGCCATGGTCGTTTTTGTTTTGGAAAGCGCGCGCGCCCGCAGCGACGAATTGAACGACAAAATGCGCAGGCTTTCGCTGCTGACCACGGCGAGCACGCAGACTTTGTCGGTGCGCGAGGTTCTTGAGCAAGTGCTTGGACATTTGGTGGAGAGTTTGGGCGCGACGCACGGAATTGTGCGCTTGATGGAGGGCGAGGGGAGTGCCGCGAAATTGGTCGCGCGGGCCTCGGTTGGCTTCCGGCAGGCGTATTTGCAAAAGCACGAGCGCGTGGCGCTTTCCGAGCCGTGGGTGCAGCAGGTTCTGCAAAAAGACTGCTTGTTTTTGCGCTTGGACGAACACGTGGATGCGAAAGAGCGCACCAGGATGGAAGAGAGCGGGGTCAGCGAGAGCATCTCGCTGGCGCTGCCCGGGAAAGATGGGCCCGTCGGCATCATCTCGGTAGGCTCTTATCAGAACGTTCGTTTTCAGCGCGACGAAATCTCGTATCTGATTAACATCGCCAATCTTCTGGGGCTTACCTTGCAGAACGTGCGCCTGTTTGAACAAGTCGCAACGGTGCAGCAGCAGTGGGCGTACACGTTCGATTCCATTGGCGATCCTATATTTGTGCATGACCCGGACTTTCGGATCTTGCGCACAAACCAGCGACTCAGCAATCTGCTCGGACGCGATGCCGCCACATTAACTGGACGATTGGTTACCGATCTGCTTCCCCGTAAGGGGACGAACTACAAGAATTGCCCGTATTGCGAGGGTATCGCCGGCGAGGGAGATGACCCGGATCCCTGGCTGATAGGGTATTTTCTCGCCTCCAATTCGACCTTCACCGATCCTGGCGGCCGGCAGCTCGGCACCGTGCACGCCTTGAAAGACATTTCCGAACGCAAGCGCGCCGAAGAGAAATATCGGACCTTGGTTTCGAACGTTCAAGAGGGAGTTTTCATTTCAAATCCGCAGGGGCGATTTCTGGACTTCAATGTGGCGCTGATGCGCATTCTGGGATTTGAAGATCGCGACGACTTGCTGAACGCTGACATTCCTTCCATGTTTGTAAACGCGGCGGATCGCGAGCGCCTCAAGAGGCTTCTGCAGGACCATGGCGCGGTGGCGGATTTCGAATACGAAATTCGCCGCAAAGACGGCGAAGTTCGCGCGATGATGGAATCCTCCATCGCCATTCGAGACGCGGCCGGCAATCTGACTGCCCTCCAGGGATTTCTGCTGGACATAACCGACCGCAAGCGAGCCGAGCAGGAAATCCGCCGCCGCAATCGCGAATTAATGGTGCTGAACTCGATTGGCCAAACGCTCACTGAATCCCTGGATCTTAGCGACTCGATTCACCGCACCCTCCGGCAAATGACCGAACTCTTCAGCCTGGACGCCTCGTCACTCTATTTGCTCGAGGAAAACGGGCTGAGAATGCGGCGAATCGCGGCGGTTGGCCATCGCACCGAGCAGGGCAGAAACATTCCGCCCGTTGCGTTGCAGCCGGAACTGCTGCAGCACATCAAAGCAGTGCACGCCACATTTCTCTCGGCGCAAGGTTTGCCGATACCGGGGCTCCTGCGGGAAGCGCAACGCCAGGAAGGCTTGCATTCCGCTTTTGTGGTGATCTTGTGGTCCAAGGATCGTGTGATCGGCGGATTGGTGGTGGGCAGCCGAATGCCCCGCGAGTTCTCGCCGGCGGACATCAATCTTTTGATTGCGGTAGGCAGCCAAATCTCCAATGCCATTGATCGTTCCGTGCTGTACGAGGAGACGCGGCAAGCGTACGAAAATCTGCGGCGCACGCAGGAGCAGCTCCTGCACAGCGAGAAGATGGCCGCGGTCGGCCAACTGATCTCCGGTGTAGCACACGAGCTCAACAATCCGCTGACCGCCATCCTGGGATATAGCCAATTGCTGCTATCGAGCGGGCAAATGCCGCCGCAGGGAATGGAATATTCGGACAAACTGTACAAGCAGGCGCAGCGCACGCATCGCATCGTCCAAAATCTTTTGAGTTTTGCGCGCCAGCACAAGCCCGAGCGCGTGGCCGTGCAACTCAACCAAATACTCGAGGACACGCTGGCATTGCGCGACTACGATCTGCGTCTCAGTAACATTCGCGTTCACTATGAGCTCGCCCCCGATCTGCCCATGACCGCCGCCGACCCGCACCAGCTCCAGCAGGTATTCCTGAACCTGGTGAACAACGCGGTGGACGCCATCCTGGAGCATTCCAGCGAGGGAGATCTTTGGGTGAGCACGAAAGCCAAAAGCAACCAGCTAATCGTGGAATTCAGGGACAGCGGTCCGGGCGTGAAGGATGCATCGCGCGTGTTCGACCCTTTTTATACTACGAAGCCGGTGGGAAAAGGCACGGGCTTAGGTTTGAGCATCTGCTACGGCATCGTGAGCGAACACGGCGGCTCCATCAGCGTGCGCAACGTGCAGCCTTCGGGCGCTTGTTTCACTATCGAGTTGCCATACCAGCATGCGACCACCGCTGGCGACGGCGTCCCGGTCAGCGGCGCGATCGCCGTCCGCGGCGGACGAATTCTGCTCATCGACCATGATCTTTCGGTGCTGGAAGCAGTGGAGGCTATTCTGCGCGACGGGAACCACGCGGTGCGAACGGCTGCAAACTTCCCGGACGCGCAACGCCTCCTAACCGAAATGGAATTCGACGCAATCGTTGCCGATGCGGAAGTGCGCGCCGTCGCCGGTGCCGAAGGTCTGCATGACTGGCTAATAGCGAACAGGCCGGCGCTTGCCACGCGCTTGGTGTGGATGAGCGCCTCGGCCAACCATACGGGAGCCGAAAATGGCGGCACAAATGGCTTTGTTGTGCTGCAAAAGCCCTTCAAAGCTGCGGACTTGTTGAGTGCGGTAGAAACGGCGCTAGGCCACGTCCAGCCCGCGCCTATCCAGAGTTGAAGCCAGTTCTGCGGCCACCGCAGCGCGGTCGCCGAGTTCCTTCATGGCCAATTCCAAGCGAAGGGCAAGCTCGCTTACCATTACGCTCAGGCCGTTGAGCTGTGGGAGCAAGAGCAGACCGGCGTAAATGCCGAGTCGAACCATCCGGTATCGCCAAAAAAAGCGCAGGGTCAGGCGCAAGCGCGCAACTTCGTGAGACGCCGCGACCTCGGGCGAAAGTATGGCGATCACCCCTGCAAGGCGTAACAACCTTTGAAAATCGGCGCGCAACTCCCCTAGATAGAGCATGGCAATGCGCTGGCGCTCTTTGTGTGCGCGTCGCACTAAAGGCAAAGGGCCACGCGCGGAAAGAAAGTCGAAGTCTTCCTCTGACAACGCCTGGCGGATTACGCCAAAGTAGGTTGCGTGTTGGCGGGCGGGTTCCTCGATCGGGGTAGTTCTCGAAACGTCTGGATCGCCGCCCCGCTTCGGACTGCGCAGCGCCCAGAAAAGCGCCAAGAGCACAATGGCCACCGCGCCGAGAATCAGGGCGAAGTTCACGTGCGCGGCGCCTCGAGCCGCCAGAATCGCATTAGCTGTTGATCCAGGGCGTGCAATCGCCAATTTACTTCCGGAACAGTGTTCAAGTACACGCCACGATCCAGGAGCCGAGGTTTGGCGGCCGACTGCGGCAGGGCCTTATGGAAAGCCCAACTCCAAAGCAACAGGCAAGCAAGAAACGCGGCCATGCCAACCACGTTCCATAAGGAGACGTAGCGGCGCAGCCAGCATTCCAGGATGGCATCGTTCAAGACGGAAACACACGAATATACGCAAAGACCAACCGCCAGCCAGCGCACCGGGGGCGCCGCGGGCACACCGTAATAGCGCGCAAAGAGCAGCAGCATGACAATCACTGCGGCGATAGCCAATTCCAGCCCCAGGTCCGCGGTATTCAACACAAGCTGCAGCTTATGATTGGCGGCCGCCAGCGCGTAGAAGAGTACTAGCACACCGGAAGTAACCAGGACCCATCGTGCGAGAACCCACACGCCTCGGAAGCGTCCCAGAACGTGTCTGCACAGTTCGGCAACGGCAAAGGCACGCGCTCCCAGAACTAGGCACTGCGTGGCCCACCCGATGCGCCAGGAGACCAAAGACGAATACCCCCATCCCTTGATGGCCACGAATAACAAGCCGCTCTGCGCTAGTGTCATGAAGATGTAAGCGGTAAAGGCCGGGTAGCCACTTACGTGTCTTCGCGCAATCAGTAGGCACAGGAGAAGAATCTGCGCAATCGCCGTGACCGCCCATAGGCCTTGGGTGAGTGAGTCGACACCTCTCATCGGCGCATCGTAGCATGACCGTAAAAAGATAGTACATAGTGCTTTTGAACCGTAACCGCCGGGGCTGGCGTACTAGAACGGCATAGCGACGAAGTTCTTAGAAACCGCTTACGATAAGCAGTTGGCGCGACTCCACATTTTTCCTGCGGTCCTACACGCTTAGTGGTGGAATGGGCGGCCTGGGACTGCCATCGGCGACTACCAACGGTGGTATCGGCGGCCTCGGACTCCCATCCGCAACAAACGTTCCCGCAAGAATTCCCTCGACACCAGAATTACTTGTACTATAGTTACCCGAGGTTGCTACCGGAAGTACGATCCATGCAGCCAGGACAAACAGCCCGAAAATTACGGTTATCTTTTTCACGAGTGACCCTCCATGGGGTCACCATGAGGCACGGCCGCACAAATCGGGCTTTGTGTTGCAAATCGTTCCGCTTTCAGAACACCTAAGTAAGATGGATACACTCACTCAGCTTCAGCAGAACCGGCGCATCATCCACGATCTGACCGTGTCCACCTTGGCAAGAATTTCCAGCCCTTTTTCGCGCTTGGCCTATTTGGCTTCGCTGCGGGATATTTCGACGAATGTGTACGACCACGCCGGCTTGAATGCCCTATATCCGCAGCCGGCTGTGCAGCAAGCTCTCGAGCAATGCCATCAGGAGCTTTTCGAGCGCATTCTGGAACTGCCGCTGATGGTGCAGCAGGACGATTTGCGAGCGCACCTTCGCACCTCGCCTAACGGCTCGCGCAACGCCGCGGCACAGTGGCGCCGGCTCGAGGCCTATCGCGCCCTCTTGCCGGCGGACTCCCCTGACTATCTCAAGGAGCTTTTTTGCTCGAATGTGCGGGCCATTCTGGAGATTGTCGAGAAAGAACCTTCATCGGAGCAGGTAGCCGGGTAACTACGCCTACCACTCTGCCGACGATTTCAGCGTCGTCCGGCGTTTTCCAGGATTCTGGCATGCACCGCGACAGCGGGTGCGGCTGCATGGCCAAGCGCGAGCCTTCCTGCTGAAACCATCCGCAGCGGTAACCGTCATGCAATTCAACAAAATATATAGGCCGATCGTATTCGTTGGACCATTCGCTCTCCTGCAGGCGGCGAACCGAGACGTCCACCAGGACGACGCTGCCCGGCCGCAAGATCGGTTCCATGCGCCGATCCTGTAATCCGATGCAGCCGTAGCGGTAGTGCCCGTTTTCGCTGTTCAAAATGTTTTCGATGCCGCCACGTTCCGCGGAACTTCGGGGCATGAACTCCGTGAGCTCTGGAACGGAAGGCAAACCGAATTCTTCCGCGCTATGCAAACCGCAGGGCGGTTCCATCAGGTGTGTTTGCGGTGCACAAAAGGAGACCGCGTCACCAAGAAATCGCTCCAAGGGCACGTCGTACCAGCGCAGTATCTCCAACGGATTCAGATGATAAACGACGGCGAGCGCGTACACCTTGTGGACGCTGGGTACCACTCCCCCGTTCTCGATTTCGGCCAGGCGGCTAATGTGCAGTGCAAATTGCGGGCGAGTGTAGGTGCGGGCAAGGGCGAGGCTGGCCCGTTGCACGTCGCGGTACGTCAAGCCGAGACGTTCGCGGACCTGGCGGAGACGGAATCCAGGATCCATGGCGGTGCAATTAAACTTACCACAATGTTACGTGTTCGGAACAATTTTGATGCGTGACAACTATAAAGTTCTCGTAACCCGCCTGCTTTGGTCGCGATTACGGATGACGCGTACTCAGGAGCGGCGCTCTGATCGCAGAGCACTACCTTGCCCGGCACCTTACCGAGAGATCTCACGTCGCCGCGACTGCAAATTGGTTTGAAGCCAAGAACCTGCCTCCTCAATAATGGGGTACTTCTGGGCACACCGGTACGCTCGGATGGTTGACTCCCAAGCACCTAACTTCCAAAATGACAAATCGGGCGATTTCTCGCGAAAACCCGTCAATACCCGCATGCCACACGACCCCAACCCGCCTAGCGCCGTTGATCAGGCAGTATCTCGCGCGCTCCGCGAGAATCTCGAACGTATTCAGCGCACCACCGAGGAGCTTCATCAAGCCGTGTCTGATGTAGTCTCCGCGTGTGCCAGCAGCCGGCCGACGAATGCGCTGCCCTCTATGCTGCGCGCACAGACTGCCGCCGCCTCCATCTCCGCGGCCTTGGATGTTATGTCGCGTTTTGTTTCCTCCGCTGTTCAGGGCAGCCCGCGCTCGCCCTTCGAGACGGAAATGTCCCGTATCGCCGGCACCACGGCTGCGGCGCCTGCTGACCCTGCGCCTTCCGCGGTTCAGCGCCCGGCGCGAGTGCAGCCACCCCCTCCGCCGGTGCCCGAATTGCCTGAGTTGCAAGGCGAGCCGACACTGACGCACAATTTTGAGGACGACTCCGCGCTTCCCAGCGCCGTGGTGGCCGAACCTGACTACTCAGAAGAATTCGACGTCAACCGCCTTTCTCCGGAAGAGCAGGAACTGCATCGCCGCGCAAATCGTGTGGCTAAAGTCTCCATGCAGGATATTAAAATGCTTCGTCCGGAGCAGGTGCGGCTAGGCCGCGAAAATAAGGATCTCTGCATCAGATTACGTGACGACATTGAAAAAGCTCATAGAGAATACGACCGGCGTTTTAAACCCATCATGGACCACCCAGTCGATTACTTTTATCGCTGGTTGGTGGAAATCCTTGCGGAAGGCGACGCTCACGCCCTTGGCGAGTATCCCTACGCCACTACCGCGCGCCAGCACTGAGTTTCCGGTGTGGAAACACTTCGCAGCCGCGGCCGCAGTTTTGTTGTTGCTGCTGGCGGGTTCCAACACGTTAAGCCAGACAAACCATAAGAGGAAAAAATCCAACAAGCCCAAGTTGGCGGCATGCCGCTCAGGCTGTATCACGGAAACCGCCGCGCCGGATTTCACTTCAGACTCGCCCGATGACGAAGCCATGCAGCGGGAGCTTTCCTCCCAGGCCCGTGCGTTGCACAACGCCACGCCCGGCGCCTACGAAAAACTCGCTGCATTCTCCAGAAAAAATTCTGCCAATGTTTGGGGCACCCGCGCGGCACTTGCGCTCGGCTACGATGACTACAGCAAAAACCACGCACCGCAAGCGCTTACCTGGCTGACCAAAGCGAAGAGCGACGCGCTTCTCGGCGAATACGTTTTGTTCTGGACCGCGCAGACGCAGCGCGCACTCCACCATAACGGCGAGGCGCTCGCTAATTTGGAAATCGTTCAGCGCGAGCACCCCAGCAGCGCGATGAAAGAGCAAATTCTGGAGCTTCTCGGTCCGGTAGCAGTCGACGCCGGCAAACCGCAAGTCGCCGTCGAAGCGCTGGAGGCCTATCCCGCAACTTCATCAAAGCCTCCGCTGCTTCTGTTGCGTGCACAAGCCTACAAGGCCGCGCACCAGACTGCGCGCGCCGCCAAGGATTACCAGATTCTTTTCTACAAGTACCCGCTCTCGGACGAAGCCAAAGCCGCGGCCACGGCGCTTCCGGCGCTCACCAAGAGTCTTGGCAAGGAATATCCGTATCCCGGAGTGGAGTTGCAGGAGCAGCGCGCGCAGGGATTTTTCGACGCGCGGAAATGGAAGGAAGCGCGCACGGAATTTGAAAAACTGGAAGGCATGCTGAAAGATCCCTCCAATCCGCATCGCCAGCTTGCGCAGTTGCGCATCGCCGAAGCGCGCGCGCAGTTGCGCGGGCCGGCTTCGTTGGTATCGTCGCTGCTTTTGACCGATTCCGATGTGGATGCCGAGCGCCTCTACGCGCTCTCGCAGATCTATCGGTCCGACAAAAAAGAAGGCGAGATGCTTGGCGCGATCGACCAGTTGGTCCAGAAGTATCCTGCCGGCAAATGGGCCGAAGAGGGTTGGATGGCCGCGGGTAATTTTTATTGGGTTGAACTCAATCGTGGCCAGGCTGCTACCTACTATCAGCGCGTTCTCGACAATTTTCCCGGCGGAAGAAATGCCTACAACTGCGAGTGGCGCATCGCCTGGGTCGCCTACCTGAATCACCAACCCGACGCCGACGATAAATTTACGGTATTTCTTCGCAAGTATCCTGTTTCTGCTAACGCGCCGAACGCGCTGTACTGGCTGGGACGCGACGCGGAGCGCGGCGGGAATCCGGCGCATGCGCGCAGCTACTACCGCATGGCGTCGGAGCGTTTTCCTGAAACCTATTTTGGTCAGCACTCCGCTCTGCGCCTGGACAAACTCGGAGCTGGCGAGGAGGATCCGCCGGAGTTTCTTGCGCAGATTCCGCCGCCGCCGCCGCTGCGCCCTTTCGACGAGCCGATTGGAGCTGCCGCAATGGATCGCTGGACGCGCGCGCAAGCTTTGCGCTCCATTGCATTTGACGGCGCCGCGGAACTGGAGTTGAAGTCCGCATATTTTGCCGCAGGCTCGCCGCGTATCCTGTTCGAGGCCGCGCAAGCGGCGTTTGATCAAGGACATTTTGCCGCTGGGATGGCGTATGGGCGGCTCATCGTTCCGAATTTCGATGCGCGTCGATTCTCTGATGTACCTTTAATCGTGTGGCGCACACTGTATCCGCTGCCGTACGAGCCGGCGCTGCGACGCGAGGCAGCGAAAAACAGTTTCGATCCCATGCTTGCTGCGGGACTGATTCGACAGGAATCCACATTCCAGGCGGATGCTGTGTCCCACAAAAACGCTGTCGGCCTGATGCAAGTGCTTCCGCAAACCGGAAGATTGATGGCGCGGCAGTTGCGCGTGCGCTACACCAAGACGAGCTTGTTTGAGCCGGACTTCAATCTGCAAGTTGGTATGGTGTATGTCGCCGGTCTCCTGCGCAATCTCGGCGCGCCGGAATATGCGCTGGCCGCTTTCAATGCCGGTGAAGACCGCATCGCGCTTTGGCGCTCCGAACGCAACTACGAAGAGATTCCGGAATTGGTGGAATCGATTCCGTTCACGGAGACGCGCGACTACGTGCAAATAGTTTTGCGCAACGCTGAAGTCTACCGCATGATTTACGGCTCCACGGCGCCGGGTCCTGCGACCACGGTTGCAACCGCCGCGGCTGGCCATCGCCGCCAGCAAAACCTCACGTCCTTGGAACAGTCAAGGCAGTGAGACAAAGCCTCTGGTCCAAAAGGCGGGCCTGAGTTGCAGCCTCGTCAGATTACTGTCGCGATATCTTTCCCGTGTTCCTTTCTTCTTTCACTTTGCTTTTTTCGTGTGCGACCCTAAAATCTTAAGTCTCTGCCATGAATGAATCCACGGTGACGCAAATCGCGCGGCGCATGCTTTCCGCCAAGGCGGAACAGTTCACGGAATCGGTGATTCGCGAAATGACGCGGCTGGCGTTGAAACACAACGCGGTGAATCTTTCGCAAGGCTTTCCCGATTTCGCGGCGCCCGCGGAAATCAAAGAAGCGGCGCGGCAGGCCATTTCCGACGACATCAACCAATACGCGATCACCTGGGGCGCGAAGCCGCTGCGCGATGCTATTGTCGAAAAATTCGAGCACACGCAGGGGATTCGCCTCGATCCGGAACGCGAGATCACCGTTTGTTGCGGCTCCACGGAGGCGATGATGTCGGCGATGATGGCCATCATCAATCCGGGCGACGAGATTGTCGTGTTCGAGCCGTTTTACGAAAATTACGGGCCGGATGCGATTCTGAGCGGTGCGACTCCCCGCTTCGTCAAGATGCGCCCGCCCGCCGATGAAAATTCCTTCTGGTCGTACGACGAAAGCGAGCTCGCTGCGGCCTTTGGGCCGCAGACCAAGGCGATTATTCTCAACACGCCGAACAATCCGACGGGCAAAGTGTTCACGCGCGCGGAGTTGGAATTCATTCGCGATCTTTGTGTGCGCTGGAATGCGTTTTGCATCACCGACGAAATCTACGAGCACATTTTGTACGACGGCGCGGAGCACATTTCCATGGCGCAGATTGAGGGCATGCGCGAGCGCACCATCGTGATTAATGGCATGTCCAAGACATACAGCGTCACGGGCTGGCGCGTCGGATGGGCCATTGCTCCGCCGGAAGCAACCAACTCCATTCGCAAGGTTCATGATTTTCTGACCGTGGGCGCTGCGGCTCCGTTGCAGCAAGCGGGCGCCACTGCGTTGCGTTCGCCGCAAAGTTACTACGACAAGCTCGCGGCGAATTACGCCGAGAAACGCGCGCGATTGCTGAAAATTCTGAAGCAAGCGGGCTTCACTGTCTTCAAGCCGCGCGGCGCGTATTACATCATGACGGACATTTCGCCGTTTCCCGATCCGGACCCACGGCGCTTTGCGGCGGCGACGAAAGATGTAGCGTTCTCCAAATATCTTGTCGAAGAGATTGGTGTTGCCTCTGTTCCGGGCTCGAGTTTTTACAACGACGCTCGCGATGGCGCGAACCAAGTGCGTTTCACCTTCTGCAAGAAAGAATCGACTCTGGCCGCTGCGGAAACCCGCTTTTCTAGACTTCACGCTTAGACTCCTACTTCTTCATCAATTCCAATGCGGCCATGGTCATTGCCTTACTCCGGCAAGCTTTCATTCAGGAAGCTCCTTTGGGTTGGAGTTGGATTGCGGATCATGGCTCGCCGGAGCGGGCAAGCGGTTTGACTGCGCGAAGTTAGCCGTAATCACCCCCCATGCCCCGGTCGCTTTGCGGTTAATGCGGTAGATAAAGCAGTTAGCGCCTGATTCGGCGTAAAAGCGGTAGATAAAGGAGTCTTGCCCTGTTACGTTCGGTGTGTGCTCGGCCCGTCGATGTGGACTCGGTGGCATCGCCGGAGGGAACCGAGTGGCCAGCTTTGTCGGCTATCTTACCTACAACATTTGTTTTAGGGATCAAACAATTTTGGGCCAGACGCGCAAGGTAAGAGATTAGCCTAAGAGCTACAGAGCCGAAGCGGGCTAGATTCGAGAGCCACGCAGGGTGTGGAACGCGCGAATGCCGGTCAGGTACGCGGCTGCTAACGGCTTGAGTGGTAGAGGAGCATTTGTCCACATATCGTGAGTGAGTGTGGCCCAATTGGAGGCATTTGCGCGGTTCACCGAGATGGAGATAGAGGGAGTAAGCATCCTGGCGGTGTGCCAGAGACCGCCGGGAATAAAGAGAATCTCTCCGGGGTGCAAACGGAAGCGCAGGCGCACGGCTTTGGCGAAGAGCGGGAATTTTTCGAAATCGGGATTTTCGATGTCCGGAATCTGCGAGGCATTGTATTGGTGAGGACTCGCATAGAGGAGGGGCGTTTGATCCTCGGGGAACGCGGTGTACTCCTTGATGCCGTAAATCTGAGTGAGGAAGGCGTGGGTGTGATAATTGTCAAAATGCAAAAAGGGGAAGTTTGCGCCGCTGCCGCCGATATAGAGTTCGGGAGAGCCATCATGGAGCCTGGAGCGTAAGCCGCGTGAGAGCCGGCCATCGAGCCAGTTTGGAAAAAAGTAGCCCGGCAGAGGATCGATATCGGGAAGCAGTTGGGGCAAGAATTGGTCGATAACGGCATTGCGGAGGTACGGGGCGGGATTCTGTGAAGTGGAAGACTTTACGCGGTCGATGAAGTCGGCCATCCTGTAGTTCTTGCCGTCGATGCTCAGATTCGTGCTGCCAAAGTTGGTCTTGAAATAATCGGGTGTCCACTTGTCAAGGGCCTGCCAGCCGGCAACAGCTCCGCCGATGATTACCGGCTTGCCTGGGAAGAGGTATTCGCGGGCGAAGTCTTCGTAGGAGAGGTGATACCGGCGGTCAATGGCTATGACCTTCATGTGTTCCTCTCGGAGAGCAGAAACAAATGCGAGAACCCGTAGGAGACCTTACGCGACGCGCGCCTAGTCCTCAATCGAGTACTTACCTGCTTTTTAACGAGAAAAGACTTTACTAACTGTTTTTGAGACGGAAACGGACTAATGGAGCCGTAAGCCCGGTGAACAAATGCTTGCCCTTTGAACGATAGCCAGGATCGGCTCTCTTCGTTTGACTTCTTAGCTCTTTTGAAGGGATAGCTCACTACCCGGATGAGCTGCCGACTATGACTAATTGCTTACGGGAGACGTACTTGACGGCACATCCGCATCGATAGATATATTAGCCTGAAATTATGCACAGCAATTTGATCCCGGAGCAAATATCCGCGAAAGCTACCCCAAAATGGCGGAGACTGGCAACTTGCTCCGGATATTGGAAGGCCTTGATTGTTATGTTCCTGTTAACGCTCCCTTTTCTTCACGGGGAGGTTGATGGGGATGGCATCGGCTACTACGCTCATCTGCGTTCTCCGTTGATCGACCACAATTTGGCTTATGCGACGGACTGGAAAAACCCGCATGACCTCGGTCGGCTTTGGCCTGCGATGGACTGGAAAGACCCGCACGAGGTCGATCGGAACTTGATAAGCCATGCCTGGGAGAATCCAGTTCGCAGGGCAGGCCACCTACCCAACTATTTCGCCGTCGGTCCGGCCATCCTTTGGAGCCCATTCATAGTAAGCACACACATCGTCGTGCTGACGTTGAGCCATTTCGGAGTGCACGTCACGCCCGATGGCAAATCGCCGCCCTATATGTTTGCCTTGGCAGTGGCCACGGCGTTCTACGGGTTTTGCGGGCTGTGCATCTCATTTTCCATAGCGCGAGAATTTGTGGATGAGCGCTGGGCTTTTTGGGCCACGGTAGGGATTTGGCTTGGAACCTCGTTGCCCGTTTATATGTATCTTCTGACGTCCTGGTCCCACGCTCCTTCGGCTTTCGCGACATCACTTTTCCTGTGGTATTGGCTGAGAACGCGCCATGCCCGAACAGCCCGGCAGTGGCTGATCGTGGGAATGTTGGCTGGGCTGATGATTGAGGTCTACTACCTCAATGTAGTCTTCGTTCTTGGCCCGTTGTGGGAAGCCGCGAGCGCGTACTTTGGGTTGTGGCGAGATCCCGCGGACAGGCTAAGGCGGGCCGGGAGGATTTTGCGGCTGCACTTGCTGGGTGTTGTCGGAGGTCTGGTAGCGTTGCTGCCCACCTTCATCATCAAGGAAATCGTGTTTGGAAGTCCCTTTGCGGCTGGACCTTATTCTCTAGGTCTATGGAACTGGGGTGCGCCGGTATTTGGGAAGGTTTTATTTTCGGGGACGCACGGTCTCCTTGTGTTTACTCCCATAGTGCTGCTGGCATTTGTGGGCCTGTTTTATCTGTATCGCCTGGATCGAACCGTCGGAATCATCTGTCTTTCTGCGGCACTAGCGTTTTATTGGCTAGTATCCTCTTATCCTGGGTGGAGCAGTGTATTCGGCTTCGGCAATCGCTATTTTGTTTCGTTGACGCCGCTGTTTGTTTTGGGATTGGCGTGCACGCTGGCATTCGCGGAGCGATTTTTTTGGCGTGATTACCGACGCGCTTTGCTCCGCGTCGCGCCGGTAATTCTGGCTTTTGTTATTTGGAATTTAGGGTTGGTATATCAATGGCGGACGCATCTTATGCCGACGCGCAGCGCGGTCTACTGGGACGAAGTCATTTACGTGCAGTTTCGCGATGTTCCGATGCTGGCGCTTCACGACCTTGTGGCGAAGTTTTTCCCGCAGAGCAATTAGGCCCGCGCTCTTGCAGCCGACGCACCTCCCGTTTTGCCGATATTTTCGTTCGGTTGGATTGCACCGTAAGTCATTGTAGATGCAAGAGAAAGAGTTTGGGGTAGGGAACTGACGGTCGGTTGCCCTGTGGTGGTTAGCCCCCTACCCCGCGAGTGGTCTTGTTGGTATAGACGAGGCGAGGAGGGAATTAGTTTCCTGGAAAACCAAAGAAATTTTGGCTGTTGGTGGCGGGATTTTGACGCGGGTGGAGGGTTCGCACGGTCCTTCGGGCATCCTTATCGGATGCGCTCAGGATGACAACCAGCGGTTTGGGTGGGGGGCACGGTGATGCAAGAAAAAGTCTTCGCTTGCTCGCTGGGTCGCGCCGAAGCGCAGCCCCAACAACGTGGAGAGCGCGGCCCTCTGACGAGAGCCGGCCGGTACAATTTTTTGTGGCGGGTTCAGGTGAGGTCGACGGTGTCCAGGTAGCGGGCCACGGACGCTTTCCAGTGGAATGTTTCTTGGATGGAGGATTGGAGGGATTGTGCGGCGGAGGGTTCGCCGTGGGTCAGATAGGTTTGTTTGGGTGGCGCGGGAAGGGCGGTTAGCCAGCGAAGGAGTTCACTCTTTCCGGCGTGGGCGGAGAATTGGCCGAGCTGGACGATTTCCGCGTTGACCGCGACATCTTGGCCGAAGAGACGGATGGTCTTCGCGCCTTCTTGTAGCGCGCGACCGCGTGTGCCTTGGGCTTGAAAGCCGGCTAGGATCACGGCGTTGCGCGCGTCGGGGAGACGCTGGGCTAAATGGTGCATCACGCGACCGCCGGTGACCATGCCGCTGGCGGAGACGATGATGCAGGGCGTTTTCACATTGTTGATTTGCTTGGATTCGTCGGCGGTGCGGGTGAGATGAAATTGATGAACGTCGAGTGGATCGCCTTTGCCGCCGCTGTCTTCGCGCGTGAATTCGAGATCGTGATCTTCAGTGTGTTTCAGATACAGGTCCGTGGCGCTTAGAGCCATGGGGCTGTCGACGTAGACGGGAAGGCGCGGGATGCGCTGCTGGTCTTCGAGTTGGCGTAGGTAATACATGAAGGTTTGCGTGCGGCCGATGGCGAAAGCGGGGATGACGATGACGCCGCCGCGCTTGGCTACGCGATTGACGATGGCGGCGAGGAGTTCGGCGGGATCGCCGGTTTCGTGATCGCGATCGCCGTAGGTGGATTCGCAGAGGAGAACGTCGGCGTTGGCGGGAGGAGTGACGGGGTCGTTGAGGATGGGCTGGTCGTAGCGGCCGATATCGCCGGAGAAAATGACGATGGTCTTCTTGCCATTTTCCGTGATGGTCAGGACGAGGCTGGAGGAGCCGAGGATGTGGCCTGCGTCGTAGGAGTCGACGTGAAATTCGGGGCTGATATCGAAGCCGCCGGTGCGAGGCATCGGTTTCATGGCGCGCAAAACGGGATCGACGTCCTCGGGAGCGTAGAGCGGTTCAGAATTGGAATGTTGGTTGTGCGGATGCATTTGCGCCTGGAGCGAGTCTTCTTGTTGCAGGTGGGCGGAGTCCTTCAGAAGCAGCGTGGCTAGCTCGATGGTGGCGGGGTTGGCGAAGATTGGGCCGCGGTAGCCGTTTTTGAGGAGGCGCGGGAGAAGGCCGGTGTGGTCGAGATGAGCGTGGGTCAGGACGACGTAGTCGAAGGATTTGGGATCGGCGGGGAGAGGTTTGTAATTGCGGTCGGTGAGTTCGGGAGTGCCTTGGAAGATGCCGCAATCGAGTAGCAGACGTTTGTTGGCGGCTTCGACTAAATATTTGGATCCGGTAACGGTGCCTGCGGCGCCGAGGAAAGTAAGTTTGGGCATAGGGAGTTCATTTTACAGAACTTCGTAATTGCCGCCAGTTCGACGCGCCCGAAGTTTCTCAAAGAAGAAGGGCGAGCTTAATGCTCGCCCTTCTTCTTTGTCGTCCTGCTGGTTAGTCGGCCGCGGTGGCTGCGGCTTCTTGCTTTTTCTGCAGGATTTGGTCGATTTGCAGGCCTAGGCCGTTGGCTACTCCGCCTCCGTAGGCTGGATCGGCTTTGTAGAAGTGCTGGATTTGCAGCTCCTGAATGCGGCGCGGGGCGTTGCCCAGGCTGGCCACAATGTTGCCGATCAAGCGCTCTTTGGCGTCGGCGGCCATCAGGCGGAAGAGATTACCGGGTTGGCTGTAGTAATCGCTGTCGAGCCGATGATTGTGACGGTCGACTGTGCCGGCGACTTCTTTGGGACGTTCGCGATACTTCGCATCTTGTTGCGGGCCGCCGAAGCTGTTGGGTTCGTAGTTGGGTTGCGCGCCGTGATTGCCGTCAAAGCGCATGGCGCCGTCGCGATTGTAGGTGTGCACCGGGCATTGCGGCTTGTTGATGGGCAAGCCGTCGTAGTTCACCCCGAGCCGATAGCGGTGCGCGTCGGGATAGGAAATCAGGCGCGCTTGCAACATTTTGTCGGGCGAGAAGCCCATGCCGGGGACGATATTGCGCGGCTCGAAGGCGGCCTGCTCGACTTCGGCGAAATAGTTGTCCGGATTGCGGTCGAGAACGAGTTCGCCGACTTCGATGAGCGGATAATCTTTGTGCGGCCAGACTTTAGTGAGATCGAATGGATTGAGGTGATAGGTCTCGGCTTGTTTTTCCGGCATGATTTGCACGGAGACTCGCCACTTGGGGAAGTTGCCTTCCTTGATGGCGTTGAATAGATCGCGCTGCGCGTAATCGGGATCCTGGCCGCGCATTTCGTCGGCGGATTCGCGCGTGAAATTCTTGATGCCTTGCTTGGTTTTGAAATGCCATTTCACATAGAAGAGTTCGTTCTTGTCGTTGATGAGGCTGTAGGTGTGGCTGCTAAACCCGTCCATGTGGCGGTAACCGTGGGGAGTGCCGCGGTCGGAGAAGAGGATGGTGACTTGGTGGAGGGATTCGGGGGAAAGCGACCAGAAATCCCACATCATGGTGGGCGATTTAAGATTGGTTTCGGGGTCGCGCTTTTGCGTGTGGATGAAATCGCCGAATTTTAGCGGGTCGCGAATGAAAAAGACGGGCGTGTTGTTGCCGGTCATGTCCCAGTTGCCTTCCTCAGTGTAGAACTTGAGGGCGAAGCCGCGGGGATCGCGCTCGGTGTCGGCGGAGCCTTTTTCGCCGCCTACGGTGGAGAAGCGGATGAAGGTGGGAGTTTTCTTGCCGACGGCGTTGAAGAGTTTTGCCGTGGTGAACTTGGGTATGTCGGGGTTGGTGCAGACAAAATAGCCGTGGGCGCCGGAGCCTTTTGCGTGGACTACGCGCTCGGGAATGCGCTCGCGATTGAAGTGGGCCATTTTTTCGAAAAGCAGGAAGTCTTCGAAAACGACGGGGCCGCGGGGGCCAACCGTCAGGGAATTCTGGTTGTCGCCAACCGGGCGGCCAGCGTCGGTGGTCATGATCTTCTTTTTTTCGTCAGGCATTGATCCTCCTCAGCACTGCGGGGTAATACTGTAGACCCCCCGCGCGGTATACTGCCAATATATAGATTGGATACGAAAGATAGGCATTGCCTATAGGTGGGAAACGCATGGAATTGCATCAACTTCGATATTTTTGCGCGGTGGCGGAGAGCGCGTCGTTCAGCCGGGCGGCGGAGCAGTCGCACGTTTCGCAACCATCCTTGTCGCAGCAAATACTCAAGTTGGAGGATGAGTTGGGGGCGAGGCTGTTTGACCGGCTGGGACGTTCCGTACGACTGACGGAGGTGGGCAAAACTTTTTTGCCGAGAGCGCGAGCGGTACTGCGGGAGTTGGAGGCGGCGCGCGGGGATGTGGTGGAGCGCAAGGACTCGGTGGGAGGGGCGATTTGCGTTGGAGTGATTCCGACCATCGCGCCTTATTTGTTGCCGGTGCAACTGACATTTTTGTCGCGGCGATTTCCGCAGGCGCGGGTGACCGTTGTAGAAGAGATCACCCCGGTGTTGCTGGAGCGGTTGCGAGCTAGCGTGGTAGACGTGGCGATTCTGGCATTGCCTATTCGCGGACACGAGTTCGAGACGTTTCCACTGCTTACCGAACATTTGTTTGCAGCGCTGCCGAAAAAGCATGCGTATGCGAAAAGAGCTTCGGTTTCGCTGAAGGAGCTTCGGGCCGAGGCTTTTCTATTGCTGCGCGATGGTCACTGTTTTCGCGACACGGCGGTCGCGGCTTGCGACCGGGCGCGGGTGCACCCGCAAATTGTGTTCGAGAGCGGGCAGTTCAGCAGCATATTGAGCATGGTTGGCGCAGGGATGGGAGTATCCATCGTTCCGGAGATGGCGGTGGAGAAAAGAGCGGGTTGCCGATTTGTACGAATTGAGGATGCGGAGGCATCGCGAACGATCGGCGCCGTGGTGCTGCGGGGAAGGTCCCTTACGCGGCTGCAGCGGGCGTTTCTGGCGCATTTACGGACTGCCGGGACAGGTTTCACCACAGAGGGAGCAGAGAACACAGAGAGGAAAAGAAGCCCGAAATAAAGCGCGGCGGCCGACTAGACGGACGGACGGGATCAGAAAATTTGGTGGAGCCGATGGGATTCGAACCCACGACCTCCTCGATGCCATCGAGGCGCGCTCCCAACTGCGCCACGGCCCCACCGAGTTGCACTTCTCAACCAATGTTAGCACTGGGCGTCAGGATTCGTCCAGAAAGCGAACTTGTGCGGGATTCCGAATTCTCTCGAGCACGTACCTCCCATTTGCGAATGGACGCAAAACCCTCCCGTTTGGGTGCTCATACGGGATCGATGGTACAGGTAAAAACTACAGCGATTGCGATGAGAGCCTAGAATTTCCGCTCTACAGAGTTTGCCCGAGCACCACGTAGAAAGCGCCTGAGCGCGCTTGCTAACCGTAACATTTCAATGGGAAGTGAAAATTGGAAGCGTACATGCAGTTTCCGTGCGGCGTCAGGCATCGCGAAGAGGAGGCTCATGCGAGCACCCCACTTGGACATCCTAAGAAGGCAAAGCGACGGAAGCTTCGTATGGATCGAAGCGGTCAGCGACCTCAGAGTGGCGGAGGAGCGCATCGCGTATCTGGCTGGCGCGGCACCAGGTGAATACTTTGTATTCGACCAGAGAAGCCAGGAGATTGTGGCGAAAGTCGCGACGCAGGCAATGAGCTAACAGGGTGCGAAAATGGTTGGCCCGCCTCGCCAACTTTTGCGCTCGACCGAGAATCCTATCAAGAGGGTTTCTTGTGGCACATCAGATACAGTTCTTCCCTCGCGAAGAGCGCAGAGACGCATTGAACAGGCGTGTAGGAAATAAGATTCTGCTCGCTATTCCGGATGACGAGTTCCGGGCAATTCGGCCGCATCTGGAATCGATGGAACTTGAGTCACACCGCGTCCTTCACGAAGCGCATGAGGTGTTGCAGTACGCGTACTTTCCCAATGACGGTTTGCTCTCTTTGGTTGTGGTGTTGGCGGACGGAAAGACGGTGGAGGCAGGGATCGTCGGAAAAGAGGGACTGGTGGGGATTCCGGCCATTGCCGGGCTGAGCCGAAGTCCGCTGCGCGAGGTGGTGCAAATCGCCGGAGACGGGCTGCGCGTTCCCGCGACAACCCTGCGGGAGTTGCTTACGACGGCGCCGGAACTGCACCACAAATTGCAGCGTTTCTCGGTCGTCTTGGGCCTGCAGGTGGCGCAGACGGCGGCGTGTAACCGTCTCCATGAAATTGAGAAACGGCTGGCACGGTGGCTGTTGATGGCGCAGGACCGGCTCAGTTTGGAGCTGCTGCCGATCACACACGATTTCCTCGCGACGATGCTGGGGACGGACAGGCCGAGCGTGAGCCTGGCGGCCGGGATTCTGCAAAAGGGCGGAATTATCGAATACAGCCGCGGGTCAGTGAAGATTTTGAATCGGACTGAACTGGAAAGAGCCGCTTGTGAATGTTATGGGGTGATTCGACGATATAGCGTGGAAACAAGAACGAATTAGGGACGGCGCGCGTGTGTGGTCGGAGAATTTCGGTGCGGAGTACAAGAAGATGCGAGCAGGCTCTACGCCGTTTACCGGATGGTTGCGTAGCAGGGTCCGGGGATAGGCTGCGTGATTGGTGGCGCCGTGGGTTTGAGGCGCTGGATGACGAGCCGGGATTTGTGCTCGGCCGCGATGACGGAACGAGCTGGAGGACCAAGTGAGGATGCGCAAAAATTGGCCGCAAATTACGGGGGCATTCGCGTTAGGGATCGGAGTAGGCGCAATTCTGGGACTACTGCTGGCGCCCCAATCAGGCGAGGAGACCAGGACATTACTGCGCGAGAAAGCGCAGGAAGGGATCGATGGAGCCGTTGAACAAGGAAAGCGAGTGGTGCGGAAGGCGCAAAAAGCGGCCGATGGCGCGAAAGAATTCGTGAACGACGCGGTGGAAGCGGGCCAGGGAGCTTATCGAGAAGCGCGAAATTCCTAGTATTCGAGTTATGGGCCTGGGGCTAGGTCAAGAGAACCAGCACGAAGAGGAGAGTAAGACATGGACTTGCTTTGGACGGTTGCGGTAATCCTGATTATTTTGTGGCTTTTGGGTATGGTCAGCTCCTACACGCTCGGTGGGTTCGTCCATATCCTGCTGGTGCTGGCGATCATTGTTATTTTGATCCGCGTGATCCAGGGGCGGCGACCGGTTTAGAAGTACGGGCGACTCGGAGAGGATTTGCCGGCGCGATCGCGAAAAGACTTTTGTTGGTAAAGGAGTGTTTCTGTGGACAGCCATAAAGCAGCGAGAAGCGAGCCAATTCTCACAAGCGTAGCGGAATCCATTGGGTCAACGCTGGGTACGATTGCGGCGAAAGCCGGGGCGGTGCAGAGGGCTTTTACAGAGAAGGTTGCCGAGGCAAAGCCGGAGATGCGGCGCGTAGCTAAGCGCGCTACTAAGGCCGCCAAGCGAGCCACTACAAGCGTAAAGAAACGCGTCAAGCCGCTGAGAAAAAGAGCGCTGAAGCGGCCAGCACTTGCTGCACGGCGAGCAAAGAGAAAATTGTAAAGCATTAAATGCCGCCAGGCACTAATGGTGTCTACAGCCGGACGCTAGTAATAGTACATTCTCGACCGGATGGCTTGTTTGAAGCGTTGGGACTAACGTTGCTCCTAGGTCGCCCAGCGGGATGGGTAAAGGCTCCTTCTCCGTAGTCCTACCCCACTTGAATCTCATCCCAAAATACTCGTAACGATAGGAAAGCAGTCAATTGCGCCTTGCAGGAGGTGATGGGATGAGTTTTGCATCAAGAATGGTCAAGGGCTTTCTATTCAGTGGTGCGGCGGCTTTGTTGGGCGTCGCGTTGATGGCGGTTCCACTACCACGACAGGACAATACCCAGCAGCCCGACAATACCAGAACGAACAAGAGAGATCGCGACAAGAATTCGCCAACAGCGGACCGGCAAAAGATGAATCCAACCGACCGCGACCTGGCGAGGCGGATTCGCGCTTCCATAATGGACGACAAATCGCTTTCCACGTACGCCCACAACGTCAAAATCTTGGCGCAAGACGGGAAGGTGACGCTGAAGGGCCCCGTTCGCTCGGAAGATGAAAAAAATGCAATCGCCGCGAAAGCTACGGAAATTGCAGGCAGCGGGAACGTGACCGACGAGTTAGAAGTGGCACCGCCGAAGCCTTGAGTTCCTAAAGTTTCTAAACCTAAAAGAGAGAAGTCACAAGGAGAAATAAAATGGCAGAGAAGAAGACCGCAGTATTTGGAATCTATCCGAGTCGCGAAGCCGCGGAGCGCGGGGCCGACGCCATCGTGAACGCGGGGTTCTCGTCGTCAGACATTTCCGTTTTATTGCCGGAAAATCTGGGGAAGCACGCGATTGGGACGGAAAAAGCAACGAAAGCTCCGGAAGGAGCGACGGCTGGCGGAACCACCGGCGCGTTGCTGGGCGGTACGCTGGGGCTGCTGGCCGGAATTGGCGCGTTAGCAATTCCGGGTGTGGGACCCCTGATTGCAGCGGGCCCGATCATGGCCACGTTGGCGGGGCTGGGAGTGGGCGGCGCGATTGGCGGCATTACCGGTGCGCTCGTAGGAATGGGAATTCCGGAATATGAGGCAAAGCGATATGAGGGGCGGATCCAGACGGGCGGGATCCTGCTGTCCGTGCATTGCGCGAGTTCCGATGAAGTGAAGCGTGCAAAGCAGATCCTGCAAAGCACCAGTGCGGAGGACATTTCCTCAACCAGCGAAGCGTCCGTGAATACGTCGACGCCAGACCGCACGATGAAGCGAGGAGCCGGCGGAGTGGAGTAACTCGGGCGCAAGATGCCAATGATGGCGAAGAGGAAGCGCAAGCTTCCTCTTTTTTTAGTACCCCTTTAGTACGACTGTTGAGGCGAGGCGAAATGCGTTTCTGGACAACCCGGCTTGTCGATAGGCGAACGGATGCAGTAAACGCCTGATAGTCACCGAGGGCGCGGTATGCTACTGATTTCGTAGTGCCGGTGTGAAGGAGAGTTCGTATAGCCCGGAGCGGGCTTTCGAGCCTAGGGAGATAGTTTGTGAGGTGAGCGATGGTTCCGCTACGCCTTTTTTTGGCTGATGACCATGAAATTGTGCGCTTTGGGTTGCGAAACCTGCTGGAATCGCAGTTCGGATGGTCCGTGGTGGGGGAAGCGGCTGACGGCAAAGACGCGGTCGACAAGGTTTTCTTGCTGGAGCCGGACATTGCCTTGCTGGATATCAGCATGCCGAGCATGAATGGGCTGGATGCAGCGCGAGAGATCCTCCGGCGTGGCTGCCGCACGAAGATATTGATTTTGTCGGTGCACGATTCCGAGGACGTGATCCAACAGGTACTCGATTCCGGGGCGCAGGGCTACGTCCTGAAATCCGATGCGATGCGCGACCTGATCGCCGCGGTGCACGCGGTGCGATCCAACAAGACGTTTTTCACGCATAAGATTGCTCAGGTGGTCCTTGACCGGTACATGAAGCGCATGAACGAGCACGCCAAGCATCGCCCTTCGCTGGTGCGAAAGAAGCAAGTAGGAACGTGACGCAAACCAGCGTCACGGCACTCTCAGTCGACAATTTACCCACCTGTTTCTCCGGCGAGCTACCGCCTACGTCACTTTTTCCATTTGAATGATCCGCAAGGATTCGCCGTTGCGTAGAGGAACTTCCAGGTTCCTGACCGGCACATAGCCGCGGGCTCGGAAGAGCTTCGCGCCTGTGAGGGTTGCCCCCATCTCAAAACGCGAGAAGCCCGCGGACTTTGCGGCATCTTCGCAGGCTTGCAGCAGGAGAGTGCCGATGCCGCGGCGCGCCCAGTCCGGGTGGATAAAGAAGGCGCGAATTTTGGCGGCGTCGCGCCGAGGATCAAGAAGGTCGTCGTGGCGGTCCGTCCACTGGTCGGCGCCGTAGAGAGTTTTGCGTTTACTCCAGCCGCCACAGGCGACTACGACCGAGGACGCTAGCGGTTCTGCAGGGCAACACTCCACAACCAAATAGGTGCCGTCGGCAACGAGCTGGGTATCGACGCCGAAGACGGTGGCGAGCGCACTCTCTCTTTGCGAAGACGTGTAATCGTCGGCCTGAAGCTGGCGGACGGACGCTTCGATCAGCGCGCGGAGAACGGGAATGTCGGATGGGACCGCAGGACGGATGCAGAAATTCGGCTGCATGGGACTCTCGTCCAAGATTTTAAGCGGAAAATAGGGCGCGTGTTTGGGTATTTACTCCATAGACCGAGTCGGGGATGATGCGGGCGCTGGATTTACGTGGCGAGGGAGACGTCGTGAGGAAATGGATTGCGGCTTGTGCGGGTGGGGTGCTGCTCTTTTCGAGTGCGGTTTTGCAGGGGGGCCAGGCTAATGTGCCGAGCACGGAGTCTGGTGCAGCGCGCCAGACCGAAGCCGATGAGTACACCAGGTACGAATTGCTGTCACCTGAGACCACAAGTTTTAGGATTCGCTACGAGGTTACGGCGACGACCGCAGGGGCAAAGTATTATTACAACCCGATACGAAAGGGCAGCATAGCTACCGACGAGGCCGTCTACGACGCGATGACTGGAGACTCGCTGCAATTTGAAATTGTGAGTGGCAACGAGGCGCGGAAGGACCCTCTGATGGTGGAGGCCGATTCGGAGACCAATTACATCAAGGTGCATCTGGCCCGTCCGGTGCCAAACGATGGGCAGGGACGGCTGATCATTCAGAAGACGTATAAGGATGCGAAAAGCTATTACCAGGATGGGGATGCGATTGTGTTCAACCGTTCCCTGGGAATAAAGAGAAACAGCGTTGTATTGCCCGCAGGGTATGAAGTGATTGGCTGCAGCGTGGCCTCACAAATCCTAACGGAGAAAGATGGACGGATCGCAATAAGTTTTCTGAATGCAAGCGCGGGAGAGGCGCAACTCATGGTGCGCGCGAAGTTGGGCGCGCAGACCGGTGCGACAGCGGTGCCTCGGCCTCTGACGGCCGCGGTCAGTTGGGAGGCGCCATTCAAGGGAGAGACGGAGAAGGAGCGGCTCTCGGAACGTGCGCATCAAGATCGCGACATCGTCTATTTTCTGAAGGAGCCCGAGAGTCATGCCTTCCGTCTGTATCACGATTACACGGAGTCGCGGCCGGGCGTCGACAAGTACTTGAATGTGGTGCGTGCGGGCAGCACGGTTTCCGACCCGTCCGCGTATGTGTTGGACACCGGAGAACAACTAGAAACGCAAATCATGAATGGCGAGCAGTTGGCCGCGGCGAAGATCGATGCGGGAGAAGCGGTGGCGCCCACCGCCCAGGTGGTGGTGGTCCGGTTTACGCCGGTGACGAAGGGGAAGTCGATTCGGCTGCGGATTTGGGAAACGTACACCGCAGTCGGAAGTTACCGGATGGAGCAGGAGGAACTGGTGTTTGACAGGAGCCTGGGGCGCCCGCGGAATGCGGTGGTGCTGCCGACCGGATGGTATGTATCGGCTAGCGCGATTCCTGCGCGAGTAAATATGCTGTCGGACGGACGAGTGCGGCTGGAATTCTGGAATGGGTCGCCGGATTCTGCGGATGTATTGGTCAAGGGGAAGCGACGGGTGTCGTCTGGGGAAAAGAAGCAATAAGGAACTTGAGGAGGGTTTTGTGAACAGACTTGTTCGGTGCGGGTTGTTAGGGGTGTTTGCGGTTGCGGGCTGTGGCGCGCTGTACGCGCAGACCAAGCATACGCCGTCACTTGAGGAGTCCCTGAGTCTGAAGACGATCGGTGGGGCGCGTATCTCTCCCGATGGAAGATTCATCGCTTATCGAGTGCGCGAGACGGATTGGAAAGAAAACGCGTACGTGCGGCAGATTTGGTTGGTGAACGTAGCGACAGGCGCGACCTTTCAGTTGACGCGAGGAAAAAAGTCGAGCGATGGGCCGGAATGGTCGCCGGATGGGCGTTGGTTGGCGTTTGTGACGGAGCGGGAAGGGAACGCAATTGTGCCCGCCGGAGCTGCGGAAAAGAAGGAAGGCAAAGAAGAGAAAAAAGAGGGGGAAGGGAAGCCGGCGGCGCGGCAGATCTGGGTGATTTCGCCGGAAGGCGGCGAAGCGTGGCAGTTGACGCAGCAGGAGACGGATATTGGGGGATTTCACTGGTCGAAGGACGGTAAGCAGATTGCATTTACGGCTTCCAGCCCGGAAAGCAAGAGCGAGAAAGATAGGAAGGAAAAATATAGCGAGTACGAAGTATACGAGGAAGACTTCCGGCAGAGCCAATTGTGGGTGGTAGACGCTAGCGAGGCAGAGGCACAGCATTCCCCGGTGAAGGCGCGGCAGATCACGCGGGATGCGAGCTTGAATGTGAATGGATTTGCGTGGTCACCGGATTCGAGGCGCATCGCGTTTGCGGCGACGCACAAACCGCTGCTGGCGTTCGGTGGGGATGAAGATATTTATCTTGCGGAACTTACTCAAGACAATTCGGTCCGAAAGATAGTTGCATTGGAAGGGCCAGACAACGATCCGATTTTTTCGCCTGACGGAAAACAAATCGCGTTTGGGACGGCGCTGGCACAACCTTACTACTACTATGCGAACGGTCACATTGCGACGGTGGACGTGGAGCGGGTGCTTGCGAAACCGGCGACGAAACCTGAGGAAGTCCAGGATTTGACGGCACAATTCGACGAAGATCCGCGAATTGCGGACTGGGGGCCAGAGGGGCTTTATTTTCAAGGACTGCAAAAAACATCAGCACACCTCTTTCGGGTGAATCCGAAGACGAAAGAGATCACCCGGGTCAGCTCGCCGGATCCCTATTTTCTCGACGACGTGTCCTTCACGAAAGATTTCAAGACGGTGGCGCTGGCGGCGGATGATGCCGCGCACTTGACGGAGATATTCGTTACCGGCGCGCAGAAATTCGCTCCGCGTCAACTGACGGACGTGACGGCGCAGGTCAAGGATTGGAGCCTGGGCGGCGCCGAAGTGATCTCCTGGAAGAGCAAAGATGGCGCAACCATTGAAGGGATATTACGGAAGCCGGCGAACTACGATGCTTCCAAGAAATATCCATTGCTGGTGGTGATTCATGGCGGACCGACGGGGATCTCGCAACCGACGCTCTCGGCCGGCGACATGTACTATCCGGTGCAGACTTTTTTGGCCAAGGGGGCATTGGTGCTGCAGCCGAATTATCGGGGGAGCGCAGGATATGGGGCCGCGTTTCGCGCGCTGAATGTGCGTAATTTGGGCGTGGGCGACATGTGGGATGTGGTCAGCGGTGTGGATTCGCTAATTGCGCGCGGGATTGTGGATGGATCGAGAGTGGGGTCCATGGGGTGGTCGCAGGGAGGATACATTTCGGCGTTTCTGACCACCCATACGGACCGTTTCAAGGCGATTTCGGCGGGAGCGGGGATCAGCGACTGGAGGACCTATTACGTCAATACCGATATCACTCCGTTCACACGACAATATCTTCACGCCACGCCCTGGGACGATCCGGAAATCTATCAGAAAACATCGCCGATGGCCGCGATCAAGCAAGCGAAAACGCCAACACTGATTCAGGTGGGCAGCGTGGATAAACGCGTGCCTCCGCCGAATAGCTTTGAACTGTATCGGGGATTGCAGGATCAACATGTTGCCTCCAGGCTGATCCTGTACAACGGATTCGGGCACCCGATCACCAAGCCCAAGTCGAACCGCGCAGTGATGCAGGCAAATTTAGATTGGTTCAACCATTACATTTGGGGCGAGGAGTTTGCCAAGGATTCGTCGCTGCTGGGTTCGAGCGAGATTGAAAGTGCGAAGTAAGATCCTCAGCTAATGGAGCGATGCTGGTCTCCATCTGTTCTCTTGCGTTGATCTGTGAGCGGTTCATGAAGCCATCGTCGTAAGGAGGCGATGGGGCGGCGCCACGGGGCTTGCGACTGGGAGATTGTCCGGGTGCGTAGCTGTTTCCAGTAAGGGTGAGACGAAATGCGCGAAGCGTGAAAGCGCAACTGACGTAGTTCGTGACGCAAATGGTGAGCGAATGGTTTCCAGCGGCGAACTTCAAAGGAATGTATGGCGCGGCGAGCTTGACGGGAAGTTGCGCGAACGTCGCGAACGAAACTCCGGCCCCAGAGGCTTAGGAAATTAAGCGGTGCCGGTCTCGTTTGAGGCAGGGCTCCTTGGCGAAGAGGTGCCCGGGCGCGAATGACTTCCGCTTGGACAAGTGGTTGCGGTGGCGGGGCTTGGGCAGGACTGCGCGCCGGCGGTGGCGCTAATGGAATCTGGTTCGGTACGGCAGGCCGCTCTGGCAGATTAACTCGCGCTTCAGAGCGTGAAGGATGCACTTCGCGGTGCGAATCCTGAGGCGCGGCCGAAAACACGTCTGAAAATTGTGGCTCGCTTGCAGGCTGAGCTGGCGGCTCTGACGCGGCAGCGACGGCCGTGAGTAGCGAGTTGATGTCGGAAAGCCCTGCTGTCGAATAGGATCTGGCACTCAGGATGCGAGCAATGGAATCGGCCCGATCGAGTTGGCAATCTCGCGCAGCGTGCTCGACGGCAGTTGACGACACGCTATTCACGCTGTCTGCGCAGGCGTTGACTAGCGAATGCTCACACAGAACATTGATAACGCGAGGGATGCCGCGAGAATAGATGTGGACGGAACCGATGGCATCAGGCTCAAAGATCGGTGTGCCATTGGCTCCCGCAACTCGTAGCCTCTGCTGGACATAGCCATAGGTTTGTTCCAGCGTAAGAGGCGATGTCCTGCAGCGAACAGTGATGCGCTGGCGGAGCTGGCGAAGTTCATGGCGCTTGAGCTTTGTTTCCAGTTCGGGCTGACCTGCGAGCACGATCTGAAGGAGTTTCTCCCGCGGCGTTTCAAAATTCAGGAGCAATCTAACTTCTTCCAGCGCAGCGGGTTCCAGGCCTTGGGCCTCGTCGACAATCAATACCGGAATTTGACCGGCGCGATACTGCTCAAGCAGCCAGCGATTGAGGGCCATTAGCTTTTCGCTCTTTAAAGTCGAAGTGCACGGCACGCCAAAATCGTTGAGGATAAAATCGAGCAGGTGGTCAGGCTTGATAAGAGAGTTGAAAATGAGGGCGGTGGGCATCTTCTGTTCGGAAAGCCAGTCCAGCAGGCGACGGAGAAGCACGGTTTTGCCAGTTCCCACTTCGCCGGTCAGGAGGATCAGGCCTTTTCGCGTGCGAATAGCGTAGGCGAGCTCGTCGGAGGTTGCGCGAGCCTGGTCGGTGAAGAACAGGAAACGGGGGTCAGGATTGATTTTGAAGGGGTTCTCGCTCAAGCCGAAGAAGTTAAAGATTGTGTCGGACATAGTGGCGTAGCGTAGGGGCGGGTGCACGGATTCTAGGGCAGGGCACTTAGACGAGGCAATACACGATTCTCCCAACAATGGAGTCATAAGACCCGAGAGAGCTAGCGCAAAATCGGCTCCACCAGATTTTGCCTTTGGTCCAAATTCCTGCAGATTAAGCCCGGATTTACAGTCGCTTATCAGTTAAGAGCGCTGTCCTTTGTTTGTCCATTCGGCCAGTGGATGGGTGCGGACCGCCTTTCTACACTTGCCCCACTATGGCGGACAAACGGTCGGGTGTAAGCAAAGTATCGAAATGTGTTCTTGGAGTGGTCCTCGCAGCCGCAGTCTTGGGCAGCGGTTGCGCCGGTGTTGTTACCCCGTCGAGCGCTTCCGGCAGTGGAGCTCCTACGGCGACGCAGCCGAAGACGCCGCAGCCGCAGCCACAGGTCCAGCCGCAGCTTTCCGCTACGCCCACTAGCGCCAGCTTCCCGGGAGTTGCGACAGGCTCCAGCAGCTCACAAACGATTACGCTGCAGAATAGCGGGACCGCGAACGTCACGATTTCCAGCGCGAGCGTGACGGGAGCTGGCTTTAGCACGTCCGGGCTGACGGTGCCGATGAGCATGGCGCCGGGCCAAAACATGACCTTCAACGTAGTGTTCACGCCGAGTTCCGCGGGAAACGCAACCGGTTCCATTTCACTGCTGAGCAATGCTCCTAACTCTCCGCTCGCAATCTCGGCGAGCGGCAGCGGCGTAATCTCCGCGCCAGTATTGGGCGCCAGCACAGCCAGTTTGGACTTTGGCAGCGTGGTGGTGGGCAGCAGTAATTCACTCGGTGTAACCCTGACGAACACGGGGAATGCGAACGCCATCATTAGCAGCGTGCTTGTAACTGGCTCGGGTTTTGGCGCGAGCGGAGTTGGCGGGAGCACGACCGTGCCGCCAGGGCAGACCGCCGTCTTGAACGTTACGTTCGCGCCCCCGGCAACGGGAAGTGACGTGGGGACGCTGGCGATTGCGAGCAATGCGGGGAGCTTGTCTATCGCGCTGGCAGGAAGTGGCGGACAACTCAGCTCGCGCACAGTGGCATTGAACTGGGACCCGAGCACGTCGGACGTCATCGGCTATTACGTTTATCGAATGTTGCCAGACGGAACGTATGGAAAAATTAACGCTGCGCCCTTGGTCCTTACGGAATTTACAGATACGAATATTCAAAGCGGGCAAACATACACCTATGTAGTGACCTCTGTGGATGCCGATAATGTGGAAAGCGACTATTCCGATCCGGCTATAGCGATCGTTCCTTGAGCGGCGATTCCTCTAAGGTGTCCTAGGGTTAATCCTGTACCTGTACTAGGGTCAATACTGTACAGGTTCTTAGGGGTAATGCTGTACGAATCCTTAGTCTGTCCCGGTTTTGAACGCCCGACCAGTAGCCTCCAAAACGCCGTTAGGCCAAACTGCGCCCATTCGGTGAGGCGGCAGGGAGCGCGTGAGGGGGGGACAGTCATGGTCGGAACTCTGCGCACGTTTGTATGTTTAAGAAGCTCCATCCGCTTGGCTCTTGCGGTCGCCGGCATTCTCCTAGTTTCGATGCCTGGGGCTCTAAGCGTCCGTGCATCCAGCGTGGGTGGTTCTAGAACTGAGCCGAGTTCACCATTGGTGCAGGTATTGCCGGATGCGGTCAGCTTTGTGGATGTGCCCGCAGGGGACACTTACACGCAGACGGTAAGGATCAAGAACGTCAGTGAGTCCACGTTTCAAATCAAGGAAATCACGGCTTCGAGCCCGGATTTTTCCGTAACGGGAATCCTGCTGCCGGTCGTTGTGGCGCCGGGGACGAGCGAAAACTTCACGATCTCGTACCGAGGAAGGGCGGAGGCCCGCGCGGAAGGTCAAATACGCATTGTAACGAGCGCAAACAATACGCCTATTATTTTGAGGGCGAGAGCCTCCACAGTGACCGAACAAAGGGAACTGACGGCGAGCGAGACAAGCATTGATTTCGAAGACACTGCAGTAGGTAGCTCCGGCACGAAAGAAATTTCGTTGTTCAATTCTGGAAATCGCGACCTGAGTGTTTCCGGGATATCGGTCCCTAGCGCGGACTTCAGCGTGTCGGGTGCGGGAGCCATGACGCTAAGCCCGGGGCAGAAGGTCACCGTGGATGTGAAGTTTGCGCCCAGGAGTGCGGGGCGCCAAGCCAGTAGTCTGCGGGTGATCAGCGCGGATGGCGCTTCGCTGTTAGAGATGCCGCTAAGCGGGTTGGGAGCAACATCCTCGCAGAGTACCGTGAAGCTGAACTGGGAAGAGAATCCAGCGGGTACAGCAGGCTATGTTGTTTACCGGGCGGCAGATCCCAGTGGTCCGTATACGCGGCTAACATCCCAGACCGTTCCTTCTGCTGAGTACGTCGACACAGGGCTGGCGGCAGGGCACACATACTATTATGTCGTGACCTCGGTTGGCGTCGACGAAGTGGAGAGCGAATACTCAGCACCTATAACCGCGACGGTCCCAGAAGCCTAGAACCTCGGCCATCCAAGACAGATGAGTTGGCGGTGAAGTTCGACCGCCAGGGAGATTGGGCTGTGGCAGAGCCCCCACCCCCCCTTTTATCGTAAGTGCGCATTCTAAGGGGTTTAGCTGGCCGGCTCCTTGTAAGTGCGGAAAACAAAGGAGTTGCGGACCGACAACTTCGGCTAAAAACCGGGGAAACGCGGAATTTGCTTCTAAATGCGCATTCTAAAGGACTTAGAGGACAGCGAGAGTATCTATGTGGGAATACCCAAGAGAAGTATAGCAGATAGTAACTAAATGTCAAGAAGAATCGTCGTCTTTGGTCCGGTCCGACGCCTAAATGACTTACCCGATTGAAAAGCCACCAGATAGTCCCTATGGTCGAGCGAGTTAGACCTCGGATGTAGAGGGATTGGTGTGAATATGGCGACAGCCTTACGGGCGGTTCCAGAGCATTTCGCGTCGGGCCGCAAGCTCATTGAGAATAATGAAGAATTTCGGACGAAATTTGACAAGTACAGCTTTGCCTTCCGCCATAAGCTAGCGGGGCATCCGGTTTTCGAGCTGAGCCGGCTGATGGAACTGGCCGAAGAAACCCAGAGTACCCGGCCTAGAGACCTCTATTACGACGCGGGAACAGTCGACGTAAACCAGCGGTGGGATCGTACGCCAAGGCCGGAGTTCAGCGCGCGCGACGCCATTCAGCGAATCGAGCACTGCGGCGCGTGGATTGTCCTGAAGCGCGCCGATAAGAATAAAGAATATGCGGTAGTGCTGCAGGAGTGCATGGCGGAGCTGCAGGATTTTACGGGACTAAACCTGGAACGGGTGATGAAAGTCCAGGAAGTGATTTTGTTCATTACCTCGCCGAAACGAATCACCACGTATCATATTGACCGGGAATGCAGCGTGCTATTGCAGATTCAGGGCGACAAGCACATCAGTATTTTCGACCGAAACGATCGCGAAGTGCTCTCCGAGGAGGAGATCGAACGTTTTTGGTCTGTGGATCACAATGCGCCACGGTACAGACCTGAGTTGCAGGATCACGCGACGGTCTACGAATTAAGACCGGGCAATGGGGTGCATATTCCTGTGAACTGTCCGCATTGGGTGCAGAACGGGGAGAATATTTCGATATCGCTGAACGTAAATTTTCAGTATCACGATAAGGCGCGCGCCAACGTCTATCGCTCGAATTTTCTTTTGCGGAAGATGGGTGTGCAGCCTTCCCCTCCGGGCATTTCGCCAATGAAAGATAAAGTGAAGAGCGTGGCCGTGTTGCCGGCGGTGTGGGCCAAAAATATCGCGCGGCGAAGAAAACCCTGGGCCTAATCGCGTCCAGGGCCTGTTCAACTCACTACAAACCTAATCTTTTCCTGAAATAGAAACCCTCGTAGGTGTGTGCGGTCAGATCCGGATAAGAAGGCACGCACAACTTGCGTTCGTGGACGGGCCATTCGCAGCTCAGGTCATATCCGAGACGCGCCATTCCCGAAATAAGTTCCGAACGACTGTGCAGAATACAGGGAACCAGATAGGAGCGGTTGTCCTGCACGGTGATGAGAGATTTTCCCGTGGAAAGCGGACTTCGGTTCACAAAAACGTGAGGCGGCGGAAGCTCAAGCGCGCGGATAATTTCGTCGAGAGGCTGCTCGAAGTAGTGGAGGGAACCTGAAGCGATGAAAACGTCCGAGCCGTTGGCTTCCGCGGGACTATCCGCGAAACGGATGCGCGTTTCCTTGCGCGCAGCGGCGAGTGTTTCTGCGAAAGGCCGCTTGTGGGGCAGGTCGTAGACCATCCAGGTCATGTCCGAAGGAAAACACATTTTGTGCTGATAGGCGTAGAAGAGATTGCCAACGTGTCCGCCCAGATCGAAGACGCGGCGGAGACCGGAAGCAATCGGGGCGAGATGGAATAGAACTGGATAGTCGCTCTCGCGAATGGAATCGGCAATGGAGGTGTGATAGCGAATTTCATCGGGATGTTCGTGGCCGGCCGCGATGTATTTTGAGGCTGAAGATTGCGCTTCAGCGAAAGAAGAAAAGGTGTTCCGATACGCGAGAGCAGGTTCCAGAAGGGATTGCGACCAGCGTCGAGACCTGAGGCGCAGGATAAGCCGGCGCCCTGCTGCGCGGCTGCCGATCCAATTGAGAGCGGAAGCCAAAGTACGGATTTGCAAAAGACGCCATCGCAGAAGGAAGGAATGCGAATTCAGGGAATTCTGCGCGCGCCCGGAGGTCATAGGGAAATGTAAGTTCAATTGTGAGCTCGGCTGCGAAGAGGATTCGCGGCGGTAGTGCGGCACAAAGGGCGGCAGCGGATCGCCGGCATCCGGTGGAAAGCGGAATTCGGATAGCCGTTTGGATTATCGACAATCCCATGAAAGAGATGGCGAAGTTGGCCGATCGGTCGGTTCACGGTAGCCCCTTCATATTCGCAAGAAAGCCGCCAGCCGCCGGAACGCTGGACCATGAAGAAATTCAAGTTGTAGACAGGGCCGCGGCACTGAGCGCAGTCCTATTGCGTCCGCAAACGTTCTTCTGCCTTCTTCAGGTAAGCATTAATCGTGGTGGCAAGGCCATCGACGTTAGGATTCATGTAGATCGTGAAGTGATTTCCACGGACTTCGCATATTTCGAGTTGATCGCCGAACATGTCGTTCCAACCCAAACGCAAGTCCTGAGCAAAGCCAAACGATTTGTCGGCACTTCGGATCAACAGGATGGGATGGTGGTACGGTTCGGGCCGATAGTTATCTGCTGCTTCGTAAAGGACCTCGAGCGGACTCTTTCGAGCGATACCAGGGGCAGGCCTCACGACATCCCAGAAAGAGCGTGCCGCGCGCGTGATGCCCCCGACGATATAGTTCGAGGCCTGCCCGCGCTTCGCCTCGCGCAGAAGAACGTTTAACTTAAGCTGCGTTCCGGAGATAAATCGCTTCCATTTGGCATATGCCATCCGCGCGACCGGATTCGCGGTCTCCATCATGACCACCAGCGCAACCTCCTGTTTTTGGGCGCGCAATTGCTGTGCCACCTCCAGCGCCAGCAATCCGTGGGAGCACCACCCCCCGAGCATGTAGGGGCCATCCGGGCGAAGTTCACGAATCACCCGAACGAAATAGGCCGCGATGCATTTCAAGGAACGACGATCTTCCAGCGCTTCAATCACCGATGCCTGCATCCCGAGGTTGTGGTATTCGTGTAGAGCACGCAGACACTGTGAAAGCGGCCTGAAACTCGGATCGCCTCCAAAATAGAACAGAGGAATCTGCGTCGAAACGCCGTCTGTGCTTTCGGTTTTGCCCAAGGCGCCATGTCCGTTTTCACCGCGGATGAGGCGGGCTTGGAGATCAATCGTCGAGGCGTCTAGAAGGGACGCAAGAGACAGCTCTTTGCCGAGACGCTCTTCGATTCGCTTCAACAGACGCGCGGCCAAGAGAGAATGACCACCAAGATCGAAGAAATCATCCATGATGCCGACCCTGGGGAGTTTAAATGCGGCCGCCCAGATTTGCGCCAGATCCGTTTCGACCGGGTCCCGGGGCGCCACATAGCCGGGCTTCAAAGCCGCGATCTTTGAAGGTGGCTTGCGTTCCGGGCGCGAACGAATCTTCAAGTCGGAAATCGAAAGATTTCGATTGGAGGTCAGCGCTTGTAACGAGGATTGATAGGCACGCAACAGATTCCGAATCGTGGTCGAATCGTACAAGTCGGGGTTGTATTCGAGCTGGATCCGTATCCCCTCCTGGCGCTCGATGATCGCACATTGCATCTCGAACGGCGTGCCGACGCTGAACGTGGGCATGGGAGTGACCGTCAGCTGGGCCAATTGGCGCGGTTGAAGGAATGCCACCTGATACGAAAAGTAGAATTGAAAGAGGGGATTGCGCCCCGCCAGAGAGCGCGAGTCCACATTTTGCAATAATGTTTCGAACGGGAGATCACCATGCTCAAGCGCGTTGAGAGTCACGTCTCGAGCGCGCTGAATGGCTTCCCCAAAGGTGAGATTGCCGGGCAAGTTCAAGCGAAGGGCGATAGGCCCAGCAAACGGACCAATCAGGGATTCGGTCTCTGGCCGACGATTAGCCATGGGCGAACCGATGATCAGATCGTCCTGCCCGGCTTCACGAGAGAGCAAGATCGCGAAGCCCGCGAGCATGAGCACGAACATCGTTACGCTTTCGGCTTTGCTCGTGGCCCTAAGCGCGGCGTCCAGATCCGGCGGCAGGAGCTGGGTTTCGATCGCTCCGTGAGATGCCGGCCGGTTGCTCGGCGGGTGATCGGTTGGGAAGTTGAGGACCGGCAAGGAGCTCGACAGATTCTTGGTCCAGAATTCCAAGTGTTGCCGAGCCTCGGCCGAAGCGAGCCACTTTCTTTGCCAAGTAGTGAAATCGCTGTACTGAATTGCCAGAGGGGACAATTCAGGTTCCCGATTTTCCCTGAGAGCTTCGTACGCGGTCCACAGCTCGCGCTGGAAGACGTTGTGCGACCAGCCATCCGCGACGATGTGATGGATTGTAACGACCAGGACGTGGTCCTCGGGTGCTAGGCGGAATAGCCTCGCGCGGAACACCGCGCCCTGGACAAGGTCGAAGGGTTTTTGCGCTTCCTCCCGTATCAGCTCCTGAAGATGGCCATCACGGTCAGGTGCCGTCCCTTCGGCCAGGGTTGTGACCTGCAAAGAAAAGGTCGAAGCAGGGGAAATTATCTGGGCGAGTTCTTTACTGACCACCTCGAAAGTGGTTCTTAGGGTTTCGTGGCGCTCGATCAGAATCTGAAAGCTCTTCTCGAGGAGTTTTGGTGAGAGAGGGCCGGCGAGCCGCACACAAGCAGGCATATTAAAGGCTGAATTGCCAGGAGAGAGATTCGCCAAGAGCCAGAAGCGCTCCTGCGCAACGCTCGCAGGCATGGCGTACACTTCCGCCGCGGCTGAGTTGCTGCTATTCGAATCATCGGTGGGCGCAATGCCAACCGGCTTAGCCCTCTTCGCCATCGAGAACTCCGAGAGCCCCCGATTGGGGTTCGACGCAATCGCATCGAGGAGTCCGCGGAAATCCCCGAGCATCTGTTGCGCGGTCTTGTCACTGTACAGGTCCGTGTTGTATTCGAGCGAGAGCCGCCAGCCGGCTTCGCGTTCGACCATGAAGAAATTCAAGTCGTAGAGCGCGCCCTGGGATTTCGAGGGCATGGTGGACATGCGAATTCCGGCGAATTCGAAGACGAACGTGGAAGCGCGGGCGTACTCGCGCTGGCAGATGAAGTTAACAACATGGAACGGTTCGGGGGCGGACTTGTGGTCCAAGCTCAGCGATTTGAGCACATTTTCGAACGGGACGTCCTGGTTGGCGAACGCTTCCAAGGCGGCGTCTCTCACGCGGACGGCAAACTCGGGAAATGAAGGATCGCCCGAAGCGTCAGCGCGAAAGACTATATGATTGACGAATAGACCTACCAGGCTCTCGAGCTCGGTGCGATTGCGCCCGGCCAGCGGGGAACCGACCGCGATGTCGCGTTTGCCGGTGTACCGCGCCAGAAGCGTCATGCAGGCGGCAAGCGTGGTGATGAACATCGTCCCGCCATAGCGGCCGCTGAACTCTTTTAGTGCGTCCGTCAATTCCCGCGGGAGCATCTGGGTGACAATTGCGCTGTGAGTGGTGCGTTCCGTTGGCCGCGGAAAATCGGGCTCTACTTCGAGCCGTTCGTACCCCGAGAGCTTCTTCTTCCAATACTCACGTTGCCTGACGGACTCTGGTTCCGCCAGAAAGTCCTGCTGCCAGATCACGTAGTCGGGATATTGGATGGCGAGTTCGGGGAGGGGAGACTCGCAGCCCTCCGCATAGGCCGCATAAATCTTCTGCAGCTCCTCCATGATGAGTCCGATGGACCAGCCGTCGGACACAATATGGTGCAGCGTGAACATCAGGATGTGTTCTTCGTCGTCCATCCTGAGGAGTCCGAGGCGGACAAGCGGACCCTTTCTCAGATCGAAGCTGCGAGTTGCTTCTTCCAGACAGAGGCGATCCATTTCCGTCTCGCGGTCGACGGGCAATAAGGAGCGCAGGTCCCTGAGCGGGATGTTCAGGTGGATTGAGGGCGCGATGATCTGAGCGGGATTGCCGTCGATTTCGGTAAAGGTCGCGCGAAGAATTTCGTGGCGTCGGACGATCTCGTTGAACACGCGCGACAGCACGCGCACATTGATTGGTCCGGTCAACTTCCAGCGGAACGAAGCGTTATAGGCGGGATTGCCGGGACGCGCGCGATCCGCGTACCACATTTTGCTCTGCGCTGGCGAGAGCGGAAACACAAACGCATCCTCGGCGACTACGGCTGAGCGTTTCGCGGTGGGTTCCTCGGTCACAGAAGGTTGTGAATCGGCTGGCCAGCCCACATTTATCATCCGCTTGTTTCCACGTGTTGAGTCTCGTGCGTCAATCGGTATTTCTGGCGGGCAACTCGTTGGATTGCCGGCGATGGCGGCGGAACCGAAGCCTGCGAGTTTCCCATCTCTGCAACGACGCCGGCGATCGTGCGCTGTTGGAGAAGCAACCTTGGAGTGATTGTCAATCCGGCCTTTGCAGCGCGCGATGTGATCTGAAAGACGTGCAGAGAATCGGCGCCAAGCTCGAAGAGATTGTCCGTCACGCCTACGTTTTCGACGCGCAGCACTTCCGAAAGAATGTCGGTAAGGATTTTCTCTTCGGGGGTGCGCGGCGGCACATACTCGCGAGTGCGAGCAGCGGAACGCGTGTCCGGTGCCGGAAGCTTCGCGCGATCCACTTTGCCGCTCGGGTTCAAGGGCAAGGCTTCGAGCTGAACGTAAGCATACGGAATCATATGCGCAGGAATCTTGACCTGCAGAAACTCCCGCAGCTCGGTGCCAGAAATCTTGTTTCCAGATCTCGTCACAAAATATCCTACCAACTTCTTGTCTCCGGGTCCGTCCTTTCTCGCTGCAACCGCGACTTCCCGGATGTCAGGATGGCCAGCTAGGATGGATTCGATCTCGCCGAGCTCGATCCGGAAGCCGTGGATCTTCACTTGATTGTCCAACCGGCCGAGGAAGTCGATATCGCCTTGGGCAAGGAATCTTGCGAGATCGCCCGACCGGTACATCCGAGCGCTCGCTTGATTCACAAACGGGTCGGGAACGAACCGTTCTGCGGTCAGTTCGGGGCGGTTCAGATACCCGCGGGCGACGCCGGCGCCGGCGATACACAGCTCACCGGCAACCCCCGGCGGCACAGGCCGCTGATTTGCGTCGAGGATGTAGATGTTGGCGTCAAGTAAAGGAACGCCGATCAGGCTTCGCGTTTCCCTCTCGATGTCGGCGGCGGCTAGCCTCCGATAGGTTGAATAGACAGTAGCTTCCGTGGGACCGTACATGTTGATGATCTGGGGTCTGGCGTCGCCATGCCGCTTCAACCACGGCCTCAAGTTGGCAAAGTTCAGTGCCTCGCCCGCAAGAATTACGTACCGAAGGTCGGATAGAGCTGCCGCTCCGGCTTCCTCCGCCTCGATGAGTTGGTAGAAAGCAACCGGCGTCTGGCAGAGTACCGTGACCTGCTGTTTTGCCAGCAGAGTATGAAATTCCTGAGGTGACCTCGATATCCAGTAGGGAGCGATGACGAGACGACCACCCGTGAGCAGGCAGCCCCACATTTCCCAAACCGAGACGTCGAATGAGTACGTGTGGAACAAGGACCAGACATCCCGGTGGCTGAAATCGAACCAAGGCTTGGCCGCTTCAAGCAGCCGCACGACGTTGGCGTGAGTGACCATCACGCCCTTGGGCTTGCCGGTAGAGCCCGACGTATAAATCATGTAAGCAAGGTTTTCGGGGCGGGATGCGGGCTCAGGATTTGTTGCAGGTTGGCGCGAGATCGCAGGCCAATCCCTGTCGACGCAGATGATCTCTGCGCTGGTCGCGGGCAAGGTGGGAACGAGTTGTTCCTGAGTCAGCACGATGGCGGCCTGCGCGTCCTCGAGCATCATCGCCAAGCGTTCTTTTGGATATGATGAATCGATCGGTACGTAGGCGCCACCCGCCTTCAATACAGCCAGCAGCGAGACCATCATTTCGATCGTGCGTTCGAAGCACACTGCAACCAGGGAATCCGGCCGAACGCCTTTCGCGCGCAGGGCTCGGGCGAGGCGATTCGCCCGCTCGTTCAGTTCGCGATACGTGATCCGCTGCTCTCCCATCACAACGGCGACGGCTTCCGGTGCGTGACTGGCTTGTTGCTCGAAAAGGTGATGCATTGTAGAAGTCACTGCGTACCTGGTGAGATTCGGGTTCCACGCGGCAACGAGAGAGGCCGTTTCCGCCGCCGTCATCAACGGGAGTTCATCCACGAGTGCTTCCGGTTCGTGCGTTGCGGCCGCCAGGAGCGTCTTGTAATGGTTTAGCCAGCGCGCGATCGTTTCGTGATCGAACAGACCAGTGTTGTAGTCGCAATCGATCATCAGGCCCTGGTCCGATTCGACGATATTGAAGAAAACGTCGAAATTGACGGCGCTCTTCGGATTTGGATCGACAACGGCTTTCAGAGCCGCGAAGGCCGCATTCGAACCGATGCGTTCGAGATTGAACTGAACTTCCATCAACGGTAGCCGGCTTGGATCGCGCGGAATCGCGAGTTTCCGAGCCAATGTTCCATATGTATAAGACTGGTGATCATAGGCGTCGAGCAGCGTCTTCTTCACTTCGCACAACAGAGAAGCGAAGGTGAGATCGTCGCGAAACCGGGTTCGGAGCGGGAGAAAATTGACGCAGTGCCCGACGAGATTGCCGTCCTCGAGCAACGACTGCCCCGCGGTGGGAACGCCGACTACCACGTCATTTTGATTGGAGAGTCTGTGTAGCAATGTCTGGAAGCCGGCGAGCAAGGTAGCAAAAAGGGTGCATCCCTTTTTCGAGCCCATCTGCTTGATTTGGCGATAAGTTTCAGCATCGATGTGAGTTCGGAATGTCGCGCCGGCATAGCCTCTCACGGCCGGGCGTGGCCGATCGGTCGGCAAATCGAGCAAGTCCGGCACATCCTTGAATTGCGTGAGCCAATAGGACTCGACCTCGGCTGCTTCCGATGATCCCCGTTGGTCAAGCTGCGCTTGCGCATATTTCCGGAAACTGAGGGGCGCAGCTAAAACTGGTTCGTGTCCGCGGACCTTAGCTGAGTAGACTTGCGCCAATTCGTCCAACAGCACGTTCGTGGACCAGCCGTCGCACACCATGTGATGCGATGTAAACAACAGGGCGTGGTAATCCGGTTCGAGCCGAACGATTTCGGCGCGAACCAAGGGGCCTTTGGTGAGATCGAATGGAGTGCGAGAGTCCTTAGCCGATATCCGTCGAAGTTCAGATTCACGCGCGGCTGGCTCTAGCTCCGAAAGATCGCACAACGGAATCTCAATTTCCAATTTGGGCCGGAAATGCAGATTGAAGGCGTCGGGATCGGCGGTGGCGCGAAGGGCGTCGTGCCTGGCAAGAAGAGCATTGACGGCATCGCGCAGCGCACCCACGTGAAGCGCGCCACGGAGATACACGTTGAAGGACTCGTTGAAAGAACACGACGCGTCATCGCCGAGTTTCGCCGCGAGGAATATCTCGCGCTGCGGCTCGGTCATGTGCGCCTGAAGAACCTCCTCTACTTCGGGCGCGGTAGCAACTGAGACGGAGACCGCGGCGGGTTCGGCCGCGGGTTCCGGCAGCGCGCCGCCGGCTTGCATTTCGGCCAAGGATTCGTCGAATACGCGAATAATGGTCTGAACGTCAGCTTCAGAATGCGTGGTGGTCAGAAAGCAAGGGAAGCCTTCGAGAATGTAAATTCCTTTTTCGCGCAAGTGATAGTAGAGGAGGCTGCCCAAGGGGAAATCGGCAGGGAAGCTAAAATAGAAAATGCTGCCAAATGTCTCGATACGAGAGGGTACATTGGCTTTTACAAAGAGTGAGTTCAATGTCGCCACGAGTGAAGCTGTTTTCGCAGTGAGCTGCCGCTGCAATTGTGGGCCTTGCTCACGGAAATGTTCGAGCACGGCTTTCACGGCGGCCAATGTGAGGGGGTGACGGACGAAGGTGCCGGCGAAGAAGGTCACACCGACGGATGGATAGGAGTCGTCGCCGAATTGCCATGCGCCGCCATCGAGCGCATCCATGAACTGCGCCTTACCCGCAAGGACGCCAATCGGCATTCCGCCGGCAAGAACTTTTCCGTAAGTGGCCAGGTCGGCGCGGATATCGAATAGCGCCTGACAGCCACCCGGATCAACCCGAAAGCCAGTGACGACTTCATCGAAGATCAGCGCCGCGCCGGAATTCTGAGTGATTTCCCGAATCTCGCGCAGAAATTCTCGCGGCTGAAGATGCGGATGGCGACTCTGGACGGGTTCGACGAGAACCGCTGCGAGTTCATGTGCATGCGCGCGAATCCACTCGAGGGACTCGGACGTGCCGTAGTCGAGGACGACGACGTTGCCAACGCTTTCGCGCGGTATGCCGGGAGCTATGGGCAAGGAACGTGGCGTTTCGCCGCCCTTTACGGATCTAACGAGCACTTCATCGAACATGCCGTGATACGCGCCCGCGAAGAGGACTACTTTGCTTCGGCCAGTGACGGTGCGTGCTACGCGGAGAGCGGCGATAACCGCTTCAGAGCCCGTGTTACAGAAAGACATGCGCTCGTTGCCGGTCATGTCGCAGAACATTTCCGCAACTTCACCGGCTAGAGGTGTCTGAGGCCCAATCTCGAAGCCCTCGCGAAGCTGCTTTTCGATGGCGCGCTCCACAAAATCAGGACGGTGGCCAAGCATGATGGGGCCGAAGCCGTTGAGAATGTCGATGTATTCATTGCCGTCGACATCCCAAAGGCGCGAGCCTTTCGACCGCACGGTGAGAATCGGATAGACCATTTCCTTCCATTGTGCGCGGAAGCCGGAAACGACTCGAGGGTCAGCAAGACGTGAACGGTGTTGCTGGGTCATGCTCTTGGATTTAGGCGTCCTCTTGGTGCAGCGTTCGATGAGGTCCCGCACGTGTTGCTGCTGGCGTTCGGTCAGCTGTCCCGAGCTTCCTTTCTGTGGCGGCTTGTAAGGGCCAAACGGTTTGAATTCTCGCGGTTCCTGGGGCACCGGCGTTGGCGCAGAAGCAGACGCATTAGGGACCGCTGGTGCAGCGGGTGCTAGCAATTCGTTGCGTGTCTTCGGGGCGACAGAGCTGGTTACCGGAACGCCCTTCAGAGCTTCTAGTTGCTGAGCAAAGAGCTGATTCATCGTTTGCATTTGCTCGTGCATGAGACGCTCGAGGGCGGAATCGAGGGTCTTGCCGATGTCGCTGGCCGACCCTGACGCTTCTGTCGTCAGTGGAGGCGCTTCAGGCGATTTTGAAGACACGGGAGCCTGGGTTCGGATTTCGCCAGGCGCAGGCGATTCTTTCGGAGCAAAGGCCTCGGCTGGCAATTGGCTATCGATGAATTCCGTGAGTGATCTAAGTGAGGACTGATCGCCCAAAAGTTGCCTAAACGTGATCTTCAGACCAAATTTGCTGTGCAGTGCCTGCGTCACTTGTGTCAGGAACAGCGAGTCGAAACCCATCTCAAGGAAGGTGGAGGAGGCATCGGAGGGATCAATCCGCGCTCCGGAAAGGTCCGCAAATATCTCAGCCAAGGTGTTAGAGACGACTGCGGTGCGATCACCGGCGGTTTGTGGATCGCGGGTTGGGCTTTCAGAATATTGAGTCACTTGCTGAGTCTCCTGATCGGGTCTGGTCTCGTGTGCGGTTTGTGTCACAGGAAGCTGCGGTTCGGAGGGTACCCGGGTTTGGCTTGCAGATGCCTCCAACCAAAATCGTTTTCGTTCGAAAGGATATGTAGGCAAGGGCACTCGCCGTCGGTGCTCTCCGCTATGCAGCGCTTCCCACTGCGGTTTCAATCCTGCTGCCCAAACCGCTCCCAGCGCACTTAGCAAGTCGACAGAACTGTTTGCCCCTGACGATGAGTCACCGAAAGAGGAAACTATAGTCACAGATGTTTGCGAACCGTTCAGCGCGTCATCCTTTGGCTTGGTTACATGTTGTCTGGCTAGAGTGCTCAGCACATTGCCGGGCCCGACCTCCAGCAAAACCGCGCGCGTGTTGCCCAACAATTCCTGAACTCCGCGGGAAAATTGCACTGGCGCTCGCAGGTGGCGTCCCCAGTAGGCGGGGTCAGTCGCTTGGCTTTCTGAAATCCAAGTACCGGAAACACTCGAAACAACAGGAATCTGCGGAGCGCGAAGATGGATTCGCCTTACGCACGACGAGAACTGATCCACGACCGGATCCATCATCGGGGAATGGAAAGCATGGGAAGTGACCAGACGCCGAGTCGGGACGCCCTCGTTTTTCAATTGCGCTTCCAAGCTATCGAGAGCTTCAAAGGGACCCGCGACGACACAGAGATGAGGAGCGTTGACTGCCGCGATGGCCAGGTGACCGTTGAGCCGCGCTCGAACTTCGGTTTCGGGCAGGCGCACCGATAGCATCCCCCCGGGGGGGATTTGTTGCATCATCCGACCGCGCGCAGCTACTAATGCAAGAGCATCTTCAAGAGAGAAAACCCCCGCGAGACATGCGGCGACAAACTCGCCCACACTATGCCCAAGCATGCCTTGCGGGCGGATTCCCCAGCTCATCCAGAGTTGGGCAAGTGCGTATTCGATGGCGAAGATGGCGGGTTGCGCTATGAGTGTGTCGGTGATGCGACGTTCTTGCGACTCGGATGTGTCACTAGGCGGATACAGAAGGCCAAGAAGATCTTCGCCCAGATCTGGGCGCAGGATTTCGCAGCAACGATCCATTGCTTGGCGAAACACAGGCTCGGACTCATAGACCTGACGGCCCATATTGGGATGCTGCGAGCCTTGCCCGGGGAAGAGGAAGTAAACGGGGGCACCGTCGTCTACGTTACTGCGAGTATGCACACGTTTACGATCACGTTTTAAGAGTGCCTCAATTGCTTCTGGAACGGTTGTGACAACGGCGGCACGACGGTGGGCAAATTTGCGACGACCGACTTGCAAAGTCCAAGCAACGTCGGGCAGGCAAAGCTCCGGTTGTGCTTTCAACTGCTCAACGAGATTATCCGTCGCTCGTTCAAGAGCTTGCTCCGACCGAGCAGACAGCAGGAGCAGTTGGGCAGGCCGGGTCGAACCTTCTAATTTCCTCAGGGGCGGCTCTTCCAGAATGACGTGGGCGTTTGTTCCTCCGACCCCAAAAGCACTTACTCCCGCCCGCCTAGGCAACTCCTGAGGTTTCCACGCCCTTTTTTTCGTATTTACGTAGAAAGGACTATTTTCAAGATCGAATTTCGGATTCGGCTTTTCGAAATGTAATGTTGGCGGCAATATTCCGTGCCGCAGAATGTTCGTTGCGTTAATCAGTCCGGTCACCCCGGCCGCGACATCGAGGTGACCGACGTTTGTCTTGGCGGTCCCAATCGCGCAGAATTGTTTGGCACCGGTTTTTGCTCGAAAGGCTTGCGTAAGCGCCGCCAATTCAATCGGGTCGCCCATCGGTGTGCCCGTACCGTGCGCTTCGATATAGCCGACAGTCTCTGGACTTACGCCGGAGGCTTCTTGTGCCATCGCGATGACCCGCGACTGTCCCTCGATGCTGGGAGCTGTAAAGCCAACCTTTGACGCGCCATCGTTGTTGAGCGCGCAGCCACGGATCACCGCATAGATGTGGTCGCCATCACGAAGGGCATCTTCCATTCGTTTCAACAAGACCACGCCTACGCCGCTACCAAAAACGGTTCCTTGCGCGTTAGCGTCGAAAGTCCGGCAGTGCCCGTCCGGCGAAGTCATTCCCCCTTCCTGATACTCGGAACCGCGCTTTTGCGGCAGCGTGATGGAGGAGCCACCCGCGAGAGCCATATCGCTCTGATACGTCAGCAGCGACTGAAACGCTTGGCACACGGCGACGAGCGAGGTCGAGCAGCCGGCCTGCAATGTGAAACTCGGACCGCGCAGATTCAATTTGTACGAAACGCGGGTGGAAAGAAAATCCAGGCTGTTGCCAAGCATTTCCAGATAGTTGCTAACTTGATAGCCGCCCGTGAATTTCTGGATGAAATCCTCGTTTGTGCAGAGCCGTGACAGGAAGTAGGTCGGCATGCTGCACCCCGCGTGCACACCGATAGAACCGGGATAGCTGAAGGGGTCGTAGCCGGCATCTTCCAGGGCTTGCCAGCAGCATTCCAGAAAAAGGCGATGCTGCGGATCCATCAACTCCGCTTCACGTGGGTAGATGCCGAAGAACTCGGCGTCGAAAAGGTCTACGTCCTTCAGGATGGAACGAGATCTGACATAGCCAGGACGTGCAGAAAGCTCCTGTGCGCCGGGAATTTCCAGTTCTTCCACTTGAAAATGCGAGATGGCCTCCACACCCTCGAGCTGGTTGCGCCAGAACTCAGCTACGCTTGACGCGCCCGGGAAGCGGCCAGCCATGCCAATGATGGCGACACCTTCGATGAAGGGAGGGGAATCAATGCGGCTCACAATTCACCGTCCGAACTGCGCCCGCGAAACCGCACAAAGGCCTCTCGTTGTCGTCGCGCTCTTTCTTGCGCATCCGATAACTTTGGCGAGGTAGATTTCGCTTCGCCCAAGTGTTCGGCGAGCTTGCGGATCGTTGGGAATTCGAAAAGATCAGTAACGGGTAACTCTGTTTGCAGAGTCTTTTGAAGATTAGAATGCACGGCGACGAGCAGCAACGAATCACCGCCGAGATCAAAGAAATTATCGTCGAGCCCCACTGTTGTGACTTTCAGGACGCGTTGCCAGAGTTGCACAAGTGTGCGCTCGAGTTCGCTGGCCGGAACACTCGGTGTAGCGCTCGGCTGATTGGGGGCTATCTCTAGTTTGGATAAAGCGGCCCGATCAACTTTTCCGTTATCCGAAAGCGGAAGCGCCGAGAGCTTCACAAAAAATGCCGGAACCATGTGTTGGGGCAATTGAGATGTGGCAAAGTCACGCAATTCTTCGATGGTGGGTCCGGAGCTAGACGGAACGAAATAAACGGCAAGACGCTTGCTGCCATTTTCGACGCGCGCTACAACGCAGGTCTGTTTGACCTGACCGTGTCGCTCGAGAACAGCTTCGATTTCAGCGGGCTCGATCCTGTGCCCTAGAATCTTCACCTGGTTGTCCGCGCGGCCTACAAATTCAATGATCCCGTCCGGCCGCCATCGAGCTAAGTCTCCGGTGCGGTACATCCGCTGGTTTGGTTCCTCCGTGAAAGGATCGAGCAGAAACTTAGCCGCCGTACCGTCTGGGTCGTTGAGATATCCGCGGGCGATCCCATCGCCGGCCGCGTACAGCTCCCCGATCTCGCCGACCGAAACTGGAATCATGTTCTCGTCCAGAAGATAAACGCGAGTATTCGAGATGGGCTTTCCAATGGGAATCGAGTCTGGAAGAAAATCGCCGGCGCGCATGACGTGGCAGCAAGTAAACGTAGTGTTTTCCGTAGGCCCATATCCGTTGATGAGAGTTGTGTTCGGCGCGCGCTCGAGGAACAGCCGTACGTGACGCGGCGACAGGACGTCGCCGCCGGCAAGGAGTTGACGCAGCGTGCCCAGGCCGTCCGGATGCTCTTCGACCATCAGGTGAAAGAGGCCCGCCGTCAACCAAAGCGTAGTCACGCTGTGCTTGCGAATGGCTCGGATAAGATCTTCAAGTGAAGTAGATTTAGGCGGCATCAACACGAGTTGACTGCCGTTCAGCAGGGCGCCCCAGATTTCGAACGTCGATGCGTCAAATGAAATCGGAGCGAACTGAAGGAAAGTCTCGTCGGGGCCAAAGGGGCAATAGTTGGCGCCACGAACAAGGCGAACAATGCCGCGATGCTCAACCGCTACTCCCTTTGGCCGCCCCGTGGATCCGGACGTGTACATGACATAGGCGAGATTTTTTGGCCCGGCGGCTGCCTCCAGGTTTTGTTCCGGCTCGGAGGAAAGGAAAGATTCGGGTGCGGCGAATAGCAAAATCCTGCCGGAATGCTCCACCAGAATAGAAGAGGCCAATGACTTCTGAGTAAGAATGAGAGGCCTTCCCGTATCCTCCAAAATGAGGTCGAGTCGTGCTTTGGGATAGGCTGGGTCAAGCGGCACGTATGCTCCGCCCGCCTTGAGCACTGCAAGGATGGCCACGATCATTTCGATGGAGCGCTCAAAGCAGCAAGCGACCAGCGTTTCCGGTTTCACGCCGACCTCACGCAGCCGGTGGGCCAAACCATTCGCGCGCGCGTTCAACTCTTTATAGGTGAGCTTAATAGGGTCCTGGATGAGTGCAATTGCGTCAGGATGTTCCTCGGCGACTCCTTCGAAAATTGTTGATACGCTGGCGGCGCGGGGATATTCGGTGCGCGAACCGCTCCAAGTCCGCAGTGGCTCCTGTAGCCAGTGCACCGGGTCAACTGGTGCTAGCTTCGCAGGGCGGTCAGGGCTGAAGGTGATCGGCTGCATTCCGGGCCCGTTTCACGATAAGAGAATTTCTTTTTCACCGAAAAGCCGTTCGGCCGTTATGCCCTGCTCTCGGCATGTTTCCATCAGTCGGTTCGAATGGACAATCGGATTCGATTTTTCCGTGTATTTGATGCTCATCACGTAGTTCAACCAAGGTTCCTGCCCCATGGCATAGACGTACACTTCTTTGCACCCAAATTGCTGAACCATGGCCAGGGCTCGCTCGTAATTTGAGCCTGCCAAACGGCGAGAGTGATCCTTTTGCCGCTCAAGTTTTTGGGTCAACAACGGTCCGTAAATCCAAGAAACTGGCGCGCCGTCGCACTCCATCCCTACAAATAGCGCGTCTACATCGCCTACATCACGGTGCACATGCTTGTACATTTGCGGTGCAATATTGCAGGAATCCGCGGCAAACATGAGTCTGTGCCGGCCAGTTGTGAGCAGGTAAGCAGATTTGGTGACAACATTCAGATCACCGTGTTCCCCGAGAAAAGGCAGCGCGGTGATGGAGCCGTTCTCAAAGCGAATTTGCTCCATCTCGGAGATTTCGCGCACGTTTTGGAAGCCGCACTGCTGTAGAAGGAGCTTCAGGGATGGATCTTGCAGCGCGCCCGCACCGTTTCGCGGCACCACAATTTGCCGAATCCGGTGGCGAAGCTGCAATAGAGTCTCAAACAGTATGTGGTCCTGATGATTGTGTGTAATCAGGACATAGTCGATCACATCAGGAAGATCGTCGTACGTAAAACGAGAAACGTCACTCTCGTAGGTATAGCTAAGAACTGGATCAAGAAGGACATTGACGTCGCGGGTTTCCAGCAGAATGCAAGCATGGCCAAAGTATCGCCAGCGCGCGCCGTCTCCGTCGTATCCAGCATAGGGCCGTGGACGCTCCGTCGTAAGCAACGAGCGGAGCTGGTCTTGGTCCCGGTCGTCTAGGCCGAGTACATCGGTAATTGCCTCTTGTGATGAGGGCTCGCGCTTCATTCGAAACAGAGTGTCGAGGCGTTCACTCGCAAATGGGATGTGCAGCCTTAGGGCCTGGCCGTCGTCTATGCGCGGCGTACTGAGCACGAACGGCCGATCATCCCCGCTGATTTCGGAGAGAGTTACGGTTTGAAGCGAGCAGTTATAGTAAGGGCTTTTATATAAGAGCGGTTCGATTAACCGAAAGGATGGCTGGTTATTGAGGTCGTAAACCAACTCCACGTAACCCTGGAGCGCCGATGGAACTTCAGCGTAGAGCGGCTCGAGACTAAAGCCGGTGGCTTTTTGTCTCAGCAAGGAATCCAGTTGTTCGATCGCGCCGGACAACGAAACGAGGTGTTTTCGCTCTCGAACTGTTCGCTCACGCAACGTTGCCACTTCTTCCACACTTCTCTGTTTAAGGTCCATGAAAGGGCCACCCAGTAGGCGCGGATCTCTCACGGCGGCTTCGTGCGTCTCGGGTGACTCAATATATGATTCGAGAATCTTCAAATGTCGCTCGGTGATATTGCGTGACAAAGTGGCGGGCGGAATCAAATGCGCCCACGCATACCAGCTATCAACCAACGGTTCTGCAACTACATTTGGCTTCAAATAGTACGGAGTGCTCATTCACACCGCTTAGGGTTTGGTTATGACTCAGCCGCGGAGCCATACCAGAAATCGATTTTCTTTCACAATTGTCGTCGGCTATTGAGCCAACGCCGCGACACAAAGACGCGCTGTTTACAGTAATGGATTAGCCCTAAATGTCGATAAGGGACAGACCGTATATGCATACAGATTCTTTGGTATTTCCGAGTCAATTAAAGCTTTGGGTTTCGGTTTAAGTGTGCGGCGCGTTCGGTACAGGAAAATCCTTAGTGCTGTACAAGGAGGGCCTTATCGACTTTGAGGGAGGGTCAAGCGATAAGAGTTGAATTGTAATTCGCGGTTTCCTGGTGAGCCGGTGCGCTAACACAGAAGGATCGTTTGACAGACGCTTCAGTTTGTGGCTTGGGAGATATTGAGGACAAAGGTAGAGCTGGCGGCTGGGAGCGCGGCTGGTCCGACCGGCTCGAATGTATCCCGCGGTGAAGTCTAGCGGTTCATTTCGGGTTTTGCCTCCAATGTCAAACACCAGCACAAAGGTGAGCCTGTTCGGGCAACTAGGTTTCGCTTTTCCCGTGCAAGATCAGTCGTCAGCCGAAGGCCGAACGTGCAAGGAGTGAAGTGTGAAAATGCAACGAAGCTCGATGATTCTACTCGCCATTGCGGGCGTGGGGGCGCTTACCATGCCGGTGCTTCTGCAAGGGCAAAATCCGCAGGAAAGCTCCCAAGCAACTCAGTCGGCATCTGCAAAGCCGGCGGCCAACCGCCCGGAGGGTGTAAATCCTCCGGTGAAGGTGGGCAAAGACTATGTGATCGGGGCCGATGATGTTCTGGATGTTAGCGTCTGGAAGGAGCAAGACCTTACGCGCACGCTGCAGGTTCGTCCGGATGGGAAGATTTCCATGCCTCTGCTGGGCGATGTCGAAGCGGCGGGTTTAACCCCATCGCAATTGGCGCAGACCGTGAGCGACAAGTTGAAAAGGTACCTCACCGCCCCGCAGGTTACGATCATTTTGACGCAAATCAATAGCCAACGCGTTTACGTAACCGGCGAAGTTACCAGACCAGGCGCGTATCCGGTCCTTCCGGGCATGACCATTCTGCAGGCCATCACCAGCGCAGGCGGCCTGACGCAATTCGCCAATGCCAAGAAAATTTTCTTGATGCGCGACGAAAACCATATTCAGACAAAATACCCCTTCAGCTACAAGGAAGTCCTTGACGGACGCAAGGCCGAAGAAAATCTGCCGGTCAGAGCTGGCGACACGATCGTTGTGCCGTGATGGAGGGACGTTGAAATTAGGCACGTATTTGCTCGCGCTCATCTTGGGGTTCTCCGGGCCAGCCGGCGTCTACGCTCCAATCGCGCGAGCACAAAGCCAGAACCCGCCGGAGCAACGGCCCGCGCAACCTGCGCAGCCCCAGCAGCCAGAAAAACCTGCGGACGATAAGAGCCAACAGGGCGGTGAGGACCAGTTGCCCACCCCTCCCGTGGTGGCAGGTACATCGAACGATGCTCCGCTCACCGGTGCTTCCCAGCCGATCATCGGGCTTGTGGCTTCGCGCAGCTACTTTGTTCCCAGTGTCTTCTTTTTTGGGCAGTTGGATTCCAACGGAGGCAATAGCGCCGGAAACTATCAGTTTGCCTCGATCAACACCATAATGGGCAGTATTGCCGTTCAGAAATTGGGCCGCGCTTCGCAGTTCAATTTGGGGTATCTCGCGGGTCGTTCCTTTTCCAGTCAGAACAGCGCGTTCAATTCCACCACGCAAGAAGCCGTTGCTTCCGAGCTTTGGTCCCGCGGACGTTGGGACGGTTTCATCCTTGACAAACTTTTGTACAGTTCGCAGGCCGCCTTTCTCGGAGGGTCAACCCCGTTCGACATTGCCGGGCTAAATAACGTGGCCGGGCTGGCAGGCACGGGTTCCATAACCCTGCGCAATACGTTTCTTCCTGGGCAGGGAATCTTCACGCCGTTCGGCCCGCGGTTGAGCAACACTTTGGTTGCGCAGGTAAACAATCATCTGAGTCGGCGCACTTTCTTTACTCTCGTCGGAGACTACGACGTTTTGCATTTTTATAACTCAACGCTAACCAGTTTTCCCGCCGCTCTGCCAACACCTAGCTTTAAGCTAATTGATAGCTCGGCCGCCGGTTTTCAAGCCGGTTTGGGTTATCAACGCAGTCGTCGCGACACGTTTGCGGTGATTTACCGCTTCAATGACCTCTGGTTTAGCGGCGTCCCCGTAAGCGTCCGAGACAACACGCTCGAGGGCGCATATCAGCGTCAAGTCGGAGAGCGCCTGCTTCTCCAGATAGGCGCAGGCCCAGAGATCAGCATTATTCACGATCCCAGCGCGACCGGAACGAATTTCGCTTCGGGCACCCGAGTTTCCTGGACAATGGACAGTTTGATTCACTATGCGCTGAATCGGGGGATCGGTGTGACGGCCGGGTATGATCATTTTTTGAGCAGCGGAAGCGGAGTGTTCCTCGGAGCTATCACGGATCGAGTATTTGCCGGTGCAAATCGTCAGCTTTCTCATGTTTGGAGGCTGGAAGTGAATGTCAGCTATGCGCACAACCGGAATTTAGTCCCGCTGTTCAATGCTGCGAACCTGGTGGTCCCGGCGAACTCAACATACGATTCGGTTTATGGCAGCGTTGAGATGCATCGGCGTTTCGGTAGAGATTCCGATCTATTTTTCGGTTATCTGGGCCGCTATCAAACCTCTAGTTTTACCTTGTGCCCGCAAGGTATTTGCCAAGGGTCAAACATTGTGGGACATCAATTCAATTTCGGATTTGCTTGGCATCTGAGACCTGTTCCTATCGGTTGAACCGCACCCTGGAGAAAAGACGAACATGATCGGACATCGACAACTAACTATGGAAGACTACGCGGCAATTTTTCGCCGCCACAGACGCACGCTGATTCTTATGGCCATTCTTGGGCCGGCGCTCGGATATCTCCTGTGCTTGGTCTTACCCAAGGAATACACGTCGCAGACGGTTGTTCTCGTAAAACAGCCCGTCGTCCCGACTAGCTACGTAACAGATATCAGTTCCGGGGACGTGAAGCAGCAGCTAACTACCCTGCAGGAACAGATTCTAAGCCGCTCGCGACTCGAATCAATGATCGACAAGCTTGGGCTTTTCCCTAAGGAGCGAGCTCAACAGGCTTCGATGGAGGGGATGGTCGACCGCCTGCGTAAGAAAATCGTCGTGACGCCGGTCAAGCCCATGGCTGACTCGAATAGCACGCAGCTCCCGGGATTCATTATCAAAGTCACCGATCGTAATCCCGCCCTTGCGCAGAAGCTCTGCAATGAAGTGGCCGCCGTTTTCATGCGAGAGAACCAGCGCGTGAAGCATGAAGAAGCGAACGGAACCACCGAGTTCTTAACCAAGAAGCTGGAAGATGCTAAGGCGAAACTGGACGATCAAGACTCTAAGCTGGCCGCTTTTAAGTCCCGCTACGCAGGAGCGCTGCCCGATGAACAACAAACGAATCTAAGCTTGCTGGCGGGGCTAAATACGCAGCTTGATGCGGCGACGCAAGCTCTAAACCGCGCTCAGCAAGACAAGTCTTTCACGGAATCCATGCTGGCCCAACAAATGAGCTCGCAATCGGCCGACAACCCGTCGGCAGAAAAGCAATTGGAAGAAATGCAGACCCAGCTTTCCTCGCTCCTTACCAGATATACGGAAGATCATCCTGATGTGGTCCGGTTGCGGCAAAGTATTGCTGACCTTAAGCAAAAGATGGCTTCTTCACAGGGCACAACGTCCGCGAGCGTCACTTCTACCCCAGGCGTGGGTACTCCCGAAGTTCAGCAACTGCGCGCGCAGGTCCATCAGTACGACGCCATCATTAAAGAAAAGACCGCGCAACAACGCGACGTCCAACGCCAAATCGCTTTGTATCAGAGCCGCGTGCAAGTCAGCCCCAATGTAGAAGAACAGTACAAGCTGCTCACTCGTGACCATGAGTCGGCGCAAAATTTCTATAACGACTTGGCCAAGAAGCGCGGTGAATCCTCGATGATGGGTGACATGAACCACCAGGCAGAAACCGCGGAGTTCCGCATTCTGGATCGCGCGAATCTTCCTGAGGGTCCGTCGTTCCCCAATCCGTTGTACTTCTCGCTGGGCGGACTTGCTGTTGGCCTGGCCCTCGGTATCGGGATGATGGGACTGAGCGAGGTCCGTGACAAAACTTTGCGTACAGAGGAAGACGTCGAATTCTTCCTACAACTCCCAACGCTTGCGAACATCCCCTCAGTCGAAGGCGCCCGGCGTCGTGCCGCGGCCGGCAAGAACTCTTCTGATGGTCCCAGGCTGGTTGCAAGCGCCTAAGACTGAACAATGTATAAATCCTTTTTTGGACTGCGAGAAAACCCGTTCAACGCCAATCCGGATCCTCGTTACCTGTTCTTGACGAGAGAAATCCAAGAGGCGCTGGCGGGACTCGCCTATGGCATCAAGAATCGCAAAGGATTCATCCTGCTCACGGGCGAGGTGGGCACCGGCAAAACGACTTTACTTAACCGCTTGTTGGACTGGCTAAATCTTGAGGGCGTAGCCACCGCGTATATTTTCAACTCGCAGCTTGATACCAGTCAGCTTTTTGATTTCATGATGGCGGACTTCGGTATTCCCTGTGAGAGCCGCGACAAGAGCCACGTTTTGATGCGCCTCAATCATTGGTTGTTGCAGCGCTATCGCGACCGCAAAACGTCCGTCCTGATCGTGGACGAAGCGCAAAACCTCTCGTTCGAGGTTCTCGAGGAGATTCGTCTGCTCACTAACTTCGAGACCTCAAGCGAGAAGCTGCTACAGATTGTCCTTTCTGGTCAGCCTGAACTCGAGGAAAAATTGCGTGATCCGCGGCTACGTCAGCTGCGCCAGCGCATCACCATGCGCTGCCGAACGCAGCCCTTGTCCCACGACGAAATGACCGGATACATAAATGAACGGCTGCGGATCGGCGGCGCGAATGGAACTCCGATATTTTCCCCAGAAGCCGTAGAGGCGATTTACAAGTACTCCCGCGGTATTCCTCGCGTCGCAAACCTGCTCTGCGAGAACTCGCTAATCAATTCTTTCGCCGACCTGTTGAAACCGGTCCCGCCAAGCGTCGTGCATGAAGCTGCCCACGAGTTTGAGCTTGACGAGTTGGACCCGATGGCCCGCCCCGTGGTTCGTAATGGCGAGGACCCGTCAAAGACGGTTGAAGGTCTTTTGCGCAGTTTGAATCATCTCTTGGAAGAATTGGGTCGCAATAATTCCGTAACAAGCGGAGTACACGAAAGGAAGCCATGAGCAGGATTCACGAAGCTTTAAAGCGCGCTGAACAACAGAGGACTGTGCCACTGGAGATTCCCACTCCGAGCATGCCAGAAGTCCACAGCCAGCAGGTGGAAACACCTCTGATTCCGCCTCCAGCGATACTGGACCCATTGGCCTCCCCTGAGCCATTGGTCCATTCCGACGTGGAATCAAGGACCAGAGCAGCGGAATTTCTTCGCTTCGATGATATTTGGACGCACTGCGCCAACCCGGGTTGGCGCCTGGATCTCGAACGCAACGTCTTCATCGACCCGGGTGCCCCTCCTGCGGTTAGAGAGCAATTCCGGACTTTGCGCTCGCGCCTTTACCAACTTCGTGACAAGCAGTCGTTGCGCAGCGTTCTTGTGACTAGCTCCCTGCAAGGCGAAGGAAAAACTTTTGTGGCCAATAATCTTGCCCACGCGTTATCACGCCAGCAAAATTGTCGGGTCCTCTTGATTGACGCCGATCTCCGCCGGCCCGATCTTCACACCGGCTTTGGTGCGCCGAGCTCTCCGGGCCTTTCGGAGTATCTGAAAGATGAAGCGCCCGAGCTTACGATCATCCAACGAGGTTTGCCCGAATATCTTTGCTTTATTGCCGGGGGAAGCAAACCAGACAATCCTGCGGAATTGCTCGCGAACGGGCGCCTAAAGTCTCTCTTGCAAATGGTGGGCCCAGTATTCGACTGGGTGATCGTGGACTCACCGCCGACTCTGCCAGTCTCGGACGCCCTGACGCTGGCTGAAATGTGCGACGGCGTTCTGACCGTCATCCGTGCCGCACAAACAGGATTCGACAGCGCGCAAAAATCCTGCCAGCAGCTTCGCGAAAAGAATTTGCTAGGCGTCGCTCTCAATTGCGCTGAGGAAGGCGCGGCGTACGGGTCATACTACACCGAAGAGCTAAAGACCGGAGTTGCAAACTAGGATCATCTCGTCGAACTTCAGTCATTCTCTATGAGCCAATCTCTCTGAAGGTGCTGCACTTGTACGCAATCATTCGGTACAGCAGTTCCCTTGGGGAGCTTAAGGGAAGCACGGTATGGGTACTGACCGTGCGTCGTGCTACATAGATGGAGGAGCAGCTGTTTAGCCCTGGTGGCCGAGTGACCTCAGGGAGTCTGTACGAATGAAGATGGGGAAGGTCCTCTGGGACTTTCAGGGCGGTAGCTTGGCGCAACTGCAAGAAACTCCTGGGTCAATACAGCAAGGCGGAGCAGACACCGCACGCATCAGCGCGGTTCGTTACCCCTGGTTTGCCTTGCAGATTCGCATGCGCCACGAGATGAACGTGGCGGATCACCTGCAGGGCAAGAATTACGAGTGGTTCCTCCCCCTATGTAAATCGCGTCGGCGCTGGTCAGACCGGGTGAAGGAAGTAAGTTCACCTCTTTTTCCGGGCTATTTGTTTTGCAGGTTCAATCCTCACGATCGGCTACCAATTCTAAAAACGCCGGGCGTCACTCAGATCGTTGGCTACAACCATGTTCCGATTCCGGTGGACGAACACGAAATCGAGGCCATCAGGCGACTGATTGCATCCGGCTTGCCCAATTTTCCGTGCGCGTTCCTCCAACTGGGCAGCAAGGTTCGTATTGAGACCGGCGCACTGCGCGGGCTAGAAGGCATACTAACCGAACTGAAGGGAAAACGTAGGCTGGTACTTTCTATCACCCTTCTTCAGCGTTCGGTCGCAGTTGAGATTGATTCGGACGCTGTTAGTGTCGTGCAGCCAATGCACAGTGCCCGATCCTAGAAAATTTCCCCGGCCAGAACATCAGAGAACCCATGTCCATATTTTCCAGAGTCCTGGATGTAGCAATAAGTGCGGAGTCAAGAAAGACTAAGGGCGAAGCGCCGCTTGAGGCCATTTCGGCGGAGCGCTTCGACAATTTGGTGGCGGCCCTACCGGAGACCGAATTTTGCCGGCTCTTATGCCAAGAGCGGAAACGATCGGAGCGCTCCCGAAAGACTTTCTTGCTGATGCTGGTGCGGCAGAAGACGTCAGCACTGAAGGATGCAAAGGCTGCTTTGGAGCGCGTGGTCAGGCCGATTGGCGGAATGATTCGCGAGACAGATACACTCGGATGGTTCGACTCGCGCGCTGCGCTCGGCGTGATTTTCAGTGAGCTCGGCAATGCCGACCTAAGCTTGGCTGTCCAGCGCATAGAATCGAAGGCATTCGCAGCGCTTCGTCGTTCGCTGCCCGCGAATCAAGCAGAAACGTTTCAGATTTCTTTCTATTCCTACCCGCAGAACTGGAAAGATGGCGGTTATGCTGTGATGGATCCCATCCTGTATCCAGACATTCTGGACGTCGACCTTGGCAAGAGAGCGTCACTCCTTTTTAAGCGATTGATTGACATCTTGGGTAGCGCCGCCGCCTTGATACTCCTGTCCCCCCTTTTTGCCATTCTAGCGATACTCATCAAGTGCACCTCCGAGGGCCCGGTGTTTTTCCGGCAGCAGCGTCTCGGCCGGTTTCAAATCCCATTTGCATTCTTGAAGTTTCGATCGATGCACGTGGCCACCGGCGCCGAGATTCATAAAGAATATGTGACAAATTTCATAGCTGGCCGCGCAGAGCCTAACGCCCTGAATGGAAGTCGTCGACGCGTCTACAAATTGACAAACGATCCCCGTGTCACCTGGATTGGCAAATTTATGCGTCGCACCAGCCTCGACGAGATTCCACAATTCTGGAATGTCCTGATGGGGCATATGTCGCTTGTTGGGCCAAGACCTCCTATCGACTACGAAATTGCAGCCTATGATGTCTGGCATCGCCGGCGTCTGCTCGAAACGAAACCTGGCATCACCGGACTTTGGCAAGTGCATGGCCGCAGCAGGACTACTTTTGACGAGATGGTCCGTCTTGATCTGCGTTACTCGCGAATTTGTTCGCCGTTATCTGACCTCAAGATTCTTCTGCAAACTCCCCGAGCTGTTTTTTCGGGTGACGGGGCTTACTAAGCTGGTAGTCACTCGGCTCGTAGGTTTTTTGCTCCAAACGGAGACCGCCCATCCTCTCCGACTCGCTTCACAAACATAAATCTGCGGCTCAGGGTGAAACTGGATGGCCACTAGCTTCAGCGTTGGAACTTCCGCCAATTTTCCACTAGGCGCGAACTTTGCCAGGGATGTTATCCGCGTTGGTGTAATTGGTTACGGCTATTGGGGCCCGAACATTGTGCGCAATTTTCAGGGTCATGAAAAAGCGGACGTCGTTGCGGTCTGCGACAAGAATCCCAAATCGCTCGCGCGAGTGCGCCGCGCTCACCCCGAAGTTCCTGTCACGTCCGATCACATGGAGGTTCTGACCAGCACACAGGTAGACGTCGTCGCGGTCGTCACTCCGGTTTGGACGCATTTCGAGCTCGCAAAGCTAGCACTCGAGAATGGAAAGCACGTTTTTGTCGAAAAACCATTCACTTGCACTACAGCGCAAGCCGAACAGTTGATTGAGCTCGCCGAGCGCAAGAACCTGAAAATCATGGTAGATCACACGTTCCTTTTCACCGGTGCAGTGAAAAGGATCAAGCAATTTGTAGATGACGGCACGCTGGGAGCTCTCTACTACTACGATTCCACACGCGTGAACCTTGGGCTCTTCCAGCACGATTGCAACGTGATTTGGGACTTGGCGCCCCACGACCTGTCAATAATGGATCACCTCATTATGTCAAAGCCCGAGGCCATTGTTGCCACCGGCGCGAATCACCTGAATGGTCATGCGGACGTCGCCTTCCTGACGATCTACTATCCCAATAACTTGATCGCTCACATCAATGTGAACTGGCTTTCGCCGGTAAAGGTCCGCACTACCTTGCTGGGAGGCGAGAAGAAAATGCTGGTCTGGAATGACTTGGAGGCCGATGAAAAGCTCAAGCTATACGACCGCGGCGTGCAGATGATGAGCGGCGAGGCCGTTTATCAGCAGCTAGTCAGCTATCGTACCGGCGATATGTGGTCTCCAAACATCGAGCAGATCGAAGCGTTGAAGGTTGAGGCCTCTTATTTCATTGATTGTATTCGAAATGATAAGCGGCCCTTTAACGACGGCGAGGCGGGCTTGCGCATTGTGCGCATGCTGGAAGCCGCGGACGAATCCCTCAAACAGAAGGGGAGAGTAGTGAAGTTGTAGGCCGGAAATATCATGAAACTCTCCATCGTCATTATCTGCTGGAACGATCTTAGAGTCATCCGCGACTGCTTGCGCTCGATTTTTGAAGGCACTCACACAACGGATTTTGAAGTCATCGTGTCTGACAACGGTTCTGTCGATGATTCCATGGAATTTATTCGCAAGGACTATCCGACAGTTAGGATTGTCGAGAATAAGCAAAATCTTGGTTTTGCCAGAGGCAACAACGCAGGCATTCGTGCCAGCCGCGGTGAATACGTGCTCATCTTGAATCCCGACACAATCATTCACGAAGGCGCTTTGGACAAACTGGTCGAATTTGCGGGTCGCCACCCCAAAGCTGGAGCTTTTGGTTGCCGCGTTTTGAATCCTGACGGAACGTACCAGGTGTCGGCGCGCCTTTTCCCTACCATCGGTCGATATTGGGTTTCGGCGCTCTGCCTTAACAAGCTCTCGTCTGCTTTTGTTTATGAGGAATATTCGCGTTGGCACGGCGATGCACAGCGCTCCGTCGATTGGCAGTCAGGCTGTTGCGTGATGTTTCGCCAAGACCTCCTCAAGAGTCTGGGTGGTTTCGATGAGCAATTCTTCTATCACTTCGAGGAGGTCGACCTATGTCGCCGCGTGTGGAACGCCGGCCGGCCGATCCTATTTACTCCTGACGCGGTGATCACTCATCTCGGGGGGCAATCCGTCAGTCGTTTTCCCGTTCGATTTGAAATTGAAAAACACCGTAGTCGATATCGTTACTTCTACAAACATTTCGGACTGGCCGCCGCGCGGCGGTGCCGGCGCCTCTCCATCGCTAAGATTCGTGTACGCCAGCTTGGCTACGGATTCCTCAACTTGTTCAGGCCAAACGAAGTTCTTCGGCGACGCCTGGAGATGTACCGCGAAGTTGTCCGTTGGAACCGGGCTCTGGATCCTGTGGAATTTGTGGAAAGAGGAGAAGAGCCTCGCATCGAGCAAACCTCTGTCCGCCAGGTTGTGGCCTAGTTCCACCTCGTTTTAAGTCTTTACGTGCACGCGAAAGGAACAACTGGAGAGATGCCCACTTCATTAGTGACCGGAGGCGCTGGCTTCATCGGATCGCATGTCGCTGACGAACTCCTCAGCCGCGGTCACCGAGTCGTTGTTCTCGATGATCTGAGCGGCGGTTTCGAAGACAACGTTCCGAGCGGCGCGATTTTTGTTAAGGGCTCGATTCTAGACACGGAACTAATCGAGTGGCTCTTCGAACGCTACAACTTCACCTACGTCTATCACCTCGCCGCCTACGCGGCCGAAGGTCTCAGCCATTTCATCAAGCGTTTTAACTATCACAACAATCTGATTGGCTCTGTAAATCTCATCAATGCCTCGGTCAACCATGACGTGCGTTGCTTCGTCTTTACTTCCTCGATCGCCGTGTATGGCGCCGGGCAATCGCCCATGACCGAAGACATGGTGCCCATCCCGGAAGATTCCTACGGCATCGCCAAACTTGCCGTCGAGCGAGAATTGAAAGTCACGCATGAAATGTTTGGCCTCGACTACGTGATCTTCCGTCCGCACAACGTTTACGGCGAGCGCCAGAATATTGGCGACCGCTACCGCAATGTTGTGGGCATCTTCATGAATCAGCTCATGAAGGGCGAGCCCATGACGATCTTCGGCGATGGCGAGCAACAACGTGCTTTCACCCACATCAGTGACGTAGCTCCTATTATCGCGGCCTCCGTGGACGTGTCTTCGGCCCGCAATAGAATTTTCAATGTCGGCGCAGACGTGCCTCACACGGTCAACGATCTTGCTCAGATTGTGGCCGATGCCATGGGTCAAGATTGCCGGATCGCCCGATTGGATCCCCGCAACGAAGTCAAAATTGCCTTTTCCGACCACTCCCTCGCAGAGAGCGTCTTCGGCGCGCGCCAGAAGGTCTCTCTGGAGGATGGAATCCAAAATATGTCCACCTGGGTAAGGGAGCACGGATCGCGAGAAAGCAGCATTTTCGAGGACATCGAGATTCCCAGGAACCTGCCTCCAAGTTGGGCCGGCGTCGCTCGAGTCCGGGTCTGAATAAAATGAAGATTGCCAATTCACCATCAGCAAACGGAAACGCCCACCTCCCGCAAGGTGAGCACCTCTCCATCGCCCCAGATGTTCGCTTGGGAGAAAACGTTAAGCTTTCCAAGTTCATTAATTTGTACGGCTGCCAGATCGGCGACAACACGAAAATCGGCGCCTTTGTCGAAATACAGAAAAACGCAAAGGTCGGCCGGAATTGCAAAATCTCCAGCCACACCTTTATCTGCGAAGGCGTAGACATTGAGGACGGCGTCTTCGTAGGTCACAGTGTCACATTCATTAACGACAGTTATCCTCGTGCGATCACAGGTGAGGGTCAACTGCAGACGGAACAGGACTGGGTTGTGGAACCAACTGTAGTGAAAAAGGGCGCTTCCATAGGCTCCGGCTCCACGATTCTTTCGAATGTCGTTATCGGAGAGAACGCCATCATTGGTGCGGGCAGCGTGGTTACGAAAGACGTTCCAGCCAATGCCATTGTCGCTGGTAATCCTGCAAAACTTTTTCGTTACATCACCGAGGAGCAGAGGATAGCCTGAATGTCTAACATCGAGCAAATTCCGTTTCTGGATCTGATATCACTTCACAAGGATCTGGAGCCAGAGTTACTGTCGACCCTGCAAGACATCCTGCACACCGCCGGGTTTGTGGGCGGACCCAAGGTAGACGAATTCGAACGCGAGTTTTCAAAATTCTGCGGCGTCTCTCATTGCATCGGCGTGGCTAGCGGAACCGACGCTGTGCGATTTGCTTTGACCGCCTGCGGTGTGATGCCTGGCGACGTCGTCGTTACGGTTCCGCATACGTTTATCGCCACCACGGAGGCGATCAGTCAGGCCGGAGCACGCCCCGATTTCGTCGATATCGACGAGCGCACCTATTGTATGGACCCACGAAAGCTCGAGCAATATCTCGTGCATCAGTGCACCATGGATGCAAAGACGGGGAAACTCATTCATCGCAAGTTGCAAGCGCCTGTTACCGCAGTCGTTCCCGTTCACATTTATGGGCAAACGGCCGACATGGACCCCATCCTTGACCTCGCTGGCAAGTACAACCTCATCGTTATCGAGGACGCTTGCCAGGCGCACGGAGCGGAGTATTTCTCGAAAAAAGCGAATGCTTGGCGGAAAGCCGGCAGCATGGGGCACGCAGCCGCGTTCAGTTTCTATCCGGGCAAGAACCTTGGAGCGTGCGGAGAGGCCGGCGCGGTAACCACCAACAACGAAGCTGCAGCTCGCACCATGCGCATGCTCCGCGATCACGGGCAGGCGCAGAAATATTATCACCAGCTCGAAGGTTACAACGGCCGCCTCGACGCATTACAAGCTGGTTTTCTCACCACCAAACTTCGGCACCTTGCGGATTGGAACCGTCAGCGCCAACAGGCCGCGCGGCGCTATGACCAGGCCTTTACAGAATTAGAGGGTGTCGTCGCTCCCTTTTGCCCCGATTCCGTGCGCTCGGTGCACCACTTGTATGTGATTCGCGTCCATAACCGTGACGCCGTTCAAAAACATCTCGCCAAGTCTGGAATCGGAACGGGCATCCACTATCCGGTTCCTCTTCATCTCCAGGAAGCCTATCGCCATCTTCAGTATCCCGCGGGAAGCTTTCCAGTCTGCGAGCGGATTGCCTCGGAAATCCTGTCTCTACCGATGTATCCTCAGCTTCGGGCGGACCAGATCCGGCGTGTAGTCGGCGAAGTAGCTACGTTCCTTTCCTCCCGCCAGAGACCAACAACCGCAGAACAGCCTCAGCCGGTAGCACTGTAACGCGACATTCCTCCCCGCCCATATGCCAGCCTCCACACGTCCGCAGCGTAAGCCCTTGAAAATCTGCATGCTCGCGTACTCGTTCTACGAGACGGACGCGCGCATCAAGCAGTACGCGACGGCTTTGGTCGAGCGCGGCGATAGCGTTGACGTTATTGCTCTGCGCCGAGCGGATCAGCCGTCCCACTCCGTCTTGAAGGGCGTAAATGTTTTTCGTATTCAGACCCGAACCATCAATGAGCGCGGGCCGCTAACCTACCTCGTTCGCATCGTTCGTTTTCTGCTTCTCGCCGCTACATTCATCGCGCGCCGTCAATTCTCGCAGAAATATCAACTCATCCATGTGCATTCGGTTCCAGATTTTCTGGTATTTGCCGCAATCATTCCTAAGCTCTTGGGAACGCCTGTCATTCTGGATATCCACGACGTTCTCCCGGAGTTTTACGCAAGCAAGTTCCATGTTCCGCACGACTCTTTCCTGTTTCGCTGCCTGGTCCTTGTGGAGCGACTGTCGATAGCATTTGCCGACCATGCCATTGTCGCCAATCATCTGTGGTGCGAGCGTGTCGCTGGCCGTTGCGGAATGCCCCGGAAATGTTCCCCGATTCGAAACTATCCGGCGCGCGGCCTATTCAGTCCGAATATACGCGCCAGAGGCAGCGGCAAGTTCTTGATTACGTATCCGGGATCATTGAATTGGCATCAAGGCGTTGACGTGGCCATCACCGCCTTTGCCAAGATCAAGGATCAAATGCCCGACGCCGAATTTCACATTTATGGCGAGGGCCCCGCAAAGCAATCTTTGATTCGTCTCGCGGACTCTCTCCGTGTGAACGACCGCGTCCTCTTTCATGGACTTCTTCCGACCGAGCAGATTGTTCAAGTAATGGCCGACACGGACCTCGCCGTTGAACCGAAGCGCGCTGGCTCCCACTTTGGCAATGAAGCCCTTAGCATGAAAATCTTCGAGTTTATGGCCGTGGGTGTCCCATTGGTCGTCTCCCGGACCAGAATCCATCAATACTATTATTCAGATACGCTAGTGAAATATTACGACAACGACGACGAGGAAGAGCTCGCCGCCAACATAGTTCTGCTTCGGAATAATCTAGAACTCCGCAAGCACCAGGTGGCTAACGCTTTGAAATATGTCGACGCCCATAGTTGGGATGTCGAGAAGTACCAATATCTGGGAATAGTTGACGCTTTGGTCGCCAAGGAGCCAGTGCACCCGTCTTCGCCTGCGCCACTGGAGCCTTGCGTAATGACTGATTCCAAAATCAACCAGGGGTAAATACGAATGCAAATCTCAGTAATTGGTGCTGGTTATGTTGGCTTGACGACGGCCGCGTGCCTCGCCGAAATCGGCCATCAGGTCTACTGCGCCGACAGTGATCTCGACAAGCTGCAAAATCTTAAAGCTGGCCGCCTGCCCTTTTTCGAGCCCCATCTGGACACACTCGTCAACTGCAATGCCGCCGCTGCCCGCCTTCGGTTTATGTCGCCGGCGGAAGCCATTGAGAAGGGGGAAGCAATTTTCATCTGCGTCGGCACACCGCCCTTGGAAAACGGCGAGGCCGACCTGAGCGCGATCGAGGCCGTCGCTCGCACCATTGCCTCCCTCGCGGACGGATATCGCCTCGTCATCGAGAAGAGCACCGTGCCCGTTCAGACCGCAAAGCGCCTCTGGAAGCACCTTTCTATCTACAATACCAACGGTCTCGAGTTCGACGTTGTCTCCAATCCCGAATTCCTTCGCGAGGGTTCTGCAGTTGGCGACTTCTTTCATCCAGACCGCATAGTCATCGGGGCCGAATCACCTCGCGCCATTGCCATGATGAAGGAGATCTACCAGCCGGTGCTGACGCCTCGCTCCGCCTGTCCTGTTCACTCGCAGTGCCCGCCGGCTCATGAAATCCCGCTTATCGTCACAGACACGAATAGCGCCGAACTTGTAAAGCACGCCTCCAATTCGTTTTTGGCCATGAAGATTTCCTTCATCAATCTGGTCGCGGATGCCTGTGAAGCCGCGGGCGCCGATATCTCCAAAGTAGCCGAGGGCATTGGCAGCGACAAGCGCATCGGCCGGAGTTTCCTGAATCCAGGAATAGGCTTCGGTGGTTTTTGCTTTCCGAAAGATCTGCAGGCCTTCGTTCGCATCGGCGAAAAGCTTGGATGCGACTTCTCTCTCCTCAAGGAAGTCGAGAATATTAATCTGCGTCGTGCCGAGCAATTCGTCGCCAAGGTGAAGCGGGAGCTCTGGGTGCTGCGAGGCAAGACCCTCGCGGTTTGGGGACTGGCTTTCAAGCCAGATACCGACGACGTCCGTTTCGCTCCTGCGATAAACATAATTCGGCGGCTTCTTGCGGAAGGTGCCCGGATCCGCGCTTACGACCCCCAGGCCATGGAAAAGGCCAAGCACGAACTACCGGAGATAACCTACTGCCACAACCACTACGAGGCTGCGCAGCAAGCCGACGCGATTCTCGTTCTCACCGAATGGGACGAGTTCCGCCATCTGGACTGGGGCAAACTCGCAAACAGCGTCGCTCACCCCCTGCTGATCGATGGTCGAAATTTATATTCGGCTGACGAAGCTGCGGCGCACGGTTTCCAGTACCTCGGCATCGGTAAAGAGCCTGGTGCCGCTCAACCCATTCATAAACAGGCTGCCGGCAATCAATTGGCACCGCGCTCCTTCCAGCCCGTCCCGCACCATGCAGTTCCTGTACAGTCGGTGCCATAGTATTGGTTGGATACACCGATATGGCGGGTATAGCTGCCAAGAAGTCCCGGGGTCATACTGAACGCGTACCTGTCCTTCAATTGTTCCTATGTACAGTAGAATCGAGTTTCCCTTATCTGTAACCTTCAAAGCACAGGAAGTTACATCCAAAAGAACGAATGGTCGGAATCTCTCGTTCTCATGTCCCGGGCCAGCCTTGCTAAGGGGTTAGGCTGCCTATCCTCCTCCTCCCCAAGAGAGCGTTCCCATCGAGGGGGCAGATAACGATGCATAGGCTAAGTCTGGTTCTTGTATTCTTGTTTACCGCACTACCCGCTGGAGCAAAAGACTTCTATATCGCAGCAAACCAGGCCGGAACGGGCAGCGGAACTGGTTGTTCCACCGCGAAGTCCTACACTTGGTTCAACAACACTGCAAGCTGGGGAACTGGATCTGCTCAGATAGGTCCCGGCACGACAGTGCATCTTTGTGGCACATTTACAGGCACAGCGGGGCAACAGCTGCTATCAGTACACGGAAACGGAACCAGTACCAGTCCCATCACCATCAAGTTTGAGACCAATGCCGTCCTCACCGCTCCGTACTGGTCTTCGCTTGGCACAATTAACGAAAGTGGTCGAAGTTATATCGTGATAGATGGCGGCACGAATGGCTTGATCAAGAACACCGCAAACGGCACCGGTCGCGGCAATGCCCAGGACAGCAGGGCTATCTATGCCCCGAGTTGCACCGGTTGCGTTGTCAAGAACCTGACGATAGCGGATTTGTATGTCCGCACATCGGTATCAGATCTCGCCGTTAGGCAGACGGCCGTAAACTGTGTTTACTGGCTCAATTCCAATGAACTAACTATCACCCATGTGACTTGCCATGACGCTGGGTGGGCGTTCGCCGGATACGGAAACAACTTCACCTTGTCTTACTCGAACATCTACAACATCGACCACGGTCTTGCTTTCGGCCCCGCGGGTACCAACTCCGGTTTTTCCATCCACGATAACCATATCCATGATTACGTGAAGTGGGACTCTACTACCAATGTTTACCATCATGATGGATTGCACATTTGGGGGCAAAACGGCGGCATCATAAATGGCGGCGTCATCTATAACAATCTTTTCGACGGCGATTCCGGCGTTAACATCACCGGGCACATCTATCTTCAGGACTCCGTGAAGAATGTCGCTGTCTATAACAACGTGTTTCTAACCCTCCCCAATCGCACCATCAATTCGCTTTGGTTTAACGGCATCACTCGCGCCGGCGTATTGCCCGGCGGCCCCGCAACCGGGAACTCGGCCTATAACAATTTTATTCGGAATGGCGGACACAGGACTGGGGCCGGCATATTCGCCATGGCTCAAACCAACTTTACGGCCATTAACAATGTGATTCTGGGTGGCAATACGGATCTCTCGGTACAGGGCGGCGGCTCTCTATCTGCCGCTGGAATTCAAAGCAACGTCTACGAGGATTTATTGGCGGACGCCGGCTACCTCAACTCGCTCGTCTACCAGGGCCAAAGGTATTACACCTTGGCGTCGTGGCAAGCCGCGTGTCGCTGTGACTCGAAGGGAAAGCTTGTTCCGGCCACCAAAATCAACGCCAGCAGCCTGGGTCAACTTTTATCAGGCTCTGTGGGCATTAGCGCCGCCAGTAATCTTACCAACATCACTACGGGTAGCTTATCTTTGCTGGCCAAGGACATCGTGGGCGCGCTCCGTCCCGTTAGCGGCAACTGGGATGTAGGCGCTTACAAGTTTGGTTCTACGGCTTTGCCCTCGGCGCCGGCTGGAGTTACAGCGACCGTACAGTAGCTCCACAGACTTCACAGTTCGCACTGACTGACAAAAGCGTGCTTTGATTTGACTGTAATAAGCAGAGAGGAGTGGACTTAGCTTCCACTCCTTTCTGTCTGCAAGACCCGTCTCACCATCAAGTCGCCAAGTTTCCCCCAAAATGGACGATCACAAACAACGCGGTAGACGTTTAATCGCAAAAAATACCATTTTCAACCTTGTTGGCCAGGTTTTGCCCATGGCCATCGGCGTCGTCACCATTCCGTTCATCGTCAGAGGGCTCGGCACGGATCAGTACGGCATCCTCTCCATCGCTATGATGCTCCTCGGCTATTTCAATATTTTCGACCTGGGGCTCGGTCGTGCCACTGTGAAGTTCGTCGCCGAGAATCTCGATCCTCAAAATATTCACAAAGTTCCCGAATTGATTTGGACTTCACTGTCCCTTCTCGTCGGACTCGGTATTGTTGGCGGCGCTCTCGCCGCGATATTCGTCCCCGTCGCCGTTACTCATCTCTTCAAAATGCCGCCGGAATTGGCCGGGCAGGCTCGCATCGCACTTTTTGTTCTCTGCGCCTCCATGCCTGTCATGCTGGGCAACAATGCCCTGCGGGGCGTGCTCGAAGCCACCCAGCGCTTTGACTTGGTGAATTACGTCAAGGTTCCTTCCAGCATACTTTTCTATCTGGTTGCCGCTCTCGTGATTCCCTTTGGGATGCACGTCGCCGGCATCGTCTCGTTGCTCGTCGTCATTCGGCTCGTTTCCACCCTGGCCTATCTTCTCCTCTGCTTTCGCACCATTCCGGAACTTGGCAGCCGTTTCCGGGTTTCCAAAGCATCGCTCGGACCATTGGCCATATTTGGCGGCTGGATCATGGTCACTAATGTAACGGGGCCCGTCTTCGGGTATGTCGAGCGTTTCATGATCGCATCGCTGCTTTCCGTCGGCTTGCTCACGTTTTACTCCGCGCCCTACGAGCTCGTTTCTAAGCTATTGATCTTTCCCATGAGCGTCGTGCCATCGCTGTTCCCGTATTTCAGTTACCACGGCGCCAAAAAGAGCTCCGAAGTCTCGGACCTTACTTCTCGAACCATTAAGTATCTTTTTCTCGTTCTAACTCCTCCCGCTGCAATCTTCATCTTTTTTGCCAAAGACATCATGAACCTTTGGCTTGGGCCGCAGTTTGCAGATCGGAGTACCGTCGTTCTTCAACTCACTACTTTGATCTGCTTCCTCAACGCTTTTGCCTATGTTCCTTACACATCGGTGCAGGCTCTCGGCAGGCCAGATCTGAAGGCCAAACTTGACTTGATCGCTCTTCCAACATACTGCGTCGTCGCATGGTGGCTCATAAAGGACGACGGCATCAATGGTGCGGCCTTCGCCAAATTGTTGGTCACAATCGCTGACTGCGCGATCCTTTTTCTGTTTGCCCTCAAATTGAAGGCCTTTTCTCTTCGGGACTGCGTCTCTGGCCCCCTATTTCGAGCCATCGCCGTCAGTGGTGGACTCATGGCGCTCGTTTTCGGCATCGAGTCCCTTCATCTCAAGTTGCTGCTTGCCGTCCCCTTGATTATTCTCTGTTGTGCCGTCTACGCGCTGATGTTCTGGGTTTTGGCTATCGACGGTGAAGACCGAACGACGATTTATGCTCTGCGTAAAAGAGCCGCTGGAATCTTGACGGGTCGGCGTGCCACTCCCGTGATGCAGGTTACCGGCGACAGTTCACCCCTTTGATGATCGTTACCAACTTCTGAGCCCGTCCCTCGGATCTGGAGCCCAATGAAAATCACTTTTCTAATGCCTGGCTATATGTGGGGGCCTTCTGGCGGTTACAGGGTCGTATACGAGTACGCCAATCAACTCGTTTCTCGCGGCCACGAGGTCGCCGTTGTACATCCCCGCCATTTGCCATCTGCCCCGCCTGTCAAGCCCACATTGCGGCAGTTACTCCGCAAGTGTCGTCTCACCCTGATGGAGGCAGTTTCCAAGCCAACTATCGACTGGCACCCCATCGATCCACGGGTGCGGCTTTTGTATGTTCCCAGCCTGCTCGATCGACATATTCCAGATAGCGATGTTCTCTTCGCAACCGCCTGGAATACGGCGCGTCCGGTTATGGAGTGCTCTCCGGCAAAAGGTGAAAAATGCTATTTGATTCAGCATTACGAAACCTGGATGGGGCCCAAAGCGTTGGTCGATGAAACATGGCGTATGCCGTTGCGCAAAATTGTCATTGCGCAATGGCTTCTCGATCTAGGAACGTCCCTGGGTTCTCGCTCGCTAAGCTATGTTCCCAACGGCATTGATCACAAACACTACAAAATAACCCAATCCATAGAGGGGCGGCCGCGACAAGTCGTGATGATGTGCTCGCACGTGGAATTTAAGCGTTCCCGGGATGGCATCGCCGCGCTGCAGCTCGCCAAGAATGAATTTCCTGACCTTCGTGTGGTTCTCTTCGGCAACAGTTACCGGCCATCTTGGGTTCCTGACTGGATGAGCTATGAAGAGAATCCTCCACAACGGCATATCGTCGAGGACCTCTACAATAGCTCGAGCATTATGTTGAGCCCCAGTTTGACGGAAGGATTTCCGCTTCCGCCCGCCGAAGGAGCCGCTTGCGGCTGTGCCATTGTGGCCACGGACATTGGAGGTCACCACGAGTACTTACAAAACGGTGTCACCGCCTTGCTCTCACCCGCCAAGGATCCCCACGCCCTCGCTTGTAATCTTTGTCTCCTGCTCGCGAACGACGAACTTAGAATTCGACTGGCACGCTCCGCGAACGAATTTATCAAGCAATTTACTTGGCAGCGTAGCGCCGATCTCTTGGAAGATTTCGTTATCGATGCCGTAGCACGCGAGCCTCTGTCGCGATCTCGCGTTTCTGCCGTCGAGGTGAGTCCCGCTTAACCATCCTACTCAGATGTGTCCCGTACGCATATTCGCTGGAAACTTCTGTCCACTCTTTTTCTGGCTCCGAATTGGACAGTTTGGTGCACGTAAGCCGTGAGAATCACATTCCTGATGCCGGGCTATAATTGGGTTCCTTCGGGTGGCTACCGGGTCGTCTACGAGTATGCCAATCGCCTTACGTCGCGCGGCCACTCCGTCAGCGTGGTCCATCCTCGACGTCTGAGATTTCAGCACTCTGCCAGACTTTCCATGCGTCAGCGCCTTCACAGGGCGAAATACGATGTCATCGAACTGCTATCCACTCCCGTGATTGATTGGCAGCCCATCGACGACAGGGTGAAGCTCCTTTTCGTTCCTACCTCGGGCGAACGCCATCTTCCCGACGCGGACGTTCTCTTCGCCACTGGGTGGCAAACCGTTTCCTCCGTCCTTCACGCGCCACAAATTAAAGGAGAGAAGTTTTACTTGATTCAGGGGCACGAGACTTGGCTGGGCCCGAAGGATCTTGTGAACCAGACTTGGCTTGCTCCGCTCAATAAGGTTGTCGTCTCTCGTTGGCTTCTTGAACTAGGAAACACCATCGGTGCCAGCAACCTCACATACATCCCCATTGCTGTCGATCACCGTTTCTATCGGCTGCTCCGCCCCATCCCGACGCGACCCCGGCAAGTTGTAATGGCCCTTTCTTCGGTCGGTATCAAGGGCTCTAAGGATGGCATCAAAGCCCTCGAAATCGCCAAGCAGAATTTTCCACACCTGCGCGTTGTCCTGTTCGGAAACAGTCGCCGGCCACCTTGGGTGCCTGGGTGGATGAGGTACTTCCGAAATCCCGAACAAAAACGCATCGTCAACGATTTCTATAATGGATCGAGCATCGTCTTGAGTCCTAGCCTGTCCGAAGGCTTTCCCCTCCCACCAGTTGAGGGTGCTGCTTGTGGCTGCGCCATTGTCGCCACCGATATTCAAGGTCATCGCGAGTACGTTCAAGACAACCTCACAGGCCTGCTTTCACCTCCCCAAGATCCCAAAACCCTCGCCCGTAACCTTTGCCTGCTCTTGGGCAACGACGAACTGAGAATTCGATTGGCACATTCCGCAAACGAGGTCGTTAAGCAATTTGACTGGGACCGCAGCGCCGATCTCATGGAAGACTTCATCGTCCGAACCGCGCGGCAGCCGGTGTTAGGCCACGGATTTTCTTCAGCTGTTCAGGTAAGTCCTACTTGACATCCCACTTGAGATGGAGACCTGCTAATGCAACCTGAGAATTTAAGATTTGGCGGCGGTGCTTCAGAAACCGTCCTGCATCCTATCGTCTTGATAGCCATGCTCATCGCCATGGCTCTGATTTTCCTGCTCCCGCGCAAGTACGTTATCTGGCCATTTCTATGCACTGCGTTCCTCGTCCCGCTCGGACAGTCGATCCTCGTCGGCGGTCTCCACTTCTTTGTCATCCGCATTATCATTCTCACCGTCGCCGTTCGCATGCTTGGCTCGGCCTTCTCCTCTCCCGAGGGAATTTTTGGCAAACGTCTCAGTACTTTTGATGTAGTTTTCCTGTTGTGGGCCCTTTTCCGCGCTCTCGCTGGCGCCTTGGTCTTTTCTCTTAATTCTGGTGCCCTGGTTTACCAAGGTGGTTTCCTTCTGGATGCTATCGGTGGTTTTTTCGTCCTGCGCTACTTGCTTCGCGACGATGAGGACATCTACCGCGCCATTCGCGTTTTCGCCGTAATCTCCATCGTCATCGCCGGTGGCATGCTTTTTGAAAAGGTGCACAAGGTCAATGTCTTTGGCCTCTTAGGTGCCGTGCGAGCTGTTCCCGAGGTTCGCGGTGGCTCCATTCGCTCTCAAGGTCCATTCGCGCATGAGATCCTGGCCGGAACCTTTGCGGCAACGCTATTGCCTCTGCTCTTCCTTCTGTGGAAGAGCGGCAAGTCCAAGGCTCTAGGCCTACTCGGTGTCATCGCAGCCACCGTGATGGCCGTGACCTCGGCCTCCAGTACCCCCGCTCTAGCCTACGGGGCCGCATTGCTCGCAATCTGTGCTTGGCCACTCCGCAGATTTATGCGCACCGTTCGTTGGGGGATTGTGGCCGCGCTAATCGTCCTGAACATGATCATGAAAGCCCCCGTTTGGTTCCTCATCATGCATATCGACGTGGTCGGCGGCTCTTCCGGCTATCACCGCGCCATGTTGGTGAACGATTTCATCATGCATTTCCGCGATTGGTGGCTTATGGGCACCACCGAAAATGCGCGATGGGGATTCAATATGTGGGACCTCTGCAATCAGTATGTTGCCGAGGGGCAGTTAGGTGGGCTGGCTACGTTCATCTGTTTCATGGCCTTGATCTGTATTGCCTTCTCCAAAATAGGCGCTGCGCGCAAGGCTGTCGAAGGCGACCGCGACAAGGAATGGTATTTCTGGTTCCTTGGCTCTGCGTTGTTCTCTCATATCGTTGCCTTTTTCGGGATCAGCTATTTTGATCAGACGCGCATTTCCTGGTTCGCGCTGTTGGCCATTATTGTCACCGCCACCGCTCCCTACCTCGTCAAGGAGCCGGTCAAACACTTCGTACGTGCTCCGCTCCGCGGTCCGCAGCCGAAGCCTGCTTACGCTTCATTCTCGCGGCTTCGTTCCAATGCGCCTGTCCCTCTGAGGCAGCCCGGCTCGCGCCTAAACACTCGATTTTCCTGACTTTTATTCATTCACGCGCACAAGTTCTTTAACCTGATTCTTCCCGGTGAATTCACGAATGAACGCAATCGCTAAAAAATACGTAGTCATTTCCCCGGTTCGCGACGAAGAGCCTTACCTCCGCTTCACAATCGAGAGCATGCTCGCGCAGACCATTCGCCCCGCCGAGTGGATCATCGTCAACGACGGCTCCACCGATGGTACCGCCTCCATCCTCGACGAATACGCGGCGCGCCATTCCTGGATTCGCCCTCTGCATCGCCAGAATCGCGGCTTTCGCAAAGCGGGCGGTGGTGTTGTCGAGGCCTTCAACGACGGCTACCGTTTACTAAGCACCGCTGATTGGGACTTTATCGTCAAGCTCGACGGAGACCTGACCTTCGAGCCGGACTACTTCCAGAAGTGCTTCGACAATTTTCAGCGTGATCCACGGCTCGGCATCGGCGGCGGCGTGATTTGTTATCTGGAAGATGGCGTAAAGCGTTTCGAGCCTGGCCCTGAGTTCCACGTTCGAGGCGCGACAAAAATCTACCGCCGCGAGTGCTGGGAAGCCATCGGTGGGTTTTGGCCAGCACCGGGCTGGGACACCATGGACGAAGTGAAAGCAAATATGCTCGGCTGGGTCACCAAGAGTTTCCTTGATCTTCATCTTCAACATCATCGCTATACCGGGACGGCCGATGGGATCTGGGTAGGCCTGGTCAAGAACGGTCGCGCAAACTATGTCTGTGGTTACCACCCGCTATTCATGGTCGCTAAGTGCTTGCGGCGATTGCCGCACAGGCCTTATGTGATCGGCTCCCTCGCACTGCTCTATGGCTTTGTTTCCGGATACCTTAAACACCTTCCCCAAGTGGACGACATTCAAACTATCGGATTCCTCCGCCGTCAGCAGCTCGGCCGCTTATGGGGGCGCGAAACAATTTGGCGTTGATAACTCCCCAAATCTGCCGATTCAAAAACTCTACGAACCACCAAAGGGGCTTCCCACTGTGAAGTACAGATTGATGGATTTGCTGCAATGCACTTGCGGTCGAAGCAATCTGACCGTGCGTGAAGTCGTGGAGCGTAGGGTCGCGTTCAACGATTCTCTCCGCCACGTTAAGTGCTCGAATACGTGCGCCTTCCGAAGGCGCCCCGTAAACACCGTGACTCCAGCCGACTGCAACGAGTGCTACTCCCAGGAAGTGGAAACGGCCACCATCTCCTGTGTTTGCGGCAAGACTTATCCAGTGTTTCGTGGAATTCCCCGGTTCTTACCCGATGACCTCGCCGCCGACCTCAAGAAAGCGCAAGAGACATTTTCCTACGAATGGAAAATGTTTCGTTTTGGCGAACGCAATTGGGGCCAGGACATTGAGCACCGCAAAGTTCAGTTCCTCGATGCCATGGGAGTTTCGCCCCAAGAGCTTCGCGGCAAGTTAATACTCGATGCCGGCTGCGGCAGCGGACTTCTATCCATGGAGATGGCCAACACCTTCGGAATGGAAGTTGTCGCCCTGGACCTCGCTTTCGGCATTGAAAACGCTTACAAAAAAAACACAAATCCTTACGTCTATTACTTACAAGGGTCCGTTCTCTCTCTTCCGTTGCGACCCCGAGCGTTTGACCGCATGTATTGCGCGGGAGTGTTGGTGCATTGCCCTGATTCCCACGCTGCCTTTAAATCGATTGTTCCCCTGGTCGCGAAGGACGGCCGCTGTTTTATCTGGGTCTACCATCCGATCACCAAGGAGTACTACCCCACCCAGCATCGCAAACTTGCCGTCTACAATTGGATCCGCACGCGAATCACCGCGCGCTTGCCCATCCGCCTCCAATACTGTCTTTACCTTTCCACTCTACCGCCGTTTTTCATCAAACAGTCCATCGAGGCAACCCTCGGCAAACGCCCCTCTCCCTTGACGTGGCGGGAGAAGATGCAGGCTCTGTTCGACTTCTTTTCACCCTTGTATCAGCACCGTCACGAACCCGCGGAAGTCTCCTCTTGGTTTGCCGAACAAGGTTTTGCCAACGTTGTTGTTTGCAACGTCGGGTCACAAGGCTTTGGCGTTCGCGGCGATCGCGTTCGTGTTGAGGACATCCCAAGTTTCGTCAAGCCAGATATTGCTGCTCAGTCCGAACGGCACCGCTCATTCGCCGCGACGAATTCTCGTACCTAGGCTTGCGAATTCCTACTCATCTACTCTCACAAAAACAATAAAATGTGCGGAATCTGCGGAAAACTAATTTTTGATCCTTCGGCTACGCTGGCGCCCGCTCTCATCAAAAGCATGGCTGACACCATCGCTCATCGCGGTCCTGATGATGACGGCTACTTTGTCTCTGGGCCTGTCGGCCTCGGTTTCCGTCGCCTTTCTATCATTGACCTCAGCGGTGGCCACCAGCCGCTCTCCAACGAAGATGGCAGCATCCAAATCGTTTTTAACGGCGAAATCTACAACTATCAGGAGCTTCGGCAATACCTGCTTGGTCGCGGCCATATTTTCAGGACACAAAGTGATACCGAAACAATCGTGCATCTCTACGAGGAGTTAGGCGAGGCCTGCGTCGAAAAACTCCGCGGAATGTTCGCCTTCGCTATTTGGGATGGTCGAAGCAAATCGCTCTTCCTGGCACGCGATCGCGTGGGCATCAAGCCCCTGTACTACTCGCAATCGCGCAATTCCGTAGTCTTTGCATCGGAGATCAAGGCCATCCTGGCCGATCCCGAAGTAAAAGCGGAAGTCCGCACATCCATGATTGATAGGTTTCTCACCTTTGACTATCTTCCCGGTGAGGAAACTCTCTTCAAAAATGTTTACAAACTAGCGCCCGGGCACGCTCTTTCCTTCCGGGCCGGAAAATCTTACAAGCGCCAGTATTGGGATCTTCATTTCGAGCCGTCGCCTTCGACCTTCCGCCAGGCGAAATCACGCCTGCGCGACCTTCTCGAAGAGTCCGTCTCGCTCCACATGATCAGCGATGTTCCTGTCGGCTTTCTCTTGAGCGGTGGGGTTGACTCCACGGCGATGCTCGCATTGGCGGCAGGTAAGACCTCTCATCCCGTCAGCAGCTACACTATTGGCTTTTCTGACCCCAAAATGGCCGACGAGCGTCCCTACGCTCGCCTCGCCGCACAGAAATTTGGATCCGAGCATCACGAAACTACGATCAACGCCAATCAGTTCGCGGACTTCTTGCCGAAATACATTTGGCACATGGAAGAGCCTGTCTGCGAGCCTCCCGCCATCGCTTTGTATTACGTCTCTAAGCTGGCCAAGGATTTTGTAAAGGTCCTGATTTCCGGGGAAGGTGGCGACGAAGCTTTTGCAGGCTATTCTAACTACCGTACACTTTTGTCTCTCGAACGCCTGAAGCGCTTACCTGCGCCATTCCGTCAATTATTTTCGGCGACTTTCTCGGCGCTCACCCGCTTCACGTCACCGGGTTCTCGCGCGAAATTGTCGCACTTCCTGCACGGTCGCCTCGAAGATTCATACTACAGCCGGACATCGGATCCCTCCCGCTTCTTCAATAGTCACTGGCAGCAATTCTATTCAAGCGATTTTGCGCACGGGATCGACAAGAAATTCTCGTTGCACGCCGCCACCAAGCATCTTCCGAACGGCCACCGCGCCGGGCCACTCGGCAAAATGCTCTACGTGGATACAAAGACTTGGCTGCCCGACGATCTCCTCGTCAAAGCCGACAAAATGACCATGGCCAATTCCATCGAACTCCGCGTCCCGCTGCTCGACCACAAAATTCTCGAATTCGCGGCCTCCTTACCCCAAGACTTCAAAGTCCATGGTTTCACCACCAAGTACATCGCCAAGAAAACTTTGAGCGGTTGCGTGCCCCGCGAAATTCTACGGCGAAAAAAGGCCGGCTTCCCCGTTCCTTACGAAACATGGCTTCGTCGCGAACTCCGGGACTGGGTCCATGACCTTCTTCTCGATTCCAAAACCGTGGCCCGCGGCTATTTCCAGAAAAGTTCTGTCGAGAAGATGCTTTCCGACGACGCCACCTCCGGCGGGTATTCCAAGGAAATTTTTGACCTTACCGTGCTCGAACTTTGGCATCGTGAATTCTTGGAAAAGGGAAAGCCGGCTCTCCAGCCGCAACCGTTCCCGGAGTCGTCCTGCTATTCGGCTGCGGGCACCGCTGCTTAGAGCAGCTCTCGGGTAGCGCTTCAGACAAAACCACAGTGAGTGTTTATAAACTCAATCCGCTGCAAGATCTACGCTGGCAGAAATTTGTCGACCGCCATCCACATGGATCGCTGTTCCATACGACTCTCTGGCTGGAGGCTCTGCGCCGCACCTACGGTTACGAACCCGTCGTCTACACCACCTCGCCCCCGGCGAAAGAGCTCCTCAATGGGCTCGTTTTCTGCCGCATTCGCAGTTGGGTGAGCGGTGGCCGCCTCGTTTCTCTCCCATTCTCGGACCATTGCGAACCTCTCGCCGCTCCGGACGAGATGGCCGAATTGATGGACTGGCTAAACGCATCGCGCCATGGCAAGCGTTGGAAATACATTGAGCTGCGTCCAACTTCTGCGCCGGGAGCCCTTCGCAAATATGACGCCACCAGCGGCGAAACTTTTTCCTGGCAGGTGCTCGACCTTACGCCGGGCCTCGACACGCTTTTCCATAACTTCCACAAAAGCTGCGTCCAAAGGAAAATTCACCGCGCTCAGCGTGAGAACCTCATCTACGAGGAAGGTCGCTCCGACGACCTTCTAAAGAAATTCTATGAGCTGGTATTGCTCACGCGTCGCCGCCACGGTTTGCCTCCGCAGCCTTTGGTCTGGTTTCGCAATGCTATAGCCTGCCTCGGCAGCAGCCTTCTCGTTCGTCTTGCTTCAAAGGGCAACCAACCGGTCGCCGGCATGGTCACCATCCAATACAAAGACACCCTCGTTTACAAATATGGAGCTTCCGACTCGCGCTTCAACAACCTTGGCGGAAACTTCCTTCTTTTCTGGAGATCCATCCAGGACGCCAAGAGGGACGGCTTGTTGAAATTCGATTTCGGTCGTTCGGAAGCGGACAACGCCGGCCTGGTTACCTTCAAACAGAATTGGGGGGCCGTGAGCCGGCCCCTTGAGTATTACCGGCTTCCTGCTCGGCAGCCATTTCCCTCGAGTTCCGGGTGGCGCGTGCGCCTCGCGAAACGCGTCTTTTCTATCATGCCCGATTCGCTTTTCGCTGCCACCGGAAAGCTCCTTTATCGCCACATCGGTTGACCTCACAAAAGTAAGCGCATGAGCAAGCATTTCCTCGAATATTTCCGTTGCCCCGCAAACTACGTCGATTTCCGGCTAGCGGGAGAGCTCCCTCCAGAGCCAGGTTTCTTTCATGTCGGGCCGGACTTGACTTGTTACGGCCGAATCTCAGTAGGCCAAGCTTCCCATGAATCATCCAGCCAGCTTGACGATGTTTCCTCCGCCCTGCGCATTGAAAAAAATGTCTGCGTTCTCCCCTTTGACCTCGACGAGGTTGTCGAGAACTTACGCTTCGAGCGTTACGACGGGGCCACGCCCGCTGGTAGGTCCATTACCAATGGTCTCGGCCGCAAAACCTACTACGCTATGCGCCCCTTCTTGCCGACTTCGGTGCGTAAATATCTGCAGCGCATGGCTCTCCGCGGATGGGAGAGCGCTAGCTTTCCACGCTGGCCTGTCGACCAGACCGTCGATCGTTTGTTCGATTGCATGATGGCCTGCGTCATCCGCGCTCATCGCGGCGAGCGTGTCCCTTTCATCTGGTTTTGGCCGGAGGGCTATTCCGCTTGCGCCACCATGACCCACGACGTCGAGACTGCTGTAGGCCGCGATTTTTGCGGAACGCTTATGGATCTGGATGATGCTTTCGGCATCAAATCCTCCTTTCAGGTTATCCCCGAGGTCCGCTACGAAGTCTCCGATCAGTTTCTGCATTCCATCCGCGAACGCGGCTTCGAGATCAACGTCCACGATTTCAATCATGACGGTGATCTATTTCGTGATCGTGAAGAATTTCTTCGCCGCGTTGCTCGCATCAATGACTACGGGCGGAAATTCCGTTCCGCCGGCTACCGGTCCGCTGTTCTTTATCGAAATCTCGACTGGTATGAATTTTTCGACTGTTCCTACGATATGTCCGTGCCCAACGTGGGCCATCTCGACCCGCAGCACGGTGGGTGCTGCACCACCAAGCCCTACTTTATCGGCAAGATCCTGGAGATCCCCGTTGTCGCCACGCAGGACTACACGCTCTTCAATATCTTGGGACAATGCTCGATGGACCTTTGGGAAGAGCAAATCAAACTGGTCCGCGACCAACATGGTTTGATCAGCTTCATCGTTCATCCAGACTATCTGCTCGACAAACCGGCACGCGACCTTTATTTCACCTTGTTGGCTCGCCTTGATCAACTCCGCCGGCAATCCACAATGTGGATTCCTCTTCCCCGCGAGCTCAACGATTGGTGGCGAAGCAGAAACGAGATGCGCCTGGTAAAAGAGGGAAGTGCATGGCAAGTCGAAGGCCCTGAAAAGCACCGCGCCCGCATTGCCTACGCCAGTTTGGATGGTGACCGCGTCATTTATAACTTCGACCCTAAGTTCGGTCCACCGCGCAATTCGCTTGCGACGCAAGGGCCTTTAGAATCAACACTTACAAAAGCAGAACAAAACAAAGCACTTTAAGTCCCTGCAGAATGAACACTTATGAAAAAAGGGGGGAGGGGAGTCAGTCCCGCTCCGCGCCACCGACGATAGCCCCTCGCAGCCCGATTCAGTTGTATTCCCTCTCGTTAACATTCAATGTTTTGTGGCGTCGCCATTATTGAGGCAGGTTCCTACCGCCTCGCGGCTGCAGCTTCAGTCAACCATAGGCGCGGCTGCCACGCCCTTACTCGGCCGACCACTCCCAACACTTCACGCTCCAATTTTCACCGGCGGCCACGACCGCCGCGGCGAACCCCGGCGCCGCCTCCAGCTCGTAGCAACTCCATCGCGCTCCCCCTTCATCCCGCAGCACCTGTTTCCTCTGGCTAAACTCGACCGTGAAGCTATTCAACGGAATGCTAAGCCCCTGTCCGTGCGCTTTGACGTAAGCTTCCTTCTTTGTCCAGCAGCCGAAAAAGGCCTCGTCCCGCTGCTCGGGCGGCAGCTTTGCCAGCGCGGCACTTTCCTCCTCTGAGAAGAACCGGGACGCAATTTCCATTCCACGGAAATCCGTCTTTACGTATTCGATGTCTGCGCCAACCTCTTGGTCGTTCGCAAATACGAACATTCCCATTCCGTTGGAATGAGATACATTGAAGCTGATCTTCGAATTATGTTCCGGCGAAAGTGAGGGTTTGCCCTCCGGTCCGTAACGGAACGCGATTTTCCCGTTATCCACTCCCAGATACGCGCCCAACAATTCGCGCAGAATCCCCCGGGCTGCAACGAAGTGTTCCCGCGCTTTCTCGATCAACAGCCTTTCAACGCGCGTCTTCTCGTCTGAATTGAGTGTGCCTTGGAGTCGCTCGCGAACGTCCGAGGACAAATCCAAGGACGCGCGCCACACATGTATTTCATTATTTGCAAGTGTCGGTGGAGCGGTTGCCGGAACCCACGGAAGCGAGTTCGCCATAAGTGGAGGGGCTAGGCGTTAATTCTGGCCCTCGCCTGCATTGTGCGCTCCTCCGCCTTTCGCAGGCAAACATTCATCCTGTGTGCCAGAGCGTCCACGTTGGGCTGCATGTAGATTGTGTAATGGTTACCAGGAGTTTCGCAGATCTCCAGATTGTCCCCGAGGAATTCCGACCATCCCAAATCCAGTACGCGCCCGAATCCAAACGTCCGCTGCGTGCTGCGAACCAGCGCCACCTGCCCAGTATATGGTTTTCGATGAGCCTTGCCGATCGCTAAGGCAGGCGAAAAACGATAGTAATATCGGCAAAGGTCTCCGCCGGATCCCCGTCAACGAATGTCGGCTCGTAGCGCCATTCGCGCACCGCGCTCATCGCGGCCGAGCTGAGCAGCCGTGGCCCGCTAACCGGTGTCACGCCAACAATTTCCCCGGTGCGGCCCACTCGCGCACGCAATTCCACATTTCCTTCCATTCGCCGGTTTCGCGCCTCCACCGGATAGAACGGCTGGCTATGCGAAATCAATTTTCCTATTATCACCCGTTCGGCGCGGCCAGGTGAGCCCGGGCTTCGCGGCAGAATTTCTAACGTTCTCCGTGCGCTAATCGCAATCGCTCCGGAGGCGCTAACCGCCTCTCCAGGTAGGTTCACCACGAATGGCGGACTTCCCGGCTCCGGTGCGTTCACCAAGATAGCGTGTTCCGCTGTTATTCTGTTCGGCGCAACTTCCGTCTCTCTGCTGTTCCGTGGAGCTGCCGCGTCCGTCGAGTGCCGGCGTTCCGCGGAATGCTCTGAGCCTGTTGCGCCTCGCGAAATACCCGCGGTACCGTTCGCCACCGCTGGTCCCGGCTTTGCAACCTCTGTGTCGCTCGTCCGCGTTTCTGCGTCGTTTGCCTTTTGACTTGCTCCTTTGCCAGCTTCCGAGTCCCCCGTCGGCCCGGGGCTCGGATTCACACGATTTTCCGCTGTTGCGTCCGGGTTTGCCGCGCTTTTCGATTCGCTTTTATCGTCTTTGCTCGCAGCCTCGCCAATCTGTTCCGGAGGAGCGGGCGGAGTAACCTTCGGGTCGGGCGTAGGCTGGTTTTGCGTCAGAGCCCCAAGATCTGCGATCCATCGTTCTAGCGTTTCTCGCCCAACCGTCACACCCAACGCGAAAAACAACACCGCCACCAAAATTCCGAACCCTGCCCAGCGCCAACTTCCGCGATGCCTCGGCGCCTCAGCCCAGACTCCCGGCTTCTCCGGATCCGCGGCAAACATCGAATATTCCGTGAAATGAAAATCTTGCGCAGCCGGCTCAGCGACAGCCACGCCGGCGGTTTGCGGTTGCCTAGCTGGCCCGCCTGCTCTTTCCGCGCCTATCCCGTTCGCGTGCGCGTCGTGTGACGCCGTCCCGAGCGACCCTCCACTGCCGCGATCAGGTGCGTCAAGATTTCGCTTCGGCGAGTTTTCCATCGAGCTCACTGGCACTCGCTCGGCCGTTTTCTCCGGCTCGCCGTCGGCCAAAACCCATCTCTGAATCTCCCTTCGCGCTTCTCCTGGCAACTCGGTGAATTGAATGCCCGCTTCCTTTTTCGAGTCGCTCATCCAAACGATACGACCACCTGCTGTTAGCCATCCCTGAACCGCCGGAACTTGGAACCGCAGCGCCTGGAACTCACGTGAGGTCAGCGCAAGCGCGGACTGCACTGCGAAACCGCCCTCGCCCAGGTTGAGCAGGATTCCCCCGTTGTCCTGCCCCAATTCCACATAAGCCATGGGGGACAGTTTTCTCCGTATGTGCGCGCGATTACCGTGCGCATGTGCCTCCACCTTATCCGGCAAATGGTCGGTTTTGGTCATGGTTGTAATAGCTGCGCCGGGTGGGTGGAGCGCAACAAAGTCAACAACGTCGCTTACTTACACCTGCAAATCTATTCTAGCGGCTAAGAAGCAGCCCTTCAAGGACTCTCTGCTTCGGTATGCGTCAATTTCCGGTTAGCGTGTTAGTCAAGCGCTTGGGAATATCCTTGGTGTGATAATGCCTCCCGTCCTTGCGAACAGGTGACTGCTTGGCGTAGTAACTCGCTGCTACCCCGTCGGAGATTCGCGGTGCAAGCTAAGATCAAAGGCGGATGAGGATCGAAGGCGATTTAGGCCGCTGCGGTTGCGCGCGGTTGTAGGTATTCATTCGTGACGGAGGAGAGCCGTGATTCGCACTGTCATTAAGATCAGCATTCTGATGTTGTCGGCGCTTGCGTGGAGCGGGCTGAGTAGCGCCGCTGAACGGAATGCGAATTCCAATCACTGCAATATGAGTGAGGCGGATGCGGGCGGGCTGAACGGCGATCTCAGTGTTGATGTCCATGCTCTACACAACTTCATGGATACAGCCGCACGCATCCTCAAGGAAGGGAAATTTGTGGAGCTCGATTGTCTGGCTGACCGCGCACGATCAGGCAAGGAGAGACTACCCGGCGGATTATGGAAAATTCATTTGCTATATCAAGGGTTGCGTCAGCCAGTTCCATATCCGCTGCATGCCACACAAGAGGACTGGACCCGTCTTCTTCAGCGGCTCCGTCGATGGGAAAAGGCACGTCCGGAATCCATCACAGCGCGCGTTGCTTTGGCGTTGGCTTACCTCGAATATGCCCATGATGCGCGAGGCAGTGGTTACGCCAATACAGTCAGCGAAAGTGGGTGGAAGCTATTTCAAGAACGCACAGCTGAAGCCAGGCGAATTCTCAAAGAAGCCCGTAGGCTCCCCAGCAAATGCCCTGAATGGTACGTTGCTATGCAAATGGTATCTGTAAATCAGGGCTGGTCCGTGACTGAGGCACGGGCTCTTTTCGAGGAGGCAAATAAATTCGAACCGGAATACTACACTTATGCTCGTGACCTTGCCTATTATTTGTTACCTAAATGGAGCGGGGATGCAGGGGATACTGAAAAGTTCGTCCAAGAGATAGCCGATCGTATTGGTGGAGATAAAGGAGACATCCTGTATTTTCAGGTTGCAGCCGCTGACTATGTGATTTGCGGCTGTGACGACAACCCGCATCTGTCATGGGACAGAATTAAGCGCGGTTTCGAAGCGTCCGAGAAGCTCTATGGCGTGTCCATGCCGAACTTGAATCGCATAGCTTATCTTGCATCCTATTTTGGCGAGCGTGACCCGATTTATGCGGACAAGATTTTGACTCGTATTGGGGACCAGTGGGATGCGGAGACTTGGGGGCGTCAGGAAGATTTCGACAAAATCAGGCGATGGGTGTCTGCGGTTGCTCCGGTCGCAGCACAAGTTCGTGTAATAGAGGCGACAGCGGCGACGAATGAGCAAACGCCCGAAGGTGCTCGTTACAAGGCGGTTTTCGAAAAAACGTATCGGGAATTGCTGCAGCAATGCGCACGTTCTGACGGTGATAGCGTGACCCAATGGGAGGGTAAGTTTAAGACATTAACGAATTTGGGTGCGAAGGGTACAGTCGATGGGATTCAAATTGATTCGATGGGACCAGTTGTCACGTGCTTAGGCAAAAAGTTATATAGCTTCAGGCAAGAAAACGCGACGCCTTTTCCGCCACCACCGCAAGCTCCGTATTGGATCGAACTACACCTGGACTGGGTTGACTTTGCTCCTACTCCAGCCAAATGACAGCGCCTGAATCACGCTGCGAGCAATGGCGGGGCATTCGGCGGGTTGATAGTGGATTGGACTAAGGACTCGGTTTGCGGCGCATTTAGGACAAGAAAGGTAGTGTTCGGAAGTGGGCGTTCCTTTCTCCGCGTGGCTGCGGGGATAGCTGGATTTGGTCCCCTCCGGCCCGGCGCCTGGGGCATCATTGGGTTAACTCAATACGTCGACCCCGCGCCTCCTGCAAATCCGTTGTTTGATAGGATTGCAGTTTGGTGGATCCACCAACTATGATTTAAGCGACATCAAATATCCTTACCGTGGTTCGCAACGAAAAAAGCCAAACAACCGAGGGCTGCGACGCAGTTTCGTTTCTCCGCTCGCCTACTCGATCAGTCGGGGTTACCGGACAACTGGAAAGGCTGGATCCATAGTGCTTCTCTTAGCGGAGTAGGTCCTTTGCGTAGCGCGCTGGCACGGCCAGGTTCGATCCCCCAAATCCCTTCAGTATCGCGAAGTTCACGCCTATGACTTTTCCATCGCGATTAAACAATGGCCCGCCCGACCCTCCAGACGTAGTGGCGGCGTCATATACGATTTTGTCCTGCAAGACGTCGCCAATGTGACCCTGCGTTGTCGTCGGTCGTATCAGCTTCTGGGCGGCCAACTGCGCGACCATCTGATTCACATTTTGTGTGCTTTCAGCAATCTTTTGCGCCACGTCTGTTCCCGCTCGCGCCAAAATCCCCTCGATCCCGGTCGGATACCCGATTAACACCACCGGCTCTCCGGATACGCTGGCCTCGCTCCGGTCATCCAGGTCCAGCAGCGCGACATTTGACGGGCTCGGCGCCTCGAGTTTCAGTGTGGCAACGTCCGCGCTTGACGACACTTTATCCAGCTTCGCGGAAATCCCTTCGGAGCTCCCTGGAAAATATGCCTTGTAAGACAGCACATAGGCGGTTGCCCCGTGATCTAACAGTTCCTTCAGCTCGTCATTGTTCCACCACGGCTCGGCCACGTGGTGATTGGTCAAAAGCCTTCCGTCCCGCCGCACTAAAAAACCCGTCCCGAAGACATCGATTTGCAAATGCGGACCTGTCCCGCCGGCATCGAGCCGCACCATTCCTTTGTCGTCGACCTGCGGCTTGCCCAGTGCGTCCACCGCGATCTGGATCGGTTTTCCTGAATCTTTATCCAGAAATTCCACCAGCACGTGCAGCAAGCACACGCTCGGTCCGTAGCTGTGCACGATGGTTTCCGCGACCTTTCCCTCGTTCTCCAGCAACTTCAGCCGCTTTTGCGTATCCACCAACTGCTGCTTTAGCGATTCCGCATCCGGCCCTTCCGCCGTCGCCATTTTTTTACGCAGATCCACCGATTGCGCCCGCAGGGTATCGCGGGCAGCGGAGTCCGATTTCGCTCTCGCATCCAGCGAACTCCGCGCCTGCTCGGTGCGTTGCAAAAGTTGATCGTGCAAGCCCAGCCCGCTGTTCAGACGCGCAATCTCCGAGCGAAGCTGCAGCGTTTCCTTGCGGCTCCGTCCGGTTGAAATCACGATGAAGGCCGCGGCCAGAATCGCGGCTGCGCTAACCACAAAAATCGCCGGTATCAGCCAGAATCGGTGCTTGCTTATTGCTCCGCCGCTCAGCGACTCCACCGCGATGTCCGCCATCTGTTCGCGCTGCACCGCGTACTTCAGCATGGTCTTCAAATCTTCTTCTGGCTGTCGTTCGCGGAATTGCGTCCGCACCCGCGCCGCGAATTCGATGGCTTCAAATGGAAATGTAATTACATCGTCCGCGCCCAAATCCAGGGCCCGCGCTCGCTCCAGAGCGCCCCCTCGCACCACCATCAGAATCCTCACGGACCCGCGTGTATCGGACCGCGCCTTCAATTGCGTGATCATCCCGCAACAACTCAAATCCGTCGGCGAAGCCTCGGTGACCAGCACCTCGGGAGAGAGCGCCAGGACCTCATCCACGGTCAGGGCGGACTCGATAGCGACTTCATACCCTTGGCCGGCCAGGCCGCTATTCACCAAATCCTTCGTCTCGGAACTCAGGTTCAGCAGCAGTACGCGCATGGTTCGATAGTCTACCATTGCTGTCCAAACTAACAGGGGTTGTCCGCGTCGGCCGGCGTCTACAGCCCGGTTCCTTGTCCTGGGCATCTAACCTATGGCCACGCACCTGCCCATTTCCTTTTCCTCCTTTTGCGTTTATCCTCCTCTTCCATACTTCGGGCGCGAGTCGGTCGCCGGTTCTTTCTTCTTATGCGTCAGCGTGATACAACAGGCCTAAGCCTCGCGTCAGATGACGGATTCTTGCTGAAGCTGGAGTTGTACAGTGATCCCCAATTGCTAACGGTGGTGCGTGGCGCCCTCGAACGCCTCACCGAGGTATTCGGTTTTTCTCCGCCGGATCGTCGGTCCGTTACGCGCGCAGTTGATGAAGCCCTGACCAATATCATGCGCCATTGCTATAACGGCCGGACCGATCAGCCCATCGAACTATATTGCACACGGGTCCCCCCACGTGGTGCCGATGGCGCCGATGGTCTGGAAATTCTACTATGCGATAAGGGTCCCGCCGTTGACCCATCCAAATTACGCGGCCGCCGTCTCGAAGAAATCAAGCCAGGCGGTCTGGGGCTGCATTTTATTCGCCAGAGCATGGATACGGTCGAGTATCGGCGCAATGGGGACAGAAATGAGTTTCGGCTGGTCAAGTATCTCCAGCCAACGACGCAGTCGCGAACGCCCTGATTACCAAAGGAGGACTTCCGTGCAGATTTCCGCGCGGCATTCCGATAGCACCACGATCTTTGACATCTCCGGAGACATCGATCTCGCGAACTCGCCCGAGGTGCGCAAAGCCCTTCTCCGTGAGGTTCGCGAGAAGCGCACGCCTCGCGTGGTCATGAATCTGAGCAAGGTCCGCTACATCGACAGCTCCGGTGTCGCTTCCCTGGTCGAAGGACTCAAGGCGAGTCGCGACCTCAATTTGCGATTCATCCTTTTCGGCCTGAGTGCCTCCGCGCGCGAGGTCTTGCAGCTTTCGCGCCTGCTAAAAATTTTCGAAGTCTATGACGACGAAGATCAGGCTTTGTCCTCCTGATGGTTTGCACGCGCGTTGTAGGGGCGCGCTTTAGCCTGCCGGCGAGGGCAGGGGCGTCTCGGTTAATTCAGCCGTTCGCAACTTTTTCGCGCAGCTATTAGCTAGAAGATGGAATTCCTCTCCCAAGTCGGCGGCTCCGTAACCAACGGCCTGGCCTACGTCGGCTCTCTCGCGTCTCTGGGCGGCCAAGCAGCCTATTACACCTTTGTTGCGCCCTTTCAGGGGAAACCTGTTCGGTTTCGGCGCGCTGTTTCGCAAGCCCTGGACGTCGGCGTTCGTGCTCTGCCTATCCTCTCGCTCATAACTTTTTTTATCGGCCTAATCCTTGCTCTCCAGGCCGCTTACGAGCTCCGGCGCTTCGGCGCCATCAGCTACGTTGCCACTGCCGTGGCCATCTCCATGTCCCGCGAACTAGGTCCGCTCATTACTGCCATCGTCGTAATCGGTCGTTCTGGGTCTGCTTTTGCCGCTGAAATCGGAACCATGAAGGTTACTGAAGAAATCGACGCACTCGAAACCATGGCCATTAGCCCCGTCCATTTCCTGGTCACTCCCAAATTCATCGCCATGGCCGTTATGTTGCCTTGCCTCACCATTTGGGCCAACACCATGGGCATTCTCGGTGGCTCGCTCTTCGGAGTTGCGCAAGCCGACTTCACCTTTACCCGCTACATCTCGGCCTCTCTTGACTCGTTGTTTCTCCGTGATATCGTCACCGGACTAATCAAGAGCGTCATGTTCGGTATCACCATTACCGCGGTGGGCTGCCTCGAAGGCCTGTCCACGGGGGCCGGTGCTGAGCAAGTTGGGCACTCCACGACACGCGCGGTGGTCATGTCCATTTTTATGGTTGTGATTGTTGATTTGGTTTTCACTGCGCTGTTCTTTTTTATGAGCGACCACTAGGACTTGTTATGGAAGACCTGCTCACAGATTCCGTTGAGACCACGGCCATGATTTCCATCCGCGATCTCCGCGTCAATTACGGGGAGCGCGAAATTCTTCACGGCATCAGCTTCGACGTCAATCGCGGCGAAACCCTGGTTATCCTTGGCGGCTCCGGCTCGGGAAAAAGCACCCTGCTGCGCACGCTCGTCGGTCTCGAAAAGCCCAGCTCCGGCCAGATTTGGATCAAGGGACAGGACATCGCCGCGATATCGCAGTCGGAAATGGACGCCATCCGCAAGAAAATCGGCATGTCCTTTCAGGGTGGCGCTCTGTTCGGTTCCATGACCGTCGGTGAAAACGTGGCTCTCCCGCTGCGCGAACACACGCGCCTTGAAGAATCCACGATCGAGATTATGTTGCGTTTAAAGCTCGAACAAGTCGGCCTGGCAGGTTTTGAGTACTACATGCCGTCGCAGCTGAGCGGCGGCATGAAAAAGCGCGCCGCGGTCGCCCGCGCTCTGGCCATGGATCCCGAGATTCTTTTCTTCGACGAGCCTTCCGCCGGGCTGGACCCCATCATCGCCGCCGGCATCGACCAGCTCATCCTCGAGCTGAAGCAAGCGTTTCGCATGACCATCATTGTCGTGACTCACGAGCTCGCTAGCGCCTATTTGATCGCCGATCGCATGGTCTTGATCGACAAGGGTAATATCGTCGCTATCGGAACCACCGAAGAGATGCGCGCCAGCACCCAGCCGCGCGTCCGCCAATTTCTCGATCGTGTCGCTGAACCTGAGGTCGCTCGCGAACTCGACTATTTGCAGATGCTGACGGAAGATCGTCGCTCCAGGTAATTCCTGGGGCAGGGAAGGGAATTATGAAACCTAAAAGCGAACAAGCGTTGGTCGGTCTGTTCGTAATCGTCGCCACCGCCGTCCTGATCGGCACGGTCTTTGCCATCAGCGGCGCATTTGGCCGCTCCACGCACACCTACCGCGCCTATTTTCCTTTTGCCGGCGGCATCGAGTCCGGCTCGGGCGTGCGCTATTCCGGCGGACCCAAAATCGGTCGCGTGGACCGTGTGCGCATCGACCCGCAAAATCCCGCGCGCATCGAGATCACTTTCAAGGTCCAGTCCGAGCTTCCCGTCAAAACCGATAGCCACGTGAAGATCATGAGCATGAGCCCGCTGGGCGATAATCATCTCGAGATCCTTCCGGGCTCCGCCAAAGCCGCCATCGCCCCTGATGGTTCTCAGCTGGTTTCCGAAAACTATATCGATTTCAACGCCATCACCGCTCAGATCAACGACCTTGGCCCGCACGCCACCGAACTTATTAACACTTTGAATGATCGCGCCGGCGAATTAAAAGTCACTATCGATCGCGTCAACGATCTTCTAAGTGTTCAAAATCGCGCCAATCTGTCCGCAACTCTCGCCAACACTCGCGGCATGCTCGAGGAAAATCGCCCCGCATTGCACGCCACTCTCCAGCACATTAATTCCGTCAGCGAAAAGCTCGAGCCGCTACTCCAGGATTTCCAGAAGACTTCCACCGAAGCGAACAAAGCCATCGATCACATTGACTCCCTCATTGGCGAAAATCGTGCGGATATCCGCCAGGCCGTCACGGAGCTTCGCCGCACCCTGACCAACATGACCGATCTCACCGCCCACCTGAACCAGACTCTCGACGTCAACTCCGAAAATATCGACGAGCTCCTCGATAACTTCCGCCACGTCTCTGAAAATCTCAAGGAATTCACCAACACCATCAAGGCCCGTCCCTACACTCTCATTCGCTCTTCCAATCCGCGCGAACACAAGCCCGGTGAACTCCGGTGAGATCGCATCATTCACTAATTTTGCTGATTTGCGCCTTGGTTATTGCGGGCTGCGGAGCAGCGCGCCCCGCGAAGTACTACCAACTCACGCTTCCCACCGACAACGCCGCCGACCCACCTCCCGGCGACGTCTATCCTTTCACCATTCTCATGGGTCCCATCATGTCTTCGCATCTCTACCGCGAAGATCACATCGTCTATAGTTCCAACGACGAGAACATGGGCACCTACGAATACCAGCGCTGGACCGAGCCGCCCACGGAAATGATCCAGGACGTTCTGTTCCGTGCGTTGCGTTCTTCCGGCCGCTACCGCTCCGTCTACGCCCAACGCAGTAGCATTCGCGGCGACTATCTGCTCCACGGGCACCTTTACGACTTCAAGGAGGTCACCGGTGCCTCGATGTCCGCGCGTCTCGCCCTTGAACTCGAGCTTCGCGACACCAAGACTGGCGACACCGTCTGGAATCATCTCTACAACCACGACGAACCCGTGAGCGGCAAAAGCGTCTCCGCCGTAGTCGCCGCCCTCAACCGCAATGTTCAGCGCGCGACAAACGAATTCACCGCCAGCTTGGCACAATATTTTTCAGCTCATCCCCCGGCAGCGCCGGCACCCGCGCCCCAGTAACAGACGCCGTATTTTTCTCTGGGCGCCTTCAGCGCTCTCCGCGTCTTTGAGTTATCTTTTCTCTCCCTATCTCAAACTCAACTCACACGCCGCAGCGTCAACAGCGTCACGTCATCCTCCAATTCCTCGTCGCCGCGATGTTTCTGCACTCCTTCAAGCAGACGCTGCGAGAACTCCCCCAATCGTCGCGGTTCTCCTGATCCCCGCAGTGTCCCCTCAGCCAGAGATAAAAACCCCCTCGGCGTCAACTGCTCTCCCTCGGGCGAGCACACCTCCGTAGCCCCATCCGAAAACGCCAAAATCATGTCCCCCACATTTAAACGAATGCTCTGCTCGCAGTACTGCTCCCCCGTTATGAATCCCAGCGGCAAGTTTTCCAGCCCCTCGCCCAGCTCAAAAAATCGCTCGTCCCGCGCTCTCCACACCAGCATTCGCGGATGCGCCGCGTACGCGAAGTTAAACTCGCCGCTTTTCCCGTCGTAAGTCCCCGTGACCACTGTGGTCAGCCGCAACCCCTCGCCATCGCTCGCCGCGCCAAGCGTGAATTCGTCGTTCAGCGCCGCCAGCAGCCCCGCCGTATCCCGGATGTCGTGAAATTTGTGCAGCAGTTTGTGAATATGCCGCGCCACCAGACTCGCGATATATCCATGTCCGACGCAATCGGCAAGCACCACGCGCGCGATGCAGTCGCTGCAAGAAAACACCGCCGCAAGGTCCCCGCCTTCCGCCCCGCCCGATGGCACCGCAATCACATCGCCTTCAAGTCCCGCCAACTCCAACGAACGATGTGCCCTCTCGTTTCCCGCCCAAAGCTCCATGCACCCGAACGGCCGCATGGCCGAAGTCGTGCACTCCAGTCCATCCTTCACAATTTTCTTAAATTGCATGATGCAAATAATGTAGCACTTCTTGGAATGCCGCGCTTTTGCGGCGTAAAATGTGCGTGTACGACGCGATTCAACGCACGCGTGTGCTCTCTAGCTGCTCAGTTTCTTCCCATCCAGATTTCGGTCCAGATTAAACGCCGCGCTGATCAGCGCCAGATGCGTAAACGCTTGTGGAAAGTTTCCCAGCGCCTCGCCCTGCGAACTCGTCTGCTCCGCATACAATCCCAAATGATTCGCGTATCCCAGCATCCGTTCGAACAGCAGCCGCGCTTGATCCAACATTTCCGGATCGGCCATCCCCGCGCGCGTCATCGCCTCCACCAGCCAGAAGGAGCACATATTGAATGTCCCTTCCTCGCCCGGCAGTCCGTCAATCCGCGGCTCCGGTGGATACCGGTACACCAATCCATCGCTGACCAGCCCGCCTTCCTTCGGATTTTTGAGAATTGCCTTAATCGTGCTCAACATTCGCGGATCGCTCGGCGCCATGAAGAATACCAGCGGCATAATCAGCACGGACGCATCCAGGTCTTCGCTTCCATAAAATTGCGTGAACGCCTGCCGTTTCTCGCTCCATCCCTTCGCCATCACCTCTTCGTAGATTGCGTCTCGGTCGTGAATCCATCTCTCGCGATTCGCCGGAAAAGATCGCTTGTCCGCCAAGCGGATTCCCCGGTCCAGCGCCACCCAGTTCATCAGCTTCGAATAGACAAAATGTTCTTGCCGGTTGCGCATCTCCCAGATTCCCTCGTCCGGCTGTTGCCAGTTCTCGCAGATCCAATCCAGCCGATGCCGGATTCGCGTCCAGAAATCGTAAGAAATCGGCAGCACATACTTGTTGTACAAATAAAGTGAGTCCATCAACTCGCCATAAATATCGCTCTGATATTGTGTGTAGGCGGCGTTGCCGATGCGCACCGGCCGCGACTTCTTGTAGCCCTCCCAATGCGTCAGTTCCTGCTCCGGCAATTCCGGGTTACCGTAAATGGAGAACAGCGACGGTATCTTCTCCCCCGGCTTCGTATGTTTTGCAGCGTAGTTTCGTATCCAGCTCACGAACCCCGCGGCTTCTTCCGTAAAACCGATTCGCACGAATGCGTACACCGTAAACGCCGCGTCGCGCAGCCACGTATATCGATAATCCCAGTTGCGCGGCCCTCCGATCACTTCCGGCAGGCTCGTCGTCGGCGCTGCCACGATCGCTCCGGTGGGCTCAAACGTGAGCAGCTTCAGCACCAGTGCAGAGCGTTCTACGCGCTCGCGCCAACGCCCGCGATACGTCGAGTGCGCCAGCCACCGGTGCCAGAATTTCACCGTTTGCTGAAATAGCTCTTCCCCTTCCGCCTCCGACGCCGGGCACGGCGAATCGCCGCTCGCTTCCTCATCGCTCAAAGTGAAAACTCGCGACTTGCCTTCCTCCAGCACGAATTCCGCGCCTGCCGTTCCTTTTTCTTCCTCTCGCAACGACTCGTCGCAACACAGGAACAATGACTTGCCAGCCGAATGGAACCACGCACCTGTCTTTCGCACCGCCAAGTCGTGCGACTCGCGCCCGTAGTTGAACGCCGGTCTACACACCACTCGAATCTTCACGGTGCCGCGCACGCATCGGATTCGCCGGTACAAGTGGTGATACCACTTCGAATCCGCCGGCAATCCCACCGGCATGAAATCTTCCAGCTCCGCGATGCCGTCTTCGTGCAGGAATCGCGTCACCAGAATATTTGTCGACGGCCAGTAAAATTGTCGCGACTTCACGCGCTCCGCCACTGGCGCAATCTGAAACCGTCCTCCTTTTTCGTCATCCAAAATCGCTCCAAACACGCTCGGCGAATCGAAATTTGGCGAGCAATACCAATCAATGGAGCCATTCATTCCCACCAACGCCGCCGTCCGCATGTTCCCGATAATCCCGTAATTCTCAATCGGCTGATATGCCATGTCACCGTCTCTCGTCAGTTTTTCAGTGCAATGCCCGCCACAGAAGTAGATTCCTCAGCACGCGAATCGACGCGGCCTCCTCTTCTCGGCGCTTCTCAGCGTGCTCCGCGTCTCTGCGCTAGATTTGCTCCTTCTGTTATCCTGCCGCCCTTCCTCTTTACTCTGTATATTGGAATGCCGCTATGCGACTCGATTTCCCCTCTATCCTCCGTTGGCTCTTCGATCCCTACCACGGTGACCGCAATCGCCTCCTTCCCCGCTGGCTTTTTCTCCGCGCCCTCGGCCTGATCTATTTCTCCGCTTTTTTCTCCCTGATCTTCCAAGTCCGCGGCCTCATCGGTCCCGACGGAATTCTTTCCGCCGCCGAATACTTGCGCGCGGTCACCAACTCCATCGGCTTCGCGCGTTTCTGGTATGCACCCACTCTCCTCTGGTTCTCGACCGGCAATCACATGCTCATGGCCCTCTGCTGGGTTGGCCTGCTCGCTTCCGCCCTGCTCACCATTAACATTTTCCCACGCGCCATGCTCATAATCTGTTTCATTTGTTTTCTCTCCTTCGTCAGCGCCGCCTCCGATTTTTCCGGCTACCAGTCAGACAGCATGCTCCTGGAAGCTGGCTTCATTTCACTGTTTCTAGCACCGCCGGGATTCCGCTCCAGACTCGCCCCGCAAAGTCCGCCCATGCGCGCCAGCATCTTTCTTCTTCTCTGGGAATGGTTCCGCATCTACTTCGAATCCGGCATCGCCAAAATCGCCAGCGGCGATCCCCAGTGGCGCCACTTCACCGCCATGGACGAGTACTACCAAAACGGTCCGCTACCTACTTGGATCGGTTGGTACGTGGAGCATCTACCCCACTGGTTCCACGCCGCCACGGCCTTCGGTACCCTCGCGCTCGAGCTAGCCCTTGTCTGGATGCTTTTTCTTCCGCGCCGTTTCCGCATCACTTGCTTCTTCATCGTCACACCCTGGCAAATCGGCGTCATCCTCACCGCCAACTACACCTTCTTGAACTATCTCGTCCTCGCCCTCGCCATTTTTCTTCTCGACGACCGTTTCCTCGCCCGCTTTGTGCCGCAGTCTTGGAAAGCGCAGCTCACACAATCAACGCAAACAGTCACGGAAGCAGGCGTATCGCTCGAAGAACCACACGCGCCAAGCTGGCAACAAACCTGGGCCAGCTATTTGGCCAGCACCAAACTCGCACTCACCGCCCTCATGTTCGCCTGGCTCTTCTACTCCAGCACCGTCCTTCTTCTCTGGATGATTTGGCCGGCCGCGCCTTTTCCTTCCAAGCCCCTCTCCGCCCTTCAGCCATTTCGCATCGCCGATCGCTACGGCCTGTTCGCCGTAATGACGCGCGGACGCTACGAAATCGAATTCCAAGGCTCCAATGACGGCGAAAACTGGGTCGCCTATCCTTTTCGCTTCAAGCCGCAAAATCCCCATGAGCCGCCGCGCATCTACGCGCCCTATCAGCCCCGCTTCGATTGGAATCTCTGGTTCGCCTCCCTTGGCCACTGGCGCTCCAATTCCATTGTCCCGCTGACGGAAGAGCGCCTCCTCCAAGGCTCCCCGGATGTACTGGCCCTTTTCGCCAACAACCCATTTCCTCAGCCGCCCCGCCAAATCCGCGTCCTTCTCTGGCAATATTGGTTTACCTCCATGCCGGAAAAGCGCGAACAAGGTTTGTGGTGGCGCCGTCAATTGCTCGGCAATTACGCCCCGACGCTAGGGCGCGACGCCAACGGCCGCATAATCGCCATCGAATGGCCTCCAGAGCTCCCGCCCCGCCAATGACGGCTAAATTCATCGCAAGCGTTGTAGGGGTGCGCTTCAGTTTATCCCGAGCTTCGAGGGGCGCATCCCAGTCCGCAAGGACTGTCCGATCATGAATTCTCGTTCCCATGCAAGCCGCCGAGCCGCCGTAATCGGCACCGGACCGAACGGCCTAGCCGCCGCCATCACCCTCGCGCAACTCGGCATCCACGTAGACGTCTTCGAGGCCGAACCCCAACTAGGGGGCGCCGCGCGCACGATGGAACTCACCCTTCCAGGTTTTCACCACGACTTCGGTTCCGCCGTCCATCCACTCGCCGCAGGCTCCCCATTTTTCTCCTCGCTGCCCTTGCAAGCTCACGGCCTGGATTGGATTCACTCCCCGGCGCCGCTAGCCCATCCCTTCGACGACGGCACCGCCGTAATCCTCGAACGCACCCTCCACGATGCCGAGTCTGCTCTCGGACCCGACGGTAAACGCTGGCGCCGCCTCATGCAGCCTTTCGCCGACCGCTGGTCCCTGCTCGCCGCCGAAATCCTCCGCCCGCTCAACATCTTCACGCGCCATCCGTTCCTGCTGGCACGCTTCGGACTTGCCGGAATTCCATCCGCCAAGACGCTCACGCATCTTTTCCGCGGCGAACGCACCAAGGCGCTCTTCGCTGGTCTCGCCGCGCATTCGTTCCTCAGCCTCGATGAACCGCTCAGCGCCGCTTTTGGAATTACTCTCGCAGCCGCGGCACACGCGGTTGGCTGGCCCATTCCACGAGGCGGCGCGCAATCTATTAGCAATGCTCTCGGTGCTTACTTCCTCTCATTGGGTGGCTCGCTCAGCCTTTCCACACGCATTCAAGATCTGTCTACGCTCGCAAATTACGACGCCATCCTCTGTGATGTAACCCCTCACCAGTTGCTCCGCATCGCGCGCAACCGTTTCCCCGCTCGCTTCGCACGTCGCCTCGCGAAGTACCGCTACGGCCCTGGCGTCTTCAAAGTCGATTACGCCCTCCACAATCCTATTCCTTGGAAAGTGCCAGACTGCGCGCGTGCCGCCACCGTGCATCTCGGCGGCAGCCTCCAGGAAATCGCCGCGTCGGAATACGCCATGAGCCATGGTCGCCACGCCGAACGCCCCTTCGTTCTCCTCGCTCAGCCCAGCCTTTTCGATCCCACGCGTGCCCCGGCTGGGAAGCACATCGCCTGGGCCTACTGCCACGTGCCCAACGGCTCCACGGTCGACATGCTCGAAGCTCTCGAATCACAAATCGAGCGGTTCGCTCCCGGCTTCCGCGATTGCATCCTCGCTCGCCGCGTTTTCACCAAACAGGAGG